>Ga0334722_10000440_pt1 | contig 61988 bp, 60 predicted proteins | sample C3_bottom_MG_FD_207210 | JGI IMG/M metagenome (GOLD analysis project Ga0334722, IMG submission 207210) | Sediment microbial communities from Yellowstone Lake, YNP, Wyoming, USA - C3_bottom | ecosystem: Environmental > Aquatic > Freshwater > Lake > Sediment | place: USA: Wyoming | collected... | reverse complement strand
CATCTCCGGTTCGCGCGTGAGATCTTCGTCGGCACCATGTTTCACGTCGCGGTCGTTCGTCGCGGCCTGAAAGTTAGAGTTGTAGTTCACGCCGTATGGCGGGTCGAGGTAGATCATCTGGACGCTTCCGCCCATTCCCTCGCGCTCAAGCAGCGAGTTCATGACAAGGAGGGAGTCGCCCAATACGAGCCGGTTCGACCAGTTCACGTCGTGCTGATAAAACTCGATCGCCTCGCCAAGCGGTAGGTGCGGGTCGGCGAACAGGTCGAGTTGTTTTGGCTCGTCGCGCCGCGCCTGGCGGATGATCTGCGGTGTTGAGACGCGCTCGTGGATGTGTAGCGAGATGGTGTCGACGCTCAGGCCGGCGTCGTCGCGTTCTTCCTTCCCCGCCCAAACGAGCTGCGGATCAAGGTGCGGGTCGTACTTGTACTGCTTCGATTCGCGAACCGATTTCTCGTACGTCGCGAGGCCGGCTTCGGGGTTGTTCTTGCGCGTGGCTTCGTCGGCGCCGTACTGATATGCCTCAACCGGACCGGCATCTGTCCTTGCGGCTCGCTTGCGCGCCATTGTTCCTCCTGGGTGCCGCGAGTGTACGCCAACCAGCCGGCAGCCGTAAAGCGCGGTTCGCCCTGCCCCGCAGCCCCTCACTCGCTCGCGCGCCGCACCTCGTACACCCGCACCGGCCGCCGGATCCCCTTCATCTCGATCTCGTCCACCTCCACCGCCTCCACCGCATCCCGCGTCGCCACGTACGTCCGCTCGCTGATCAGGATCTGCCCCGCCGCCGCCCGGTTCGCCAGCCGCGACGCGAGATTCACGTCGTTCCCCAGCACCGTGTACTCCGTCCGCGTCGTCGACCCGATGTTCCCCACCGTCACCCAGCCCGTGCTGATCCCCATCCCCACCGTCAGCGGCTGCTCGCGGCGGAACGACCACTCCTCCTGCAGCTCCTCCAGCCGCGTCCGCATCTCCAGCGCCATCCGCACCGCGCGCTCCGCATGGTCTTCGTACGGCAGCGGGTCGCCGAAGAACACCATGATGCCGTCGCCGATGTACTTGTCCAGTGTCCCGCCGTACTTGAACACGATCTCCGTCATCGCCGACAGATAGCGGTTCAGCGCGTCAACCAGCTCCTCCGGCTCCAGCCGCTCCGACAGGTCCGTAAAGCCCCGTACGTCCGAGAAGAACGTCGTCAGGTTGCGCCGCCGCGAAGACAGCGTCACCTCCGTCCCGCCGCGCAGGATCGAATCCGCGATCTGCGGCGACAGGTAGCGCTTCAGGTTGTTCGCGCGCTCCAGCGCCACCACCTGCTCGTCCACCTTCCCCTGCAGGTTCTTGTTGACGGACTCGAGCTGCGTGTACAGCGTCGCCAGCTCTCCCGTCATGCCGTTGAGGTTCTCCGCCAGCGTCCCCAGCTCGTCGCGGTTCGGCACCTCCACGTGCTGCGTGAAGTCCCCGCCCGCGATCCGCGCCACCGCACGGTCGATGCGCCGCACCGGCCGGATCAGCGACCACGAGAAGATCATTCCCAGGAACAACGCCATCACCAGGCTCACCGCCGAGACGCTCGCCACCGCCGCCGTCAGCGCGAACCGGTCCGCACGGAAGTCCCGGTTCGCCGTCGCTACCCGCTGGTTCCCGTCGGCGATGAACTGGTTCAGCGCCGCCTCCATCTCGTGCGAGATCTCATGCTCGTCGACGATGTGCTCGTTCAGCGCGCCCAGCGTGTTCCCCGCCGCGTGCAGCGACACCACGCGTTGCCCCGATGCCGCGAATCGCTCGTCGATCGCGTGCAGCCGGCTGGCGAACGCCACGCTCTCCGGTGCATCGTCCCCCGCCAGCGCCTCAACCTGGCGTGAGAACTCGGCCTTCGCGTTCGTGATCTTGTCGTCCCAGATCGTGCTGTTCGTCAGCAGCGCCATCGCCCGAAAGTGGCTCTGCGCGGTCACCAGATAGATCATCTGCCTGCTGCGGTCCTGCCGGTCCCGCGCCTGGTTCAGCTCCTGCACCCGGTCGTTCATCCGGCTGATCACCACCAGGCTCAGCATCCCCATCCCCAGCAGCAGCAGCGCCCCCATCAGGAACCCCGTCAGCAACTTCACGTGCACGCTCACGCGCCGCCGCGCGATGACGTCGATGAACGGTACGAACGGCGTCAGCAGTCGCGGCATCACATCCGCCGCCGCCTCCGCGCGCGGCATCGCCGCATCTGTCTGCGCGCTGTCCCGTATCATGGCCTCACCTCCGCGACGTGCATAGCGACGGCGCGCCGCTCCGCGCCCCATCGCCACCGCAAGCCTAGCCCCGGTCGCACCGCCGCGACAGCTATTGGACCGCATCGAAGAAAGCGGCGCGCCCAACGCGGCCGGCGGCCGCCACCGGTGCCACTCCTCCCACTTCCCGCTCCCCGCCGGCGGCCCGGGCCTCGCCACATCCGTCCATCGAACGGTGGTGCGTAGAACCGCGGCCTCAGGCACTTGTCAAGGTGCCATAAGGTGGTGTAGCATCGGCGCTACTCCGTCTTATTGTCACGTGGAGCTCGCGCTTCCTGGTGGGGGAAAGGGCCAGCCGAGCGGCGCACCGAGCAGGTTCGAGGTCCGGCCTCAGCAACCCATCGCATGCAGCAAAGGAGGGCGTATGTTCAAATCGATCGTCATGAGGCTCGGCGGGCTGATGCTCGCGCTCAGCCTTCTCGCCGGCATCGGCGCCTCCGTCGGTACGGCATTCGCTGACCAGCCCCCGGGCCAGCTGGGATACGAGGGCCAGCCCGGTAACCAGGGCGGCGCCTCGGGCCAGCCCGGCCACTAGGGGGGATAGCACCCGCTCCGCGACCCGTTCGACCGGCTGGATCTCGAACCTGATCCGATGTCCCCGCCGTTTCGAAGGAGTACGCACATGAGGAGAATCGCAATCCTGCTGATCGGCGGGGTGATGCTGCTCGGGAGCGCAGCCCCGGCGTTCGCCTCGCCATCACCGCCCACCAACGCCGGCAACGGTGCGGGGTCGAGCGCACAGTGCACCGGCCCGGCCGCGGACCGCCCGGCGTCCTGCCAGAGCTCGCACTAACCGCGCGCGGCTGGATCGGCAGGCCGGCGTTGCCCCTCCCGGCGCGCCGGCCTTCCGCCCGCCCTCCGCGGGCTGCGCGCCCGACGCGTCCGCCCCTCGCGGCAACGCCTCTCGCCGCCGCCTCCGCCGTGTGCCATCATCCCCGACGGGAGGTGCCCCGATGCCCGCGAACCAGTCCCAGCGCGAACAGTGGAACGCCGATGCCCAGGTCCGCAACTGGCCCAAACGTGAGCGCGTCACCACCGCCATCACCGCCCCCCTCCTCGAGCTCCTCGCCCCGCAGCCCGGCGAGCGCCTGCTCGAGGTCGGCTCCGGCGGCGGCCTCGCCGCCATCGAGGCGGCGCGCGCCGTCGGCCCCGCCGGCGCCGTCACCGGCTTCGATCTCTCCGCCGGCCTCTGCGCCCTCGCCACACAGCGCGCCGCCGGTGCGTCGCTCGCCAACCTGCGCTTCGTCGCCGGCGACGCCCAGGTCGACACCATCCCCGGCGCCCCCTTCGACGCCGCGATGAGCCAGTTCGGCGTCATGTTCTTCGAGGACCCCGTCGCCGCCTTCACCAACATCCGCCGCCACCTCCGCCCCGGCGGCCGCATCGCCTTCGCCGCCTGGCAGCCGCCCGCGAAGAACGCCTGGTTCCCCGGCGCCGTCTTCGCCAGGTACGCGCCGCCGCCCCCGCCGCCCCCGCCCGACGCCGCCGGCCCGCCCCCCGGCCCCTTCGCCTTCGGCGACCCCGCCTACGTCCGCGGCATCCTCACCGCCGCCGGCTTCGACGACGTCCGCCACGACGAGATCGAGCGCGAGGTCGCCGTCCCCGAAGACTCCCTCTACACCCGCGACATGCTCGATGGCCTCCGCCTCGACCCCGCGCGCGCCGAACAGGCCTGGGCCGATGTCCAGGCGCTCGTCGCCACCCTGCGCGCCGCCGACGGCACCCTACGCCTCCGCCTCGCCCCCCACCTCTTCGCCGCCCGCACGCAAGCGTGATCCTCGCCGACCGCAGCGCCATATACTGTCGCCGTGACGGCAGCCCGCCACTCCATCGCCCGCGACCTCACCGTCCTGTGTGCGCCCCGAGGCCGGCGATGCGGTGAGCCCCTGTGAGCGGAGAAGCGCACGGCCCGAGCGCGTGATGCTGCCAGAGGTGGACCTGTGAAAGAAGTGCTCATCAACGTCCACGTGGAGCCGCTGCCGGAGGGAGGCTACCTGGCGACGAGCGACGATGTGCCGGGCCTCGTCGCGCAGGGTCGGACGGTCGCGGAGACGCTGGAGATCGCGCAGGACGTGGCGCTCGGTCTGGTCGAGTCGTACCTGGAGCACGGCGACGAGTTACCGCCGGCGCTGCGCGGCGTCTCGGACGCGAAGGGCGATGTGCGCATCCCCGTCACCATCCCCTGATGGGGAGACTCGCCGGCTTCACGGCGGACGAGGTGGTACGAAAGTTGCGGCGCGCGGGGTTCGTGTTCGATCGCCAGCGGAGAGGAAGCCACCAGATCTGGCGGCAACCGGCAAGCGGTCGTCGCACGACCGTCCCGAGGCACCCGGGAGACCTGCCGGAGGGCACCGTCGCGGCGATCGTGAAACAGGCGGGGTTGACCGTCGACAAGTTCCTCGAGTTGTAACGCACCGTACGGACGCAGGGGAGGCCTGCATCCCCCCTACACCGCCTCCCGCCCCAGATTCAACGCCAGCAGCCGCGCGATGATCTCCGCGTCCGAGAGCTCCCCCGGCGCCTCCCGCCACCCGTACGCCGCGAACACCGCCTCGTCGAGCGTGCGGTGCGCGTTCGCCAGCCACGTTGGGCGCTCGTTGTACAGGTTCGTCAGCGTCCGCTTCGCCAGCTCCTTTGCGCCCACCATCCCCGGCGGGTTGAGCCAGCCGTTGCGCAGGCCGTCGAGGTCCTTCGCCGCGAGCGAGATCTCCCACTGCTGCTCTTGCGTCCCGTGCGGGAACGGGAACGTCTCGAAGCACGTCGTGTTGTTGTAGGTCGGGTCGTTTCCAACGCCGTGGCGCGACGACGTTGCTAGTGTCCAGACGTCGTGTGCTCGGGATGACATAACACCAAAGAAGTAGTCATCGCCCCGCGCGAATACGAAGAGCCTGCTGTCGGGAAGTGTCCGCCCCTCGATCCAAGCGAACGTCCGGTGTGTTTCCACGCGCGCCGTGGCGACGTACCTCGAAACGCCGGGGAGCGCCGCCCGCATGTCGGGGCGCGGTTCGGCGTGTATCCACCACCGCTGAGCGTAGGCCTTGCGCGCGTTCTGGACGCGCTCCGGCTTCACGTACTTCTTCACGTACTCGAACGGCGCCTCGTACTTCGCCGCGTCCTCTTCGCTCATCCCCGGCGGGAAGTCGATGATCCACATGTTCCGCGGCCGACGTGTGACGTCGAGCCCGTTCACCCACGGCCGGATCACGTCGCTGTTCGGCTTCCCGTGCGGGTTCGGGCGCTCCATCAGCGCCCGCGCCGACCGCTCCGGGATCTCGAACGGCCCCACCTTCGTGTCGCCCATGAACGAGATGCCGATGTTCTCTTTCAGCCGCCGCGCCTGCGTCACGTCCGTTTGGTACGTCAGGTTCGCGTTGATCCCCTCCACCGGCCGCGCCCGCAGCAGTGCCACGCTCGCGTCATCGTCCTTGTGCTCGTTCAGCAACCGCTGTGTCTCGCTCCCGTCGTCGAATCCCACCATCGACACGCGCACCGCCACCCCCTCCTGGATCCACGGCCGGTCAGCCTGCGCGTAGAAGATGTCGCCCCTCTCCTTGATCCGCTCCAGCACCCTGCGGTTCGCCCCGCCGCGGATCGCCTGCGTCGCCAGCAGCCCCGCCCGTTTCGCGCGCCCGTCCTCGATCGCCTCGCGCGCCTTCTCGTACCAGTAACAGCAGAGGTCGGACTCCCGCGCCACGCGCCCCTCGAACACCGCGAACATCTTGTCCACGTAGTCGTCGCCAAGCTCCGTGCGCAGCCGCTTGCCGCCCAGGAACGGCGGGTTGCCGACGATCACGTCCACCTTCGGCCACGCCGCTTCCTTCGGGCGCTTCGGGTTCGTCAGGTCGAGGATCGCGTCGCGCCCCTCTACCTGGTCCAGCGGCGAGAGAATCGGCACGTCGGCCGCCGCCGCCGGCGTGTTGTTCTTCTTCCACTGCAGGTAGCCGATCCAGATCACGATCGACGCCAGCTCGTGCGCGATCTCGTTCGTCTCGATGCCGTGCAGCTGCTCCGGGTGCACGCGCGGCCTTACCGTGATCTCGTACGACGCCGCCAGCGCGATCACTTCCTTCTCCAGCGCCTTCAGCATCGCCAGTGACACGTAGAGGAAGTTGCCGGAGCCGCACGCCGGGTCGAGCACCTGCACGGTGTAGAGGCGCTTGTGGAACGGCGCCAGCATCGCCTTCACGCGCTCGCGGCGCGCCTCCGCCTTCGCCCGCCTGCCCGCACCCTCGTCCGCGTACGCCGCGATCTGCCGCTTCACGCCGGCCCAGTCCCGCAGCAGCGGCTCCATCAGCACCGGCCGCACGATCAGCTCGATGTCCGCGCGCGAGGTGTAGTGCGCGCCCAGCATCCGCCGCTTGCCGGCGTCGAGCACCCGCTCGAACAGCGTCCCGAACACCGACGGCTCCACGTCGGCCCACTCCAGCTCGTCGAGCCGCGCCAGCGTGTGGATGTGGTCGCCCGTGAGCTCGTCCGGCACGTCTGCGTCCTTGAACATGTGCCCGTTGAACTGCGGGATGTCGCGCATTGCGAACTTGCCGCCCCGGTTCATCACCTTGAACAGCCGCCCCAGGTAGTTCTTGAACCCCTTCACGTCGCCGCTGTCGCGGTGCACCCGGATCACGTCCGAGAACGTCTCCTTCGGCAGCAGCCCCACGTCCGTCGCGAACATGCAGAACATCAGCTTCGTGATGAAGCGCGCGATGCGCACCTCGTCCACGCCGATGCGCGGGTCGCGCAGGTAGTCGCTGATCTCGCCGAACATCTTCGCGGCGGTCTGCGTAATCTGCTCGCGCGTCCGCTGCGGCCGGAGCTTGTCAGGTTGCTCGAACAGCGCCTTCAGCACCTGCATCGCCGTCAACTCCGGCGCGTCCTTCGCCCGCCCGCCGGAGATCGTCCGCACGTCGGCCTTCGCGTCGGTGACGAGATCGGCCATCCGGAAGTGGTAGATCCAGCTCTCCGTGTTCCAGTTGGTGTGCACCTCGAAGCGGTCGAGGTCGCACACGACGAGCAGCGGTGGGTTGTCGAGCGCTTCCGCGTACCGCCGGAGCTGCGTGTAGGCGAGCGTCAGGTTCTTGAGCTTGCCCTTGTACTCCCAGGCGAAGTGATTGCGCTGCCAGACGTCGGCCCAGCCGTTGCCGTCCGCGGTGCGCGCGCCCTTCTCGAAGGCGTAGTAGTCGCCCGACGGGTCGCTGTTCGGTGTCTCCTCGCCGAGCACACCACAGAGGTCGATGAAATGCTCCTGCGATCCGGCGCTCTCGTTGCGCGTGGACGGCGCCCACTTCCGGACAAACTCAGCAGCCTGCATGGCCGAAAGTATACGCGCGCATACGCCACGATCGGGCCTCCCCCCTGCCGCCCCGTGCGTGACCGTGATCCGGATAACCGTGGGTTATCGGGGCGCGAAACGCGTGGCGCAGCCGTCCCGGCTGTGCGTCCGCCGCAGGCGGACCAGCGCAGTGCGGTGCCTCGCTCGGCACGTTCCTTCGCGTGCGAGGTCTCTGCCGCGAAACACGACCCCCGAGCGAGCCTGCATGCACCACCCGGGGTGACACCCGCCGCTAGGCGCTGCGCGCCCGCTGGCGTACCCTCGCCCGCGGCGCGGTCACGGCTCGCGTTCCGCCGGTTCGCTCTCTTGCGAGAAACGTGAAAGAGATTCTGGGAGATCGGGGATATTTTGACCGCTGCTCGCCGAGCACGCCGCACAGGTCGATGAAGTGTTCCTGCGATCCGGCGCGCTCGTTCCGCGAGGACGCCGCCCACGTCCGGACAAACTCAGCAGCCTGCACGGGCGAAAGTATAGGCGCGCATACGCTGCGGTCGGGCCTCCGCTCTGTCGCCCGATGCGCGCCGTGATCCGGATAACCGTCGGTTATCGGGGCGCGAAGCGCGTGGCACAGCCGTCCCGGCTGTGCGTCCGCCGCAGGCGAGCCAGAGGGATCAGAAGACCCCCGGGTGCCACCCGCCGCTAGGTGCCCGCGCCAGGCCCGCCGTACCATCGCATCGGACGCACCGTCCGCACCGCCGCGGCCCCACCGCCGCCGCCGCCGGCCCGGTGCCGGAAAAACAACAAAAGTGCAGAAACGAACTCCTCCTCAGCTTCGCGTAGTTACAGGACATAACGAAGAACGGCGGGCGGCAGCGGGAGCCGCAGTGTACGATCGCCGCGACGGGGGAGCATGCACATGGACACGCGCGAACTGCCGCCGGTCCTCGCGCCCGAGCCCATCGACCTGCCGCGCCCCGGCCTCGCCGCGGCCGCCCGCCGCCTCGCCCAGATCGGCGCGCTCGGCGCCCGCCACCTCGCCCCCGTCGCGGCCCGCAGGCTCGTCCGCCGCCCCGGCCGCGGCGCCCGCGCCGGACGCGCCGTCTTCGACCGCCTCGGCGCCACCTACATGAAGTTCGGCCAGTTCATCGCCTCCGCCCCCGGCATCGTCGGCGAGGAGGTCGCCGAGGAGTTCCGCGGCTGCCTCGATGCCGGTCCGCCCGTCCCCTTCGACGCCGTCCGCGCCATCGTCGAAGCCGAGCTCGGCCGCCCCCTCGCCGAAGCCTTCGCCCGCTTCGATGAGACGCCCATCGCCGCCGCGTCCCTGGCCGTCGTCCACCGCGCCGCCCTCCACGACGGCGCCGACGTCGCCGTCAAGGTCCTCCGCCCCGGCATCGAGCGCGCCGTCGCCACCGACCTCGCCATGATGGACCGCGCCGCGCGCTTCCTCGCCGCCCGCGGCACCGACCAGGCCTACAACATGGTCGGCATGGTCGTCGGCCTCCGCGCCCAGATCGCCGAGGAGCTGGACCTGCGCAACGAAGCGCGCACCATGGACGTCTTCCGCACCCTCTTCGAGCGCTTCGAGATGTCGCTCCTCGTCGTGCCGCGCGTCTACCACGCGCACACCGCCCGCCGCGTCCTCACCATGGAGTTCCTCGAAGGCCGCCCGCTCGATGACTTCGCGCACGCCGCAGAGACCGGCGTCGATGCGGCGGCCCTCGTGCGCCAGCTGCTCCAGGCCTGGGTCGTCGCCGGCCTCCGCGTATCCTCGTTCCACGCCGACATCCACGCCGGCAATCTCCTGCTCCTGCGCGATGGCCGCCTCGGCATGATCGACTGGGGCATCATCTCCCGCTTCGACGACGACTCGAAGATGATGTTCCGCCGCATGTGCGAAGCCTCGCTGGGCCGCGACGAAGCCTGGGACGACGTCGCCGCGTTCATGCTCAAGGCGAACGGCCCCAGCTTCTACGCGCTCGGCCTCAACGACGCCCAGGTGCGCAACTTCGTCGAAGCCAACATGGGCCCCGTGCTCAGGCTGCCCCTCCGCGACGTCAGCATGGCGTCGCTGCTCGTCACCGGCGACGACATCGTCCGCATGGCGACCGGCGAAACGCCGCCGCGGCGCTCGTTGCGGCAGAAGTTCGCGGCCATGCGCATGGCCGGGAGGGCCTATCAGAGCGCCGTAAAGTCCGGCGCGTTCCACCACCCGACGATGCGGATGGGCTTCCTCTCGATGAAGCAGGTCGTGTACATGGAGCGCTACGGCCGCATGTACATCCCGGACGAGTCGCTGCTCGGCGACCGCGAGTTCCTCACCCGCGCCCTCGCCGCCGACGCGCAGCCGCCCTGACGGCCGCCGCTACGCCGCGAGCGCCGTCGGCGGCGCCTCGCGCGAAGGCAGCGCCCGCCGCTGGTGCAGCCGCACCAGCGCGTCGACGACCTTCGGGCTGAACTGCCGGCCGCTGCACCGCTCGATCTCCGCCACCGCCGCCGAAATCGGGCGGCCCAGGCGGTACGGCCGGTCGCTGATCATCGCGTCCAGCGCGTCGGCCACCGTGACGATCGCGACTTCCTCCGGGATCTCGCCGTCGCGTAGCCCGTCCGGGTATCCCCCGCCGTCCCACCGCTCGTGGTGCCAGCGCGCCACCCGCGCCGCCAGCTCGAAGCCGGCGCGCCCATCCAGGAACTCGGCGCCCCAGACGCTGTGACGCTTCATCGTCTCCCACAGCGCGGCGGCCTCCCAGTCGTCCGTGTCGAACCGCATCGGGCTCGAGAGCACGACATCGGGCACGCTGATCTTGCCGATGTCGTGCAGCGTCGCCGCGAGCCCCAGCTCCGTGACCTCCGGCTCGTCGTACCCCAGCTCCCGCGCCAGCGTCTCCGTGATCACGCGGATGCTCTCCAGGTGCATCCCGGTCGTGTGGTCGTGCGCCTCCGCGGCGGCGGCGAGCATCATCACCGTCTCGGCCTGCGCGCCGGCCAGCCGGCTCGTCGCCGTCTGCAGCTCGTCGACGATCGTCGACATGCTCACGATCGCGCTCACCTGGTTCGCCACCGCCGCCAGGAACTGCGCATCGCGTGCCCCGAACGCGTTCACCTGCTTGCGCGCGACCGAGATCACTCCGATCAGCTCGTGCCCCGAAAGCATCGGCGCCGCGAGGCCCGAACGCAGCCCGGCGGCAGCGATGATGCCCCGCTCCTCCTCCGTCAGCCGCTCGTCCCGTCCCGCGTCGTCGATGACGACCGGCCGCCGCGTTGCCCGCAGCAGCGTGTGCAGCGGGTGGTCGTCGATGATCGGCCGCTCCGCCCAGCGCCGCCCCTTCGCCGTGGACAGCCCCGGGGTCCCTCTCCCGTCGCCCCTGGCCCGGGGGAACAGCCGGCACTCGACAGCGTCGTACCCCGCTACGCTGGAAAGCCGCTCGGATACCAGTTGCAGCTTCGTGTGCAGGTCGCCGGGCGACGTGAGCAGCGGCACCAGCTCGCCGATCATCTTCGCCGCGCGCTCATCGTGGCGGGCGCCGCTCTGCTGCGCCCGCCGGATCGACTTCGCGGAGTACATCGCGGTATCGGCCGCTTTGATCAGGTCGACGATCGTCCCGCCCTCCTGCGGGAACACGGCTACCCCGGCGCTCGCTTCGATGCGGATGCTCGTGCCCGCGTACGGGCCCGCCACGGTGCACGCGTCGACTCGCTCGAGGACTGCCGCCACGTACCGCTCGCCTGCGGGGCGGTCCATGCCCGGCAGCACGACCAGGAACTCATCGCCCCCGTACCGGCCGATCGCGCCGCCCGCACTCAGGAGGATCTCGGCGACCGCGATCAGCACGTTGTCGCCCGACACGTGTCCGTACGTGTCGTTCACCACCTTCATGTCGTCGACGTCGATCATCACCACCGCCACCAACGACGGCTCTGGCCGCGAGATCTCGTGCTGTAGCACCTCCGCGATCGCGGCGTGGTTCAACACCCCCGTCAGCGAGTCGCGTCGCGCGTGGTCGCGCTCGGCCTCCAGCGCCCGCTCCAGGAGCTGCGACTTCTCCGCCAGCTGGTGGAACAGCTTGATGCCGCTCGCCGCGGTGGCGACTTGGATCGCCAGCCCCTCGAACAGATCCACCTCGTCTGCTGTGAACGCCAGCGGACGCGCACTGCCGATCGACATCACGCCCAGGACTTCGTCCTTGTACGTCAGCGGGAACACCGCCGTCGAGCGGATGAGGGTGCGCGAGAAGAAGGCGCGCGCGCCCGGCGAGATCGCGGGGTCGTTCTGCACATCGGCGAACAACGCCGCCCGCCGCGTCGACATCACCTGGTCGCGGATCGGGTCGGGCCGATGCGCGGCGCGGCGCCAGCGGTCGACGAACTCCCGCTGCCCCGGCAGGTCGAAGTTGACGCACCGCAGTATCTCCCCGCTCTCGCCGTCGACGATATCGATCGTCACGGACAGCACGTCGGCGACGCTGGCAATCCCGTGTGCCAGCCGCGAGAGCACCTGCTCAAGGTCTTCGGATTCCGCGATCACCCGCGTGATGTTCATCAGCCCGGCGAGCTGGTTGCGGTGCCCCTCCGACCGCACGAGCTTGAGTGCATTCTGCAGCAGGAGCGCGAGCGATGGCACCGCCGCCGTGAGGAAGTCCGCGCCGGCGGCGCTCAATCCCCGTTGCCACCTGCCGGACGCGATGACCATCTGCGCGACGCTGTCCGGGATGGGCAACAGCGCGCCGACGTGGGTGGTCGGAATGCTCTCCGCCACAGGGCGGAAGCCCGTCACGCGCCCGCCGGTGCGGTCGAACGCGCACGCGGCGTCCCGCGCCGTGAGGTCCCGGTTCACGAGCCACAGCGCGATCGGTGTGAAGTCCAGATCGGGGCCCGTCGTGACGTGGCGGAAGCCGTCGGTCCAACCGTAGACGAACGACACCTGGCGCGCGCGTAGGCGCCGCCGGACGATGCGCATCGCCTGGTCGAGGGCGTCGTCGCCGGTGAACCCGGACGTCGCAAGGCGCGAAAGCTCGCTGAGGTCGTGGGTCGCCGTCATGTCACTCCGTTCGCGATGTTCCCCACATACGGATCGGCATCTTCGACGTGCGCCAGCAGCGGTGAGCCCTGGGGGGCTGCACCCGGGCGTCTCGATTCGGCGTCGATGATCGCGTCCGTGCCGCGTGCTATCATCGCCGCAACGCAAGCGCCGGCGAGAAAGGAGGCCACGTGCGCCAGGACGCAACCCGGAATCTCACGATCATCCGCGCGCGTGCTCCGCGCCTGACCTGACGCCGGCTACCGGCGTACTCCGGCGGCTGCGGGCCACGAGCGCCCGGCAGCCGTTTCGCTTTGTTCAAGGAGTACGACCTGTATGACACGGGAAGCTATCGAGACGAACACATCGGCATACCAGCGGTGGCTCCGCCGAGCGCACATGCCGGCGCATGCCCGCCGCACAGCGGGACGCAACGCGGCATTTCTGCTTCCGCACCTTCGGCCCGGCATGCGTCTGCTCGACGCCGGCTGCGGGCCCGGGAGCATCACCGCGGGCCTGGCCGCGGCCGTCGCGCCCGGCGGCGCCGTCACCGGCATCGATGCGAACGTCGAGGCGATCGCCGCGGCCCGGGCGCTGGCACCCGCGCCCGCGCCGGAGGACGCACGCTTCGCCATGGGGGACGTCTACGCACTGCCGTTCGCCGAGGCCACCTTCGACGCGGTGTTCTCCCACGCGGTCATGCAGCATCTGCGACATCCGCTCGAGGCGATGCGCGAGATGCGTCGCGTGATGCGTCCCGGCGGCGTCATCGGCGTCGCCGATGCCGACCATGACGGGAGCATCATCTGGCCGGCGAGCGCGGGGGCGGATGCGTCGCTCGAACTCATGCGCGAGCTGCGGGCGCGCGCCGGTGGCGGCGATCCCCGCGTCGGCAAGCGCCTCGGCACGCTGCTGTACGAGGCAGGGTTCACGCACATCGAGGTGAGCGTCGCCGCCGGCTGCGACGGCACGGCTGAGTCCACGCAGCGCGCCGGTTCGTTCTGGAGCGCCTACCTGCGCTCTCCCGAGCTGCGCGCGCAAGCGCTGGCGCTCGGACTGGCCTCGGACAGCGAGCTCGAGACGATGGCGCACGCCTGGCAGGCATGGGGCGCCGCGCCCGGCGCCATGTGGGCGCGGTTCTGGTGTCAGGCGACCGCGTTCGCGCCCTAGCGCGCCCGGGCTGGCGTGCGCGACGGCGTCAGCAGTGCTCGCCCCAGTGAGACGCAACGATCTGCAGGTCAAAGAAGTCGATCCGCCCGTTGTGGTTGAGGTCGAGCGTCTCGGAATAGCGGAGCGACCCTTCGGAATAGCCGATATTCCGCGCCACCATCAGCGCATCGTTGAAGTTCACCACGCAATTCCCGTCGAGGTCGCCGATGAGCTCCGCGCGCGCCACGCCAGGCAGCTCGAACGCCACACCCGCGATCAGCGCAACTGATACCAATAGCAGCGAGATGAGTCTGTTCACGCTATCCTCCTCCTCCCCTCCCGGCACCACGAAGCTCGACTCGAGGCGCGGCGATCACCGCGACCGTCGACGATTGCGCCGAGGTCGCCGCCGCCCGCGCGGGCTGATTCTATCAATATTGTTGGAGGTCGCGTCGCCATTGAGCACCGCCTCGAACCGGCCCCGATTCGCGGGTGAGCCTCGACCGTGGTGGACGGATCCACACCATCGGCGAAACGTCGGCGACGCGCGCTCTCGGCCGCCCCGAAGCCGAGCGGCGGGCGCCGGCTCGATTGTGGCAATTCTCACGAGCACTTGACCCTCGAATCGACCGGCGGAATAATTGCGCCGTCTGCGAGTTGAGCGAGGATGCACATGCTGCCCACCGCGGCCCCAACGTGCCCGACGATTCGTTCGACGGCCGCATCCCCCACGCCACGCCTGCACCTCGGACCGGGGGCCCCACCCAGTGGCTAGGCAGCGTCTTCTTCGCCTGCTGAGGGCGCTGCCGCTGCTGCTGTTGATCGCCGTCACGTTCTCCGGCTGCCGCTTCTTTGATAGCCCACAAAACGTGTTCGCACCCGCCGGTGAGGTGTCGCGCGACCAGAAGAACCTGTTCTTTCAGACCATGTGGCCGGCGCTCGCCATTCTCATCCTCGTCGAGGGCGGGCTCCTGTTCATCTGCCTGCGGTTCGCCAAGCGGAAGGGCGATTCGACGCTCCCGCGCCAGGTTCACGGCAACAACGCCCTCGAGATCGGCTGGACGATCGCGCCGATGCTCCTGCTCGCGGCCTTCGTCCCGCCCACCGTGGTTGGCATCATCGACCTCGGACGCGTGCCCAAGGACGCCATGGTCGTGAAAGTCACCGGCGTGCAATGGGCGTGGCAGTTCAGCTATCCCGGCCAGAACGGCGCACCCGACGTGCTCGCGCCGATCAACGAGCTGCACGTTCCCATCGGCACGGCGATGAACATGCGCCTCCATTCGAATGACGTCATTCACAGCTTCTGGGTGCCCAAGCTCGCCGGCAAGACCGATGTCATCCCCGGGCGCGAGAACCATATGTGGCTCAGGGCGACCGAGATCGGTGAATTCTCCGGCCAGTGCGCAGAATTCTGCGGCCTCGGCCACGCGCAGATGCGGTTCCGCGTCATCGTCGAATCACAGGCAGATTTCCAGGCGTGGCTTCAGCAGCAGGCGGCGATCCAGGATGGCCATGAGGCTGACTTGGCGTACCGGGGGAGCGAGTAGATGGCAACGGCGAGCCCAACCGTCAGGCCGAAGCGCGTCTCGATGGCGGACGCCCTGCGCGACATGCGCGAAGATGCCGGCACCTATCGCGGATTCTGGAGCTGGATCGCCACGGTCGACCACAAACGCATCGGCGTGCTGTACGGAGTGACCGCGTTCCTGTTCTTCCTCCTCGGCGGGGTCGAAGCGCTCCTCATCCGCGTCCAGCTCGCGAAGCCGGACGCTTCCGTCCTCGACCCCGATCAGTTCAACCGCGTGTTCACCATGCACGGCACGACCATGGTGTTCCTGGTCGTGATGCCGCTGAGCGCCTCATTCTTCAACCTCCTCGTACCCCTCATGATTGGCGCGCGCGACGTCGCCTTCCCGCGCCTCAACGCCTTCAGTTACTGGCTCTTCCTCTTCGGCGGCCTGCTGCTGAACCTCAGCTGGTTCACCGGCGGCAACTTCTTCAAGGGTGAGTTTGGCGCGCCCGACGGCGGCTGGTTCGGCTACGCGCCGCTCACGCTCAATCGCTTCAGTCCGGACAATGGCATCGATTACTGGGCCTTCTCCCTGCAGATACTCGGAATCGCCTCCCTGGCGGGTGGGTTCAACTTTGCGGTGACGATCCTGAACATGCGCGCGCCGGGCATGACGCTGTTCCGGATGCCGGTGTTCGTCTGGATGACGCTGGTCACGTCGTTCCTGCTCATTTTCGCCATCCCCGTGATCTCGATCGCCCTCTTCGAGTTGACGTTCGACCGCCTCTTCGACGCGAACTTCTTCAACGCGGCGAAGGGCGGCACTCCGCTCCTCTGGCAGCACATGTTCTGGCTCTTCGGCCATCCCGAGGTCTACATCCTCATCCTGCCCGCCATGGGCATCGTGTCAGAAGTGCTGCCGACCTTCGCGCGCAAGCCGCTGTTCGGCTACCCGTTCGTCGTCTTCTCCGGCATCGCCATCGGGTTCATGTCGTGGGGCGTCTGGGCGCACCACATGTACACCACCGGGCTGGGCTCTGTAGCAAACTCCGCCTTCGGCATCTCCACCATCCTCATCGCCGTCCCCACGGGCGTGAAGATCTTCAACTGGATGGCCACGCTCTACGGCGGATCGATCGACTTCAAGACACCGGTCTACTTCGCCATCGGATTCATCGCCATGTTCACCGTTGGCGGCCTCACCGGGGTCACCCACTCGATCGTGCCGACCGACTACCAGCAACAGGACACGTATTACATCGTCGCTCACTTCCACCAGGTGCTGTTCGGCGGCGCGATCTTCGGACTATTCGCCGGCGTGTACTACTGGTTCCCGAAGTTCACCAACCGGCTGCTCAACGAGCCGCTCGGCAAGCTGCACTTCTGGCTGATGCTGATCGGCTTCAACGTCACGTTCCAGCCGATGATGATCCTTGGACTGCTGGGCATGCCGCGCCGCATCCAGACCTATCCGTCCGACTACGGTTGGGGCTTCTGGAACGCCATGGCCACCGCCGGCGCGTTCACCATCGCCGCCTCGATCCTGGTCTTCATCATCAACGTGATCTGGAGCCTGCGAAAAGGCGAAGTCGCGGGCGAAGACCCGTGGGATGCGCGGACGCTCGAGTGGTCGATCCCATCGCCGCCGCCACCGTATAACTTCGCCGAGATTCCCCAGGTGCACGCCTTGGACGACTTCTGGCACCGCAAGTACGCGGAAGACCCGAGCGGCAGGCCCGTGCCGGTGCCCGCCGGCGCGGCGGTCCACGCCGAAGCGCACGCTGACGAGCATGGCGGCGGCCATGGCATCCACCTGCCCTCACCTTCATACTTTCCGCTGATCGCGGCGCTGGGCCCCCCCATCATCGCGCTTGGGTTCATCTACAACGTCGGCATCGTGCCCGTCGGCGCGTTGATTACGATCGTTGGCCTGTACGGCTGGGCGCTCGAGCCCGCGACCGAGTAGACGGGAGAAGACGTGGCGGTACACGAGCTGAGCGCCGGACACGCGGAGACCAACACCGGCCTGGACAACAGGAAACTCCTGATGTGGCTGTTCCTGGCGTCCGACTGCCTGTTCTTCGGCTCGCTCATCTCCGCTTATCTCCTGTACCGCGACCGGAGTCTCGTCGGACCGTACCCCAGCGACCTCTACGACATACCGTTCACGTCGGTCAGCTCGTTCGTCCTCCTCATGAGTAGCCTCAGCATGGTGCTCGCGCTCGCCGCGATCCAGCGCGGTGATGTCCGCACGATGCGCATCTGGCTGCTCACGACGTCGCTGCTCGGCGTCCTCTTCCTCTCCGGCCAGGCCTTCGAGTTCACAGAGTTCTACCGCGAAGGACTGACCCTCCACACGAACATGTTCGGGACCACCTTCTTCGTGCTGACCGGCTTCCACGGCGCGCACGTCTCTGTCGGTGTCCTCATCTTGATGTCGCTGGTCGCGGCGTCGTTGAAGGGGAACGTCCAGCAGGAGGACAGCATCAAGGTCGAGCTCGCCGGGCTGTACTGGCACTTCGTCGATATCGTCTGGATTGTCATCTTCACGCTTGTGTACCTGGTGTCCTAGCGATGCTGCTTTCGTTCCTCGATGACCCGGCCCTGCTGATCGGGGCGCCGCTCGTGGCGATCGGCGTTGCGGGCATCGTCGTCGCTGCCGGAGCCATGCTCAGCTACTGGCTGAAGCCGTATTAGGGGGCGCGGATGAAGGACTTCCTCGAGAACCCGGCGATGCTCATGGGCATCCCGCTGCTCGCCCTCGGGCTGCTCGGGATCGCGATCGCCGCCATGACCGTTGTTGCGCCGGCCGCCGATACGCGGCCGCGCAGCGCCGTCGCCGGGCACGGCGCGCATCCCGGGCCCGAGGAGTACATCCGTATCGGCGCGACCCTCGCCCTGATCACGATGATCGAAGTCGCGGTGTACTACTTCGACATCCAGGAGCAGCTGTTCATCCTGATCCTCGTCACCCTCTCCGCCATCAAGTTCTCGCTCGTGGTGTTATTCTTCATGCACCTGAAGTTCGACAGCCGGGTGCTCTCGACCGCGTTCATCAGCGGGTTTGCTCTCGCGGCGGCAGTGTTCACGGTTGTCATCACGACGCTCGGCGCGAACCTCGTCTGAGCGCGACACGGTAAACGGCGAGACCCCCCGGCGCGCGACCAGGCTCAGGGGAATTGAACATGCTGCTGCCCCTCCTCCACGCAGCTTCCGGCCCGTACGAATTCCGCTGGCACGTGCATGGCGACGTTGTCCTGCTGTGCCTCTTCCTCCTCGCGGGCTATGCGTACGCCGTCACCCAGCTGCGAGAGGTGATCTCCGACGCAGGACGCGTGCGGCGCAGCCAGGTCGCATGCTACGTCGCCGGCGTCGCCGCGATCTACGCCGTTGCCGGCACTCCCGTGCACGACCTGAGCGAGCAATACCTCCTGAGCTTCCATATGTTCCAGCACGCCGTGTTCGCACTCGTCGCCGCGCCGCTCCTCCTCGCCGGCGTGCCGGTGTGGCTCTGGCAGGCGCTCCTCCGCGGCCGCGGCGTCATGCCAGTGGCGCGCGTTCTGACCCATCCCCTCCTCGCCTTCGGGATCTTCAACGCGCTCATCCTCGTCACCCACCTGCCGCCCGTCGTCGACGCCACCCTGAACCACCACTGGCTGCACTTCTGGGTGCACGCCGCACTCCTCTCCTCGGCGATGCTGATGTGGTGGCCCGTGCTGAGCCAGGTGCCGGAGTTGCCGGCGCTCTCCCCTCCGGTCCGCATGGCTTACCTCTTCCTGCAGTCCCTCCTGCCGTCCGTCCTGGCCTCCTTCGTCACGTTCGCGGACGGCGTCGTGTACTCGTTCTACGAGCGCGCTCCCCGCACCTGGGGCATCTCGCCGGAAGCCGACCAGCAGATTGCTGGAGGCGTGATGAAGCTGATGGGCAGCGTCATCCTCTGGACATTCATCGCCGTCGTGTTCTTCAAGTGGTACAACCGGGAACAGGCCGCGGACAGCGAGCCGAGGTGGGACGAAATCCACGAGGAGCTCGAGCTGATGGGATTGACGCGCCGCCGTTAGGTCGCCCGCGGTGAGGCCCACCCCGCGCCTCGGTATTCCTCGCGGCGGCGCGCGCTGCTAGCATTTCTACAACGGCGAATGTGTTCCCCGCATCCCGAACCCGGAAGCCCCACGGTGCTATGGTGCCCCATGACGATCGAACGCTCCCCTCTGCTCACCGAACCCTCCGGGGAGGTGGATCTCGGCCGCATCGCGGCCGCCGTACGCGAGATCATTGAGGCGGTGGGCGAAGATCCCGCCCGTGACGGCCTGGCGGGGACGCCCGAACGGGTCGCGCGCATGTACGACGAATTGTTCGCCGGGCTCCGCGTCGATCCCAGGGAGTACCTGCGCGTCGGCTTCGACGTCAGCCACGACGAGATGGTGATCCTCCGGGACATTCCGTTCTACAGCATCTGCGAGCATCATTTCATGCCGTTCCACGGCGTCGCCGCTGTTGGCTATCTTCCCGACGGCCGCGTGGTCGGCGTCAGCAAGCTCGCGCGGCTGCTCGAAGGCTACGCGCGGCGCCCACAGCTGCAGGAGCGGCTGACGGGCCAGGTCGCGGACGCCATGATGGAAGTGCTCGCGCCCGACGGTGTGGCAGTCGTGATCGAGGCCGAGCACCTCTGCATGACCCAGCGCGGCGTCAAGAAGCCCGGCAGCCGCATGGTGACCTCGGCGACGCGCGGCTCATTTCGCCAGAACCAGGTCACCCGCGCTGAGTTCCTCTCCCTGGTGCGTGGCCCGTGACGCCTCTGTCCGTTCACGACGAGCCGTTCGAGCAGATCGCTGCCGAGTGGGAAGGGCTGGTTGTCGCGACGCCTTCGCCTGTGCCCTTCGTGACGCCCGCCTGGCAGCGTATCTGGCTCAAGCACTTCCAGGGCGCGCGTACCCTCATGGTCCTCACGGCGCGCGAAGGCGAGCGCCTGATCGGCGTCGCCCCCTTCCTGCGTGATGGTCAGCGCGCGGAGCTGGTGGGGCACTACTCGATCTGCGACTACATGGACGTCCTGGTCACGCCAGGCTTCGAGCGGTCATTCTTCGCTTCGATCTTCGAACGGCTGGCCGGGGAAGGTGTGGCCGAGCTGGAGCTGCGCGGCATCCGCGAATCGTCTTCGACGCTGGCGGCGGCCGCCGATGCCGCCGCACCGTACGGTTACGCCGCCGCGCGTGAGCATGAGGCCCTCTCTCCCGCGGTGCAGCTCCCGGCTACCTGGGACGAGTACCTGGGCCGCCTGTCGAAAAAGGACCGGCACGAACTCCGCCGTAAACTGCGGCGTCTCGACACCGCCGGGGGCGCCGTCGAGATGCGCGTGGTCACCGACGCGGCGGAGGCGTGCGATCGGCTCGACACGCTCTTCCACCTGATGCGCATCAGCAACCACCACAAGGAAGAGTTCCTGGGGCGTCCCGGAATGATCGAGTTCTTCCGCGAGATGACCGCAGTCATGGCGGATGAGGGGATGCTCCGCTTCTATTTCCTCAGCTTTGACGGCCAGGCCGTCGCCTCGGTCCTCAACTTTGACCTCGGCGGCCAGCTCTACATGTACAATAGCGGGTACGATCCGCAGTACGCGCACTTCGCTGTTGGCCTGATGTCAAAGACGCTCCTGATCAAGGATGCCATCGAGCAGGGGCGCACGTGCGTGGACTTCCTCCGCGGGGACGAAAGCTACAAGTACGACCTGGGGGGCCAGGACCAGGCCGTGTACAGGATCATGCTGACGCGATGAATTCGGTCACTCAACAGCACCAACCACCGCTTCACGCGCCCCTGCGTCCCCGCCGCATCGCCGTCATATCCGTGCACACCTCGCCGCTCGCCGCACCCGGCGGGCGAGAGTCCGGCGGCATGAACATCTACGTCCGCGAGCTCAGCCGGGAGCTGGGCGCGCGCGGCTACGTCGTTGACGTGTTCACGCGCCGCACGTCCGCGGACGGTCCGCAGACGCAGCCGTTTGGGCCGAACGCGCGCGTCATCAACCTCCGCGCGGGCGCCGCCGGTGTCGTCGAAAAGGGCGACCTCGCCGGGCACCTGGAGGAGTTCCAGTCGAACCTGCTTCAGTTCGTTGCCGCCGAGGGGGCGACGTACGACATGGTGCACAGCCATTACTGGCTCTCGGGAACAGTCGCCCTGGAACTCAGCGAGCGCTGGCACACGCCGCACGTCGCCATGTTCCACACGCTCGGCGAAGTGAAGAACCGGGCGCGCCGCAGCGAGCACGAATCAATCGAGCGTATCGACACCGAGCGGCAGATCGCGCAGCGGGCCGACCGCATCGTCGTGGCGAGCGAGCACGAGAAGCACCTGCTGATGTCACTCTACGGAGCCGATGCCGGCTCCATCTCAGTCGTGCCCTGCGGCGTCGACCTCGACTTGTTCTCCCCGATGGACAAGGAGATCGCGCGCAAAGGGCTCGGCCTGCGCGACGGCGAGCGCATCATCCTCTTCGTCGGCAGGATCGAACCGCTCAAGGGGATCGATATCCTCATCAGCGCCGCCGCGCAGTTGCACGACGATGAGAACTTCCGCGTACTGATCGTGGGCGGCGACGCTCACGCCGCGCAGCGCATCGAAGAATTGCGCGAGCACGCCGCGCGCCTCGGTGTCGATCACCACATCTCCTTCGTCGGGGCTGTCCCGCACGCGGATCTGCCCGAGTATTACAATGCCGCCGACGTCTGCGTCGTGCCGTCGTACTACGAGAGCTTCGGTCTCGTCGCCGTCGAGGCGATGGCCTGCGGGACGCCTGTCGTCGCCTCCCGCGTCGGCGGCCTCACCAGTACCGTCAGCGACGGTGAGACCGGCTACCTCATCCCCTGGCGTTGCCCGGAGCCCTTTGCCGAGCGCCTCGAACTGTTGCTCGATAACGATGAACTGCGCGCTTCCTTTGGCCGCGCTGGCCGCGAGGCGGTCGAGCGCTTCCGCTGGGCGAACGTGGCCGATGCCGTCGCCGGCATCTACGATGCGCTGCTGACCGCGCCGGCGTATCGTCCGCTCCCGCCAGGGCCGCGTTCCCCGGGCAATTGAATCTGCCCCCTGCGGTCGATATACTCACAACGTACTGTAGAAATCCGCGCGCGCCCCATCGGGCGCTGGAAGGAGCCCATCGTGGTCCAGGAAGCCGTGTCGATCGTCACCATCACGGATAAGGCGGCCGAGAAAGCGTCCGCGCTGCTCAAGGATCGCGGCGTAGAGGACGGCGCCCTTCGCGTATTCGTCGTCGGCGGTGGCTGCTCGGGCTACCAGTACGGCATGGCCATCGCCCAGGGCACCGAAGAGGGCGATATCATCATCGAGCGCGGCGGCATCAGGGTGCTCGTCGATCCGGAGAGCGCACCCCTGATGCAGGGCGCCGAGATCGACTACGTCGATGACATCATGAAGTCCGGTTTCACGATCTTCAACCCGAATGCGGTGAAGTCTTGCGCCTGCGGTTCGAGTTTCCAGACGGGCGAGGGCGGCGGCCAGGCCAAGAGCTGTTGCTAACACCGGCGTAGGATTTGTGATATCGAAGGCCCCCGGCAGGGGGCCTTCTGGCTCTTCGCGTACTCCCTACGCGGCGGCCCTCGCCGCAGGCGCCGCCGGGTGCCAGCACCTTGCTCCGGCCGGGCGCACGCTCCGATATCGATGCGAGGGACCAGATGATACGAGCGCAACCGCGCCGCATCCGCCGCTCCGCATGCCTCGTGCTCGGGGCGGCCGCGCTGTGTCTCGTCGCTTCGAGCCTCACGCCGCACGGCGCGTGGGCCACCCCGGCTGGCACCCTATCGATGACCCCGCCGAACACCGCGCTCAGCGTCGGCCAGGACGTGTCGATCACGCTCGACGTCTCGGCCGCGTCGAGCGTGCACGAGGTGCACCTCGCCGTCACCTACAACCCCGCCGTCGTGCAGGTCGTCGATGCCGACCCCGGCGGCGCCGTTCAGGTACTACCGGGCGTCTTTCCCGGCGACGGCTCGAACGGCAGCGTGCTGCAGAACATCGTGAGCAGCGGCATCATCAACTACCAGTACGCGCTTGACGCCTCGAACGAGACCTCCGGCGGCGGTACCGTCGCGACGATGCAGTTCCACGCCATCGCCAACGGGAACGCGAACATCGCCTGGTCGACGAGGCAACTCATCGACGCGAACGGCGTCATCGTCACGCCAAACGCGTCGGCCGCCGTGCTCGTGGTCGGCATCGCCCTGCCGGCGCCCACCGACACCCCCGCGCCGACAGCCACGCCGCCGCCGTCGAGCACACCGACGCCCGTGGACACGTCGACGCCCGCGGCCACGCCCACGCGGCAGTCCGCGCCGGCGACCCGGACCGCCACCCGCACGCCCGCCGCGACGGCGACCCCGACCGGAACCGCGACCGCCCGCATCACCGTGCTGCAGAACAGCAACGTGGGCACGTCGACGCCCGCCCGCGGGGCGCCTCCGCGAAGTGGCGTCGATCCCGCGCAGTCCTCCCGCGCAAACGGCCTGCCATCGGCCGGCAACGATGGGCCCGGCATCCAGTGGTGGAAGTGGACGTTCTTCGCCGCCGCCCTCATGCTCGCGGGCGCCGGCTGGTTCTTCACGTTCGCGCTGCACGCCGGCGACAAGGATGTCGTGCTGACGGACCGGTTCGACCGCCGCCGCCGCCGGCGGTACTAGCGGCGGCGCTCGGCCCGCGCGTGTCCGGATAGCGAGCCCCGCCTGCGGTGCTTCTGCCTCGGGCTCCGGTGGTGATCTCGTCCTGCAGTCGTAGACGGCCTGCTCCGGAGCGCGTGGGCGGTCGTTCGCTGCGAAAAACGCAGCCACACGCGGCCCCGCCTGCGCGCCTCGTGCGTTACCATCGCTTCGGCCGCGGCGCAGATCAGAGGACGCATGGAGTTCAACCCGCTCTCACCCGAATTCCGCGAGGATCCGTATCCCGCGTACGCCGAACTGCGTGAGCACGCGCCGGCCTTCCGGAACGAGAGCTTCAACGCCACGATCGTCACCCGTTACGACGACGTTGCATACGTGCTGAAGAACCCCGCGCTCTTCTCGTCGTCCGCGATCAGCATGAACATCCGGGGCAAGCCCACGCGCACGATCATCAACACCGATCCACCGTTGCACACCCGCATGCGGAACCTGGTCAACCGGGCCTTCACGCCGCGAATGGTCGCGGATATGGAGCCGCGGATCCGCCAGATCACCCGCGAGCTGCTTGGCGCGGCCGTCGGAAGCGGCGAGATGGAACTGATCGGCGACCTGGCGGCGCCCCTGCCCGTGACCGTGATCGCCGAGATCCTCGGCGTCGACCCCGCCCTCCGCACCGACTTCAAACGCTGGTCCAACGCCGTCGTCAACGGCGACATGGCCGCCGTGGCCGGAGGGGATCGCGCCCAGATCGACCGCGACATCCAGGAGTTCCAGTCGTTCTTCGAGCGCGCGATCGAAGAACGCCGCCGGCAGCCAAAGGACGACCTGATCAGCGCCGTCCTCCGCGTCGATCCCGACGACGAGGCGCCGCTGGCGCCCGACGAAGTCCTCGCATTCACCGGGCTGCTCCTGATCGCCGGCAACGAGACCACCACGAACCTGATGGGCAACGCCATGCTGGCCCTGTTCGAGCACCCGGACCAGCTAGGCGCGGTCGCCGCTGAGCCCGCACGCATACCGAACATGGTCGAAGAGGCGCTGCGTTACGACTCGCCCGTGCAGTTCCTCTTCCGCACCGCCACCAGGGACGTGGACATTGCCGGCACCACGGTGCCCGCCGGCAGTACGGTGATACCGGTCTACGCATCGGCGAACCGCGACGATCGCAAGTTCCCCGGCGCCGACCGGTTCGACATCGCGCGAAACACGCAGGGGCACCTCGCGTTCGGGATGGGCGTGCACTTCTGCCTGGGCGCCCCCCTCGCCCGTCTCGAAGCGCGCGTCATGTTCGAGGAGCTCTTCGCGCGCACGGTCGGGTTCCGGCGCATCGACGCACCGCTCGCGCGCGTCAACTCGCTCTTCCTCCGCGGCCTCACCTCCCTCCCGTTCGCCTTTGAGCCGGCGCCGGCACCTGCCCGCGCGTAGCTGTTGCGGCGAGGCGCCTCGAGCCGCGCCGCCTCAGGAAGAGACGGCTTCGCAAAGTGTGATCCACTTGTGAAGGACGCGTTCCGTTCCCGACCCGAGCGCCGGACCGCGCGCCCCAGCGGGTACAATGCCTCCAGCCGGACACTGCGCCACACCCCGACGGGAATCCAATTTGAAGGTCCTCTTCGCGGCAGTCGAGATGAGCCCGCTGGCCAAGGTCGGCGGGCTCGGTGACGTCGCCGGATCCCTTCCCCGCGCCCTGCGCGCTCTCGGAGCGGACGTGCGCGTTGCCATGCCCATGCACGCCGGCATCGAGCGCGAATCGCTTCACCCCACGCGCGTGCTGCAGGGTGTCCGCGTACCGTGGGCTGGCAGCGAGCAGCTCGTCGATGTCCGGCAGGCGGACGTGCGCGGCGTGCCCGTGTACTTGCTCGAGAACGGGCGCTTCTTCGACCGGCCCCGCGTCTACGGTGGCGACGACGACCGTGAGCGCTTCCTCTTCTACTGCGATGCTCTCCTCGCCGCCGCCCCGCATCTCGACTTTCGGCCCGATGTCGTGCACGCGCAGGACTGGCACGCCGCCCTGCTGCTCGCCCGCCTTGCGGCAGCCCCGCGACACCCCTGGTCCGGCGGCGGGCGCGTGTTCACCATCCACAACCTGGCGCTTCGCGGAGACTTCGACGACCGCTTCGCGCGCGACCACGACATCGATGCTGCTTCCCTCGCCGTGCCTGGCGGCGTCGCGCCCGACCTCGCCTTCAGTGCGATGGCGCAGGGCATCCTCCACGCCGACCGCGTCAACACGGTCAGCCAGACGTACGCCGCCGAGATCCTCACCGCCGCCTATGGCGCCGGCCTCGATCCGCTGCTGCGCTCCCGCGCCGATGTGGTCTCCGGCATCGTCAATGGCATCGACTACGAGGAGTTCGATCCGGCGACCGACCCCGCGATCACTCGCAACTACAGCGTGGATACGCTCGAGTTGCGCGCCGACGACAAGGTGACGTTGCAGTCCGAGGCCGGCCTGCCGGTCAGCGCGCAGACGATGCTCTGCGGCGTCGTCACCCGCCTGTTCGCCCAGAAGGGGATCGACCTCGTCGCCGGCGCGTTCGATCGTCTGCTCGCCGCGCACGACGTCCAGCTCGTGGTGCTCGGTACGGGTGACGCCGAGGTCGAGGACATGCTGTCTCGACTGCAGGCGGCCTATCCGTCGAAGGTGAACGTCTGGCTCGAATTCAATCCGGCCCTCGGGCAGCGCGTCTACGCCGGCTGCGACGTTTTCCTCATGCCGTCCCGTTACGAGCCGTGCGGTCTCGGCCAGCTCATCTCGCTGCGCTACGGAGCCGTGCCGCTGGTGCGCCGCACCGGCGGGCTCGCCGACACCGTGCAGGACGCCGGTCCCTCGCCCGGCTCTGGCACCGGCTTCCTGTTCGATGATGCGAGCGCACCAGCGCTCGCCGGCACAGTCGAACGCGCGCTCCGGGCGTATGTCGACCACGCGGCGTGGCGTGCAATCCAGCAGCGCGGCATGCGGCAGGACTGGTCGTGGCGGCGCGCGGCGCCCCAGTACCTTGCCCTGTACGGGCTGGCGATCGCGGACCGTCGCCGCGTGGCCGAGGAGTGGCCCGCGTGACGGACCGTCTGTACGCCGGCGTGGACCTCGGCGGTACGAAGATCCTCGTGCTCGTAGCCGGAGAGGACGGGCGCGTAGTCGCGGACGTCCGCGTTCCGACGCTCGCGACCCAGGGACCGGAATCGGTGCAGACCCGCATCGTCGATGCGGTGGCGCAGGCCGCATCTGAGTGCGGCATCAGCACAAAGGATCTGCGTGCGCTTGGCGTCTCCGCGCCGGGGCCGATCGACTCCGCCGAAGGAGTGATCACGGATCCGCCCAACCTGCCGGGGTGGCATAACGTGCCGCTTGCGCGTATCCTGCAGCGGCGCCTCGGTGTCCCCGCCCTGCTCGAGAACGACGCCAATTGCTCCGCCGTGGGTGAGCACAGTTTCGGCGTGGGCAGGGGATACCGGCATATGATCTTCGTGACCATCAGCACTGGCATCGGTGGGGGGATCATCATCGACAATGAACTGTATGCAGGCGCGTCAGGCGCCGCCGGCGAGGTCGGCCACATCGGCGTTTCTCCCGATGGCCCTGTTTGCGGAGCCGGTCACGTGGGTTGTCTTGAGGCGTTCGCGTCGGGCACCGCGATCGCCGCGCGGGCCCGGGAGGCGGTCGCCCGCGGGGGCCTGCCGGGTACGGCGCGCATCGCCGGGCAGGATCCGCCGCTGTCCGCGAAGACCGTGTACCAGGCCTCTGAACAGGGGGAGGCCGACGCAACCGGGATCATCACGACCGCCGGCCGGTACCTCGGCATCGGCCTGGCGAGCATGATCAACATGTTCAACCCGCAGGCTGTCGTGCTCGGCGGCGGGCTGATGAACATGGGCGACACGATCCTCGGGCCCGCCGTCGAGACGGCGCGCACACGTTCGTTCGCCCAGTCGTTCATGGACGTACGCATCGTGGAGGGGGAGCTGGGAGAGCGCTCGGCGGCCCTTGGCGCGCTCGCGGTGGCGCGAAACCGCGACGCCAAAGGCACGGTCTGAGGCAGGCCTGTTGTGGGCCGGGTTCCTCTCCCGGCCGATAATGAACGCAGGCAGGCCCCGGGCCGCCGTCGGCGCCAGGGTGGAGTTAACGATGAATCAGGTTCTACGCGCTGCCCGGGCGATCCGCGTCGACAACGCCAGAGTGCTCGAACTCTCGGTCGTCGTCTTTCTCTGGCAGGCCGCCGTCGGCATCTACTTTCTCTCGCTCGTCCAGCAGTACCTGCCGCAGGAGCTGCGGGCTGGCGTCGCCTTTCCCGGCTACGCCATGGCCTCCTACGGCGTCGCCAAGTTCGCCTGGCAGCCCGCCGCCGGCTGGCTGTCCGACCGCTTCGGCCGCCGCCTGACGATGATCGCCGGCATGGCCGTGAGCGGCCCCGTGCTGGCGCTGATGATGCAGGTCCCCGACGAGCGCGCATTCCTCGCGTTCTCCGCCCTGCTCGGTATCGGCGCGGCGACGATGTGGCCCGCATTCATGGCGCACGTCGGCGAAACGACGCCGCGCAACCGCCGCGCTCGCACCATGTCGCTGTTGAACGTCGCCCAGATGACCGGCATCGGCGCCGGGACGCTCGTTGGCGTCCTGATGGTCGACTTCGTGACCTACGGCGCCGCGTTTTGGATGTGCATCGGCTTCAGCTTGCTCGCGCTTCTCATGGTGCTCTGGAGCATTGACCCCGCCGTCGATGGCGCCGACTCAGTCGCGGCGTCTGCGGCGTCCGCGTGCCCCGTCGATGAAACGGCCTGGCGTCCGAGCGTCATGATGCTCGCCGTCATCGTCCTCTTCCTCACGATCGGGACGAGCCTGCACACTCCCATGGTCGGCGCCTACACGCGCGATGTGCTTCGCGTGAAGATGTCTTTCATGGCGCTCCTCTTCCCCGCGCCCGCGCTCATCGCCGGAATTGCCCTCTGGCGATTCGGCCACCTCACCGACCGCTACGGCCGCCAGGTTCCGCTCGTCGGCGGGCTCTTCGTTGCGGCGATGTGCATCTTCGCGCTGACGCTCACGCGCAGTCCCTACATCGTCGTCAATCTCGTCGTTCTCGCCGGCCTCGCCTACGCGATCACGATCCCGGCGTGGGGTGCCGCCGCGCTCGATGCGACCGACGTCGGCAGCCGCGGCCTCTGGCTGGGGCTGCTCACCGCCGTGCAGGGCCTGGGTGTCGCCGGTGGGCAGGCGCTTGGTGGCGTCATCGGCGGCGTCTGGGGACCGCTGGCGCCGTTCAAGCTTGCCGCACTCATGCTGATGATGGCGTTAGCCCTGATCGTCGGGCACCACTCGTTGCAGTCCCGGCAGCGGCGCCGCGACGGCGGCATCAGCATCACGGGCAACCTCCTGACCGTTCCGGTGTCCGCCGACTCCTGACGCGGCGGACCTATTTTTCCGGCCCGGCGGCGTCCCTCCTATACTGATCGCGTGCCTCGCCCGTTTCCACGCAGCGCGCTAACCGCGGCGTCCCTGCTCTCCGGCTGCCTGCTCCTTACCGGATGCGGCGTCGTCGGCGGCGCCTCCCCCACGAAGACACCCACCGCGACCTCGACTCCCACTGCGACGGTCACCGCAACCGCCACGAGTACCCCGACGGCGACCGCGACCGTCACGCCGGAGCCCACCGACACGCCCGTGCCGCCCACGCCCCCGCCGCCCGTAGGGGACGTCCTCCCGCAGGGACGCACGACGGTGCTCCGCATCGCCCGCGGCGACGCCGCGGGGGCGACCGCCGTCTTCCGCGGGCGCGAGTATCCCATGTTCGCCGACGGCGCCGACTTCTGGACGCCCATCGGCGTCGGCCCGGACACCGCTCCCGGCCCCTACACGCTGACGGTCAAACTCCTCGATGGCGGCGGCGCGCTGTTGGCGACGCGAATCTCCACACTCACCGTGAGCGTCACGGACTTCCCTGTCGAGTACCTGGAGGTGCCGGTCGATGGCCCGAATGGCCTCCGCAGTCCGGACGACGTGCAGCTCGAATTGAACATCCGCGCCCGCGTGTACGCCCAGGTCACCCCCCGGAAGCTCTGGAGTGGCCCCTTCATCCTGCCGGTCCAGGCGCCCGTCACGACCGCCTTCGGCACGGCGCGGAGCTACAACGGCGGCCCCGTGTCGTTGCACCACAGCGGCACCGACTTCGGCGTCCCCGAAGGGACACCGGTCCTGGCCGCAGCCTCTGGACGCGTCGCCTACGCCGGCATGCTGACCACGCGCGGCCTCAGCGTCATCATCGACCACGGGCTCGGCGTGTTCACCGCCTATCACCACCTGTCCCAGGCCAACGTCACCGAGGGCCAGACCGTGCAGCAGGGGCAGGTTGTGGCTCTGTCCGGCATGACCGGCCTCGCTACCGGTCCGCATCTGCACTGGGAGCTCGTCGTCGGCGGAGAGAACGTTGACCCCACGTACTGGACGTTCGCCGGTGTCGCCCCCTAGCGTGCATCCAGCGCCGCTCACCGGTCTCGCGCTCCGGCAGCCGTCCTTGCTCGGTGTCTACGAGGTGCTCCTCGCCGAGCACGGCCATGAGACGTGGCACTGGGCGCCTTCTCACATCGCCGGCCCCATGGACGTGGTCGCCGGCGCCGTCCTTGTCCAGCACACCGGCTGGGCCAACGCCGAACGCGCCCTCGAGGCGCTCCGCGCCGCCGGCGCTCTCGATCCCGTGAGGCTCGGATCGATGCCTCGCGCCGAGCTGGCCGCGCTCGTCCGCGTCAGCGGCACGCCCACGGTGAAGGCCCGCCGCCTCCAGGCCCTGGCCGCCACGATCGTGGCCGCTCGCGGGCTCCAAGCGTTTCTTGCGCTCAACCGCGAAGACCTGCGCGAGCTCCTCCTCGAAACGCACGGCATCGGTCCCGAGACGGCCGACGCGATCCTCCTCTACGCCGCCGGCCACCTCGCCTTCGTCGTCGACGCGTACACGAAGCGGATGTTCCGCCGCATCGGCGCCGGTCCCGCCGGCGACGGCTATGACGCCTGGCAGCGATACTTCGAGCACGGCCTCACCGCGAGCGCGAGCGTCGACCTCTATCGGGCATACCACGCCTGTATTGTCCTCCACTCGAAGGCGGTGTGCCGCGCCGTCCCGCGCTGCGGCGAGTGCGCTCTCAGGCCACACTGCGCCACCGGGGCGTCCGTCCCGGACGTCGCAGGCCCGCGAGACGCGGGCGCGAGCCGATAGTGCGCGCCCTCGTCCTCGCCGCTCTCGCCGTGACGGCGTGTATCGCCGCCGCGACGCTCGCCGGATGCGGCGCCGTCCGCCATGCCATCTCCCGCTCGCACGCGACGCCCACCATCACCGCCACCCCGCGTTCCACCGGCACGCCGACACCGACCCCGACCGTGACCCCGACAGCCACGCCTTCCGCCACTCCGACGCCGCCGCTGCCGCCGAACCCGGACGGCCTCGCCCGCTGGGATCGGCTGCCCGTGACGTTCTGCATCGCCGCCGGCGACGACGGCTACGTGTCGGATGCCGAGTTCATCGCCACGATCGAGCGCGCCTTCATCGCCTGGGGGATCCCGTTCCGCAACGATGGTCTCTGCGGTCCCCTCCGCAGCGATGACGGGGTCAACGAGATCGGCTGGGGCGACCTCAGCGCCCGGCCGGCTCCCGCACGGCTCTACGAGGCGGGCCTGACGCAGACCGTGACCTCGGAATGCACGGCGCGCTGCGACCCTGACGACCCGGTCCACCTCACCGAGGCGGACATCACCATCGATACGCAGCCACCGCGCCCGTACCGCTCCGCGCGTTGCCTGTTCTCGACGATGCTCCACGAGGTGGGGCACTTCCTCGGGCTACAGCACCTTCCCGCGCCGGCGATCATGGCGGCTGAAACATCCGGGTGCCCGGAGCAGCTGACGGCCGCCGACCTGGCCGAACTCCGCGCTCGCTATGGCGCGTACGCCGGCAGTGGCTGAGCTTGCACGCGCTGGAACCCGCTGTTATAACGCCCGACGAAGCTCGACCAGGGCGAAGGAGGCTCCATGGGCGCTGAGCGCTCGCACACCGCCGGCCTGATCATCTGCGCCGTGAGCGCCGTCACCGCGATAGTGTTCCTCATGGGCGTGTTGCGCCGCTCCTACCTGGCGCTCGCGCTGCCCGTCACAGCCGGGTTCCTCGGTGCCCTCTACATCTCATTCTGGATCGGACGCGCGCTCGTCACGACGCCGATCGAGCCGCCCGCCGACGACTGACCGCACGGCGCATCCCCAAGACGTCTTCGTACAACTCCGCTGTCTTCATCGCGCAGCCCCGCCACGAGAATTGCTCCTCCATCCGCCGCGCCCCGGCCGCGCCCATCGCCACGCGAAGTTCCGGGTTGCCCAGCAGCGACTGGATCGCGTCCGCCAGCGCTCCTGCGTCCGCCGGCGGCACCAGGAGCCCCGTCTCGCCGTCGATGACCGTCTCCGGGAAGGCGCCCGCGGTCGTCGCCACGACCGGCGTGCCGCACGCCATCGCCTCCGCTGCCGGTAGCCCGAAACCCTCGTACAGCGACGGCGACACCATCACCTGCGCCTCGTTGTGCGCCCGGACGAGACGTTCCGTGCTGAGGCGCCCGGTGAACGTGACGTGATCGCCCAACCCCAGCTCGGCGGCCAGGTGTGGCGCCATCTCCGCGTTCTGGCGGTCGACGAACGTGATGTGAAAGTCGACGCCGCGGTCGCGGAGGATCGCCGCCGCCTCGAGCAGGTAGCGCGCGCCCTTGTTCCTGTCGTCTGAGTTGGCGTTGTAGAGCAGCCCGCCGGGCCTGCGCGCCAGTTCCATCGGGTGGAAGATCGACGTATCGACGCCGTCGTGGATCGTCGTGATCTGTTCGTCCCGCAGGGAGAACGCCCGCTGCACCGATGCCCGCGAGTTATGCGAGCCCGTGATGATGCGGTCCATCCGCCTCGCCACGACCTCCTGCATGAAGAATGGGTAGAACATCACCTTGCGGATCTTCATCCCCGTCCGCCGCGCCTGGCGCACCTGGTTCATGCGGTCGATCGAAAGCGGGTGGTGGATGTTCGCCACCACGGGCATGCCCGACGCGTGCATCAGCCACGAGCCGTAGCCCAGCGACTGCACGTCGTGGACGATGTCGAAGCGGTGCTCGCGCTGCAGCTCCCGCCAGCGGCCGTAGGCCCGCCACGAGAATGCCGACATCACCGAGAACTGCCCGGCGCGGCTCGTCGCCAGCTCGTAGAAGTTCAGCGGCTGGAAGAAGCTCGCGGCGGGCCGCCCGTAGAAGAACATCCGCTGCGTTTCGAGCAGCCGATACACGCTGTACGACGGCACGCGGTGCACCATCACGGCCGGGTCCGTCTCCGGCCACGGCGGCCCGACGACGAGATGCACCTCGTGCCCCAGCCGCGCCAGCTCGCGCGTCACGTGCGCCGTGTACACGCCCTGCCCGCCCGAAAACATGTTGCCCTGGTGCAGCACGAACAGGACCTTCATCGAACACCTTTTCTGTACGGTCGCGTTTTTCGATTCTAGCTTCCACCGCGGCGAAGCACCGGCTCGCCGGCGGCAGCCTGATCACACACTTCACCCCCGCCGGGGTACGTTCGCGCGTTGCATCCCTATCCCCTCGTTGCTACTATGCCTTCCCAGAGGGGGCCGGGCGAGGGAGCGCCATTCCGCTCCAACCACCGACTCGCCGGACTTCTTCTGTGGAGCAGCACTGTCCTTAGGGCAGGAGGTCTGTGTGCTCCCAGCGCTGCGCGAGGCCTGCGGCGTCTTCGGGGTCTACGCCCCCGGCGAAGACGTCGCCAGGATCACGTTCTTCGGCCTCTACGCCCTTCAGCACCGGGGGCAAGAGAGCGCCGGCATCGCCACATCCAACTCCCACACTCTCTACCTCAAAACCGGCATGGGCCTCGTCTCCCAGGTCTTCGATGAGGACGACCTGAGCTACCTGCCCGGCCGCTTCGCCATCGGCCACACCCGCTACTCCACCACCGGAGCCAGCCGCCTCGACAACGCCCAGCCGTTCCGTGTCAGCGGCCCCAACGGCGAGCTGGCGCTGGGCCACAACGGCAACATCGTCAACGCCGCGGTCCTGCGCGACGATCTCTCCCGCGCGGGCGTGAGCTTCACGACCGGCAGCGACTCCGAGGTGATCGCCCAGCTGCTCGCCAACGCCCCGGGCACCGACTGGAGAGAGCGCTGGGCGCACGTCATGCGAAAGCTCAACGGCGCCTACTCGCTCGCCGTCATCACCCCGGACGCGATCATGATGGCGCGCGATCCCATGGGCAATCGCCCGCTCTGCCTTGGGAAGCTCGATTCCGGCTGGGTCGCCGCGTCCGAGAGCTGCGCCTTCGACCACCTGGGCGCCACCTTCATCAGGGAGATCGAGCCCGGCGAGGTCATCTACATCGACGCCGAGGGCCTCCAGAGCTTCAAACCGATCGAGCCGCAGTCCGAGGCGTTCTGCGTCTTCGAGTACATCTACTTCGCCCGGCCGGACAGCGTGCTCGACGGCAAGCTCGTGTATCCGCTCCGCATGAGCCTGGGCCGCGAGCTGGCGAAGGAGCATCCCGCCCCCGACGCGGACATCGTCATCGGCGTGCCGGACTCGGCCACCGCCTCGGCCATCGGCTATTCGCAGGCGTCCGGCATTCCCTTCGTCGAAGGCCTCGTGAAGAACCGCTACGTCGGCCGTACGTTCATCAAGCCGGACCAGCGTCTGCGCGAAGTCGGCGTCCACCTCAAGTACAACCCGCTGCGCGAGATGCTCCAGGATCGACGCGTCGTGCTCGTCGATGACAGCATTGTCCGCGACACCACCTCCACGCGCGTCATCCAGATGCTCCGCAGGGCCGGCGCGCGCGAAGTCCACATGCGCGTCACCTCGCCGCCGATCACCCACCCGTGCTTCTACGGCATCGATATGGGAAGCCGCTGGGAGCTGATCGCCGCCCAGAAGAAGGACGTCGAGGAGATCCGCGAGCACATCGGCGCCGACTCCCTCGGCTACCTGAGCCACGAAGGTCTCGTCAACGCCATCGAGTCGTCGCGCGACAAGCTCTGCATGGCCTGCTTCACCGGCAAATACCCGCGCCCCGTCCCGCTGCAGATGGAGAAGCTCGCCATGGAGCCCGCTGACGGTGCCCTCGACCGCCACCAGGACGAGTACACCATCCCCCTGCGGCGCGCCTGAGCATGACGGTGCCGTCGTTTCTCACCAGTTCGGAATCCGGGGCGGACGACGCGGGCGGCGACGCCTACGCGCGCGCCGGCGTCGACCTCGCCGCCCGCAACGACCTCGTGTCCCGCATCAAGCAGGTGATCGGCGCCCCGAAACGCCCCGAGGTGATGGGCGGCGTCGGTCCGTTCAGCGCGCTCTGGAAGCTGGCCACGTACCGCGAGCCGGTCCTCGCCGCGAGCACGGACGGCGTCGGCACCAAGCTCCGTATCGCCATGCTGCTCGACCGCTACGACACTGTCGGCCAGGATCTGGTGAATCACTGCGTCAATGACATTCTCACGTCGGGCGCCCACCCGCTCTTCTTCCTCGACTACATCGGCTCCTCCGACCTTGCCCCGGAGCGCAAGCTCGAGGTGATCGCCGGCATGACGAAGGCCTGCGACGATGCCGGCTGCTCCCTGATCGGCGGCGAGACCGCGGACATGCCCGACATCTACGCCCCGGGCGACTTCGATCTGGTCGGCTTCATCGTCGGCGTCGTGGAGCGCGACCAGGTGATCGACGGCTCGAAGATCAGCGAGGGCGACGTCCTGCTGGCGTTGCAGTCTACCGGCCTGCACACCAACGGCTACTCCCTCGTCCGCAAGGTCTTTGGCATCGGCGTCGGCGGCTCGCCCGACGCCGATCGCGCGATCCTCGAGTCCAGTCATCCCGGGCTCGAAGGCACGCTTGGTGATGCGCTGCTCGCGGTGCACCGCCCCTACTATCACGACCTGAAGCCCGTGCTGACGCGCCTGCACGGCATCGCCCACATCACCGGTGGTGGGCTGATCGACAACGTGCCGCGCATCCTGCCCGAAGGTCTCGCCGCCCGCTTCGACTCCACGGCGTGGCGTGTGCCGGCGCTCTTCACGCTGATCCAGCAGCAGGGCTCGCTTTCCGACGATGACATGTATCACGCGTTCAACATGGGCCTCGGCATCGTGCTGGTCGTCGCGCCCGGAGATGCGGACGCGGTCGGCGCTCAGCTCCGCGACGCGAAGGCCGTCGGTCGGATCGTCCGCCAGGGCGACCATCGCCGCGTGATCGTCTCCGACGCCTGACACCACGCCAAGAGACGCGATCAAGAACGGGAAACGGAACACGTGCCTCCAACGACCAACGGCCCACCACCAGCGACCAGCCGGCGCGCCATCCTCGCCCCGTACGACAAGACGGGCCTCGTCGACCTCGCGCGCGGGCTCGCCGCGCTCGGCATCGAACTCTTCGCGACCGGCAATACGTTCGGCATCCTCCGCGAGCACGACGTCGCCGTCCGCCCCGTCAGCGACCTCACCGGCTTCCCGGAGATCCTCGATGGGCGCGTCAAGACCCTGCACCCGGCCGTCCACGGCGGTATCCTCGCCCGCCGAGACAGGCCCGCGCACCTCGCTGAGCTGCAGGAGCACGGCCTGGCGCCGATCGACATCGTCGTCGGCGGCCTCTACCCGTTCGAGGCCACCGTCGCGAACCCTGCCGTCACGCTCGAGGACGCGATCGAGAACATCGACATCGGCGGCCCCACCATGCTGCGCGCCGCCGCGAAGAATTTCCAGCACGTGCTCCCCATCGTCGACCCCGCGGACTACAACGACCTGCTCGACGCGCTCCGCCACGGGTCCGCCCCCATCGAGTGGCGCCGCAAGCTCGCCGTCAAGGCCTTCCAGCACGTCGCCTCGTACGACACGTCGATCGCCATGTACCTGCGCGGCGCCGAAGCTCCGTTCCCCGATCGCCTCACCGTCGCGCTCGAGAAGCGCGGCGACCTGCGCTACGGCGAGAATCCCCATCAGGCGGCGGCGCTCTACCGCCAGCTCGACCCCAACCGGCCCGAAGCCGCTGGCGTCGTCAACGCGCGCCAGCTCAACGGCAAGGCCCTGTCCTACGTCAACATCCTCGATGCCGATGCTGCCTTCAACGCCGCCTGCGACTTCGAAGAGCCGGCTGTCGTCATCGTGAAGCACATGACGCCGTGCGGCATCGCGTCCCGCGCTGACCTCGCCGCGGCGTTCGCCCTGGCGTTCGAGGCGGACCCGATCTCGGCGTTCGGCGGCATCGTCGCGATCAATCGTCCCGTCGATGGCTCGCTCGCAGCCGCCATCCGCGCCGCGAAGCACCCCACGAGTGGCCAGCGGCTCTTCGTCGAGATCATCGTCGCGCCTGCCTTCACCCCCGACTCCGTCGAGCGGCTCTCGAAGTCGAAAGACCTGCGCATCCTGGAAGCCCCGCCGGTGGACATGCGCGCGCGGGGCATCGAGTACCGGGGCGTTGCTGGGGGCATGCTCGCGCAGGAGTGGGACCGCATGGCTGCGGACCCGCCGGAACCGCGGGTGCTTTCGAAGCGACAGCCTACCGATACTGAGTGGACGGACATGCGCTTCGCCTGGCGCTGCGTGAAGCACGTCAAATCGAACGCCGTCGTGCTGGCGAAGGACAGAGTGATGGTCGGAATGGGAGCGGGTCAGCCGAATCGCATCACCAGTGCGCGCCTTGCCGTCGAACAGGCCGGCGCCGGGGCGCGCGGCTCGGTCTCTGCCTCGGATGCGCTCATACCGTTCGCCGACACCGTCGAGGTGTGCGCCGCGGCCGGGGTGAGCGCCATCATCCAGACCGGCGGCTCGATCCGCGATGAGGAGTCCGTGGCCGTCTGCGACGCGCATGATATGGCCATGGTCGCCACCGGCGTGCGGCACTTCAAGCACTGAGGAAGACGTACAGCGCGGAGCGCGCGCTCCGCAGGGGGTAGGAGACCCCGCAAACTCGCGGGGAGCACGATCATGTCCATCCAGCAGGACCTGAGCATCATGCAGATCGAAGACGCCGTCCAGGCGCTCTCGCACGATGCGCGCGCTCGCTTCGACCGCATCTTCAGCGTCAGCAGCACCGAAGGCCAGCTGGTCCCGCCCGACGCCATGCTGCCCTGGATCGAGAAGCAGTTCGGCAGCGTCGACGCCACACGCTACCAGAAGATCGTCAAGGTCACGAACGTCGTCACGCTCGAAGGCGTGCTCTTCAACTGGCTCCGTTCGAGCCGCCCGATGTGGCGCCACGAGATCGACCTGGACGCCGAACTCGAGCAGACCGACTCCGACCCCCTGCGCGATCCCTACAACGGCACCCCTGAGGATCTCTTCGGACGCGTGCGCGGCAAGTACTGCGTGACGGCGAGCAACATCGCCAAGTTCGATGGATTCCACGGTCTGGTCGTGTTCAACGAGCGCCACCCGCTGCGCTTCAACCGCGAGATGCTCCACGACTACATCGACACCGGTGGCCGCTGGGGCGACCTCGCGCACGCCTCCGACCCGGAGGCCAAGTACTACGTCTTCCTCTGGAACTGCCTCTGGCGGGCGGGCGCGTCGCTGCTGCACGGACACGCCCAGGTGATCATGGGCCGCGGCATGCATTACGCAGCCGTCGAGTACCTCCGCCAGCGAGCGGCGTTCTACCAGGCGCACCATCGCTTCAACTACTTCAACGACCTCTACCGGGCGCACGAGGCGCTCGGCTGCGCGTTCGAGAAGGAGGGCACCCGCGTCATCGCGAACCTGGCGCCGAAAAAGGAGAACGAAGTGCTCCTCTTCGCGCCCTTCGTCTCCACCTCGCTCAAGGACCGCGTCTACGAAGTGCTCGAGTGTTTCCGCGACCGCCTCGGCATCACTACCTTCAACCTGGTGATCTACACGCCGCCCTGGGCGGAGACCCCCGAGAGCTGGGAGGGATTCCCGGTGATTGTGCGCATCGTAGACCGCGGCGACCCGTCGTCGCGCACCGCCGACATCGGCGCGATGGAACTCTACGCCGCGAGCGTCGTCTCGAGCGACCCCTTCGTGCTCGCCCGCCAGCTCCGCGAGCACCTCGCTGCGTAAAGGCTCGGCGGAGCACGAAGTTCCGGCGACCGGCAACGCAACCAGCGACAGCGACCACCAACAAGCGACCAGCGACCAGCAGCTACCGCCGCGCCTTCTTGGCCGGCGTCCTGGCGATGCGGCGGGCGGGCTTAGCACGCGGGCGTCGCGGTGCGCGCTGCGCGAGGGCTGCGGCGCGGCCCGCGCCGCGCTCCATCGATTCGGCCGGGCGCATCAGGTCTGCGACGATCGCCATCTGCGACCGCGATGACACAAACGGGTCCGGCACCCCGCGCACCCACACCAGGCAGCGCCTCCCCGGGCCGCGCCGGTCCGTGATCGGCTCGACGGCCACCACCTCGTCGGACCGGACGTATTTCCCGTAGCCGAGCATCACCAACTGGCCGGACTGGACTCGCATCGGATGGCCTCCTCTCGAAGCGCTCGCTGTGCAGCATACGCAATACTCGACCACCCGTGCCGTACACTGGGCCGTGCCTTCGCCCACGCACGTCTACGGCGCCCAGCCGTTCTTCACCCCCGGAGCGGCGGAGACCGTCGAGCTGATCAGCGCGCGGTGCGGCCTCGGCGACGCGTCGCTGCTGCTCGACGTCGCGTACGGCCGCGGCGAAGCCTCGTGCCGGCTCGCCGCCCGCCACGGCTGCCACGCAATCGGCGTGGACGTGCACCCGTACGCGCGTGCGTGTCAGGAGGGCGCACGGCGGCGCGGAGTCGGTGCGCTCACGTCCTTCGTTGCCGGCGACGGCGCGCATCTCCCTGTGCGAGAGGCCTTGTGCGACGTGGCGATCTGCATCGGCGCGCCGAGCATCGTCGGGTCCGAGGCCTGCATTGGCGAGATGCACCGCGCGCTGCGCCCCGGCGGCTTCCTGGCCGTCAGCGACTGGGTCTGGGCGAACTCCCCTATCCCGCCCGAAGCCATCCCGCCCGGCATCCCCTCCACGCCGTCGCTCGAGGACTACGCCGATATCGTCCGCGGCATCGGCTTCGAGGTCACGTACGCCGAGCCGCTGCCCCAGCGCGTGTGGGACGACTACTACGCGCCGCTGCGCCAGAACCTGGCCCGCATGCGCGCCGAGGGCCCCACCACGCCCCACGGCTCCATCGACGACGAGCTCAGCATCTTCGACAGCGGCCTCGCCGCGAAGCACTGGCGCTACGCCGTCGTCCTCGCGCGGAGGCTCCCCGCCCAAGAGCGGCGATGAGGCCCCGCCCGGCCGCGCCAATCGCCACGCCGACTGTTGAGCGTGCGCCGATACGCGATACTCTTCCCTCCATGACCACCGCAGCGATCCTCAACGTCACCGGCTACGCCGGCGCCGAAGTCGCCCGCCTCCTGCACGGGCACCCCCACGTGCGGCTCGCGGCCGTCACCGGCCGCAGCGCCGCCGGCAAGCGCCTCTCCGACGTCTTCCCGCACCTCTTCGCCATCGACCTGCCGATCACCGAGGACGTGCGTCCCGGCGAGGTCGACGTCGTCCTCTCCACGCTGCCGCACGCCGCGGCGGCCGAGCACCTGGTGCCGCACATCGAGGCGGGGACCCCCGTCGTGGACCTCAGCGCCGACTTCCGCCTCAAGCGCGTCGAGGACTACGAGGTCGCCTACGGGACGACGCACCCTGCGCCGCACCTGCTCTCGCGCGCGGTGTTCGGGATGCCCGAGCTGCACCGCGAAGAGATCGCCTCGGCGAAGTTAGTGGGGGTATCCGGGTGCCACTCCGCGGGCGTCATCCTTGCGCTTGCGCCGGCATTCGCCGCCGGCATCATCGAGCCGGACGTGATCGCCGACACCAAGACCGGGCTCTCGGGCGCCGGACGCACCCTCGGGCTGAACGTGCATTTCAGCGAGGCCGACGAGAACGTCGCTCCCTACGCGCTCGACGGCCACCGCCACGTGCCGGAAATGATCCAGGAGCTGAGCGCGCTGGCCGAGGCGCCGGCGCCCCAGATCACCTTCACGCCGCACTACGCGCCGATGACGCGCGGCATCCTCAGCACATGCTACGCACGGCTCCGCCCCGGCCTCTCGCTCGACCGCGACCGGCTGCGGAAGCTCTATCGCGACTACTACGCGGCGGCGCCGTTCGTGCACGTCTCCGACACGCCGCCCGGCACGAAGCACGTCGCCGGCACGAACTACACGATCCTCCACCCCACCATCAACCTCGCGACGGGACGCGTCGTGGTGGTGAGCGCGCTCGACAATCTGGGCAAAGGCGCGGCGGGCAACGTTGTGCAATGCATGAACCTGGTGCTCGGTCTCGATGAAACGGCGGGCCTGGGCGCCCTCGGCATGTTCCCGTAGTGCCAGAACGGATACCTCCGTCGAAGGGCCGCACGACACTACAGGATCCCCGGCCGCGAGGCGTCGATCTCATCGAGGGCGGCAGCGCCACGACGCCCCGGGGATTTGTCGCCGGGGCCGTATACGCCGGCATCAAGACGGCAGGCGCCGGCAAGCTCGATCTCGGCATCCTCGCCTCGGATCGCCCCGCGGCCGTGGCCACCATGTTCACGCAGAGCACCGTCCGCGGCTCGGCGGTGCTCGTGTCGCGGGAGCACGCCCGGAACGGGCGCGCGCGAGGCGTCATCGTCAACGCCGGCATCTCCAACGTGGCGAACGGCGCCGCCGGCGATGCCGACGCGCGCGAGATGTGCGCCCTCGCCGCGTCGAAGATCAGGTGCGCCGCCGCCGATGTCCTCGTCGGGAGCACCGGCGTGATCGGCAAGCCTCTGCCGATGCCGAAGGTCCGCGCATCGACGCCAAAGATCGCGCTCTCGCCCGGCGGCGGGCACGACTTCTCCCGCGGGATCATGACCACAGATACGCACCCGAAGACGATGGCGGTGCGGTTCCGCGCCGGTCGCCGCGCGTACAGCATCGGCGCCGTAGCGAAGGGCGTCGGCATGATCCACCCCGACATGGCGACGATGTTCTGCTTCCTCACGACGGACGCGCCCGTGGCCGTCCGCTTCCTGCGCGCGTCGCTGCGTCGCGCGGTCGCGCTGTCCCTGAACATGATCAGCGTCGATGGCGACACGAGCACCAGCGATACGGTCGCGATCTTCGCGAACGGCGCCGCCGGAGGCCCGACGATCGCCACGTCGAGCGCCGCTGCCGCCGCCGCGTTCGAGCGCGCGCTGCAATACGTGTGCATCGCGATGGCGAAGATGCTGGCGCGCGACGGCGAGGGCGCGGAAAAGCTCGTCGAGGTCCGCATCGAGGGCGCCGCGTCCGAGCGCGAGGCGCGGGTGGCCGCCCGGACGGTCACCGCGTCTCCGCTCGTGAAGGCGGCCGTGCACGGCGCCGATCCGAACTGGGGGCGGCTGCTCATGGCGGTCGGCCGCAGCGGCGCGCGCATCGACCTTGCTCGCGCGCGCGCCTGGATCGGGAGGACGATGGTCTATCGGGGAAAGCCGCTGGCATTCGACGATCGCACGGCAGCGCACGAGCTGCGCGGGGAGCGCGTGCTCCTCCGGGTGGACCTCGGTGCTGGGAGGGCCGCGGCGACGGCGTGGGGATGCGACCTCACGCCCGAGTACGTGCACATCAACAGTGACTACACGACCTGAGGGCGCCGCGGGGCCGGTCGTCGTGAAACTCGGCGGCTCGACCCTCGGCGCCCACGACACTTCACTGCAGGACATCGCGTCCGCGCGGCGCGCCGGGCGGCAAGTCGTCGTCGTCCACGGCGGCGGCGCCGCGGTGAGCGGCTGGCTTTCACGGCTCGGCATCGATCCCTTGTTCGAGCGTGGACTCCGCGTCACCGACTCGGCAACGCTCGACGTTGTCGTCGCAATCCTCGCGGGCCTCGTGAACAAGACGCTCGTCGCCGGCCTCAGCGCGTTGGGTGCGCCGGCGATCGGCCTGAGCGGCGCCGACAGCCTCATCCTCCAGGCGCAGCGCTACGACGACGCCCTGGGCTATGTCGGCAGGGTCGAGCGCGTCAACCACTTCCCGATCGACGAGCTCCTCCGCCTCGGCTACCTGCCCGTGATCGCACCCATCGCCATCGAGACAGATGCGAAAGCCGACGCCGCCCAGCTCCTGAACGTGAACGCCGACACCGCGGCGGGCGCGATCGCGGCCGCCGTGGCGGCGGAGCTGCTGGTGTTCCTGACCGATGTGCCTGGCGTGCTCGACGAAACGAAGCGCCTCGTGCCGCAACTGAGCGCGTCCGAGGCAGAGCTCATGATCGCGTCCGGCGCCGCGGACGGCGGCATGGTCCCGAAGCTTGAGGCCGCGATCGCCGCGGCTGTCGCCGGCTGCGCCACCCGTATCGTCGATGGCACGTCCGGCGGCATGCTGACGCGCGTGCTTGCTGGCGAGCCGGTCGGCACGACCGTCGGCTGAACGCCGCCGCCCGCGACGTCTAGACCAGCGTCAGTTCCGGAAAGTACGTGCGGTAGAAGCCGCGATCTCTCGTCAGCAACGCCTCCGCATGTTCGAGCGCGTGGGCGCCGATGAGGAAGTCCGCGATCAGGTGCTGTCGCGGGGCCAGCGAATGACCGCAACGACGGCAGCGGATCTGCTCTTTGGCGCCACCGTCAGGACAGGCGATGGACCTCGATCGCTGTGAGGCGCAGCTTCTCCACGCTACGCCGGCGTGATGCAGCGAGCGTGCCGTCGATGGCATGAGACGCGCGTTAAGGTCACCGAGGAACTCACTAAGCTCCTGCGGGGATGAGAACGTGAGCGCCACTTCGGCGAACACAGGCTCCGCGATCAGCAACGTCCCGCGCTCAGCGGCGCTGGCCAACGCGCTGCGATTCTCCCGCATGTGGCGCGTCGGCGATGAGGAGATCGAGGAGGATGTTGGTGTCGACGGCGACCATCAACGGCCGCGCCACTCTTCGATCAGTTTGTCCGGGTCCTGGACCGCCAGATCCTTCGCGTAACCGCGCCAGCGTTCAAGGCGCGAGCGCCCGGTCTGCCTCGTGAGGCGAAAGCCGGCGCCATCCTCAACGAAGCGAATCTGGTCGCCCGGTTTCAGGCCGAGGCGTTCGCGGACATCCTTGGGGATGGTGACTTGTCCCTTGCTCGTGACAGTAGCATCGGACACGCGAGCCCCTCCTTACATCCTTACCTCATTGTAAAGAGTACGCGCGGAGCGCAACTGCTGTGCCTCGGGCGGCCCGACCTCGCACGTCGACCACGAGCCGGCGGCGGACCTAGCGGCCGCCCGCAACCGCCGGCACGATGCTCACTTCGTCCAACGCCTTCAGCGGCGTCCGGAGGTTCTCCAGGAAGCGCACGTCCTCTCCGTTCACGTAGATGTTCACGAAACGCCGTATTTCGCCCGCGTCATCGACGATGCGCTCCTTGATGCCCGGGTAGTCCGCTTCCAGCCGCTCGACGGCCTCGCCCAGTGTCGGCGCCTCCGTCGTGACCACGTCCGTATCGTTCGTCAGCTTCCGTAGCGGCATCGGGATGCGGATCTGGGCCATGGTTGTTTCTCCCTCGAAGGCGAGCGACGGGAGACCGCCGGCGTCACCCTTCGACAATATCACCCTGCACCGGGTCGACGCGCACGCCCTTCGCCGACACCCATTCGAGCGCTCGCTCGATCTCCTCGATCGGCCCGTCGAGCTCCAGCACGACCCAGCCGCGGTCCTCCGTGACGTCAGCACGCCGCACGTTCGTCACGAGGTTGAATTGCTTGCCCAGCTCGTAGATGATCGGCAGCGTGATCAGCTCCTGCGGGAACGTGAACTTCACTCGTTGCTTTGCCATTCGGTCGCTCCTGTTGCTCCGGGCGGACGGCGCTGTTCCACGCGCTCGCCGGACGATATCGCTCAGGATATAGAACGCGGGACCTCCAACCCAGAACGTCTTTCCAGCCGGTGACTCGCGCAGACGGACGAGCCATGCCCGGCGCGCGTCAGACCGCAGCAGCGCGGTCGCGCGCCCCCAGCGCCGCCTCGAACGACGCCATATTCGGGTCAATGTGCAGGGGCAGGTCGAGCGCGTCTTCGATCGCTTCCTGTGTCTTCAGCCCGGAGCCCGTGATGTACGCCACCGTCAGTTCGTCCGGCGCGATCTTGCCCGCGAGCGCCAGCTTGCGCAAGCCGGCGATCACCACGCCGCCCGCCGTCTCCGCGAAGATGCCCTCGCTCTCCGCCAGCAGCTTGATCCCTTCGACGATCTCCTCGTCTTCGGACGCCACGCCGAACCCCCCGGACTCCTCCATTACCTTCAGCGCGTAATAGCCGTCGGCCGGATTGCCGATCGCCAGCGACTTGGCGATCGTGTTCGGTCGCACCGGCCGGATGTTTGTCGTGCCCGCTTCGTACGCGGTGATGATCGGCGAACAGCCGCGCGCCTGCGCGCCCGACATCTTCGTCTGCACGCTGTCGATCAGCCACAGCTTGGCCAGCTCCTGCAGCCCCTTCCAGATCTTCACGTAGAGCGAGCCCGACGCCATCGGCGCAACCACGTGCTCCGGCGCGCGCCAGCCAAGTTGCTCCGCCACCTCGTAGCCCAGCGTCTTGCTCCCCTCGGCGTAGTAGGGGCGCATGTTGATATTCACGAACGCCCACCGCCGTCCGCCCGGCGTCCGCTCGTTGTACTTGTCGGCCAGCTCGGAGCACAGGCGGTTGACGTCGTCGTAATTCCCGTCCACCGCCACGAGCGTCGCGCCGTACACGCTGGAGCCGACGATCTTGCCCCGCTCCAGGTCGCTGGGGATGAAGACATACGCATCCAGTCCGGCGCTGGCGGCGTGGGCGGAGACGCTGTTGGCGAGGTTCCCCGTCGACGCGCACGCGAGCGTGTCGAAGCCGAACTCCCGCGCCTTCGTCGCTGCGACCGTCACGACCCGGTCCTTGAAGGACCAGGTCGGGTTGGCGCAGTCGTTCTTCAGCCACAGGTTCTTCAGCCCCACGTGCTCGCCCAGGTTCCGCGCCCGCACCAGCGGCGTGAAGCCCGCGTTGATGTCGACCGCGTACGCCGGGTCCGCCGGGAGCAGGTCCGCGTAGCGCCAGGCGGAGTTCGGCCCCCGCTCGATCGTCTCGCGCGTCATGTTGCGGTGGATCGCATCGTAGTCGTACACAACTTCGAGCGGGCCGAAGCAGAACTCGCACACATGCAGCGGCTCAAGGGGATATTCGCGGCCGCACTCCCGGCAGCGGAGTGCCTTCGTATAGGGCATGATGGCGTACCTCCTGGTGCTGCGCGCGGAAGCGCGGCAGCTGGGATCCTGGTTATCCCGGCAGGGCGCCCCGGCTCTCCCGGGGCAGAGGCATCGCCATGCTGAGCGCAGTCATCTTGCGCAGAGCGTAGCAAGCGCCCGCCGCGACGGGCAAATCGCCCGCCGCCGCCGGGGCTCGCCCCCCCGACTCGCGCTACTTGCCACCGATATTGCCCCGCCGTACGGTGGACGCATCGAGCGGCGCAGTGAGCGACAGGCGCATGCCCTCGCGCGTCGCATCAGCGCGAGCGCGGATAGGTGGAGCGAGGCGATCATGGCCGGCATCAGGACGAGATCAATCGAGTACCCGGCGGACGGCGAGCAGGCGACGGGCTACCTGGCCCAACCTGATGACCGCGGTCACCACCCGGGCGTCATCGTCATCCAGGAGTGGTGGGGACTCGATGGCCACATCCGCGACGTCGCCGAGCGGTTCGCGAGAGAAGGATCCGTCGCGCTCGCGCCCGACCTCTATCACGGCAAATTCGCGACCGAGCCCGACGAAGCGCGCAAGCTCGTGATGAACATGAACCGCGATCAGGCGGTCAAGGACCTGAAGGGCGCCGTAGAGCATCTCCAGTCACTGTCCGAGGTCTCGCCGAAGAAGCTCGGTTGCATCGGCTTTTGCATGGGCGGGAGCATGACGCTCGCGCTGGCGGCGGCCTCGGAGGGCGTCGCCGCCGCGGCGCCGTTCTACGCCGGGTTCCAGCCGCCCGAGCGCGAGATCGCCCGCATCCAGGCGGAGATGTTCTGCGCCTTCGGCGCCGATGACGACGGTATCCCCATCGACAACGTCCGCAAGTTCGAGCAGACGCTCGCGTCGACCGGACGCCGCGCCGCGGTGAAGGTGTACGACGGCGCTCCCCACTCGTTCTTCAACGACACCCGGCCGAGTTACCGGCCCGCCGCCGCCGCCGATGCGTGGGCGAATACGCTCTCGCTCTTCCGCCGTGTGCTCGTCTGATGCCCGCGCCCGAGGAGGACGAGCAGGGCGTCGATGAGATTGGCCCGGACGATCCCGACTACGACCTCTCCGATGAGCACGGCTACGCGTGGGAGCCACGCGAATCGCGCGCGATGGCGGGTCGCATCGTGCTGGTCGCCGTCTCGATCCTGGTCGTGATCGCGCTCGTGCTGCCGGCGCTGTTGCTTATAGCGCGCCGCTAGCAGCGAGATCGCGCGCCGCCGCCGCCCCTGCCGATGCCGGCGTGATCGGCCGCTCGTCCGCCAGGCCCGTCTCCATGCGGCGGAATTCGGCGGGTACCGCGACGACGTCCCTCGCCGGTGTGCCGCGCTCCAGCAGGAACTCCGTGACGGCCGGGGCGTTCTCCCCGTACAGCCAGGCGATCTGCGGTGCGACGAACAACGTAAGCCATCCCGCCACGCCCGCCGCGATCGCGCGCACGGCGTAGCGCTGGCCGAACGGATCCGTGGCGGGCGACCACTGCTCGCCGAGGTATTGAGACCAGAGGCTGGTGTTGGCGGCGGTCGGGTCATGCACCGGCATGAGCACCTCCTTGCGGGCGAAAGGCTCATTCGCGGAAATCAGCGTAGTCGCATCCGCTGCGCGCAGATCCTGTCGGTCGAGCGCGCGCGGGTGGAACGCACTTATCTTATCGCAATCGGGCCGTCCGTGACCGCGACCCGCATGTGATTTTCGTTAACGCTCTGTGCGAATCGCCGGTGTTATGGCAAGCCCCATCGATCATCCCGTGCCGTTCCCCGTCGCCAGCGCCGCCAGCGCCAGTTCCAGATCCATCCGCCCATCGTACAGCGCGGTACCGACGATCGCGCCTTCCAGCTCGTACTCGCTGAGCGCCACCACGTCCTCGACCGCCGTGACCCCTCCCGAATAGATCAACGTCGACGCCGTGCCGGTGTCGGCGATCGTGGCGAGCGCGCGACGGAGCGCCGCGAAGTCGAGGTGCTGCAGCATCCCGTCTCGCGCGATATCCGTGTAGATGAAGTGCCGCGCGCCGCGCCGCGCCATCTCGCGAATGAACCCGTCGACCGGCGTCTCGCTGTCCTCCGTCCAACCCTTCACCGCCGCGCGCCCGTCTCGCGCGTCCACCGCGACCGCGATGCGGTCACCGTGGCGCTGCACAGCCTCTGTGACGGCGCCCGGCTGCTCCACAGCCAGCGTGCCGATGATCACGCGCATCGCTCCCGCCGCGACCCACCCATCGATCCCCGCGACATTGCGTACTCCGCCCGAGACCTGTACCGGGACGCCCGCTTCCTCGATGATGCGCCGCACGACGCCGTCGTTGACGGCGCGGCCCGCCCTTGCGGCGTCGAGGTCCACCACGTGCAGGCGTTTCGCGCCGAGGGACGTCCAGCGCGCAGCCATCGCCACCGGGTCGTCACCGTACACCTTCTCGCGCCCGTAATCGCCCTGCACGAGCTGCACGCAACGGCCGCCGCGGATGTCGATCGCCGGGATCAGTTCCACGCCCGAAGTCTACCGCCGCGCGCTCGCCGCCTGTAGCGGCGCCGCCGCCCAGGCCAGGAAGTTGCGATACATCTGCAGCCCCATCTCGCCGGACTTCTCCGGGTGGAACTGCGTGGCGACGATGTTGTCCCGCGCCAGCACCGATGCGAACGTCACGCCGTAGTCCGTCTCGCCGATCACCACGGACGCGTCCGTCGGTTCCGGGTAGTAGCTGTGCACGAAATAGAAGTAACTGTCGTCCGGAATCCCCTCGAAGATCGGGTGTGGCGACGTCTGCCGCACCTGGTTCCAGCCCATGTGCGGGACCTTCTGGCCTCCGGGCAGCCGCTTCACCCGCCCGGGGATGATCCCGAGACACTCGTGCTCGCCGCCTTCCTCGCTCACCGAGAGCAGCGCCTGCTGTCCCATGCACACCCCGAGGAACGGCCGCCCCGCATCGATGTGCCGGCGGATCGGTTCCACCATGTCGTGCGCGCGCAGGTTCCGCATCGTGTCCGCCGCCGCACCCACGCCGGGCACGATCAACGCCCCGGCCGAAGCGGCCTCCACCGGATCCTGCGTCACCGCAGCCTCGTACCCCGCGTGCGCGACCGCACGCGCCACCGAGCGCAGGTTGCCCGCGCCATAATCCACGATGACGACGTTCAGCGGTGCCATGGTGCGCGCAGTGTAACGGACGCCGCGCATCTCGCGCGGCCGCAGGGCGCGTCGCGGCCGCCGGAACGCCGCTGGTCCGTGCGGAAAGGACAAAGCGCCGACCGCCTCTATACTCAGCGTATGACGGCCGACGTCGAGACTCGCGAGTATCAGCAGGCGAAGCTGCGCGTCGAGGAGCTGCGGTCGCAGATCGCCTACCATGAGCACCGCTACTTCGTCCTCGACTCGCCGGAGATCTCTGACGCCGAATTCGATCGCCTCATGCGGGAGCTGCGCGCTCTCGAGGAGCGCCACCCGGAGCTGATCAGTCCCGACTCGCCGACACAGCGGGTCGGCGGCGCTCCCGTCGAGACGCTCGGCATCGTCGAGCACCGCGTCCCGCTCCTCTCGCTGGCGAACGCCTTCAACGCCGACGACCTGCTGGCCTGGCACCGCCGCGCGACGAACATCATCGAGCGCGCCGACTTCGCCATGGTCTGCGAGCCGAAGATCGACGGGCTCGCCTGCGCCCTCGTCTTCGAGCGCGGCCGCCTGCTGACCGCCGCCACCCGCGGCGACGGGACGCGCGGCGAGAACATCACGCCCAACGTCCGGACGATCCGTTCGATACCCGGGCGCATCGCCGGGACGGTGCCGCTGCGTTTCGAGGTGCGCGGCGAGATCTACATGACGAAGAGCGGCTTCGAACGCCTCAACTTCCAGCGCGGAGAGGCCGGCCTTCCGCTGTTCGCCAGCCCGCGAAACTCGGCCGCAGGTTCCGTGCGCCAGCTCGACGCGAACGTCACCGCGAGCCGCCCGCTCGATGCCTTCTGGTACCAGCTGGGCTGGTACGAGGACGGGGAGATGCCGGCGACCCACCACGCAGCCCTCGCCTGGCTTGCCGGTCGCGGCTTCAAGGTGAACCCGAACATCAAGCGCTTCGAGCGGCTCGACGACGTGCTCGCCTTTTGCGAAGCGTGGGTCGAGAAGCGCGATTCCCTCGACTACGAGATCGATGGCATCGTCATCAAGGTCGATGGGCTGCCCCTCCAGCGGCAGCTGGGGGCGGTGGGGAGGGAGCCGCGCTGGGCGATCGCCTACAAGTTCCCGCCCACGCAGGCGACCACGCTCCTGCGGAAGATCTCCGTGAACGTGGGGCGCACGGGCGCCCTCAACCCGTTCGCCGAGCTCGAGCCGGTCCAGATCGCGGGCGTCACCGTGAAGCTCGCCACGCTACATAACGAGGACGACATCCACCGCAAGGACATCCGCGAGGGCGACACCGTGATCGTGCAGCGCGCCGGCGACGTCATCCCCCAGGTCGTCGGCCCCGTCCTGGGGAAGCGCCGTAAGGGCCTGCGCCGCTTCCGCATGCCGGCGCGCTGCCCCGTCTGCGGCACGCCGGTGCTGCGCAACGCCGGCGAGGCGATGTACTACTGCCCGAACCGCCAGTGCCCCGCGCAGCGGCTTCGCCTGCTCGAGCACTTCGTCGGGCGCGGCGCCATGGACATCGATGGCATCGGCGAGTCGCTCGCGCACCTGTTGATGCAGCGCGGCCTCGTGCAGGACGGCGCCGACCTCTACTCCCTCGAGGGCAAACGCGACGAGCTGATCCAGATCGAGCGCCTCGGCGCGAAGAGCGTCGACAACCTGCTGGCCTCGATCGAAGCCAGCAAGAAGCGGCCGCTGGCGCAGGTCATCGTCGCGCTCGGCATCCGGCACGTCGGGGGCGAGGTCGCGGCAACCGTCGCCCGCCACTTCGGGAGCATCGACGCGCTCGCAGACGCGAGCGTGGAAGAGATCGAGGACATCCCCGGCGTCGGCCTCAAGATCGCCGAGAGCATCGTCGAGTGGTTCGCGCTCGACGAGAACCGCGCCGTCGTCGCGAAGCTGCGCGCCGCCGGCGTCAACCTGCGCGAGCGCTCCGGTCCGGCGCGCGAGGGCCCGTTGTCCGGCTTGACGTTCGTCGTCACCGGCCGGCTCGAGCGCTTCTCGCGCGATGCCGCGGAGTCGCTGATCAAACGCTCCGGCGGCAGCGTGACCGGCAGTGTCAGTAAGAAGACCAGTTACGTCGTCGCCGGCGAGGAACCCGGGTCAAAGCTCGCGAAAGCGCAAGAACTCGGCGCCACGGTCCTGGACGAGGACGCCTTCGTGCGACTGCTGCGCGAACGCGGCGTCGACGCGTGAGGTACCGAACTGCGTCGGCCGCCGCGGGACCCCGCGATGCGAGACACCGATGGAGCTGGCGCGCACCGAGCCCGTCGAACTCCTCGTCGCGCTGGCCCCGTATACCACTGGTCCGTGACGCGGGCGTCGCCTGCGAGCGAGCGCTCCATCCCCATCGGCCAGTACTTGCGGCTGGACACGACGCCGCCGCTGGCGTCGAGCACCGCCGTCGTGCTGCCCCACCGGGTCGGCGCAGAGGTACGAAAGCACGCTCCCCGCCGGCCCGGTCTTGCGCATGGCGAGCGGCCGGCCGGCGTCCGAGTACTTCGTCGTCACGTTGAGCTCGATGTTCTTCTCGAGGATGCCGCTGACGTCGGTTGTCGGTGTTCGGTTCTCGGTTGTCGGTTGCTGTGGCTGCGCCGATGGCGCCGGAGATGGGCAGATCGTTGTCGCGAAGAGGCCCGGGGTGGGCCCGGGCCTGGTGGGTGCTGGTAGCGCATGCGGGATTCGAACCCGCGATCTCCGCCTTGAGAGTGCGCTCCGGCCACGTCTGCGCATGCTCGCGAAGCGTCCGGGGAGTTCGTTTGAGACCCACGACGTTGCGTTGAGCACCACTGAGTCCACGCAGGTTGGTCACAACTTGGTCACCGTTTGGGTGCCCATTGACGCCGATCCGCTCCTCTGTGAAACCGCCTCTCCCCGCAACTTCGCGCCTCCTTCGCTGGCGCGAGCCTACCAGAAGACTTGCGTTTCAGATGGACCAGGATTTGGGGTCAGGACCAAGGCGACGCGCGGCGGCTCGGCGCATTCATCCCCCGGTAGGCGGAGCTTAGTTCTCCGTGAAGTCCGCGCCGAGGGTGGATAGGTTTGGTGCCTCCAAATTCTCGCCAGCGGGACGGACACCATCCGTTGACCAAGATACAAGGGCCTCAAAGGCAGCTACCATTTCGGACTTGGTAAAACTGCAGTGTCCCGCAGCTTGGACTGTTCGTTGAACGAGCAGGTTCCCGCGTGCTGCGGATGCAATCGTTTTCCGGATTGTCTGAGCCTCGCTGATCGGTACCAAGCCATCACCGGTCGCGTTTAGCGTGACCACCGGGATGTTGATGTCTCCGGTCATTTCCTCCGTAGCGGGTATGGAAGCGCGACCTTTACCGGCAGTGATCCGAATTACATTCCGGTTAAAGTCTTCGTCAGTTACGCCGTCGGCCCCGCGCAATGCATACACGATTGCTGCGTTGTCAACCTTACCAGAATTGATTTCGAGTTCGCTCAGGGCTTCTAAGCCCATTGCACTTAGGCTAAGCCCTTCCGAGGCATATGGCCTCGGACCACCGGTTAACGCAACCCACAAAGATACAAACCGTGCCTTCACTTCCGGATCGGAGAGCGCAGGTCGTATACGGTCGACCAGCAGTTGTTGGATCTCGCTACTCTCGAATTCGTCCTGAGTTACACCTGCGGCGTAGGCGGCAGCGACAAAGTACAACGACTCGGTGTCGTAATTCGCAGCTAGACCCGCGATCGGACAAAGAGCTAGTACGCCCGAATAACGGTCCGCGTAACGCTCCGCAGATATTATCGCGCCCGCGCCGCCCATCGATCCACCGATGACGTAGGTGCGTTGGGGTGCTCCATATCTGCTCGCAAAGAAGTTCCAGAGCTGGGCAGTCTCGTCTGCGGCGATGCCGGTTATCAGGACGTTTCGATCAAAGCTGCTTGCGGCCCACGCGTAGCCCCGCTCAATGAGATGATCGCGTATAGGAGGTTGCTCCACATAGATCTCGTTCTCGAACTGTTGACTTCCGTGAAGAAACATCACGAGATCACCACTCCAATTATCCGGAATCTCGATCTGATATGACGCGCCTGCGAGTCTCCCGTAGTGAGCAGCGGCACCAGGAAGAGGACTGAACACCGGATCGACGAGCGTCGGTTGTGGCGCCGAAGTGGGATTAGAGTGTGCATCCTCTGTGGGTCCGGAGGCACCGGGTGGGGAGCTTCGATGGCGCTCGCAACCGACTAGGTAACTCGCGCACAACAGAAGGAGGATGGCGGTGAGCCGAGTTCGAGTTGGCAAGAGCGCCCCGTCGAGCGGATGAGTTCACTCAGGGATCGGAGTCCCATTGTAGGGCAACGGAAGGTATGGCACGATCGAAGGTAGGCAGTTTGACCCCTCCCGCAAATAAAACAGCGACGATAGGCACGTCGCGATGTCATATACAACTTGGCCCAGGCCTGCCACGTCGGGGAGATTGGAGTTCGCGGGGGTTGGGATCGGAATGCTGCAAACATCATTCACACCGAGTTTGCAACGCCCGGGATCGTTGGGTAGCTGCTCCTGACAAGCAGCCGGATTCGTATTGCAATAGTTGTCGTCTCGGCCACATGACCGATTTGGTCCGTGGCCTGATTCAGGCGTACAGTCGGTTGAGGGATCGGGCAGCGTAGGAGTCGCTGTCGATGTAGCGGTCGGGACGGGCGTAGGAGTGTACGTTGGAACCGCGGTCGGCGTTGCCGTCGAAGTGGTGGACATCGAACAACCGGGCAACGCAGGATTAGCTGCGCAAATGGCAATCACGCCAACAGCGCAAGCCAGATTGCAGCTAGGCGATGAGTTGCGTCGTGGCGGCTCACCAGGACCACCATTCGACGGCCTGCAGGAGCCATCCCCTCGCACATCCTCCGCGCAGCCTGGTCCTGGAATTCCCACGGCGCCGCGGCCATTCGGATCGCTGTAACGCATCGGATTGCCTCGCACGTACCCATAGCGATTCAGCCCATCGACCGTGAGCGAGTCCGCCGACAGGAACCGCCCACCAGCTGTCCCGTACATCCGGGCCTTGTAGTTATAGAGCCCGAGCCCGTCGAACTCCTCGTCCCGCTGGCCCGTGTACCACTGGTCGGTGACGCGGGCGTCGCCCGCGAGCGAGCGCTCCATGCCCATCGGCCAGTACGTGCGGCTGGACACGACGACGCCGCTGGCGTCGAGCACCGCCGTCGTGCTGCCCAGCGGGTCGGCACAGAGGTACGAGAGCACGTTCCCGGCGGGCCCCGTCTTGCGCATGGCGAGCGGCCGGCCGGCGCCGTAGTACTTCGTCGTCACGTTCAGCTCGATGTTCTTCTCGAAGACGCCGCCGACGTATACCGTCGTCTCGCTGCCGCTCGCCCCCGACGTGCTGCGCTTCACCATCGTGCCGTTGCCGTCGTAGGTGTACGCCGTCATCGCGCCGCCGTAGCTGCGGGTCCTGAGCCGGTTCGCGGCGTCGAAGCTGTAGTCGCTCTCGGCCGGGCTGTTCACGTAGTCCAGGTTACCGTCGGCGTCGTAGGCGAAGCTCTTGTAGGCGCTCGTCGTGCCGTGGAACTTCAGGCTGGACACCGCGTGCGGCCGCGTCGCGGCCGCGCCCTGCGCCGGATAGGCGAGGTCGAGGTCGAGCTGGCCCTCCTGCTTGCGCGTCAGGTTGCCGGCGGGGTCGTACTCGTAGTGCGCCGTCTGGCCGCCGGCGTAGCCGGTGGCGTCGGTGAGGCGGTTCAGGTCGTCGTAGGCGTACACGATCGTCTCTTGTGTCAGGGCGTCGGCGGCGTTCTTGACGTTGCCCACGTTATCGTAGCTGTACAGGAGGTGTTGGCGCGTGCCGTCGTTCACGCCCCCGGCGACGGCGCCCGTCTTGATGTCGTTGGCGCGCCCCGGGAAGCTGGCATCGTAGCCGTAGTCGGTGGCGAGGCCGTTGCCGAGCGACAGCCGGCTGGGGCCGCCTGCTTCCTCGCCTCACCCGGTGCCAGCGCGTATCGTGGAGGGCGTGATGCGAGACCTCCACCGTCGCCGGCGCGGGTAGATGCACGAATCGGAGGAGCTGCTCCGGGCCGCCCTGCCGAAGGTCCCTGCCCGCCTCGCCGAGCACGTCCTGCGCGTCGTGGACGAAGCCACCCGCCTCGCCGCGATCCACGGCGTGAGCGTCGAAGCCGTGCGCGTGGCCGCCCTCGGCCACGATCTCCTCCGCCCGCACAGCGCCGGCAGGCTGCTGAGCATCGCCCGCGAGCAGGGCTACGCCATGGACGACGTCGACCGCATGGAGCCCATCCTCCTGCACGGCCCCCTCGCCGTGGCGATCCTCCGCGGTCAATACGCCGTCCTCGATGCCGATGTGCTGGGCGCCGTCGCCTACCACACCACGGCACACGGCGGCATGACGCGCCTGCAGAAGCTGCTCTTCGTCGCGGACAAGATCGAACCCCACAAACGGAAGCGCGCCGTCGCCGTCGAGCGTGTCGCCGAGCTCGCGACCACCGACCTCGACGCGGCGATGCTCGCCTACCTGGACCACCACATCCAGGTCGCCCTGGCGACCGGGTGGCCGCTGCACCCGAACACGGTCGCGGCCCGGAACGAACTCCTGGCGCTGGCCCGCGCCGCCCTGCCGAAGGAGAGCGCCTGACCGCCGTCGATGCTCCTGGGCCGCGACGCGCCGCTAGCGCGTATCGCTCCGCGCGTCTTCCGCCAGCCAGCGCGCCGCTTCCTTCGCGTGGTACGTGATGATGATGTCCGCGCCCGCGCGTTTGATCGACGTCAGGATCTCCAGCGTCGCCCGCCGCCCGTCGATCCAGCCGTTGGCGGCCGCCGCCTTCACCATCGCGTACTCGCCGCTCACGTTGTACGCCGCGAGCGGCGCGTCGAACGCTGCGCGCGCCTGCGAGATGACGTCAAGGTACGGCAGCGCCGGCTTCACCATCACGATATCCGCATCCTCCGCGATGTCATCCTCGATCTCGCGCATCGCTTCGCGCGCATTCGGCGGGTCCATCTGGTAGCCGCGCCGGTCGCCGAACTGCGGCGCGCTGTCCGCCGCGACCCGGAACGGCCCGTAGAACGCCGATGCGTACTTGGCGCTGTACGCCATGATCGGCGTCTCCACGTAGCCGGCGTCATCGAGCTCCTCGCGGATCGCCGCCACGCGGCCGTCCATCATGTCCGATGGCGCGACGATGTCCGCCCCCGCGCGTGCATGCGACACCGCGGTGCGCGCGATCAGCTCCAGCGAGGCATCGTTGTCTACGCCGCCGTCTCGCACCACGCCGCAATGCCCGTGGCTCGTGTATTCGCACAGGCACACGTCGGTGATCACCACGAGGTCCGGCGCCGCGTGCTTGAGGGCGCGCACGGCCTCCTGCACGATTCCCGCGTCGTCGTAAGCCTCCGAACCCTCTTCGTCCTTCGATGCCGGCAACCCGAACAGCAACACCGCCGGAATGCCCAGCGCCTTCAGGTCGTCCGCCTCTCGCGCCAGCTGGTCGAGCGAGACGTGATACTGACCCGGCATCGAGGCGATCTCCTCGCGTATCCCGTCCCCGTGCGTGACGAAGAGCGGGTAGACGAAGTCCGCGGCCGAAAGCCGGGTCTCGGCCACGAGCCTGCGCAGCCCCGCCGACCGGCGGAGCCGCCGGTGCCGGGCGAAGTCACCGCGTGTCGAGAGGTCGAACATGGCTCAGTGTAACGCGGCGCGCATTCCTCCCCGCCCCAATGACAGATTTGCCGAGAGTGCCGCGCCTGCGGCGTTGTTTGCAACAACCCTGCCACCCGCCCCGCGCCAGGCGCCTCGGCTTCGAGATGCCGGGCCGGTTAGCTTGTCCCGAAAGGAGTGACGAAATGGATACGAGCAAGATCAAGGAGCACATGCCGGTCGTATGCTCGAATGGCGAGCGGTTCGGCACGGTCGACCATCTCGATGGCGGCGACACGATCAAGCTCACGAAGGACGCGGGCGGCCAGCACCACTGGATCCCGACGTCCTGGGTGACCCGCGTCGACGACAAGGTCCACGTTGACCGCCCCGGCGACCAGGCGATGCGCGAGTGGATGACCAATGCGCCTGCGGGTGCGCCCCGCTAGCCCCTCCGGGCTGCTGAAGACGGAGGGAGCCAGGATCGGCTCCCTTCGCCGCGCGAAGGCTCGCTCACCCGCCCCGCGTCGCCACTGGCTCGAGGATCAGTACCTCGTTCATGCTGCCGCTGCGAAACCCTGCCAGGTCCAGCGTGACGTACTTGTATCCCAGGTTGTTCAGCCGCGTGACGACCCGGTCGCGCTGCTCCAGCACCCGCGCCAGCTCGTCCGGCTCCACCTCGATGCGCGCCACGTCGCCGTGATGGCGCACCCGCAGTTGCCGGAACCCCAGCCCACGCAGGAACGCCTCCGCCGCACCCACCTGGTCGAGCGCCTCGATCGTCACCGGCGTCCCGTACGGGATGCGCGAAGAGAGACAGGCCATTGCCGGCTTGTCCCACGTCGGCAGCCCCCGGGCGCGCGAAAGCTCGCGGATCTCGCTCTTGGAGAGCCCGGCCTCGATGAGCGGGCTGCGCACCCGGTGTTCGGCCGCCGCCACCCGGCCGGGGCGATGATCCCCCAGGTCGTCCAGGTTGCAGCCGTCGAGGACGAACGCGACGTCGTCGCTCGCGGCCATCTCCTCGAGCAGGGAGTAGAGCTCCGTCTTGCAGTGGTAGCACCGCTGCGGCGAATTCTCGACATAACCAGGGCGGTCCATCTCCGACGTCGCCAGCAGCCGGTGGCGAATGCCGATCGCCGCGGCGAGCTGCTCCGCCTCCGCCACCTCGGACGCCGGGATCGATGGCGAGACCCCCGTCACCGCCAGCGCGCGTTCGCCCAGCACGTCGGCCGCCACGGCCGCTACGAACGTGCTGTCCACGCCCGCCGAGAACGCGACGATCGCCGAATCCATCTCGCCGATGATGCGGCGAAGGTCTTCCAGCTTCCTCTGGAGCTCGGGTTGCATCCCGGAAGGATAGCACGGTGCCGCGCTTTCCTCCGCTCGCGCGACGCAGGTGTCCGCACTACAATCCCGTCACCCCGGTCGAGAGGAGATGCCATGCCAGAAGTCCAGACGGTGACCGGTCCGGCCGACACGGCGCAGCTCGGATTTACCCTGATGCACGAGCATGTATTCGTGCTCTCGGAGGGCGTCTGCCAGACCTTCCCGCACCTCTGGGACGGCGAGAGGCGGGTCGCCGACGCCATCGCGCAGCTGAAAGACGCGAAGGCGCACGGCGTCTCCACGATCGTCGACCTGACCGTGCTCGGCCTGGGCCGCGACGTCGCGCGCGTGCGCGAGATCGCCCGCGCCGCCGGCATCCAGGTCATCGTCGCCACCGGCCTCTACACCTACGACGAGGTGCCCCACTTCTTCCAGTATCGCGGCATCGACGTGCTCGCCGACTGCTTCGTGCGTGACATTGAGCAGGGAATACAGGGGACGGAGATCAGGGCCGCCATCCTTAAGTGCGCCACCGACGAGCCGGGCCTCACCGCCGGCGTCGAGAAGACGCTCCGCGCCGTCGCCAGGGCCCACCGTCGGACCGGCGTCCCCATCTCCACGCACACCCACGTCGCGACGAAGCGCGGCCTCGATCAGCAGCGGATCTTCCGCGAAGAAGGCATCGACCTCGGCCGCGTGGTCATCGGCCACAGCGGCGACTCCGAAGACCTGGAGTATCTGCAGGAGCTGATGGATGCCGGCTCGTACATCGGCATGGACCGCTTCGGCATCGACCGCCCCCTCCCGACAGACCGCCGCGTCGCCACCATCGCGAGGCTGTGCGAGCGCGGCTACGCCGGGAAGATGGTTCTTGGACACGACACGTCCTGCTATATCGACTGGTTCGAGCACGCGGCGCTCCGCCAGGCCGCCCCGAACTGGAACTACCTGCACATCCCGGACGACGTGGTGCCCGCCCTCAAGGCGTCCGGCGTCAGCGACGATCAGTTGCGGGCGATGACCGTCGATAACCCGCGGCAAATCTTCGAGGCCCAGGGCGGGTATTAGCGCTCCGCTGCAACGCCTTCCTGCGAGGCCGCGTTGTGATGATCGGCGGCGACGCTCGATTGTGACGCCGATTGGCCGTGGCTATAATGCGACGCATTTCCGGCCGAAGCGGCCCCAGGAGCCTGATGCCCAAGCAGAACCGGCCGCTCATCCGCGATGGGCGCCTCCAGACGAACAAGAAGCGCACCGATCGCAGCTACCTGCGCCCCGAACCGCCCGCGCCCGATCGCGGCGCGCCGGGAGCCGCCGAAGCTGACGCCACCGAAGAGAACGCGGCCGCCGAGCGCCCCCAAGTTGCGCCTCCGGTCGCCCCCTCCGCCCCTGCTGCCGCCTCCGCCTCCGCCCCCGCCGTCGTTGCCCTCGCCTCTTCCAAGCTGCCGACTGCCGTGCGCGCTATCCAGCAGCAGGGCGTCCGCAAGCGCCGCGAGTTCGATATCCAGGCGCTCGCCCGTCGCGACACGAGCTACGCCCTGCACGAGCTGCGCCGCATCGCCATCCTCGCGACGATGGTCGTCGTCACGCTGATCGTGCTGGGCATCGTCCTGCGCTGAGGCGCCGCACCAGCCCGCTCCGGACGCGCCCGTTACCGCACACGGCCGGCCGCGATGAAGCAGCCGAGCACCAGCGCGATCGCGCTCTGCAGGTCGAATACGTGCCGCGCGTCGATGCCATCGACGGACAGCAGCAGCCCCGAGCGCAGGATGTACGCGAGCGCCACGCCCGCGACGGCCGCCGCCTGCAACGGCGGCCCGGACCGACGGTTCGTCGCCGTCGAGACCGCCTCCCCCGCGCCGTAGCCGATCGCCAGGCCCAGCAGCACCCCGAAGAACACGTAGATCAGCCGGTAGGCGTCGAACCACCACCAGGCGATGCCCATGCCCGCGCCCGCGACCGCTGCGGCGCCCGCCGCCCTCAGCAGGATCCCGGACGAGATGTTATACGTCGGGATGCGCCGGACGTTCGCGCACTCGCGGCAGCGCATGCCGACCGGTGTCTGGATCATGCAGCGCGGGCAGATCGCCTTGCCGCAGCGGCTACACGCCAGCTCGGTGTCGATGGTCGGGTGGGTAGCGCACTGCATCGATGACGTCCCGGACAGCCGAAAGGCGCCGCGGCGGCGCCCCTCCGTTCAGCTTAACCAGACTCGGCGTCAAGCCATAGTAGTGCCGGCTCGCAGCCTAACCCGTGACCAGCTCGCGGTTCGGGAGCCTCCGCGCGGCCTCCAGTAGCCGCTCGATCGACGAGTCCGGCAGCGGGATGTTGCCCGGCCCGACTTCATCGCCGTGGATGCCGTGGTAGTCGCTGCCGCCGAGCGGGATCAGCTCAAAGCGCTCCGCCAGGTGCCGCAGCCGCTCGATCGTGCCGGCGTCGTAGTTCTTGTAGTAGACCTCCATCGCCTGCATGCCCGCCGCTTTGAGCTGCGGCAGCAGCGTCTCGAGGTCCAGACCCTCCGCCGGATGCGCGATGCACGCCAGGCCGCCGTGCCCGACAATGCACGCCACCGCCTCCGGCGGCGTCATCTTGTCGCGCTCGACGTATGCCGGCCCGTTGCGGCTGATGTACTTGTCGAACGCCTCCGCGATCGTGCCGACGTACCCCTTCTCGAGCAGCGCCTGCGCGATGTGCGGGCGTCCGACCGACGCGCCGTCCGCGATCTCCTGCACCCGCGCCCACTCGATCATCATCCCCATCCCGCGCAGCTTCCGCACGATGCCTTCGCCCCGCCCCAGGCGCCCCTCCCGCAGCCCCGCCAGCAGTCCCTGCAGGTCGGCGTCCTCCGGGCTCAGGTACAGGCCCAGCATGTGCACTTCGGCGCCCTCGATGTCCGTGCCCATCTCCACGCCCGGTATCAATACGTGCTCCTCGTGCTTCGCCGATGCCGCGCGCGCCTCGGCGATGCCCTCTGTGGAGTCGTGGTCGGTCAGCGCGTGGTAGATCACGCCGTTCGTCGCCGCCAGGTCCACGAGCTGCGTCGGCGTCAGGACGCCGTCCGAAGCCGTGCTGTGCGTGTGGAAATCACCCTTCGCCATCGCGCTCCCATTCTCTATCGACGCGCTCGATCGAGCGCGCCATCCCGCTTGCCTCATCAACCTCTACAAGTACGGAGTTGAACTGCACGATGGCGGATCTCTCGGCGACGGGGAAGCGTGCCGGCATGCCCGTCAGGAACTTCCGGATCACCGGCTCCGGCTCGACGCCGATGATCGAGTCGCGCGGCCCGCACATGCCCGCGTCGCTGATCAGCGCCGTGCCCTTCGGCAGGATGCGCGCGTCGGCCGTGGGCACGTGCGTGTGCGTCCCGACGACGGCCGACACGCGGCCGTCCAGGTACCAGCCCATCGCGATCTTCTCGCTCGTCGCCTCTGCGTGCATGTCGACGAGCACCGGCGCACCCGGCTCGACGCCCTCGAGCAGGCGGTCGGCGCAGCGAAAGGGGTCGTCGATCTCGTACATGAAGGTGCGCCCCATGAGGTTGATCACCGTGAGGCCCGCGAAGCGCACCATCCCCCGCCCGGGCGCGCCCTCGGGGTAGTTCGCGGGCCGCAGCACTGGCGCCTCCGTCTCCAAGTAGCCGATGATCTCCTTCTGCGCCCAGACGTGGTTGCCGGACGTGATCACGTCGACGCCGCCGGAGAAGATCTCCTTGCAGGTGCCGCTCGTCATCCCCTTGCCCGCGGCGGCGTTCTCGCCGTTGGCGACGACGATATCGAGCGCCAGCTCGCGGCGCAGCCCCGGCACGAGCGCAGCCACCGCCCGCCG
>Ga0334722_10000439_pt1 | contig 61998 bp, 96 predicted proteins | sample C3_bottom_MG_FD_207210 | JGI IMG/M metagenome (GOLD analysis project Ga0334722, IMG submission 207210) | Sediment microbial communities from Yellowstone Lake, YNP, Wyoming, USA - C3_bottom | ecosystem: Environmental > Aquatic > Freshwater > Lake > Sediment | place: USA: Wyoming | collected... | reverse complement strand
ACATCAACAACCATCTTGGCAATATCGTTAATGCTATGCCATTCAGATAGTTGATTCCAAGTTTGAACAATACCTTCTTCGGCAGGATTTTCAATAGCTAACATCAACGCTTGGATGGAGTCATTAAGAGATATGAAACCTCTTTGATGTTTTCCATCACCATAAATGGTTAGTGGTTCGCCAATACAAGCCTGAACGATGAATCTATTGATCGCAGTTCCGTAACAATTATGTGCCGATATTGGTACTAGATACGACTCATCATCTTCTATTTCCATATTATAAACATATTCATCAATATTAACCTTCTCTATTTTTTTCAAGGGAATGAAAATATATTCATCATTTGAATATATTCTATCACTTTTATGTTTTTTATTATTGGGTTCTAATCCACAAACTTTTTCAAAAAAACGTCTACATGCTTCGCCAGTAACATACAAATCAAATGTATTTGTATCGAGACTATATTTTTCTCTTCCTTTGAAAGACATGGTTTGTGTTCTTTCTCTAAATCTAACAGCAGATATAATTCCTTGTCTTAATAATAGATACTGTATCTGTTTTAAAATACTACTAGATACTGAAGAAATATTGCATATATTTCTTTCTGTTCTTCCGCATCCATCCCCCCTCCAATACCCGTTAATGAGTTCGTTTATCGTATTATCTGGAAGATTCATAAAATCTTCCCTGATAAATTTTTCTCGACATCCTTTTCCAAATAACTTAATAAATAACATACATAATATTTTAGAACTACCTAGTATGTTCACACCATCACTGCCTTTACTCTCATATACTGTTGTTATGACATTAAATTTTTCCAGTAAAATGCGTCGAACATCCTCAATAAATACTGTTTCGTTTTTATCGAAGGCAAAATTAATTTGATATTCTGATATACTCCCCTCTGCAAGATAATATCCAGCCAATCTACAAAAATCCCCATCCACGGATATGATATTTGGAATTCCCTTCGATCCATCGTGTATATGGTTATCACTCATAGAATTACAGCAATATACTTTATTATTTTTAATGATACCGTAATCAATTTCACTATACACATTAATTACCAAATCATTAGTAATATATTTCAATCGCGGGATCGTAAAAAAAATATCATTATTGGTGGTAGTATTTGTTCTTATTATTTTTCTTGGTTTTGCTCCGTTAGACCATCTTCTAACACAATTATATGATACTCCAGTTTCTTTTGATATAATATAATATGGTATTCCTTCTTTATGTTTGGATATTACAGTATCATACGCATCAAATGTATCTTTATTATCTGGATATTTTGGCAGTACACTTGTTTCATATATGTCATTAGCAGATACCCAATTAATGTTATCTAATTTATTATTTTTATAGTTTTGTCTGATATACACATAGAATGGATGATTTTCTGTTGATGTGAACTCTATCCCATACGGGAGTGATATTTTATATCCAATTCCTCTATATTGGCGTTTCATCGTTTTATTAACCGTTTTTATATTCCCCAAATGAGTATAAACCAAATCCCCTTTTGTTATATCTCTAATTTGTTTATATCCACTTGGTGTCATTACATCAGTCCTCCCAATAAAGCATTCATCGCTAGAGAGTCTGGAATATATTTCTGTTTCATCAAGTTCATCTGTATATGATCCAAAGACAACTGCTTGCATCAAATCACTACATTTGAGGTTCCACATCTTAGACAGATAATCGATCATATAAGTTGATGAAATTTTAGATGCATGATAAATAGAATTAGCCTTTCTTGGAAACAAACACTCTGTTGATGTCCTACCTTTATGCTCGAATGTAAAATTACCCTCTTCTATATCTACATTCAGGTTATGGGAATACTCGCCAGTTGAGCCAACAGTGAGATAGTGAGTATTAGGACAAATATCCTTAATACCCCACAACAATATATTGGTTCCGATTACATTGTTTGTAAGTACTTCATTGGATTTCATTACATTCTGCATAGAGTAAGGCGCAGATGGGATATGACCTAGATTAACAATGGTATCAAATTTTTGATGCCTTAATAGATAATAGATATCGGAGTAGTTATACACCACATCAATATCATATTCTTTGAACCGCCCCAACATATTAAATCTTTTGAGTTTGTTATATCGATTAAGTTCGGGAAGTGCTGATATTGAATTTATATCAGAGAGATATTGTTCACATGAGAAGTTATCAACACCAGATACGCTATATCCAGACATTAATAATTTTTGAGTTAGGGCATTACCAATATAACCAGCATGTCCAATTACTAATATATTTTTACCTGACATCTTTACCTCACAGTTTATTTGTCGCATAAAGGACTATTGCGCCACTAAAACACTCTATTTGTCGCATAAAGGGATATTACTACTTATCGCCGTCTAAGCTAGGAATCCTAACATTCTTTCCTTCTGACTTTTGTTTCTTATAGTCATTCCAGTATTGGCTAGAGGCATATCCATCATTACTCCAGCCACATGAGTCGGTTTGGTTATTATAACTTAATTTGAATGTCATCTTATTACATATATGAACCATTGGATCACCACACCGAGGACAAAGAACTTCCTCATCAGCTTTCTTAATTACATCAATTTCTTCATGTTCACATGCTTTACACAAAAGATCGAAAATTGGCAAAATTTATCTCCTAGATTTTTCAACAGATTTTATAATATGTTTATTAACAGTTTTTAGAACACCATCACCATCATCCTGTCCAGTTTTAGGGTTATCAGGAACAACAACTTTATCATTACCAGTAAGCGCATCTTGCTCTGGTCGCATTAGTTTTTCTTTACTTGTCTCAAGGTCATGACTAGCAGGGCGTTTTTTAATATGCTTCCATAAATCAAAGTCAGGTCTTTTAATAGGAGAATTTTTCCCCATTAAAGAATCAAGAGTTTGTGAGTATCTTTTATGTGAATGCATACCCTTGGAGTCTTTAAAATCATCCCAACTCCAATCACTACTATCTACCCGATAGTTAGGATATTCACCAGTAAGACGATTCTTAACCATCTCTCTAGTATATTTTTCACCTGTTATGATATTACCCACAGGTAAGTCATCATCACTTTGAATGGCATAATAACCACCAGGAGTACCACCAGCAATTGTCGCCTCCTTTATATAATCACTAAATTTATTCATTTTCTTTTTCTCGACTGTAAATGACATTGTATTCCATTATAATCAGGATGACAACAGGATTCTTTAAAAAGGCCAAAAAAGAATTTTGGTTTAATGCTACAATTCCCATTGTCAAAATACTTACAGTTTGTTTTCAACATAATCAACCATTAAATAGTTTTACAGCTATTGTGTATAATACGGTGAACGCTAGTAGATGAGCCATTAAATATCTATTAATTGATATATTAAAGTCATTACCAACAAAGTATATTAACATTAATATACAAATAATAGAGTATAATGTAATCATTTCATTTTTCCTTAATAGGAGCAGGTGGGCCAGTTCTATATGCTCCACCACCTTTAATATCCCACCCGAAGGTGCTCATAATCTTTATTGATACGTGTCCACATTCTTCACAGATACTTGTTTTCTGTTCTCTGTCATTTGTAAACTCTTCTTTAATACAATTACACACTGAGCATTGATACTCATATAGGGGCATTTTATCCTCACAGTTTAGATTGAAAGTATTCTATCGACTTCAATAGTACATCACTATTTATAGTTTTAGGACTAGATATAATCAGGTTTTTATTATCAAAACCAAATATACCATTTGATTTATAGATGCCTATGTTCTTTCCCCAGCTAACAACAGGAACTTGTTGCATGTTGCATAGAATGGTCCAATAGGAACAAGGAGTCACAACAAACTTAACTGACTCTATATATGAATATATCATTTCATATACCTTGTCAACATAGTCAAGCCTATGCATTAATATATTCGTATCATTTAACCTAGTTTTACAATCTCCAATCACTAATACGTTGTAGTAAGGTATTAGTGAATTATAGATATTCAAACTATCTTCTTCTGATAGTGAATTATCGGGGATGAATATAACACTTTCTTTTAGCTTTGGTATAAGTCGAATATTGTTTATTTTCTGATACGTTCTTTGATTGATTGAATATGATTGATTTCCACGTTGGTAGGTAAGACTATATGTATCTATATCTTTCGGTTGAAGTCTTGTCTTATCTAACACATGTTGTTTGATTCTCTTTGACTCTTGCTGATACTGAAGTAGAGAAACATCAGAGTTTATATAACCAACTTGTCCTTCATCATTTCTAGCCCACATTTCATTAACAGGTATTTTTCTATCATCAATCAACCAATCATACATAAACATTCTATTGGAGTACCCACTTACATAAACTTCGCCATCAAAAATATCTGATAGATATCTAGCATATGGAATATTGGATATCAGTTCATGCTCGAATGATCCTATATATGGTCCGACTAATGTTGTTGTCATTAATATTCACAACCCTCTTCGATGATAATAAGATTTCCATCCCATCTCATAAATGAGTCTAGGTTGTTTACATAATCTGACCTATAAGCTATTACTACTTCAGTGTTTTTTAACACATCATCGATATTGGTAAAGATGAATAATTTATCAATATCTTTTAGTAATGTTGTATTTAGAGTAACTTTGTTGTTACGCTTATAGAAAGAAATGATACTGTCATCGACAGTATTCAATACATAATATTTATGTCTGGTATTCTTGAAGTAGTTATTATAGAATGAAATGCTATCAGAAACAATAAAGCGATTGGTGAACTTGAAGGTCTTTAGTAACCAATCCATTTTTGAAATGGTTGGCTCTGAGAATTTAATATGAACTAAATGTATCTTATTTGGTGTCGCAATATTATCAACATCGCTATCATTCACACTGATAATATCTTGACCTACTTTTGTTATCTTCATAATTAACTCCTATGTTAAATCAGTGTTATTTATAGGAGTTTAATCATTTTAAGCCTAATTTAAATTTGGTAGTTACATATAGATACGAGTGAGAATGCTTAAGAACAAAATCATATACATTATCGATGTTCTTCTTTACTACCAACTCATTCAAATCTTTAATGTCGTTATAAGGCATCAGGAAGTACTTCACACGTTTTCCATACTTGCCTTTCTCAATCATCTTCATAATACACTTCTTACCTGCTTCATCTATATTAGGATTATCATACGCTAGAACTATATCCCTCTCTGTGCTATCAAATAACACCTCAAGAAGATCATCAGATATGTTTGATCCTAATGCATTGGTTCCTTGGTTGTTTTCTATCATGTAGCTATCAATCGGGCCTTCAGTAACAATGATAGACTTATCAGGATCAAACTTATCAATATTGAGAATGATATTACTTTTCTCTACGTCAGGATTCAGGTATTTGGGAGTCATTTCATCCGATATAGCTCTTCCTTGGAAATACACCAATTCATTGTTAATAGTAATAGGAATGATCACTCTTCCTTTATATCGTCCAGAGACAGCAACATAACAATCAATAGGTATCTTTCTATCCCTAACGAAATCAACCAATGCTTTATGAAATCTCTTGTTTATTGTTGATTCTGGTGTAGATGATATAGATAGACAATCCTTTTCTATATCAAGATCAAGTATCTTAGTAACTTTCTCTTCTTCGATTATATTCTTCTTGTTATTAAGTCTATCCTTAATCTTCTTAGGATCAAAGACCTCTTCATTAAGTTCTTTCTTTGCTTGAGTATATGAGATACCCTTAACCATTGACATCAATGATGTAATGGTTGTTCCTTTGACTTCACACCCGCCATTCCAACAGTATGCAATATAATCATCATATTGAGAATAGTAATCGACATGAAGCCTCATGGTATTAGAGGATTTCTTGGAGTCGCCGCAAACAGGGCATCTACCAAGAAATCCTCTACCACTTGACTTGACTTTAACTCTCTCACAATACTCTGAGAGAAAGTTATGTATCTTGTTAAAGTCAATACTCATTGTTATTTGCTATTTGCACATGGAGACATTACATCGATATTACAACCATTCAAACATTCTTGACACTTACAATCATCACATTCCTCATCTAAAAGACTACATCGTGAATCAACAGTACACATGGTACATTCCCCATTTGGACAATCGTTACATCGACAGCTATAGCAAGCACAGTGGTCATTATACAGATTTTCAATCTTTTCACATAGTTGAGTAATCTTTAACATATCAACATCTGTGTCGGTTCCTTCATTCCTAAAGCAATGACTACCAGAGCAATTTAAACATGATCTAGGGCATTCCTTACAGGGTTCAGCACAATCATCACAATCACAACTATCATCCTGTTCAGATTCATTCATTTTCGAGTCTTCTTCTGATTTACCCTGTGACCACCAAACAAGGTCACTTAGAGAAACCGTATTAATTAATTCATCTAGGGAAACGTCACTCTTACCAAAGTCGTGTGAGAAATCCAATATCAATTGCAATAGATCAAAATGTTTATGTAGACTTTCATTCTTCTCACCCTTGATGATATCTTCTTCGGGGTTTTTATCCTCACAATTGTTTAGATAGTAATTGGATTTTTTATATAGAACATTTGCCAACTCGAAAAGAGTCGTATTATCAATGATACGATTAAACTCGTCCTCATTAACAATGCCAACCTTTTCATCAATATACATTTCTGTCATTGTTTTAAGGTTATCATACATCATTAGGTAATAGTCGCTTAGATACTTGTTGGTCATTTTTGTTTCTCCTTATGCTGGTTCTTTTTCGTAGTTAACACATTCGAACATTTTTGGTTCGAATGTCTTTGCCTTAGACAATGGTTCATTTTCAAACCAATTTTCTTCGCAATACGCTTTATCAACATCAATAACAAATGCGGTACAGGTATAACAGGTTACTTTACTAGATTTCGACATACTTCTTCTCCTTTAGTTCTTTTTTTACTTTGGTAATAATGTCTTTAGGAAAGAGGTTAATAAACTCATATACCTCTATCTCAGTTGCTTTATGAATACCCAACCCCACCATCATAGCACAAACCGCTTCTGCTGGAGTATTGCTTATTCCTTGCCTCAACACTTCTTTATATATTTTATAAATGCCATTTCTGGTACACATCGACACGAATTGTCGAGAAACCCCCAAGTGCTCCGCAACCTCATTCCCATTCATTGGTCTTCCCATAAATCCCCTTTATGTAATTTATTAATCCCACATTTTTTCTATCAATTGGATTGTAAGGCTAACAAGCTCTTCGTCAAGTTCAATCTTAGACATACCCAACCACATTGGATGCAGATACCCATTTGCTGTTTTTGGATTCCCCAACATAGACAGAAAAAGTCTTATATCATTAGCTACCTTCGATAGAACTCTATCATTACGTTTGTTTTTTATCCACTTATGATATTCATTATTATAATACACTTCTAAAACTTTCTCAAGATAAATCTTCAATACACGGCCATTATTAAAGTAGTCAGGACATTCTTCAGCAACAGGACCAATCTTATCAAAATCAAATGGATTATCAGTATTCCTAGAAACCATGTTGTAATATCTAGGATCGCCTACTTCATAAGGAAGATTCCATGCATTACAGAATTCACTATAATCCCAGCCATAGAATGGATATGTATTTTTATTAATCTTCATGATCGCATACCAGCAATTTTTTTAAGTTCATCAAATCCACAGGAACAATCATGTCCATAGTTATATGTACATTGATGTTTGTGATTCCCATATGATAGAGCAACCTTTAGTAATGATATAGTGTAATTAATATCACATTCTTCATTATCGTTGATATATTTAATTATCTCACGATAGTTCATCATTAATACATTCCATCCATGATTTTCTTGCAACTGCTTTATCAGAGAAGGAGTAGATTCCTGTTTGATTACGTCTTTCCCAATAATCTTCAAACTCTCGATCACTATCAGATATTGTATCATTAACTCTAACAGTAGAATATAGCTTATTGATTAATTCTGTTTGATATTTACTCTTTTCAATACTAGCAGCAAGGGCTTTGCTACGCATCTCTGTTAGTTCTTTATATGACAGAAGATCACAACCAACTTTACGAATCTCTACATGAAGATGATCATTTTTTTCTTTAAGAGAAGCATTGACTGCTTCAAGACCATGAATTTTCTGTGCCTGTCGGTTGATGATGTCATCTTTTTCTTTAATAGTATCAGCCAATGTTAGTAGAGCCTCTTCTGAAAGGTCTTGTGGGCATATATATCGTTGTTTAAGAATCTTACCAGTAGTAAGATCAATAATCAATAATGATTCCCTAATCAATAATGATTCCCTATATGTGTCTGTTGTTACAGGTCTATCCATAGTGATGATGTATGCACCACCATTGGAGTCTTTAAAGTAGTATCTGTTCATTTTGTCTCCTTTTGATTATCATTAGTCCAAGGCATCAATGGTTTAAGCTTCTCTGCTAGTGTTGTGAATCTTAATGTAAGCTCTTTTAAAACATACTCAGCCAATCCCTTATTGAATTTATCATCAAGAACTCTATCTATACGATTTTTAAAATCGTTGACATATATATCAATCTTATCATTAGCTTCTGAAGTGGCTTTCTCAAACTGAGTTCGTATCAGAGAAGTTATCTGACAACTGATATGATCATCAATAGCCTCCTTCATCTGTCTGGTAAGCTCAAACATAGCATGACCATTCCTATCAAGGCTACTTTGGCCAACTTCCTCTTTTAATGCATCCCTTAAAGCTCTATTAATATAATCCTTATTTAATCCTCTAACGACTGAAGAGGCATTTTCCTTCAATGCAGTACGAAGAATAGCATCCTTAACCTTTACCTCAAATTCAGGATCGCCATACATCAACGCTCTAATTGTCTTATGATCTACATTAATACTTAAACTCATACTAAAAATCCTCCATACTAAAATTCTTCTTAATGAACCACAATTCAGTTGCTTGACAGCAATGACCTTTCTGACCAAACATATCAGATAATCCGGTTTGTTGTTTTAGTATATCAAGTAAATCTGGATTTTGCAATATATATTCTATCCATAATGCAGAATAAAGTTCATCACAGGCTTCTTGATTAACGGCTTTCCTACCCTTGGCTTCTCTCCAAGATAGGTTAGTTGATCCATCATCGAATATCTTGAATGCTTGATATATCTCTTCAATGCTCTTTCCATTCAACTTAGCATAGAATGCTGAGAAGGGTTTGAATCCCTTTGAAGAACATTCAAGGTATGGTGGGTTTCCATGCTTAATCACTTATAGTACCTAATAGTCCTTTCTCTGATAAATACTTCTTTGCAGTCTGTATAACTTATTCGCAGTTCATTTCACTATCCACACCAACAACACCAACAGCTATCAACATTCCATGCAGTGCAACACAAAAGTCCAGTTCTCTAATTAGCGCATCTAAATTTGTATTAATCATTATTAGCTCATTAGGTCAGGTGGTATTTCTTCAATAGCAGCAAGGAAATCTCGCTCTTCTTGTGTGAGTATGATTCCGGCCCTTCTCTTATTATTGATAATATTCATCTTCCATGTATCATATTCCCCGGTATGAAACTCTACTTTCTTCCTACCTTGTATCTCTCTAGCAAAATTCTTAACATCATTTGCAATGTTTTCATCATAATCTGTTTTGTTAACCATTTACTCTCCTTTCAACCAAACTACTTCAATCCCACAATCAGGACAAAAACCATAACCATTCCTTATATTGGTGCAATAGCAGTTTGGACAATTATACCAAACACACCACACTTCTTCTTTTCCAACACTATTTTTGTCCCCAACAGTAACTGTTTTTGTTTCTGACATATATTATCCCCTAAAATGATTAGCAAAAACCCATCCACTTTCAAAGCAAACCCAAAATACCAATAGTAAGAAAGGAACAGTAAGGATGATGAGTTACTCTAACCATTCGATCATTTTTGTTGTTGATGTTCATGTTAACCTCCTAAACTTTTTCTTATATTATAATAGCTAATAATATTATTTCTTTCAGCCAGTAAAGCTAAAAATACCACAGAAAAGCACTTCAGTCAACTAACTATTTTATTAATCTCAATATGAAAATCTGGAATATAAAGCTTGATGGGTTCCTTCTCACCCCAAGTGCAATTACCTTCGATGGTAACAATGATTAAGTTATTACCACAGCCCTTGTAGGCATAGTGGTTATTAGCAAAATCCCATCCAATAGCCTTGACGTTCTCAATCCCAAAATGCATATGATTATACTTTATTTCCCAATCGCCTTGAATCTCAGTGTCTCTAGTGCTCATGATGTTCTCCTTAAAATTAGGTTACTCAACTCGCATCAGGAAACTCTAGTTTAATTCCCTGAAGCTAGGTGGTTATCCTAGATCGCCATAACTTCCTCCATTATCAATCGATTAAATAAGTTAACTTCAATTCACTTCAGTAGAATACAGATTAACACATTGAAAGCAGAATGCAGGGATTATTTTCAAATAACATTACTTGGAGTATCAGCCCCACTTTTACGAATGATCATAAGTTGTTTGGTTATACACTTACGACAGAAGTGTGTTCCTTTAGGTGCTGAGATATCGATGCTAATACGAAACTTACCTGTCTTGCAAGTCTCCGTAACTTCGATATGCTCATAAAACTTCTCATTCATTTCTCGTCCACACAGATCACAAAAATTCTTAGCACTCATGTTAAACTCCTTATGTTTGATTATAGACCAACGAAAGCCATATGGCATTTCATTGAACAGAAGCAATAATTAGACTCAAAGCTATGAACATCCTTTTCCAACACTTTCTTATGACATTCAGAGCATTCACACCAACCATCGAAAGGAATGTATTCACCAAGACCTTTTGAGGGAAATTGATCTTTAGTAGGATCATAAATTGTACCATCTTGACGAACACACCACCAATGAGCTTGAAGACCCCATAGAGGGCATTCATAATGCCCTCTAACAGCTGTTAAGGTAGAATCTGATAGAAGAGCCATATGAACATATTCTTTGCACTTACCTCGATATTTTTTATAGTCTTCCATTAAACTCCACCCATTTCACTCCAGTAGTATTTGATGGTTGTATTGAGGCTTTCACTATTTTTTAGCCACTGGAAGAATAGCCCAACCCACAAGAAAAATTCCAATACCTATATTAGTACCCAAAGCCATTCCTAGAACAATACAACCAACAACAAGTGCCAATACGTTTACAATTCCGCGCATAAGTACATTCATTTCAATTCTCCTTATAATGATCGATTATCAAAGATATCTTCAGAACCTTCCTCTATTTCGGATACAGCCTGAAGAGTACAGTTAGGGCAACAGTCATCTTCAAGATCAAGGGTAACACTCTTGGTAGACACCCTCTCACCACAAATAGCAACAATAGACTTCTGAGCAAAAGCAAGAGCAGCTACACCCATTACAGCTTGTTCGTTCCGAATAATGTGTTTCATGTTGTACACCTTTGAAGAAGTTTTTATTTGTTTTGTCTCAATGACAAATACAGAATAAACTATTGAAACCCACATTACAAGCTTTTTATTGAGTTATTTTTAATTTATTTTATTGGCTGACAAAACAGACAACAGTTGGTATTATATCGAAAACTAGGAGGATATCAAGTGAAATATTCAGAGAAATATAATAAGGTTGATGAAGAGTGGAAGATGGGAGGTATGTTCCAATCCAAAGAGGATAGTTGTTGTCTCATATGTAATGAAGCAACACCTTGGATAGACCCAACTTTTTTAGTTGTAATTTGCTCCGATGAGTGCTATACTTCCATGTGGAAAACTTTTAAAGAAGAATCTAAAAATGGTACTTATAAATGGGAGGATATAGATGAAGAGGAAGAAGTTTGAATATATGATACTTAATCCTATCAGAACAGATACATTAAGTGATGTAGGTAATGATGGATGGGAGTTGGTGACTGTTGATAGAAATGGTTTCTTATATTTTAAGAGAGAGAAAGAGGTAATGATTAATGAGTAGATCAGAGCTAGATACTCGTATCATTGATGATATATGTAAGGATGATATTCAAAAGAAAATGTGGGAAGAGTATGGTATTGATGGTCTTGTAGAAACCAGTGAATACAAACTCAAAGAACAAATTCAAAGGAATCCTTTTCATATCCAAAACTTTAGGTTGCTTGCTCTCAAAGAGATGGGTTTGAAGAAAGTCCTTGAGATTGAAAGAGATGAACATATTGGCAACCTGTATGATACATTGAAAAACAAGTCTGATGTTTCACTTACAAAAGCAGAGATTGAGAAATACTATATCCCAAAAGACCCCGAAGTGATTAAATATAAGAAGAGAATTCTTCTTAGAGAGATAAGACTAGAATTCTTCGAATCAATCAAAGATGCGCTTGAGAAGCAAGCATGGAGTTTTAAAAACGTACTGAGGATGTTGGAATGAACAATGGGAGTCTTATTAAATCGTCATCGTTGAAAGGTAGAAAGGGAATTATATATGTCGCAAGTATCATGTTCAAGAACATTGAGGAATATGAAAGCACATTGAAGCTTTTGTATAGTCATGTTATTCCCGTAGATATTACATATGATTTTCATACTGACCTATTTTCGTTGTATTGTTATTGTAAGGATTTTGATGTTGTTCCCGATCATATGAAGTTTCCGACATATAGATGTGTTATAAATACTTTTGACCAATATGTAGAAGTCTATAAAGACAGAGATTATGATGAGGCTCCAATGCAAAGGTCTACTGTATCAAACACAAGGAGATAAATGAATAAAGATGTTAATGTTGTTATAAATGACGAACTGAATATAAGAATTGATACTGTTAACTACGAATACCTTGATGGTGTGAAGAAGTTCTTCACTGAGAAGGTCGATGGTTATATGTTTAGCCACTTGTTTAAATCGGGAAAATGGTCAGGAGATAAGTGTATTTTCAGCACTACTTCAAGAAAGCTTCCATATGGATTGCTCTTTGATTTAATAAGGTTTACCAGAGAGAAACATCCTGATGTTCCTTTTAACATTGATCTTGATGTTATAGCATTGTTTAAGGGGATTGATGATCCTGACTTTACATGGAATCTTAAATACTACCCTAGAGACTATCAAGAAGATATTGTTAGAGTTGCTATTAAGCATCGAAAGGGACTTATCGTATCAGCAACAGCTTCTGGTAAAAGCTTATCAATAGCTTATATCATTAAGGAGCTAATGAAGATTGATGTAGAGAAGTCTTTGATCATCGTACCAACAATTGGATTGGTAACACAATTCTATACTGACCTACTTGATTATGGTATATATGAAGAACTATTAGGTCAAGTAGGTGGGAAGAAGAAGGAGTTTGATAAGCAGATAGTTATATCTACTTGGCAATCTCTTAAAACACCTAAAGGAAAACCAAACCCACATGCAAGTGAATTAAAACAATTTGATTGTGTTATAATTGATGAGTGTCATAGTGCAAGTGCCTCAGTCCTTCATGATACTTTAAAACATCTACCGAATTCATCGTGGAGATTTGGATTTACAGGAACATTACCAAAATGCAGATTAGATGAATTGCTTGTCAGGTCATACATTGGGCCTGTACTAAAAACATATACATCCAAAGACTTGTCTGATGATGGGTATATCTCTAAATGCACCATTAATATGATGGATATCAACTATTCACATAAGCTACCATCAAAGCTTGAATATGTTGCTGTTAGAGAAGAAGTGTTCATCAAACAATATAGAATTGGTTTGATTAAACATATATGTGAAATGACAGATCATACCATGATTATAACAATAGATAAGATAAAAGAAGGGGAAATATTAGAGCTAGAACTTAGAGAAAGATTTCCCGAAAGACAAGTTGTTTTTATATCAGGAAAGGATAGTGCTGAAGAGCGTGAGAAATGGCGTTTAATAGCTAATGATGTCAAAGACCTTATCTTGATAGCAACTAGTCAAGTTATTGCAGCAGGAGTTAATATACCTAGCCTAAAGACAGTATTACTAGCTAGTGCTTCAAAGAGTTACATTAGAATCATTCAAACCATAGGTAGAGCTTTAAGAAAGCATGTTGATAAGGAAGAAACTGGTGCTATTATATGGGATTTGGTTGATAATGTTAAGTATCTTAAAAAACATGGTGATATTAGACACCGACATTACACATTCGAAAGACATACTATAAACGAGTATGATGTATTCGAGAATAGTGGGACATATGACTTTAAGGAGAAGATAGATGAAAAAGACATTATTAGCTATTAAGAATTCTGTGCATTCAGATATGAGTAATTTTCTATCAGAATTTAAATCCGGCGAACTTGATACTGAGTCCTTTCTGGCTTATTGTGCTAACATTCTTCTCAGTGCTGATGTCGATAGTGATGTTGTTATAGATGTTCTTGAATCTCCCACTTTTGGTCAGGAAGGAAAGGATATCGCCAGAAACATTAAGGTTGTTTATGGATATTAAGAAATGCCCCGAATGTAAGTTTCCATTAAGGGAACTCTCAAGGTTTGATACTGATTTATATATCAGAATTGAATACGCTTGTATTAATTGTGACTTTGCTGACTATACTTGGGTATTCTATAAGGACACTAAATTTTCTAACAGAAAGGATGTCAAATGAGCTTCTCGAAGAATATTTTAAATTAGTTGACCATTTTAAAGAGGTAAGGTAATGTTTGGACATGTTTGCAGAAAACCAGAGAAGAAATTGAAGGTTGGTGAAACTTATCGTTGTATTTGTGGAATTGAATACAAATGTGTTAGAGTTTTTCCTTGGAGAAAATTTGTTAAAGTGGGGAATGGTAATTGAATACATCATATATATGTGTCTATGACAATCCCTCTACCTGGAGAAGAGAAGCTTGGTGTAATGGTAAAGTTGTTTCTGATATTAGTGCTCAATTTTTACTTACCAAAGATTTTAAAGGTGGACAATGGTTTGACTTTAGGTTAAACTGTGGTCATTGGCAAGAAGGTGTTATTCAGTATGGTGATAAAAGAGCTATGGAGAAATAATATGAATACTCGCATTGGTGTTATAGACTTCATTCAAACAATGGAAATGGTATATATTGATTTATCAATCAGTGTCCTTGAGGATCAACTTAATGATATGAGGTTCAAGAAATCGAGAGGCTGTGATGTCAGACTTCCTTTTAATGATGAATCAAGAGCACTGTGTGTAAAAATAGAAAAGCTTGAAAAGAAATATTATCGCCTTTCAAGCTTAGTAAACAAAGAATGGCATGATCAACAACCACTATGGAAGAAGTAACTACATAATCATCTTAAAGATTTTATCATTCCCATTCTTCTTATAGTTCGAATCCAGACCTCTAGCATCAGCTATATCAGTTAAAGTATATGTTAGTGTATCAGCTTCAGTCCCTGTATATGTGAATGTAATATCATGAGAGCCAGCTTTCACCAATACTTCCATTTTGCCAATCGTAAAGGTATCTGACTTCTTCTTATTGATGATGTCATTGATAGTCTTTTTGATCAATGGTGATATTGTAGCTTCAGATATGATCCTATCATGCTTACTCACTTCATCCAATATGAATCCTAACTTTGATAATGCTCCCATTTACTTTCCTTTTCTTTTATAGGTATACGACTTAACGCCATTATGAGTATTGCTATCAACAAAAGTAAACCCCGTTCTTGCTTCAGTGTAGCTTTTCATTCTATCATATATTCTTATTAATGCTTGTTTATCGGTGTTGAACACAAAAGCATCAATATCATGTTTTTTCAATAGCATATTTATCGATTTAAACACACCAGAGAATACATTACCGACAAACTTTCCTGATTTTAGAAGATCGTATAGTCCTTTACCATCATCAGCTTCGAACCCAACAGACCATTTATTATCGGGATATTTCTTTGATTTAAAAGAATATTCTATATCCGCAATTGTAAATATAGTTTCAAAATCAAAAAACTGTGAATTTACCTCTCTAACATCAACATCAGTATCAAATGCCTCTGAAAGTTCGTCTATGATCCTTAAACGATCATACATAACAGGATTACTCTCGCTAATAAATTTCTTTACTATTCTACTATCATCTAAATACTGATAGAATTTCATATTATTTATTACTTTTAAATTTTGATTCCATACGAGTAGTAAATGATAAATCATTCTTCAAATCGTCATTAGATGTTTCAAGTCGTTTAATCTGAGCAATTCCATAATTGATAGTATCATATAAATCTTTGATACGATTAGTCACATCTGTTGTATTAAGCTTTCTACTTTCTAGTGCTTTTCTATCTCCGCCCAAATCAGAAAGGGATCTATTCATTAGTCTTATATTACTCTCAATCCTACCTATTAGGTAGTTGTTAGATTTAATCATATCTTGGATGTCTTTTGAAGTGCTAACTATTGATTCTGCTACTAATATCTCTTCATTTACTGTCTTTCCCAAGTATGCATCAATCTTATCATTTATGTTCATATCTATCCCTTACTTATTGATTTTGTAGTAGACAGTTTCTACATGGTTTCTATCGTCTTCTTTACGAACTAAGAGATATTCACCAAACGGTTTAATCATCAAACTATTCTTCTTAGTGTGAATAGCAACTTCTCCTTTCTCCATAGAAACTTGTTTGCTTGTGATGTTTCCGGTAGTGAAGAACTTATTATCAATAAGGTCATATAGCTCAGATGTCATCTTTACACCTTTACCATCCTTAGCAATCTTGTTTTGATCTACCTGCTTACTAAAGCTAAGAGACTCTTTGCTACCTAATTTCATTTCATTGACAGATTCACCCTTTAGGTACTTATTGATATGTGTTTCAATTTTCATTATATTACTCATTATGGTTGATTTTGTTTACAGTCTTAACGATAAGATTATCAATTTCCGATTGATCAGTTATATCACTATTTATAACAATCTCACTAACGATCTTGATAATCTCAGAAAACTTCTTTGAAGGTGTCATACTCGTTAATTCTATTATTCTCTTTCCATTAATCATTTTGGTAATGCTAGTGGGAGAACTCTTACCAAACTTTATATTAATAGCTTCTATCTTTGCCATATTGGCATTGAATCTTTCCTCATCAAACAAGTGAAGCCTACTTGCATCATCACAAAAGGATACATGCTTTAGAACATCGAAGAACTTATGATTCATAATAGCAGCAATCTTACTTGGTTTGATTTCAGTTGCTCGATGCATTTTCATATGATTAATTGCGCTGAACAAGAAGCAATCCCTTTCGTCATTGGAGAACTTCAACCTATCACAGATACCATTGATCAAAGGAATTGCAGCATTGTCATGACCATAGTAAGTATGCTTTCCATCCCTTAACTTATAAGTAGATGAATTCTTACCAACATCATGAAAGAGAATGCTAAGATTAATTAGTGGATCAGCTATCTTATTCTGACACAATGCACTAAGTACGTGTTTTTGCACATTTCCTTCTGGATGATGCTGTGGCGAATGGGGAAACTGATTCAAGTGAGCAACTTCAGGAAGGACAATTCCAAGAATCTTCAAATCCTTCATGATTAAGATAGCATTGGCAAACTTAGTTCCACTCAGAGAAGACATCTTAACCAACTCTTGTTGAATACGTTCAGCAGATAGATTATTGATCAGATGTCTATTCCTGATAGCAGCATCTCTTGTCTTAGGATCAATATCAAAACCTAACTTAGCAGCAAAACGCACACACCGCAAAATCCTTAACGCATCCTCTTCAAACCTTTCACTAGGATTCCCAACAGCCTTGATAACTTCTTCATTGATGTGAGCAACACCATTGAAATGATCAATAATATTACCATTGGCATCAAGACCAAGAGAATTAATTGTAAAATCTCTTCTAGCTGCATCTTCTTTGAAATCCTTTACCAAAGTAACTTCTTCTGGCTTTCTATTATTGATACTTCCTGTTTCTGTTCTGAAGGTAGCAATCTCAAAACTGAATCCATCTTCATTGATGGTAACAATTCCGAAATCCTTCGATGCTCCAATATCATAAACCCTACCAAATACCTCTTCAACTTCATGAGGTTCAGCAGAAGTACAGATATCACAATCATGTACATCTTGACCCAATACTAGGTCGCGTACACAACCACCAACCATTAAGGCAGTGTGATTAGCATCATTAAGCTTCTTCAATACAGAAACCCCAGCAAGAAGCATGGGGTTACTTTGAATCTTATTTAACATGTTATCTCCTTTTGTTTTGATTACATAGACAGAATAACCAATTCAAAAGAGAATGTAAAGAGTTATTTAGCCGTTCCCAAAAGAATTTTATCGAACACATCATCACCAATCTTTCTTTTATAATGATACTCATCGATAATATATACAGGTTTTTTGAGGATAGCGGATACATCCTTAGAAGGGACTTTATATTTTTCGATAATATCAGGAACTACTTTTAACATCCATTTTAACAAAGGACCACTCACTTCTCCATATGATCTAGTTAGCTCAACAGATACAATTTCTTTGAGCTTCCTTGTTCCTTCCGAAGATTTATTTGTCGCCATCGCTACAAACTTTCTATGTCCATCAAAGAATTTGTACATTACGACAGCTGTTAATTTACCATCAATAAACGACATCTTCCAAAATGGTATTCTACTAACCATATCTTCAGGAGAGCCAAACCCTGACCCTTTAATACCCCCAATAGGCTCATATGCTGATTGTAGTAACGAAAACACAACATCCTTATACTTGTTCATCTTATCAGTATCTTTACTGAATAAGTTTACAAATCCCTCATTTAAATGCTTGTCTATAATTTCATCTATATCCATTTACATATCCTAATAAACGCAAGTGACTTCTCTTGCCATATCAATTACCTTCAAATCGCTTTCTTCTAATCTATATCGATGATCCGTTTCCTTCTTTATAATCTTTGCATTTGTTAACTTGCTTTCTGCTTTCCTATAATCAAGAACTTCATCATTCGTCCCTAATAAAACATAGGTAGGAACATTAGATTTATCGACTTCATACATTTCTAGGCTATCAACATCCTCTTTGGTTAATATCCATTCCTCAGAAGTGTGATAGTTTTTGTTAATACCAATACATCCAACAAAGTCTTTATGATCAACAACGGGGTTAATCAAAACAACATTCAATCCATACTTGTTGGCAAAATAATTGGCAAACAAACCACCAGTAGAGCTACCAATTAAAACAACATCAGTGTTGGATAAACCAGATAGATAACTATTAAGGTATCTTCCCCACAATACAGGATTATTTGGGAGATTTGGTGCATGACAATCAGCACCATATCTCTTCTTGAGAATTATAGCATTCTCACATTTAGAAGAGCTATTTAAACCATGAATGTAAATCATTTTCATTTTTATCTCCTTATCTCTGATTACAACTAACTATAGAGCATTAAAAAGAGAATGTAAAGAGTTATTTTACTCTTCAGGAGGAATATTTTTGATTAATCGGTACTTGAGTAAAGGCTTACCATTAATGGTTATATCACCCTTCTCATTATAAGCAATCTCTTTTACAGTGATTCGCTTGTTTTTAAATCTACCACCAAGGATAGTATCACCCACATTGATAGGTATTGTTATATCTTCATTTTGTAAGTATTGTTTAAATTTCATAATTAAAATACTAATCTATATGATTAGTTCCTTTTTTATATATGTCGTAAGTTATTGTATTATCTGTATCGGATTCTATGGTTTTCAGACTATAACTAGAGAACTCTGATTGATGAATTAATTTCATTATAACTCTGGAATATAATTTTTGTCTGCTAGGTCTATCAGCAGAAAACCTAACATTATCTGGTTTATATTGTTTCATAAACAAAAACATGCTTTTTGATACCATCTCAACCATTTGTAGTGTCGTTTTGATATCGTTTTGATTTTTCATATCAACGTTAAGCAAATCACCCCTACCATTATAAGGGCCAAATTTAACAATCCACTCTTTACCACTTACATGATATCCCTTTAGCATTGTTGTTTCATTATTGATAGTGAAAATATAACCAGTATATTGGGGAATAAATTTTATATCATCGAAGTTAGAAAAATCTAATTTTATTTCTATTAATAGTGCATAACATTCTAAGCTATCATCATATTCTGTATGTGTGTCTATATATTGCTTTAATTTCATACCCATCTTCCCCTATGTAACTTCTCTAAGTCTGTATTCTTGACAGGTTTAACTACGCCTTTAGATACTTCACTTTGGATCATATGCTTACATCTCTTACAAGTGAATACTGCCCCTTTTTCCTTCCAATCAGCAAAGCTAGATGGAAAAAATCTATGACCAAATATCCAACATAAAATCTTCATATATATTCCTTAACTTGATTATTCATCCATGCTGCAAAACCATCGACAGAAGGCATTCCTGGTTCGTTTGATACCCAAAGCCAACCAGTACCTGTTTTATAATTACCTTTCTCATCCTCTTGATCATTAGGAAGATAAGTATATGAAACCTTATAGGTATTGAATGTACTATTCAATCCTCGTTCCATAGTTGTAAGTTTAATCTTTCGGAACTTTAGTTTGGATTCCTCATTAGCACCATTGTCTTTCTTAAACCACCCATCATGTCTTAGTGACCATGTTTCATCAAGACTTCTCTTGGTGGAGAACATAACTCTCTCATCTCTATTTCCCAACTTTGTCAAAAAGATTTTGTTGAGATATAGAAAGGATGCGGATTCTGTTAAGAATTTACTAAATTTCATATTAAGGAGTCCATCGTTTAGCTTGTTTGTTCATCCATACAACAACTTCTTCAATTGAAGGCATTCCTGGTTCATCAGATACCCAAAGCCAACCAGTTTCTTTCTCATAACTAGCTGGAACATCTTCAGCTTGATCCCAAGAAGCAGTTGGGAGATAGGTGAAAGAAATCTTTCTAACAGTGAAGTTCTTAACCTCTGGTCTACTAGGAGTCAATAGTTTGACGCTTTTAAACATGATACCATGCCCCGCAGCTGGCCCAACATTCTTTGGTCTTCGAAACCAACCATCTTTCAATTCAAGAACATATTCCTTGAGAGCATTCTTATCCCAAGAGAATATAACTCTACCGATTCTTCTGCCTTCGGGAGTATGATAAATCTTTTCAACAAATGGATCAGATTCACATACCAAGTATTTTTCCATTAAATCTTTCATTATGCCCTCGCAAGCTCAAAGTGTTTTTTAATCAAATTCAAGTCAACTTTACTATTTTTGACTTTCTTGTATGCATGGTAAACAGCTACCATAATTAAGTTCATAGCAGTGCTACCCAACCAAGGAACACTTACTATACTACCAGTTGCAAATAAAGACAACATCATAATTCCCTGTGGACTAGAAAATAAATCAGCCAGAGAATAATTACCATGCAAAGCTGCAACTATATGTGATATATCAAAGTCGAAGTCAACATTACCAATGAAAGTCATTTGACTCCAAATATAAAACAATAATCCAGCAACAGCAATTCCACCAACCTTCTTCAATATAGGATACTTATCCAACACTTCATCTATCTTCATTGTTCCCTTATGAAGTTGTTGAATGATCTTACTATTATGAAGCTCTTTGAAGACATGAAATAATCCTTGTCTAACAAAGACACTAAGTGTATTTATAGCTTTCAGAATGTTCTTTAGATTAAATCCAAATGCTTTAAGCATATTGAATACATCTTTGTTCTTGAATGCGTCTAAGAGCAATCTAGCGTCTAATTTAAGCTCTTCTGATAGCTTCTTAATCTCATTACCAAAGTCTGTAATAATATTCTTAACAATACCAACAGCTTTATCTTTGAGGTCTTTGAAGAAGTCTGATATTCCCTCATTAAGCATAGGGGATTCTCCAAGGCAACTCTCTAACATAAAGCAGTAGAATTGATAATCGATTCTATCTAGTATTTGTTGTTCTGTTAATATATATTGTTGTAGTTTCATGTTATATTTCCTTACTCAGATATTGCAAAAGTTGTACAGTTATAATTTTGAAACACAGCCGGATCAGAAGCACATCTAATTGATCTATAAACCGTTGAAGTTTCATCACACGCGAATAAATCTCCTGTTGGTGCGACAATGATTCCGCTCCATTTTCTCAAAGACCATCCTATATTTACAAACGCACCAACACCACCTGTTTGTTTATAGATATAACCTTCTGCACTCACATATCCAGTTGCATACCCTCTACCAATAGCATATACATCACCATTTAGTGGATTTTCTGATATGCTAAACCAATTAGCAACGGTGGACCCTTGTTGAACAAACGATCCAGTCATATTAGTTTGTTTGTATATATAACCGCCACTGGTGTTGGGTTTTAGTCTTCCAGTTCCTATATAAAAGTTGTTATTAGATGTGACCTCAATACAACCAGCATTGCTTGATGGTGATGAGAAGCCCGAATCAAATGGTAGTACACCACCCGATAGTTTGTATATTGTTGAAGGCTGTGTATAAATGGTGTTATATAGAAAATAGACATTATTACTTGCATCTCTCTTTATGTCGAAATATCCACCAAAACCAAAACTTACCCAACCACCACTCCCAGCAGTCTGCTTCAAAACTTGACCACTTCCACTACCAATGAATATGCTACCATCTGACAACACACATAATCCACCGTCAGACCTACTGTTAGGTTTTGCATACCATGTGAGTGATCCAGTGTCATTAAGTCCAGACTGTTTAGATATATTTCCACCACTATCACAACAAAGCAATCTATACCCCTTTGACCAATTCGTATTTGTCACCAAAACGTTAACAGGGTCTTCAATCTTAACATCATACCAATATGCCGTCTGTGCGCTTCTCCAGTAGTTTGTACTTCTACCCAACGCAATTCCAGGTGTTGCTCCGACAGTAACTTTACCCCAAGCAGTTCCAGTTGCTATCAAAACACCTTCAAGATAAGTGTCAAACAACATTGTGTTCTTATTGATAACAAATTTATATGTTCTTGGCGATAACTGCCCAAGAACTGCGACAGAACCATTTCCAATATCCACAGGAACATCTGTGTAAGACTTCAGATATACATTTCGACCACCAAATACATAGAACGATAAGGTTGGTGTGAAGAACACTTGTATATATTGTTCATCAAAATATTGTTGGATTCCATTAACAGAAAACTTAACAGTGACTTCTACTATATCCGGTATAGTAACAGCTTTGAATAGCTCATAAGATTGATATTCCAAAGGACTTTCAACATATCCAACATTAGTCGTAACTGCTAGATAATTATCTGCACCGGAAACTGGTGTTATAGTTCCATTGCAACTGTTACCATAAACTCTGCCAATGAATGCCGTTCCTACATTGCAAGGATCAGAGAATAGTGATAACTTACTTTCTGAATACGGAGTCCATAAAGTATTAGAAGATGGTTTTGATGCCCAAAACGTGTTATTAAACTTAGTAGACCAATCACAACCAGCAGGATAACTGTTCTTCCATACACCAGAACTATATATGGTGCTTGGTGATGCAGGATTACTGGTGAAATAGATAGTATTATGTTTAGTAGTCCATAAGACATCAACTGGATATGTAAATATCCAACCTAGTCCATTATATACAGTCTCAGGTTGATCAACATGATTAGTCCAAAAGTTATCATCTGTCTTTGTTATGAAGCTCATTTATTAGCAGTTCCTTATAGCATGGCTGTAATGCCTGTCCAATTCCCAATACCAGTAATAATCAATCTCTACTTGAAATATACTAGGAAAGGATGAAGTGACTGTTCGATAAATCCCTGAGAATGGTTGTTGTACGTAATATGTCGGTGTAGCCCGAGTGATTATACCATTACCATCAGCATATACTGGATATGTTAGTGGGTTAGAGTCGTTAATTTCTGTTCTTCCAATTAGCTTGTACAACACCACTTGTTATTGATCTAGTTGGTGGTGTGAAATTACCTGTATATTTTGCTGTTCCTGGTGTTATCAATAGATCATCCATGTAGAATGGTCGTTGGTATGGATAATAACTAGAACCATATCCTAGTTTTATTGAATTACGTGATTCAAATGATACTGGATTTGATAAATATCCAGACCAACTATTTCCATTTACACACAACCTAACACCATTTATCGACTTAACAATAGCAATATGATTCCAAAAGTTTATATCATTAACTGCTGTTGCAGTTGGATTAACACCACCTCCTGAATTATTAGTAATAGTTATTCCGTTACTCGCAAACCAAGGATAATATCTAACAATAAATCCAGATGTTCCCATGTAACTATTACCGATGTCCAACAAAACTGTGTTGTATGCATTTGTGTCTCTGTTTGTCATGTAATACCAAAATTCAATAGTCCAATCCCCCGAACCAAGGCTGACAGGTATTGTTAGATAGTTAGAACCATTGAAATACACACTAGATGATCCAAACTTACTCTGAGTTGTGCTAGTCGTAACAGAACCAGTATTTGTAATTGTATGTCCATAAGTATCAGTAAAGGTAGTACCTCCATTAGCACCGTCAAAGTTCATACCTACAATTGGATTACCAACAGGTGTATATCCTGAATCAAATGATGTGTTAGTATGACTAGGGTGATTAGTCCAAAACGAATTATCAAATTTTGTTGACCAATCGCAACCAGCAGGATAACTGTTCTTCCATACACCAGAACTATATATGGTGCTTGGTGATGCAGGATTACTGGTGAAATAATTAGTATTATGTTTAGTGGTCCATAACACATCAACTGGATAGGTAAATATCCATCCAAGGCCATTATATCCAACTTCGGGATTATCTGCATGATTAGTCCAAAAGTTATCATCTGTTTTTGTTATGAAGCTCATTTCAAGAACAGTTCCTTTTCAGCAATACGTCTTTTGGTTAACCCATTTAATGGTTTTCCATTAGCTTTATTCCATCTAATGAATTGTTCTGATGCTCCAATGCAATCACCAGAGTTAAGAAGCTTTAATAGTGTAGATGACTTGAAGTTGCCTATACCTACGTTATAGCAGAAAGACAATAAAGATGAATATTGGTTATCATTAATATCAAAAGCTACTAGTTTATCTATAGCGATACCAATTTTGGATAATTCATGTGATACTAATTGATATGCTCTTTCTTTTGTAATCTCAGGATCATTAAGAGTTACCTTTGTGCCATCTTCGTAAAATGTGCTTCCTATACCAATAGTAGGCACTCCGGCTGGACATAAATATGGTTTTGGGTAAAACCCCTCAAACTTCTCTATTAAATCTATACCTAACTGATTAATCTCTCTCATATATTACCTATGGGTTAATTCCAAATACTCTAACAGGATCAGATGACGTTTTCTTTATCTCATCTCGAAGCTCTTTCATCCAAGGCTCCATTTCTTTCCAGGTCATTTCTCCAGAGAAGTACTTCTTTTTTTCTCCATCGTTAGCTATTGCCTGACAAGCAGTATCTAGTGTTTTGTGATGTTTATATATTGATAATGCCTCTTCTGAAGCTTTATCTTTATTTTTCCATTTAAAGCTGAAATAATTTGTTAGAATTTTTGATAAAAGTTTGCAAAGTCCCATAGTCATCCACCATAGTGATATCCTTTAGTTACTTGAATATGCTTTTGAATCTATTTATAGCTACAAGCCATTTATTGTAGTCAGGATGTACACTAGGACCAAAGAAAGATAATGCACCAATTTCAGCAAAATCTTCACCTCCAGACATTGTATCTTTTCGTGAATAATCAGTTGTAAAGAATTCTCGACTGTTATATCCCGATGGTCTTCCATAAAACCTTTCATATCGATGTAGTAATTCGTGTACAATGATGTATGACAGGTAAGCATATTTTTCATTGTGAACATCCTTAGCAATATTGGGAGATTCTTTAACCCATATTTGATCTAACTGACTTTTATAGACAGCTTTGGATTTCATATCTTTAGCTGCTTTGAAGATAATAGTAACAGTTCCTTTTAGTGCTTTAGCATATTCTCCATGAAATCTTTTGAGTAATGAATCTATTGATTTTGAGGACTCAATGAACCTACTCTCAGCCATGCTAGATTGATTCTTGAATGTTATATTACCATATGATATCTCTTCAACCTTCTTATCCTTGGTGAGAAATCCATCTATAATTCTATCAATGGTTGCTTGATTCCAATATGACAGAGTGGCTCCAATTGGTTGAGGTATTCCAACACCAGCACCATACTCATACCATATAGCAACTTTGCTTTTTAGCATCTTTAGATCATTAAACTCTTTGACGAATCCTCTAGGTGCTTTGCCTGAAAATGAAAAAAGAGCAAGGAACTTTTCAAGCTGTTCCATATGCTCATCATCATCCTTCCAATTCAGCAACGAATCAGTTAGCTTTTTGATATCAGATGATTCTCTTAGGTATGATAGGAATTTCATTTAACATATCTCCATGATACACCACCATGTGGAAGGTCTAATATATTTTGCAATTTGAATCCCGTTTCTCTTTCGAAATACTGAATAAACTTACTATAAAATCTCTTTAGTCGTTGATCATAGCTATTAAAAACAAAACTTTTTATATTTTTTTCATGAATTAGTACAGTAATGCATTTTAATAATCCTGTTAATGCTTCACCAGAGTATTCATTGGTATTAATTGGTTCAAACTTTCCGGGATGATCTTCTCTTTCCCACGCAATAGACCAATCACCATTATAATTCTTAGCGGAGAATATATAAACAATATCTTTAATTGTATATTTGAGAGCATATTCAGCAGCATAATGAGTTGTTTTGGAAACTACTGGTGTAAACTCAGCAGTGTTTCCAATTTCATTAATTATTCCCCTCAGTTGAAACTGTGCCGAAACTTCATCCATAAATTGTTTTAATCTCATTTCTAACCCCTAGATGAACGAATTTCTTTATTCTTGTGTTCGCACTCTTTGGTTAGTATATCACTCATCTCGTCTTCGTCTTTAGCAGCTTTCATTAACTTAGTTAGGTGCTCCAACCACTTAACAATCTCTTCGGTTTCTGGAAGAGACATAACAGGACCACCGTTGATCTTTTTATATTTCTTATACAATCCATGCATACCCCACATTGCAGTACCCATGAATGTAATACGATAGATGGACAATTTATAATCATCCTTCAATGGAATATTTGCTTCTTTGCTGTCTATAACATCAGCATGAAGCTTACTCTTTAAAACAGCAAGCATATCTCTTTTAGAGAACTTACGATCATTCGTGGAACCAGAGAAGATTTTATCTAACTTTGCTTTGGGATAAGACATTTCAGGTTTGTAAAGCGATGCATGATCTTTTGTGGATTTGTAGTCCTGTTGAGCTAGTTTTTGTCTCTTTGATCCATGAACACCATATGCTGTCACATAGAGAGTGTAACTAATATCACCATATCCAAGTTTTCCATCATTTCCATGAATAACATTGGTTAGATTGGCAGATACATTAAATTCAAAAATGGTATCTCTATCTTGTGTGGAGAACTCTCCAGAGAATCCAGCACTATAAGGACTTCTATCTTTTTCTTTAGGAAAGGAATCCTTCAGTGTGAAGTGATATTTACGTCCTGCTGGATCAAGTGATTCAAAGTGTTTTATGAATGCTTCTGGCTTAAACTTAGCAAGTATCTGAAGCTTTACAGCAGCACCAACTTCTCTATATCGTCTATAGCTTTCTTCCCGATCGAATCCTTTAACTCCAGAATGGCCAGTAGAACTAAACTTAGCTTTACCAAGTAGTTCATATGCATTATTCAATTCAGCCATCTTATCATTAGAACCACCACGATCAGGATGGTTAATCAAGCTGAGTTGCTTATACTTCTGCTTTAGTATGTTAGCATCCTTTCCAATATCGGCTGAATTAAGACCAAATATTTTAAGTGCTTGCTCAACACTCATAACAGCTTCAACTAAGTAGTTTTTGAATTTCATGATATTACTTTATGATGGTGTGTTAACACTATTTATAGATTACCAATTAATATCAGAAGGGGTTTTGGCAGTGACTTTTCGGTTTGGTGCTGGTTCTACTTGCTTCTCAGCTTCCCATGAATGCATAGGATTTAAAAATCTAGCAACTTGTTTAGCATGTTCAATGTTGGAGCACTTCATGATCTGTAAACAACCAAGGGGATTAGGAATGAAGTAGTTCATACATTCTTGTTTCCATCGAAGGAATCATTAATCTTCCATACCATCATGATGGTGTTGTAGTGACAAAGAACCTTATCTTTCTTCAGATAATTCTTATTGGCGCACAATTCATAGCCCGCTTTGAGAAGAGCATTCTTACCTTTGGTGTAACTAACTACAGAGTAAGTGAAAGTTTTTCCATTGGAAAGAGACATTGACTTGATGGGGAAGTTCTGAATAAGCATTGTAGTATCTCCTTAGTGGTTGTTTTGTCTTGATGACAAATACAGAATACCACTTTCAGAGTATAAAGCAAGAGTTTATTTTAATATTCTTATAATATCTGAGTCTTTTATTTTATCTCTATCTACATTCTTAACGAGATAGAATTTCATGCCATATGGCTTTATTTTGATTGAGGAAGGATATCCGTCGAATGCTGGATCAGTTGTTTTGAAAAAGAAAATCTCTTCGTATTGCTTTAAGATGTAATCATGATAGTAGTCGTAGAAGTAGCTCATAACACCATCTTTATTAGTGCTCCATAGTTTGCTACTAAACATCATAACACCATATGGACCATTAATCCTCTTATACATCAATCCATACTTCTCTTTACCTTTACCAACTCTAATTAGATCAATACTGGTTTCTGTGGTAGGAATATGAATACCACTTCTTTGCTGTAACTCTCTTCTCATCACCAAGAATTCTAATCCATGTGATTTATTAGACCCATGAGTTTGAAATATTCCCTCTGTAAATAGCTTAATATGAACCATCTCATGTAGCAGTATTCCTTGCAATTGCTCTTCACTTAATAGAAAGGAACTACTAATGGTTAACTGTTTGATATCTATTTTATCAGGCTCTATTTTGTTGGAAAACTTTCTATCATATGTCGATGCTAATACAGTTGCTTCTACTTGAGCAACTGCGTTCTTCAGACTTCTTTCAGCTATAGGAAGGTTCTTAGGAAGTTTGCCCTCAAAGTACAAAGTATTGTACTTATCATAGTACTTCTTGACTAGGTGAAGATCATTCGTCGATTCATTTAATAGATAAGCACAAAACTTCATTGTTTATATTCTCTCTGGAATCCACATATAAAACATTTACCATTTACATCGGAGTTAAGAAAGCAAGCATGAGCTTCTAATATCTCTTTTTCGGGTGGTTTTGTTATATTGTGTATGTATTGTTTTAGTTTTCTAAGCAGTGACATAAATTACTTGATCAAACTCATCTTCATCTGGTTCTTGGTAGCTTCTGAGCATATCAGACAAAACATTCTCAGGAATGTGCTTACCAGTTTCCGCTTCTCTCTTAGATAGCCTAGATTTAAGTACATCATCAGCTACTTTAAAGACGACAGCAATCTTTTCCCACTCTTTATTGAACTTACAAAGGTATTTATTCCTGACCTTCTTACTCATATGAGTGTTGTCAATAATCACAACATCTTCAGTTTTGATAGCATAGTCAAGTCTCTTGTTAACTTCATCAACAACAGTTTTTCTATCCAATCTATGGAATGCTTGAGAGTAGTTAATACCATACTCGGCAGCATACTCTTCTACAATATGATCATTAGATATTACTTTACATCCCTTGTAATGCTCATCGATATAAAAACTTTTACCAGAGCCGCAAATTCCTATCGTTAGGATTACTTTCTTCACTTCAAATACCTCTCTCTATATTTTTTATCCCATCTATCAATAAAAATGATATTACAGCATTTATACTCTTCTAATATCCTATCGTTTGATATTTTGTCAATTTCTTTTTCGGTCAAAACAACAAATTTATCGCCAAACTTATCTTTAGCACTTTTAAACTTCTTTAAGTTCGACTCGGTATATAGTAAAGCAGATGGTTTTATTTCAATATATTGTTCCTGCAACACTAGATAGTAGTCACAATAATAGTTCTTATTATCATCATACTTTATTCTATGTTGAACACACTCTCCACTTTCAAATAATATATCATGATCCATCATATAAATCAAGTAACTCAATTCCAACAAGCTTCTAAAATATATTCCTCTATACCAACCAGACCAACCATTACCAGAGCCTATTGGTGCTATTTTACCATACATTGGATTATTTTCACCAGCAGATGATTTTCTCCATTTAGCTTTTCTATCAGCATCTTTATCGTTTGCTATATCAGCCCCATATTTATCTACCCATATATCATATACTGATTTCTGTCTAATTCCGGTATCTCTTTCTTTTCTATCAAATCCCTTAATAGTGCCTATAGATACCTTATGTCTAAAGTCTTGAGATTGAAAATATCCAGACTCCGATAATAGAGCACTATGCTTTGATATTTTATTTTTAGCTGATTCTGTGTGTTTTCTACCATAAAACCCGTTTTTATCTCCTTGTCGTTGCTCCGACAGTTTTAATCTGGTTTCTATTGAGGCAACTTTACCAGTATGTGATATTGATAGTTTTAATCTGGTTTCTGGAGTAACTATTTTATTTTTATGAACTGATGTATTACTACATTTTTTGCATAATTTGGAAGGATGTTTAGTGTATCTCAATTCTCTTTCTTTTCCGCATTCCTCGCATGTTACTAATATTTTGGTATTGTTTATATTCATAGATATCTCCTTTATATCTATTTATACAAAAAATACCCGAGCCTGGACAACCCACCAACATTACACATTTCTTCATTTTTATCCTCATAAATTATAGAGTCATAAGGTAGTCAATCATTTTACCAGCAACATTAACACCACTGGTTTTCATAATACCAGTAGTACCTGGAGAGCTATTAACCTCGATAACAAATACAGTGTCGTCTTTTGCGATCATCATGTCAATACCTAAAATGCTTCCACCAACTATTTTACAACATTTTTTACAAATCTGAATCTGTTCGGGTGTTAAAGTATATTTTTCGGTATCCCCACCAAGTGAGAAGTTACTTCTAAAGTCATCTTTGATTTTGATTCTCTTCATAGAAGCTGTATATTCACCATCAATGAAGAATGCTCTGATATCACCATCAGTTTCAATGAAGTTCTGAAGAATGACCTCAGTGCCTTCTCTGAGCTTCCAAACAGCCTGTAGAACGCTCTTGAGATTCATCTTTGACTCAGATATGAACACACCAACACCCTCTGAGCCAGTGAGTGTTTTAACAACGATAGGAAAGCTAAGACCACCAATAACCCTATCAAGAACATCTTCATCTTGAATAAGAATAGTCTTAGGAACAGTTATACCATTTTCAGCAAGTCTCAAAACAGTTCTATATTTATCAGCACATGTCTCAACACAATCTCGACTGTTGACAACATTGAATCCATTTTTCTCTAGTTGAGAAACAATACCAATACCACCTAGTGTCTCACTGGTAGTAATACGATTCAATACAACGGTATCATTCTTGTTGATTTCATATCCTTTATGATCATCAACGTTATAACACTTAATAGTGCCATTATCTACCTCCACCAAAGCATTCTCAACGAAGAGAATATAATGATCAATGCTTCGTTTCTTTAGCTCCTTGGCAACTACAGCAACTGTAGATGATAGGTTGCCTGGAGATTCATAATCTCTCATGGTTAATATAACAACCTTTTTAGTTTGTTTGTTCTTCTCTTCTCTTATGTAATTGTATTCACGAAGTACTTTCATATTACACCTTATATGTTTTGGTTGATGTCATAAAATTTTTCTTTCTTAAAACAGTTTTCGATAAAAGTTCCAGCATCTTTGTCTTTGAATCCCATTTAACAACAAAAGGAACATTGATATCTGTCTGAAGATCATCAATAACGCCCTCAGTGTCTGGCTTAAGCTTTTGAAACTCCTGACCATGCTTCTTATAAGTTTTATTGAATAGAGATTGAAGCTCATCGAATGTGATAGCTTTCTTATTTCGCTCATCCGTAACCCTATCAAGGAAGTGTCTTGAGAATTCTATCTCAAATCCAAGAGCTTTAAATGTCCTATCAAGAATTATTTCTAGGTTGTCTAAATCCCTTTGAGTGATTTCACCAAGCTTCTTAGCAAATGAGGTATATGTAGGAGACATACCTTGTAATTCAACCCTCCCAACAATCCTAACTGCTTCATCTATTAAAAATCGTTTAAATTTCATTATAATTTTCCGCCATGTAGTTGTCTTCAACCATGTTCATTCCGGTTGCAAAAGAATATGTTGATATCCCATCAACATCTTTTCTATATCTCTGATATACGCTAAAAGGAGAGGTCTTACCATATTTCAACCAAATTGTATCATATAGTCTTTGTAAATTGGTGTTATATGCTCTCATAGTGAATACTTTAGGATGTGTTTGTGATATGAAATTATATATAATAGATATCAATTTACCACCAACAATACCAGCATTAATATTTGATTTTATATGTGATGATGTCCAATTACTATTTTCCCATATAAAAAGAACTATTTCAAATCCATCATACCATGTTTCCCCAACCAATGTTGTCATCCTAACAACACCAACCTTAAACTTTTTACCATCAACATCAAACATCCAATTCGCAGCATTGGGATGATCTATACCTTTCATTGATTTATCTAAATCGATAATCTCAATTAGAAATTGGTTAAATTTCATAATTCATCCATTTGTTTCTTTAGTTGATCAATCTTATAGTTTAGCCATTCAATCTGTATATCTTGTTTGACAGATATCTTGTATGATGATTCTTCTCTCAATTCTGCTCGTTTCTGTTGTAGGTTTCCTGCTATCATAATAAGAGGCAAAAATAACAGTTGTAGATATCCAGAGCTTACATATTGAATAACAGTCATTGTCTTTGGAATAATTAAAGGTAATGTAACCAAAAAGAAACATAACCAAAAGAACCACATTGTTCCTAGCTTTGATACAAGGAATAAAGCAACTCTATCCATTCTAGTATTTGCTTGTCTCTTTATTGTGGGTACAAATGTCTTATTAACAAATCTATCAAAATCAGCTAAGAGGTTTTCATCAACTTCAAAGTCTTCATTATTAAAAGCATCTATGACTCTATGGGCGAATACAGAAGAACTAAAATCAGAACATTCAAAACATAGTGGTATCTTGTTGTCACCGAAATGACCAAACATACAACATCCTGAACATTCATTACTCATCATAAAGCATTTACTCCAAGGACAATACCACCTATTATAATAAGATAGTGGCTAATCTTATTTAATAGATTATCACGATCGTGACTATCTTTCTCTTCTACCAAGTCTGTCTTTGCATTAACCCAAAGTTCCCTATACTCGATAGCCTTTTGTCTCTCTAACGATATATACTCATTTTTAGAGTTATTGATATCAATGTATAGGTTAGTAATGGTCTCTTCTTCTTCAGCTAATTGTTTATATGACTTCATTTTTTCAATCATTACACCAACATCTTTATAATTATCGCTTGATAGAATAACACCAACAGCCTTATCAGGAGATATTGGTTTGTTGTTAGCATCGACATATATAGGATTGAGAGCAATACTTCCTAAACCCTTAATTCTCTCCATCTCAACATCATTACTGAAATAAGCAGTCTTCTCAAACTTTATATCAGGTGGAGTATATGGATTGAACTTTGATGCACAACTAACACATAATAGTAGTATTAAAAGACATGATAGTTTTTTCATAAATCCTGCAAATCTTTGTTATATTGGGAAGTCAATTTGGATAAGTCTTTTTCCTTCATGATCTTATCAACCTCAACAGCTGCATTATCAGCAATATTCTTGATAGCTTTTTGTTTCTCAATGGCTAACAGACTATCAGCAGCTATTTTAACTTCGATCTTCGATTGATCATGAACAATAGAATCAATCTTCTGTTCAGACTTTCCTTGAATTGAATCCTTTAGTTTAGATAGATCAGCAATAGCATCAGCACCTTTCCTTGATTTAAACCAAGTAAATATAAAAATAGCTATCGCTAGTATTCCTCCACCAATTAATCCTGCGCCCCCGAAACTAGTAGTAGCCATTAGATTGAGATATCCTTTAGCTTGCCATCTTCAACAACAGCCATTGCTTTCACTTGCTCAATTTTAAATACTTCTCGCATGGCAGCAACCACAGTTATTAGAGTTGTATTTATTGTGGTAAAATCCCCACCACTAATTTTTCCATGCCATACTAATATGGTAGTGACTGTTAGTACTAAATAGATGATCCACATCTTAGCTGAAATGAGGTTGTCAATAACCTTTTCAAACACTTCAGACCAATACTCTTTATTTGTCATTTTCTCTTCAATGAATTCAACAGGCGACATATTATTACCTCCAAGTAATATCTCCTGTTATTTATATGAATTGATAAAAGAAAAGGTAGTAATAGCATTATAGCCATTACTACCTTCAGTGAAAAGGACAACCCCCACCCCTTGTCCTTTTATTTAGTAGTTAATCCATTTTTTACAGTGCTAATATCCTCCATAATAGATTTCATAGCAAATAATTCTGGATTATTAATCTTACCAATAATCATTGGTAAACAACCAATGCTCAGGATCATCCATCGTTAACTGATTAGCTGCATTTATAGCATCTTCTTTAGTAAATAAGATGTAGTTGTTATTCCCCATGCTAGTAAGCATATCATCTCCTTTGAATTGGTTACATGGTTATAATACAATTAACCATAACCAAAGTCAAGAGATTTTAATATTTAATTACTTGGGAATGTAGCTGTCTGGTTTGATCGGTATATGCATTAGTCCTCTCATGATCAATGATAACCATCTTATCAGTTATCTTTGAGATAACTCCTTTATGAAAGTTGCGATATCTCAACTCGACAAATATTACCTTATCACCTACATATAGTGGTTCGCCTAAATAGTCTTTATCTAATCCCATTATTAATTACTCAGCAGAAGAGATTATATAATACTTTTCACTGTTGTCAGATTTAATGAAGGAAATCAACCCGGACTTCCTTTCATAGTCAAACTGAACAGCCATTTTAAATTCAGAATACTCAGCCTCAACCAATTTGAATACACTATACAATGTTTTAGACTCAAAGCAAAGCTCACAGTTGTCTTGATCAGTATCACATAGAGACAAAACCAAGCCATTAGAGTATTGATTAGTTTTGTCTGTAGCTTCAATACTAACCTTTTTACTTTGAACAGTAATATAAACCTTCTTAAATCTACTACCCACACTTTTAATCTTGTCAAACTTATAAATCAAATCATCATCTACTTTAACATCATAGATAACACTTCCTTTCGCCTTTGGCCCATCACCAGCAAAATAAGGAATACGATTCTTAGCACAGAAATGGATAATTGATTTTTGTCCTTCTGCTTCCAGAATCATTCTAGTTGATCCATGAACAGTAACCTTAACATTATCAATTCCATTCATTAGGTCAAGATAAGGCTTAAGTTGCTGATTGGGTTCTTCAAAAAACATCTCAAAGTCATCAGCAACATCGGTAAAGATATCATTAGGCTTATCGACAATAACAATAAAGTTATCCCCTTTAAGACCAACATGAACTTTATCCTTGCTGGTGGATACACCAACATATGGAGCAGTGTAATGAAGTGTTGCCTTATCTAACAGTTCTTTGAAATTCTCAATATTGATTTTCAATTGCTTATCTCCTTACGAATTATATTCAATCCAATCTTTGATTATAACATCATTTACAGCTTTTACAACCTTTTTTAAGTTTAGATCATAAAACCCTATACAGCTGAATGCACTTAGTTCAGCTATCTTAATACGTCCATCTTCTAACTCAACAACATCAAATGTGAAAACCCTATCTGGAAGATACGTCTTGTCTAGCTTCTCAACATATTTGATGAATGCTGCAAGCTTATCCCTTGACTTGGTTTTCTTATTCTTACCATACATACTACCATCGATGACAACACCATCAGCAACAACAATTCTAGCTTCGCATTTAATTTTCTGAGCTTTGGATAGAAGCACAATATCATATTCGTTTGTTGTTCCCATGTCAACATATTTCTTGATCGTCTTATAAAGATATCCTCCACTAACAACTTCACCAGTAAAAGGCTTATCTGGTCTATCTGGTCTAATAAACACATTTTCCCTATCATTCATCATATATACTTTATTTCTGATAATATTACCAGCAGTTAGCATAACATGATCAGCATTAAGGATATCATCACAATAATGGTGATAGTATCTGGTACAGAAGTAATTTTGAAATGTAGCATAACTACCTGGATAAGCGTATGTTTTTGTTCTTTGAAAGTCTTGAATGAATTTTATCGTTCCATAGGCCATCACAGGATTCTTTGTTAAGTCTATATCAGAGAAGTCAACGACCTTAAATGGATATTTCTTATATTCTATAACCTCTACATTATCAAGAGTGTTAAGTTCTTCGATAAGATTATGCCCAGATTCATCATACCCTTTCTCTACCACCCATATAATCTTTTCCATATTACCTCGCAGATAGTTTAGCTTCTCTTAGTGATAAACCATATTCTTCCATCAACTCTTTGATTTGGTCTTCTTTCTTAACACTTTGTTCTGATTTCTTTGTCCACTTCAAGTATCTTTTCTTGATAGGAACACATTTAACAAAATACCTGAATATCAGTTCATCAGGAAGATCATAGATGTATGGATTGATATCAGCACACTTATCAATTAACTGAGGATCATGAGACATCCACAGAGTCAAAAGATACCCACTACAATCTTTTTTGTTATAGCTATATGGTTCTTTTTCTGTGACAGCTTTAAGTTGATCAACCAGTGACATCTTCATCTCCTACTGAATTAAACTCATTGCACTTAATTAGGTACATAAAATCAATAGCCCCTTTGATACGATCAAAGAATATGCATTGATTCTTGAACATATAGCAATATGAAAGGGCAACTGCAAGTTGCCCGGAATTAGTACAAGATGTAATCACTTCTTTACATCTGGCGACAATAAATTCCTCATATTTTTGTTCTAAGTCTTTTCCCATACCACCCCTCTAATTTTTAATATATTACCATAGAAGAAAGAAATGCAAAGTTAAATGACATCCTTTATAAGAAGTGTTACATAGAAGTGTAGGAAATTGATTTCTGGTATGCCTGAAGTCACATTTCGATGTAAATGCTCACCTATAAGCATAATAGCACTAGCATCTTTCTTGAATACATCATTACCCGCAGCATCCATGATTAATGTGTACAAATATTTGTACAGTGACGTATAATCGATAGGATGACTTCTAAGCACCTTTCTAACATTATCAGGGTCTTGAGTCAACATAGCATCAAATACTAGCTTGTTGATATCATCATTGGTGGTAACGATGACATTCTCAGCCAATACCCCATCATTAATATTCTCCTGAAGAGAAATGATAGACTGTCTGATATCAGGATAGCATTTCTTAACTATCTCGATTATAGAAGCATCCTTATGTTTAACCCCTTCTTTTTTAAGAATGGTTTTAAGGCAAAAGTATATATCTTTAGCAGGAGGATTAACCATCTCAATAACACGACATCTTGATTTCAGTTCTGGGATAAGTTTGTACCCATAGTTGGCACAAAACACAAAACGTGTGATATCCTTAACTGACTCCATGAAGTCTCGAATAGCCAATTGAGTATCAGGAGTTACAGAATCGCAATTATGAGTAGGTATTCCATTTCTAGTTATGAAAGTGTGATTTTTTTTAACAGTTAAATTAATAACAGCCGCCTTCCCTACATATTCAATCTTAGATATTTTCATTTCCTTACCTTAATTCCTTTTATAAAAGATTCTTTCCAATTATTGTCCCATCCAGTAAAACTTTTTATATTTCATATAACAATCTAAATCACAAAACTTCTTGGTTGACTTTACTATCAAATCTTTCGATATTGCAATTGTATCACCGCATTGCTTACATGTCGATATATAATCAGGAAGGTATTTCTTATAATATTCAATGAGGTCGATTCCTAATTTATTTAAGTACATTCCTTAGAAGATATTGATATATTTTTGTTAGATAGTCACTATATCATCCCCAACCGCAAGGTCTTTTAATTTTCTCTCTATGATGATACCATTAGCCTCTCGTACTAAAAAAGGATGATTATCATTGCACTTGATCTTTCTTCCATCATCCAATTCGACTTCATATACATCATCAATTGATTTTTTTATAACAACAGCAGTATCCTTCTCAATTTCGCTTGTTTCCATATTAAAGCTTAAAATAGAGACTTCACCATCAATATCACACAACTTAATAAATTCTCCATTGCTCAATCTAATTTCCTCATGTTCTTCCAAACACTCATTGATATACATGATGTTGAGTGAACCATCCAATGACGGTGTTGAACAGAAGGGTTTGATTCGATTGCGGAAGATATCAATACCTCGTTCATCAGACCCATTAAGCTTCATACAAGCGGAATCAGGATATGTTTTCCTAAGAATATCAACCCAAGTACCCTTACCAACACCAGGAGAACCTATCAACATAATATTAGGAATGTCTTCCAAAGCTTTTACTAGCCTAACTTTAACATCAGTATGTAATACCATTTCATCGATGGTTTTTGGTTGATGAACGAATTCCATTTTTGTCGTACTCATTTACTCTCCTTATTAAGTTTTATGATAATGCTGGTGCTAGGTATAAATTTAACAACTAGTTTATTGGGTATGGCTATGGGTTCCCTTGTTTGTGGATTCATAGCTACCCTAGATGCTCTTTCAACTATATTAAATGATCCAAGACCTGTCAACACAATTTTCTCATGGTTGACAAAAGACTCATTCATTATTAATATTAGCTCATTCAAAACATCAGTGACATCTTTTTCTTCCATGATCAGGTTGTCGCTGATTTTTTTGATCAAATCTAGTTTATTCATTTATATTGTCACAAATTTATAATCTTTGCTCATCTTCTTAATAGTAAGCTTTCCAGTATCACTTAGGCTCGATGCCAGTTCGACAAGCATTCTCATTCTTTCTTGTGGAAGGACAACAGCACACACTTGACCATCCAATTCAACTATTAAGCTAACTTTTCCGATTTCCATATGGCTCCCTTCAGTATTGGTAATGTTCCGTGTATTGTATCTGATATTCTTCGGTTAGTCAATCGGTATTTTGGTGTTGACTTGCTTTTGAAACTAGTTTAATATTATAAGATAATTTAACCAAGGAGGAAACTTAACATAATACCTATGCCTATGCCTAGATTTATGCCTATGAGTATTAGTGGTGGCGGAAATATTAGCGGATTTGAACTATTGTATTGTAGTTCTTTGTGCTATATACTTTTGTCAGATAGTATATACTATTGTTTGTCTTTATTTTGAAGAGTTTAACACCAAGAAACAGTTTGTCTGGTGGTTAGTTCCTTTTATTCCATTCATTGTAGTTACTGTTAAGCAAATCAACAATATAGGAAAGAAAAAATGAAAACAATCGAAGAATCGGTGGCTTATATAAAATATTTGTTTGAAGACGTAAAAGATAAGGCTGGCAATGACTATTGGCTTCATCCATATGAGGCAATGGTATCGATGGGAAATGATGCAACAGATGATGAGAGACACGCAATGTTGCTTCATGATGTTGTCGAAGATTTGGATATAACCGAAAATGAACTTGCTCAGAAAGGCTATAATCGAAAGATACTCGACATCGTTAGAATAGTAACCAAAGACAACTTTCTAACATATCCTGATTGGATTCAAGAAATCATTGATACTGGAAATAAATCAGCTATTAAAGTTAAGAAATATGACATCAAGCATAACCTCAGAGAAGATAGATTAGCTCTACTTGACAAAAAGGAAAAAAAGAGGTTAACTAAGAAATACACCAAAGCTTTAGAAATGATAAATAGCATATCTTAACCCAAGGAGTTATATGATTGATCCAAATTACTTAATTAGTTGTATGTTTAAGACTGCATTGCAAGATAAGTCGTATCTTATTATAATTACGTCTGTTTTTGATCCAGAGTACTTTGTTGATGCTCATATATCAGAAATATACAAGTACATGAAGAAGCACTTTGCTGAATATAAGAATATTCCTTCAAAGGAAATCATTATCAATTCTGTTCCTGCTGATATTAAAGAAAGTGTAGAGTACTTTCTTAATGAGTTGGATACCTTTGAATATGATATAGCCAAGAACTATGATTGGCTATTCACTGAGACAAACAACTATCTTAAAGATAAAGCAATTAAGCAAGCTGTTATGGCTTCTGTTGATATCATTGATAGTGGTGATAATATTCAGGGAATCAGAAAGCTTATCGAAGATGCATTGTGTAAAGACCTGAAAATTGATATAGGACTTGATTATTGGAACGATCTTAATAGAAGATTGACTGAAGTATTCAATGCGTCTGAGAAGAAGATACCAACATATTATCCAATGTTCGATGATTATATAAGTGGTGGTTTTCCTCCCTTTACGCTGTCAATTCTTTGCGCTAAAGTTCATGGCGGGAAAAGTAACATTATGGCTAATATGATAGCCAGACAAGTACTTAATGGCCATAATGTTGGTCTTTGTTCTCTCGAAATGTCCGAAAAAATGTTTTCTCAGAGATTCGATTCGATATACTCTCTATTGGATATCAATAGAATGTATGTCAATACCGATATGAAAAAGATATTAGTAACAAAATTACATGAGATAAAGAAGACACCGAATAGAGGAAATTTATTTATTAAAAATTTTCCGACAGGTAATGCAAGTGTAGCAGATTTCAGAATGTGGATTAGAGAATTATCCATGCGAGGAAATAACCCTGATATTCTCTATTGCGACTATATTAACTTAATGAGGCCAGAATACAAAAATACTGGATCGCTATACGCAGATGTTAAAAAAATTGCCGAAGAGCTTAGAGCATTGGGACTAGAGTTCGGCATCCCGATTGTATCGGTATCCCAGATAAATCGTGCAGGTACTTTCTTATCATTTGGTGAGTTGGATATGAATAGTATAGCAGAAAGTTTTGGAGTGGCAGCAACCGCAGATTTGTTGGCAATCGTAGGCGGGGATGAAGAAAGTATGGTGTATCAATCTGAATTATCGTACAAATTAGTCAAGAACCGATTGGGTCGTCCGGGTGTAATTGGTAAATGGTACGTTGATGATCGATCATTGAAACTATACTGTGAGACAGAAAGCAAATTATGGATATCCGATGCAAATATAACCGGCGATGAAAGAAATCTTTACTCAAAGAAAAATAAATCTTGATTTAATATTTTGAATGGGTTATCCTGTGTCTGTCAGTGAGTGACAACAACTAACCCATTTAAAGGTAACGATCATGAAAAAGCACAAACTGTTGACCAAGGAAATTGAAAAATCAATCCCTGCTCTTTACTCTACTGAGAATGTTACTCTCAATGAGAAGAAGATTGCTGTTAAGTATTTCGACCCTTACGGCAAGTGGAGTTGGCTTGCATTGGAAGGCGAGAGAACTGAAGATGGCGATTTCAGATTCTTTGGTTTGGTTGATGGTCATGAGAAAGAATACGGATATTGGATGTTGAGTGAGTTGGAATCAATTCCCGACCCCTACAACCGTAAGCAGCATCGAATTGAAAGGGATGTTTACTATACTGGTACGATTGCCGATTACAACAATGGTCGAAATTAGTATCTGAACATACATCTTCGAAAAGGGATAATAATGCGAAAGTGTTATTATCCCTTTCTTATTTACAATCCAAATTATATATGATATAATTACCAAAATAACTGGAGGAGAAGCATATCTATACCAATATAGCATATAATCAAACAAGCTCAGAAATAACACTATGGGAGACAATTAAAGGAGAACGATTTTGTTCAACTTTTAATTGGGTTCCTTATGTTTACATGAAATCACCAACACCAACCAAAACAAAATCAATTTATGGTGATTATGTTGGTAGGAGAGAGTTTGAAAATTATCAACAATATAGAACCTTTCTTGATAAGAATAAAGATTGTCTGGAAAATGAAGTTCTTCCAACTGTTCAATTTCTAACTGAAAGATACCACCAAATACCAGATGAAGAAATGTCTGTTCCTAAGTTGGAATGTCATTTTGACGATATTGAAGTATATTCGGAGGTCTTTCCGAGTCCAGATAAAGCAGATCATCCAATTACTATTATCACCATAGCACATAACAAAGGAATTCAGTCTTTTGGATTACATGCTTATACTAATGATACTGGAATAAAGAATCTCACATATCATCATTGTGATAATGAAAGAGATTTACTTACCCAATATTTCAATTGGAAGCATAAGAATCCATGTGATATATCAACAGGATGGTTTTACTGTGACGATAAGAAATCTAACACAAGAGGTGGGTTCGACTTACCATATATCATCAACAGAACTAAGAAGCTATTTGGTGATGATACTAAATTATGGAAATTACTTTCACCTAGTAAACAAGCAAGTACTTGGTTCACTAAGGATGGCATTCAACAAATCTATATAGCAGGAGTAACCATTCTTGACTATAAAGCAATATACAAATGGTATTCAACTAATAACCTTGAAAGTGGCAAGCTTGATTACGTTGCTCAGTTAGAGGGTCTTGGTGGTAAGATTGACTATGGCGAATATGGAAATCTACGAAACCTATATAAGCAAAATTGGCAACTATATTGTGAATATAATTTCCGTGACGCTCAATTAGTTCAAAATATCGACAAAAAATGTGGTTATTTTGCGCTAATTCAATCACTTGCATTACTTTGTAAAGTACCTATGGCAATGTATAACTCAACAACAGCTCTTATTGAAGGCTTGATGTTGACATATTACAGAAGAAATAATTTATGTGCTCCAAGATTGGTTGGTGGTAGTCAGGAGTGGTATCCTGCTGCATTCGTTAAAGAGCCAAAGAAAGGATTGTATAATTGGGTAATAGATATTGATATAACAAGCTCATACCCCACTGCTATTATAACACTTAACATATCTCCAGAGACATACTTTGGGAGGATCATTGGATTCAGTGAGAAGCATATAACTGATTATAGGACCGAAAAAGGGGTTCATGATAAGGATAATGATGATAGACCGTTCTATAAGATCATCGTTGAATATATGCAAACCAAGGAATTCCCACCATTCTATTTCATGAAGAACGATGATCTAAGAACCATTGTTTTTATTGAAGGTGCTCAGTTAGATGCAATTAACCAAAGTTTGAAAAAGAAGTTGTTTTGTGTTGCTCCTTGTGGTAGCATGTTTAAGAATTCACCTAAAGGTGTTATCGCTATTGTTGAGAAGTTAGTATTTGAAAAAAGAAAGTTTCAAAATGGTGAGAAGAAAAGACTATATAAAGAAGCTGATAAGTTAAAGGGTAAAGAAAAGAAAGACCTGCTTGAAAAGGCTAAACAAAAACATGATTTGCAGTGGGCATTGAAGATATTATTAAATTCTGTGTACGGTGTCATGGGCGTACCATACTCAAGATACTTCAATAAACATGCAGCAGAAGCTATAACTAGTACCGGAAGACAGACCATCCTTGATGGACAAAGGTACGCGAATGAGCTTCTAAACAACCCTAGCGATGAATTACTAAATATACTACGGGAAATAATAGAATATTAAACTTTACACTTCTTTCTTTTCATATCGCAGTTTTTATGAGTTTTATTATGACACTTTTTACATAATGTAATACACTTATCAATATCAGCAGATTCTATAGGGTTAATCTCAACACCTTCAGTATGATGGCAATGCAATTGGGCATCTTCTTTTGTATTGCCACATATCTGACAAGTGTAGTTGTCTAAGGCTAGAACCATCTTTCTTAGTTGAGGTTGTACCTCTCTTGAGGTATTTACTTTGAAATTTTTAGGAAAAAATTTCTGATTATATGTTCCGCACGATTTTTTACAATTATCAGAGCAATATAGATTGTTATCACCTTCCTTAATGCCCTTAATAGACTGCACTCGTCTTATAACACTTCTACTAGTAGGGATAAAATAATCACCACAATATTTACATCTACATTCTAGGAATACACTATCTGCTGATAATGTAGGTTCTTCCTCTATGGTTAGTTGATTTTTATATGTATCATATATAGCAAAAGCTTTTATAATTTTTTCATTCTTTAATTTTGTATATGTGGGATTGTTAATTCTATATTGTCTTCTATCTTCATTTAGTTTATCTTTAACGATTGGATACCTTGATTTTTGTCTTTGTTTAACACATTCATTACAGTGTGATTGATATCCAAGTCTTCGTTCTTTTCTCTTTCTAAAGTCACTAATAGGCTTAATCTCTCCACACTTACTACATTTTTTTTCGGTAAACGATATTGGTGGAGATGTATTTTCTTTTGATTTCTTAATATTCTTTCGCTGTCTGTATGTTTCGCAACTTTTCTTACAATCAACAGAACAATATACATTATTCTCACCGCCAGATTTACCATTTATGCTAAGAATTCTATTATTTACCTGGCTATTAGTAGGACTAAAGTACTCCCGGCAATATTTGCATTTGACTTCCAGTGATATACCATCATCAGATAATCTTGAATCTTCATCAATAGTTAGCTGACGCGAATATGTTAAGTATGATGGTGTTGATTTTCTATATAATTGTCGATCTATCTTACATTTTTCTCTATTATGAGTATAATACTCTTTTGATGCTATTTGTAACTTCTCTCTTATTTTTATACTATTTTTATATTTTTCCCTATTTTCCTTGTTGATACATGTTATGCACTGTGGTGTATATTTTCCGACTCTATCGCTTCGTTGTTTAAAATCTCCAATAGGTTTAATTTCATTGCATTTAGAGCATTTTTTGGTATAAATAGGATCAGCCATGATGTTTACTCCTTCAAAGTAAATGTTTAGGTTAGAACCCAATTACCACGGCAAATGGTAATTGGGTTTGTTTATTTCTAGTACTATTTATAGAAAATTATTGACATCCTCAAAAAGACATGTTATTAATTAGCATATTAACAATAACTATTTGAATGATTGGAAAAATAAATCTTGATTTATGATTTTTAATGGGCTATCCTGTGTCTGTCAGTGAGTGACAACCAATTGAGATAAAGGAGAAGAATATGTTAGTTATAAAATCATTCGATGAAGCCATTAATATGATTTCTGATATTAAGATGGGTTTGTTGGTTGGCGAGGAAGAAGTAGATGGAGATGTTCTTTCTCCTATAGCACAACAACACTTTCTTAGTGCTCTTGCCTCATTAGATAAAGTGCGAGTAGAACTAACTCTCTCAAAATATCACAATATGCAGGGGAAGTAAAATATAGGAAAAGTAGTATGTTTTTCTAGGATTTATTTTAAACAAAACACTAAAGGACTCAACAATGATGCAGGCTCAGGAGTATCTACAGAAAAATAGCCTTGAGAAGCTTACTGAAGAATTTGGTATCAAGGTGAAGGACTATCCAGATCGTATAGTACTAAACTACTGCCAGATCGATTCAAGCAACCATCGATTTAATCCAATTGTCATGGAATGTCGTAATCTCATTCTAAGCAAGAAGGATTACTCTGTTATGTCTCGCTCGTTTGATCGATTCTATAACTTAGGTGAAGACCCAAATACAGAAAACTTCAATATCACTCAGGCTACTGTCTTTGAGAAGCTTGATGGTAGTCTGATGACTGTTTATCATGATGGTGATAAGTGGAATGTATGTTCTCGTTCTATGGCTTATGGTGAGGGTGAGACTCCTTCAGGTAAGACCTTTGCTGAAGTGTTTGAATTGTGCCTTGGTGATACTGTTAATAATCACTTTCGTAACTTCAATAAGGAGGACTGCTACATCTTTGAAATGTGTTCTAAGTTCAACAGGGTAGTAAAAGCATACACAGAAGATGCTATATATCTTACTGGTATTCGAAATAAAGTTACTGGTCAGCATGAAGATATTCATGCAGCATATGTTAATTTTCCAGTAGTTAATTGGAAGTATCCTGAAGTTTATAAGTTTGAGTATATCGATGATATCCATACATCATTTAAGGATTTACCTGCAATGGATGAAGGTTATGTTTGCTATATCCGAAAGAGTAACTGGCGTATTAAGATCAAGAATCCTGCTTATCTTGCTATTGCTCACTTGAGGGATAATGGAACTGTTACACCAAAGAGAGTTGTTAGGTTGGTGATGGGTAATGATCATGAAGAATTTTTATTGTATTTCCCTGAATATGCCGAAATTTTTAATAAATATGTTGCTGCTATTAACTCTCTAAAAAGAGATATTGAATCAACATATAATGATATTAAAAATTTGGATAATCAAAAAGACTTCGCGCTAAAAGCAATTAAGCACAAGTTCTCTGGTGTTCTCTTTAATGCTAGGAAAAAGCATATCGATATTGTAGATGCAATCAACGAAATAGATGATATGGAATTCATTGGTAATCTAGCAACTGACTATCTACAAGACGAATGTAATCTTGATGTATTATAACTATTTTTTTAATATCATCAATTTCTGAGTATCCTGTGATATCACGTATCATGTTTCCGAATGGAGTAAGACGATTCTTGTTATTAACCATCGGAGAATTTTTTAACGGACTCTTAAATATAATTTTTAATATATCTTCGCTAATATGAATAAATCTGCATTTATCTCCATGCCATTTATTCATATTAGCGACATCAACAAGAGTTCCGCATATATGGCATGGTTGCTTATCTCTGACAACACCTAGAGTGGGTGATTTCCAACCATGAGTAATGACATACTCTTTTTGTCGCATGCTTTGTCGCATGTTCATCTCCGAAGACCTTTTTTTATTTTTATTTGCCTTCCCAATTCTATCTTTGTGTTCTGGAGATAAAATTCGTCCTTTAATTGACATAGACAGTGCAATACGTTTGTTCTTTTTTTGCTCTTCTGTCATGTTTAATATTCTCTTTTTGGCAGCAATAGAAGCATTTTTGCGAGATTTTTCAGATTTCATCCAATGATTATCACCAGAAATTGATTTTGAATATGCCTTCTTTGATAGTTCATACACCTTAGAGCAAACTTTATATCTTTTATGATTTGATGAGTGCTGTGATGTTAAACCCCAAAAAGCCCTAAACATTGATTGACTATGTGTTATCTTAGTGAGAAGCCAGTGACATATAAAGTGTTCTCTTGCGGAAAGATATACTCTATTGCTCTTATCGTTCTTTTGTATATCATCAGAGCACAAGCTTTTTGGTAAAATATGGTGTTCCTCCGTGTATCCATAATATAAGACAGCCTCTTTTCTTGTAGTAAATTTCAATTGAGAGCGTTTACATATTGACAAATACCACTTAACATACTTATTATATCCATAGTCTATTATAGTTTGATGATATTGGTTCATATAATCCCCTTATTTAGTTACTACTATTTATATAAATAATTATAGCAACTTAGAATAATTCCCAGAAGATGAATAATTGTTGACGCTAGATGATATTTTTGGTAAGATGACTGATGATAGTAAAGCAGAGTTGATTCAGAAATACATTAAGGAGAACTAAAATGGAAATCTTATCACTTGGTAATCGAAGCATTGTCGAATACAATGGAAAGAAACTTGAACTTTCTAAGATGGGCGATGGTGGTTGGAATTTCTGCACTGAAAAGGGGTTTGGTGTTCTTACTCAGAACTTCTATATTAACAAACCAACACCTTCTCACTGTGAAAATATGATCAAGAAATATGGGGTGGATGTTTAGTCTGCACTGATACAGCTATTCTAATGACAGAACTAATTAAGAAAACAAAAGGATGAAATAATGAGCACATTCGGAGATGACACATTTAAGCAAAGAATGCTAGATGAATTTGGTTGCTATACATATCACAAAATTACAAAACCTCAAGCAATAGCAGAATTTGCAGAAGTGTTGGCATATTTATGTGGCGATATTAGTATATCAAAGGCAGATTATGACACTATTAAACAAGAAGCATTTGAAAAAGCCAAAGCTGATTTAATATCAAGGATTAAAGCATAATGTATTTCTTTACAGCAGATGAGCACATGTCACATGCCAAAGTTCACGAAATAGATTTACAAAAAGAAAAGATAATGGTAGAATTAGGATATAAGTATATAACCATATGGAGTAAAGAATACAAAAGCAACAAAGAAGAGATGTTTAATAAAATAATGGAGAAAATTTATGAATAGGGGAGACATAGGTGTAGGTGATGATGGTTATATTGACCATATCACCTACATTTGAAGGAGTTGACACTGATAGCTTGTTCGTCAATGTAGAGGACTTTATTTTAGCACATGGTATCCCAAAGGATAAATGGTTAAGCTTGCCTTTAGACAAACAAGTGGATATAGTATTAAGAATATCCAAGTGTTTAGAGAACCATGTTGATAGCAATGCTTTAACCATAACTCAATTAGGAACATATAACTCAACAGTTACTGATTTCTCTATTAACTTCAAACAAGAGATTGTTTGTAAGACTGCGTTGTTTGTTGCTAAGAAGAAGTACGGATATCATTTAGTTAATAAGGAAGGAAAGAAAGAGGATAAGATTGATGTTACTGGTTTAGAAATGATTCGATCAGAGACACCAACCATTTTTAAACCAGCATTAACACATGTACTTGAAATGATCCTAAAAGGCTCTTCAGACGAAGATATTAAGAAAGTGGTGGAAGACTATAAAGAGAGTCAGAAACACGCTAATATCGAAGATTTGAGCGTTAATATCGGTGTTAGAAACCTAACCAAGTATATTGTTAATAATACTTGTGTAAAAGGAACTCCATATAATGTCAAAGGAGCTTTTAATTATGAATACCTATTGAGAGAATTTGGTATCTATAACAAGTATGAGCATATCAAAGAAGGCGAAAAGCTAAAGCTTATATATGTTAAGAGAAATAGATTTGGAGTCAACAACATAGGATTCTATGAGTGGCCTGAAGAATTTACCAAAGAAGGCATTCAACACGACTACCATAAACAAACCGAAAAGTTTTTTGTTGGTAAGGTATCTATGTTATTAGAGCCACAAAACAGAGAAAGTATTCTCACTATGTCAAAAAACATGGATGTTTGGTTTTAAGGAGATAAGTTGACATATAAATAAAGAGGTATCATGAAAACATTAATTCATAGTATTTTGCATACAGTGTTTGCAATAATCATCATCAACTGTTTTGTTAATAACTCCATTCTTAGAAGTCAGAACGATTCATTACACAATACCATTCAAACACAAAAAGCATACATAACCGATATCTCAGCAAAAAATAGTCATGTTGATGGTATCATTAAATCTATGATGGTTCCTGTAACTGTTACAGCATATACATCAAGTAGAAGTGAGACAGATGGGAATCCATTTGAAACTGCATCATTGAAGAAAACTAAGAAGGGTATGATTGCGGTATCAAGAGATATAGAGAATCAATACAACTTAAAATTTGGCGATATGATATATCTAGTTCTAAATAATGTTATTAGAGGACCATACGAATATCAAGATAGAATCGATCATAGATGGAGTAAACGAGTAGATATATACATGAAGAATAAACATGATGCTATTGATTTCGGAAAACAAAAAGGAGGCTTTGTTATTAAGAAAGCCTCCTTCAATGTATTATCAAGTTCCTAAATCTCTGGCAGTTAGTTTATAACCACTAGTAGCCTTTCTTTCTCTTTCATATGCATTATGAGTCAATCTAACAAGATCGCCCTTAACTTCAACATCTTTGTTATGCTCAAGGGTTTTCTTTACTATCCCACTCTTAAGCAACTGAGCTAGATTAACACCAGAATTATACCCAAAGAATATTGATTCCATATCGAACCATTTATGATTCTTCCAATCATAACTCTGATGAACCACTACTTGACGATATATTACATTGTCATGTAGTGGTGATTCATTTATAAAAAGTTCTAACTTGTTTATGATGTCCATATGTAATCTCCTATAAGTTCTATTTATAGGATAACATACCATTAAAATAAGCTAGAGGCAAATCCTTTTATCACATTTAATGGTCCATTAGACACTACAGCACCTACTAGACAGGCTACAGCCCAAATGCCAATAGTTGCTGATATAATCCCCATTACTGTGATAGACACCTTAGAAACGGTTTCTGATGCATTGGTTGTTGTGTTGGTTTTAGTTTTGGTATCAATCATTTTATTCTCCTTTGTAATTTGATATTGTATAATGCATATACAATGCCATTACAAAAGAAATGCCCTAATAAAGTAGAATCAACCACTTAGTTAGGGCATTAAATAAAACTTTGTCATTTTGACATCATCTATTTGTCATTTTTGTTGTCGTTGATCCACTTGTCAAATTTTAAAGTCTTTGGAATTTTGCCTTGCGAAGTTTCTCCACTGGTCCCAGCTGTATTGGTAGCTATACCCGTTGATATAACAGCATCATCTTGTAAAAACTGCTTAAATAATTTTTTCATTGTTCTTCCCAATTCATTTTATCAACATACTCAGGTATTCTATATAGTTGATCTATAATTCGTTGTGGAGTGTCTTTAGCATAATCAATAAACTGCATTTCTCTAAGCTCTCTATCAACACCAGGAAACTCTCTATAAATCAATCTCAATGCTTTATCAAGATCATCAAGAGCTTTCCTGAATTGCTTGGTAGATGCATGTGAAACTTCATCTCTATCACCACTTTTCTTTAACCAACTGCTAAAGTTCATAGTATCATCCTTATTATTTATCAGAGAAAAGATATTTAAATTCCAAACCATTCCAAACCTGAGTATCACCAGATTCATCTATCGGATGCCAGCAGACATGCTTTCCAGATATTAAAATATACTTGTATTTATAGTCGAGGCCAATTCTATAATCAACACTACTTGGATGAAAAGTACCAGAACCATATCTATCCATTAATGTACTAACACTTGTCCAAGGTCTAAATCCACTATCGAAAGTCTGCCCAACCTCAATTTCTGTTCTCCATTTAGCTATACCACCATTTGGATATGATGAACTATTACCATCCCTAAACTCAAATGACACAAACCCATCAGCAGCTAAACAGGTGGTTGATATTAGTATAACAAATAAAAATATTATTGTCTTCATTTTATTTTCTCTTTTATGTAATAAAGTATATATGATGATAACACACCAGAAGCACAAGTGAATGCAAAGTCATTAACATCAGGTGTACCTCTTCCTGTGGCGTCATAAATTTCTTTACCCAAACCAGCAGAGCATGAAGCCAATGATCCTACTTTTGGATTAGAAAAAGAAGTAAATGATACTCCTATAATAGCTCCTGCAATTATATGTTTGTTCTTATCTAGGGCAAAAGCGAGAGAATTTGTAGCTAACATTATCAAAAGTGATAAAAGTACACAAATCCTGACAATCATATAATCTTTCCAGCAGTTGGATGATAACCAAGTACCAATGAGAAAGTAGTTGGTTGTGCTGGTAAGAAGTCAAGATCAATGTATTCATAGTTACCAACAACGACCTCAACATAACCATCAGCATCTGGTAGTCCATTCATCTCACCAATAAACCCATTAATATCAGTTGAATCAGGGTTACATGTAATTGGTCTTGGGAATTTTGGATTCCCATTAACATCAAGTTCTGAGTTCCCACCGGAATAAGTGTTAAGAACTTGTAGTTCCAATGCAGCATTTCTAAGAGGAACTGACCAATCGTTGTCTATTACCGGTGTTTTAAGCTTTGCGTGTAGTTTCATAATTATCCAATCTCCAAGAGTTTAATATTTGCATTTGCTACGTTTGTTGAGTTCATACTACCTATTTCTATTGTTGTTCCAAACACAGGAGCTAGTGTTGTTGTGTTATTGTTAACTAAACAACAAGTGAAGTTATCAACAGTTCCTGAGAAACCCGCCCCTATCACGTTCATATTTTGATTTATTGCCGCGATATTAGAACCAGTCTTATGACCAGTAGTACTAGATGCGGAAATGCAAGAAGTTCCACCTATTGTTAATAGTAGTGTACCCGCTGTTCTAGTTAATACATCAATATCTAATTGATATACCTTGCCGGTTGTAATTGATCCATTGGTTTGATAAAGTGAAGTGGATGATAAAGTTCCTGTACCAACACTAGAACCAACTACCCAAGTACCATCATCTTTCAACCAACTTGGATCACTATCAAAACCGGGATCAACGGCAACATTGGAGCCTATTCCTGTCAAACCACCAACACTATCAACCATAACCATCACAGTATTATCTGGAAGAATAACAGCAGTAAATGTATATGTTGTTCCAACAACTAATGTTCCATACCAACAAGCAAACTCATTAACACCTGCTACAGTTTTTTGAACATACACTCCTTGGTTATTATACCAGCCACAAACGTAGTTGTTGGAATCACTATATGATCCAAACCAATTTTGCATTACTGTACTATTTACAAACTTAGGTGTAACTTTAACAGAGATAACTCTATTACCAGATGTTGGCATTACAGCAGCAGTTGTCAAGACTGATTTAGTTGCACTTCTGCTTCCTGTTGCTCCATTTGTTGGCATTATTGAAGTAGATGTAGCTGATTGTTCAGTTTGTGGACAACAGAATCTAATAGTTGACCCACTCGTTACCCATAGTTCAGATGTTTGACCAGCAGTGGTCGTTAAATTTTCAGAACTAATTCTTGCATATGAGCTTGATGTTATAATCTTTGAACCGGCTCCATTACTTAAAGTCAACCCTGATGTAGATGGTCCTGAAACGGCTCTAGCATATATTGAAATAGAGCCAACACCTGTAGCAAATACCCCAGGTATAAGAACTCCTCCATCACCGCCAACTGAAGTAGCTTCATAGCATTTTGTTCCTGAAAATCCTGAAAGTGGGGAACTAGCTAAAGCAGCAGTATCATCAACAACCGTTAGAGTGACATTATTTGAGAATAACACAAATCCAGGTACAACTAACCCTGTTACATTGTTGGATTTAGCACCAGTACCTAAACCAGAAACGAATGCACCCGTAATAGAGTTAGTTCCACCTACTTCATTAACGGTATCGTTGGCAGTCATCGTTTGAGCAAGCGTACAGGTGTACTGCGTTCCAACATTATTGTTTGCTGCACCAGCAAGAGTGAAATCAACTGAAGTTCTACTTGCTATCTTGTATACCTTACCAACAACTGTGCTACCAGAATTGATTAGTGTACCCAACTGATCTGCGCCTGGAGTACTATAACAAGTACAAACATTGATACCTGAAGATTCAGATACTTGCCCTTTACCAGCAGTTAACATAGTTCTAACACCAGAGTCAGTTACAACACCGTTTCCATCTACAGACATTGGATTCTGATATGGAAAATATTGAGTTGTGTTAAAAGTTACATACTCACTTGGATTCTGATTTGTTATACCTGTTACATCTTCCCATTGCTCTTCACTCATATAAATGGTTATTGGAGATAGTAAAGCACCGCCTACGGATACACCAAATGAAACATTTCCAGCAAAAGGAAAAGCACTAACAATAGCTGGTGACACTCTTTTCCATGTTGTTATATCAGTTGAAGAAGTAACCGATCCTAATATAAACGCTGCTCCTCCACCTGATGATGAACAAAATATATCTAATGATTCTGATCCTGTTAAGTTTCTACTGAATACCAACGATTTTGTTAATCTATAAGTTCTACCAACTATGGCAGTTGCTATTGGTGTTGGCAATGAAATTCGTGATATCGCCCAACCTCCAGAATTAGTTGGAAAAGTAACTTTAACAGAGTTCTTTCCTAAATATGAGATAGAGTTGCTATCAACAGTTGGTGGTGTTGAACCGGCAGCAGTCCAATTTAATCCTTCAAAGGATGTGCATTTATTTGTAACACTTCTCATCCCATCATAACTTGGACTATTAGATGATGTAACACCCATTTTGCTATTCTCATCCAATCCAAAATATAAACTGTTTCTTGTATAAACAGGTGTAGGTGCGCCAGTTGATGAAACTCCTGAGTAACCAAGAGGCCAATTGTTTCTTCCAAAGGTATCAGAAGTCATTCTGATGTTCTTGAATTGTCCATAAGTAACATTACCAGCGTTAAAACTTCCTATCTCAATGGTTGATCCAAGAACTACGGGAGTTGTGGTGGAGTTGTTGAAGATTTGTTTAAGTGATACATCATCAATATCTAGTGTTGTCGTACCACTTGTGCTATAATTCTCTGTTGAGACTGTTGTAATATTAGACCTCGTGTATGTTCCATTTGCGGAAAATGGGTATGTTCCATTACACATATAAATTGATCCAGCAACATATCCTGAAATTATAGCAGAACTCTGATAACAGAGGTTAACTGTCTTTAAAGTTGTTTTTGATATAGCAGATAAAGAGGTGGCAACAGAAGTTAGTCTGCACACGCCAGCAGTTATAGTTGTTCCAGTTGATTTTGTCCAGTATCCAGTATCAGAACTAAAGTCTCTATCAGCAGCAACTGTAATCAACTCACTTCCTAATCCAGCATTAGCACTAACCCCATTAACAAATAATCCCAAAGTGTTGTTAGGATATATGATGCCAGTTACTAACGCAGTTGTTCCACTTACAGGAACGTGATCAATTGTAACGAATTCAGAAACTCCAGCAACTCTCTTCTCAAAAAAAGTAATAACACCATTGTTGGATATTTTGATGTAGTTGCTTGCATCAGTGTAACTTGACCATAAACACACTTCAGTACCTACAACTACTGCCAAAGGAGTCCAATTTAAATCAATAACTCTATAACCGGCATAAGCTAGATTTCTTAATGTTGGTGTGTAATACTTAGTTGCACTTCTACTTGCAGTTGCTCCATTTGTTGGTATATAAGATGTTGGAACAGTCATCGCTAAATCCTCAAACTGAGGCATATAGAAATAAATCACTGAATTTGCATTAGCTACCATTCTTACTCTTGACTGAGTATTTGTCAAAGACGGAACTCTTGATAATCTTGAGTATGCCGAGCTAGATATGGCAGTATTTCCACCGTCATAATCAGTTTTGAAATAACCAGAACCAGCAGACGCTCTTGCAACAAGAGAGACTATACCTGCATTGGTTGTATTTATTACTCCAGTTAGATCAAAATAAGCAACGGTAGAACCTGCACTGTTATCAAATTTATAAACCTTACCTGATGGCATTATACTATTGTCACCCATCGTAGTTACTGCCGTTAAGTCTGCTACGATAGTCAAGAAAGCGGCTGCATCTCCTGATATTACATTAATACCCGGAATAACAAGATTTCCAGTAACAGCTTTGCAACCAGTACCTAATCCAGAAACGAAAGCACCTGTAACAGAGTTAGTTCCACCTACTTCTTTGATTGAAAAATCATCAATTGAGAATACAGAGGTAGTGCTTACGGGTGTTGTAATTCCACAAGTGCTAGAAGCAGTATTAGAAACTATATCCTCGGTATATGTTCCATTACCTGATCTAGTAGTTCCTGTCTGAGTACCACCAATAAAAGGTATTGCTGAACCAGATGAATATCCTGATATTGTATAGGTTATTCGGTAAACTTTACCAATAGTTGTAGCTAATCCTTGGTATAAGGGTGTGTTAGTTGCGACATTGACAGCGGCAACCGTTCCACCCAAAGTCCAACCACTATTGTGCGTCCAACCAGTATCAGATGAGAAAGTTCCATTGGTAACTAATTCCGTTCCCAATTGATCAGCACCAGGAGTACTATAGCAAGTACATAGATTAGTTGCTGAAGGTTCAGATATAAAACCATTGTTTCCAGCAAGCATTGTTCTAACACCAGAATCTGTGGCAGTGTAAGAATTTAGTGACATCGGATTGGCATAGGGAAAGAATTGAGTTACTGATTCTGAAGTAGTTGCAACGTATTCGCTAGGCACTCCGTCATCTATCCCAGTAACATCTTGAACCTGTATCTCACAAACATATACAGTTAATGGTGCATTCAAGTTAGATATACATATACTAGAGAAGTTTGGTCCTGAAACAACACATATATCAGCTGTTGGATAAGAACGTCTTCTCCATGAAGTAGAATGGTTTGTAAATGTCTCAAATATTTGAAATAGACCATTTGCTCCAGTATGATATGATACCATTGCTTCACCAGAAGTCAACGCTCTGCCCATTACAATACTCAAAGAATGTCTGTATGATCTACCTAATATTCCTGTCCATATATATGAACTATTAGCTCTCGAAATACTGTACCCACCAGAACCACTTGGAAAATCTATCTTGGTGCATACCTTCCCTAGATAGACAACACCATTAGTCACTGTTGGGGGAGTCGATCCTCCAGCAGTATATGAAGGATTGGAATTTGTGCATAGGTTGGTAACTGCTCTCATCCCCGGATATGCAGAACTTCCAGAAGAAGTTTCAATTAGTTTACCAAACCCGTCAAGTCCAAAATACCTTGAAGCTCTAGTAAACAAAATAGGATTAGTACCCGCTCTCTGATTCAAGTTGTAATCAGAAGGCCAGAATGTGCTATTGTTGTTTCTGAGTAAACCAGGAGTCATCATAATTAATACACCAATGCAGGAGAGATTCTTGTAGTTGCACCACTAGACTTCCTGCATAGTGTCAACCAATGTTCTTTTGAAGCATTCAGGCTTACTGTTTGACCATCAACGGTAACTGTTGGTATGTTAGCTCCTGTATCAATAACAAGAGTCAACATACAGAATCCATCTGGCCATCCTGTAGTTGTAACAGTTAATGTCTGACCTGCTGAGATACCAGATGCATCAATATATTTACCGTTTCCAGTAGCGTAATTAAGACTGATAGCACCAGTTACTAATGGAGTAAATGTAACTCTTGTGTCGTATTGACCAACAATGGTTGTTAATGAGTTAAGAGTGATTATACCCTTAGTGCCGTGTGCAGTACTTGATAGAGTTAGGTTCTCACTTGCTGCTGTACCACCATTGATAGTCTGACCACCTGGTATACCAGCAAGAGCAACCTTTTCTGTATCAAGTTCGTTTAATGCGGTCTGCACATCGGTAGATGAAATTAAACCGGCTGGAGTATTGGTGATTGAAGTTGCTGGATGCTGATTCGCTAAATCCCTATCAGAAAGTCCTTGATGACTTGTAACAACTTCTCCACCAGATAATCCATGAACTAGAATAGCGTGGTCGATTTCTAATCTATCTGACGTATTACCTGTTGATGTATGATTAAATCGTATCTTTACTCTATTGCTATTCGATGTGTCTATATAATTTACACTGTCTTCAGTGTTCCAAGTAACATTTTGAAGTGAGGAGGTATTATTAGAGATAGGTGACAAAATACTATCCCAGAGCGTAGTTGTTTTGTTCCAGATTTCTAAATTGACGGTATGTGTTGTAGAGCTTGAAACTCTATAGTAACGATAATGTAAATGGACTTTATTAAAAGATACAACCGAATCAAATGTCAAAGTTACTCTTAATGGCTCGGAAGTGCCATCATTATACGCCCCAGCATTTTCGGTAACAACTAGATCGGTTCCACCTAAAATCTGTAAATCGGCGGCGGTCCCTGTATAAGATTGGGCTGTCATTATCGATGCAACATTATAGTTTACGGTTGTTAATTTGTCTGCAATCTGATTAATCGCCGTTTGAACATCTACTGCGGTGATACCATCATAAGGGGTATTAGAAACAGAAGCAGCTGATACATTTGATATAGGTGTCTGTCCATTTGGAATAGAACCAGATAGTCTATAATCTTGGTTACTTATCCAGGTTAGAACACTGCCTGTGCCATATCTGAATATCATCTTGTAGAGTAACTTCCACTCAATGATGAATCCAACAGGTAGTGTTGGGAACGATACATTCTGAGCTTGAGTCAGTGTCATAGTAGTTGTCGTATTCTGACCAACAACTATAGCAATCTTGCTATTTGTATTTGCTCCAGTACCATTAGTTCCATACACCCAAGACACAAAATATCCATTGGTGTTGTTACCAGTGATAGGAGCAGGACCAGTTACAGTGTCATACTGAGGTATACCAGCAGGAGCATAATAAGGGGCAACTGAACCTTTGACCCATTTCATTGTACCATCGGTATGATGCATGAATAGATTACATGTGGTTGCAGCACTAGACATATCGTTGCTGATATCTTCATCATATACGTTACCAGCTGCTATAGAGAATGTAGCATACTGATTAGCACCGGGATTCGTTAAGGCGAATGCATCTGCGTGATGAATTGTGCTGTATTGAGGCCCAACTGAATGATGCGCCCAATGATGCCAATGAATATCTCTCCAAGAGTGATGTCTTTCTTCTTCAAGAATGCCTTGATGATTTACAGCATCCCAAAGAACAGTACAGACAAACGCCATACCATCGTAATTTTCCGATTCAATGTTCCAGACCGTTCCAGATACAGTTAGCAATTTAGTTATTGAGTCATAGTAAATGAAGTATCTCTTTGATGTAGCAGCTACCTGAGTTACTGATTCAGTATTCTTTAGGTGGCGTATACCATTGATGTATACAGGGAAGTTAGTTCCTGTAATAGTAACTTTGAATGTATCATTTACAGCACCAAAGTTCTCAGCTAATGACAAAGTGCTTGTTGTTTGATCAACGAATCCTGTAGGGACATTGTTTTCTGTTGCAGTCAACAGGTTTAATTTGAGATTATCGGCTGAATCAACATATGCTTTAGTTGTTAGGTGTGCTGCAAGTGTTGGTGTCTGACCACTAACAGGAATAGATAATGTAGATATATGAGCATCAGTTGCGATAAGGTGACTATAAGAGCCACTTAACACATTAGTATATGTGCTATTTAGTGTAAGAATATCAGCCGTGGTAATGGATTGATAATCAAATGAGCCAGACAATGCATCGACATTTGTTGATGTTAATGTGGTAATGTATGCATCACCCGCAGTAAAACTACCGTTAGGAATGGTGATATTATATGACTCATCACCATACAACCAAGTGTTGAGATATGTCCCGCCACCATTATCATCATTTCCAATCCATAAATGATTGCTTGAGGCATCGCTTCTACCGGCCTTATAACCAACAGAAACATTACCAGAGCCAGTATTTAAACCAGAAGCACCAACACCTATCGCAGTGTTTTTTCCACCGTTAATATTAGAAGTAAGAGCAGCAGCACCAATTGCAATATTATCATTTCCTGATGTTCTTGATTGTTGTGCTTGAAAACCCAATGCTATGTTATCATTACCATCTTGATTTCCATACAATGTGTTGTAACCAACAGCAATGTTATAATTTCCTGTTAGGTTGGAGTGTAATGAACGATAACCAACACTTGTATTACCAAACCCAAAGGTATTATGTATAAGTGCCTCATAACCTATTGCAGCATTATCATAACCAGTTGTATTGTCATATAATGCATATGCACCTATGGCGGTATTATATTGACCTTCTGTATTTGATTTTAGTGCTCCATACCCTATAGCAACATCATAATCTCCGGTTGTATTATCAAAAAGGGCATGATACCCAACTTTAATGTTATACACACTTGATGTAGATTGATAATTATCAACATAATTCTTTGTTGCATATTGGTTATTTAAAACTGGCTCACCGCCAGATGGGGCATTAGTAAAGAATGCACTTTGATTTACTGTTAGGTTATCAACAGTAAAATTCTCTGTTGTTCCACCTATAATACCGCCGATAGCATCGTAGATCGTTAGCATCTGATTATTAGATACCAACTTATTCATAGTGGTATCATTATCAGTAATATTTACTGATTGAATTCCATGAGGACTTTCAGAGTGTGTTGATTCTACGTGTTGATTCCATGTAGTTCCTAATAGATTTGATATAGACTTATCAAATACATTATCAGTATTTCCCAATTCAACAGGATAGTAAGATGATGTAAAGCCGAATACATCAACATAGTCAATGTATCCTTTGATAACACCAGCCTTATCCCAAGCAATCTTAAACTTCTGAGTTGATATATGACCTCCAACTTCGGAGCTATCAGCAATCCAGAACTCAAAGAAACCATTTGATAGTGTGGTTACTTGACCAACAGTATCAGCAGAACCACCACGTTCACTGTGGAATATATTAGCCACAGTTTCAGTACCTGCCTTATAGACCTGTATTGTAGCCCCTTGTATTGGTTGACCTTGCTCATTAATGAGATATTGCCATACGTGATTACGTGCCATCGTATATTCCTTATATTATAGAACTTTGATAATCATCATTCTTGATGTATTTAATGGTCTTGCGTTTGTTCCACCCTCATAACCTATGAGATTTAGTGGATTTGATACATTATCAACCGGACCATATAACGAGTATTGAACACCCCCAACGCTATCGGAGTTTATATTATGAGGGTGTGTGTGACTCTTATTCTGGCTTGCTTGTTCATTACCAACATAGTCACCAATAGCACCGGACCCACCGACTGGTTTTGTTCGGGTTCCCCGGTCTGGATCAATACCAGCACCGTGATCCCAAACACTGATATATTTACCTCTTGGGTCTGGCAACTTGAATGAAGGACCAGAACCACCATATGTATAACCAATAAGAGCAAACAATGTTGCATATGTGGTTGTACTTAATAGATCGCCATTCTCTTCCTTCCAACCATCTGGTGGTGTAGTACCAGCTGGCCAGAACATTTCACAACCAATAGGAACACCACGACTAGCAGATAATGCAGCAATTTGATCATCTATATATTTTTTAGTAGCTATATGAGCATCAGAAGTTGGTGTAATACCACTTGGCTTATTAGTGAATGTAGTAATATTTGCATTTGTTAATGTGGCAGTAGTAGAACCAAGTGTTGTAATAGTTGCATTAGATGCGTTTACTGTATTGGATGCTATCGTTGTAGATGTTAACGAATCTATAGTAGCTGTTGGTGTATCAATATATGTAGCTGATAGTGTAGCAGACAACATCACATCATCAACAATATCAATAGAACCATCAATACCAGACAATGAATTTGTTGCCATGCCATTGGTATATAAATTCATTAATGACCATCGTTTATATCCAATACCCTCATCATTTGGCTTTATCACTAAAGGTAAACTTTCAGGTACATTTGTTCCATAGGTAACAACTTTATATACATGAAAATCCATACCATTCTGAGCAAAGGCAATATCATTATTGTTAATAAAATCTGTTGAAATCTTATCAACCGAAAATGTTGATGGATCAGGAGTAGCTGATAAATCATTTGTTAGGGTACTAGCCCCCATCAGTTTAATTGGATTTCCCATGTTATACTAACTCCTGTAATTCTTCTTGAATGGTTTGTGATACCAATAAGCATTTATTATTTCTTAGTGCCATGAAGTATTTATATTGTTCTTGATTTATAGTTTTCGCATTATCGATAGATACTTCAGTTACTATATTGTTATAATCGGTTAATTGTATTGCAGTATCATTATAGGACTCAGATATTTCTATTCCTTGCTTAAGAGACAGACAATCCTTGATATCACAGTCCATATGATAGATAACACCATCAATAGTAACTTTAACTCCCTTAGATACTTCTGTGTCGAAATTCTCTTTAATTAATATAATTTTCTCATCTTGTTGTTCTTTGAATAGCTCTT
>Ga0334722_10000438_pt1 | contig 62103 bp, 47 predicted proteins | sample C3_bottom_MG_FD_207210 | JGI IMG/M metagenome (GOLD analysis project Ga0334722, IMG submission 207210) | Sediment microbial communities from Yellowstone Lake, YNP, Wyoming, USA - C3_bottom | ecosystem: Environmental > Aquatic > Freshwater > Lake > Sediment | place: USA: Wyoming | collected... | reverse complement strand
GGTCCAAACGGCGTATCGCGCCATTGATAATGTTACCGGGGGGATCATCATCGCGCCAGAAATCGGGTTACCCACCGACAAGGAGGTAGAAGGTGGGAGGACCCCGTGTGAGCCCAGCAGCCCGACAGCAGTATCTGCAACAAATGCGTGATCGCTATGCCGTCGCCGGCCGCAAGGCGCGCAGCGCCCTGTTGGACGAGGCGGTGGCGATGACCGGCTATCACCGCAAGGCCTTGATTCGGCGATTCACGCGGCCGCTGGGCCCGCGCCGTCGCCGCCGCGGGCGGCCCCGGCGGTATGGCCCGACGGTGGTGGCGGCGCTGCGGGCGTTGTGGCACGCGGCCGGCTATCCCTGGGCGGTGCGCTTGAAGGCGCTGCTGCCGCTCTGGTTGCCGCGGGCCCGGGCGCGGCTCCACCTGACGCCGGCCGTGGAGGCACAGTTGCGCCAGATTAGCCCGCGGCAGATGGACCGCCTGCTGCAGGCGGACAAGCGCCACGTGCGGCGCCGCCTGTATGGCCGCACGAAGCCGGGCACGCTCCTGAAACACCAGGTGCCGTTGCGCACCGATCGCTGGGATGTGACGACGCCGGGGTGGACCGAGGTGGACTTGGTCGCGCACAGCGGGGACCGGGCCGACGGGGAGTTTGCCCACACGGTGAATCAGACCGACATCGTGACCACGTGGGTCGAGAGTCGGGCCGTCTTGGGCAAGAGCCAAGTCCGTGTCCAGCAGGCCCTGGAAGCGATGCGCCACGGCTTGCCCTTCCGGCTCCTCGGCATTGATTCGGACAACGGGTCCGAGTTTCTCAACGCCCATCTGGTGGGCTATTGCAAAGGCCTACAGGTGCAATTCACGCGCGGGCGCCCCTATAAGAAGGACGACAACGCGCACATTGAGCAGAAGAACTGGACGCACGTGCGGAAACTGGTGGGCTACGAACGCTACGACACCGACGCGGCCATCGTCGCGCTCAACACGGTGTATGCCGAGCTCCGCCTCTTCCAGAATCTCTTCTTGCCGACGGTGAAGCTGATCCGGAAGGAGCGGGTCGGCGCCCGGGTACGCCGGCGGTATGACGCGCCCCAGACGCCCTTGGATCGCGTGCGGGCGTGTCCGGAGGCCGACCGCGCGAAGGTCGCGACGCTGGTCGCACTCCGCACCCGACTTGACCCCTTTGTCCTGGCGACGCGCATCGATCGCCGCCTGGAGCAGGTCTATACCCTCGCGCATCACCGGACCGTCCCAGGGCGCGGGGCGCGGCCGGTCGATGGTGCCCGACCTGTGGACGCAAAGAACGCGCCCACGAGGTCGTTGGACGCCCGCCCGAAGCGCGGGCGCCCACACCCTCAACCGGCATCATCGTCAACGCCAGCACCGGTAACCGGATTTATGGCGCGATGATACCCGCTCTGGTAACACTTACTTTTGGCTCGACAGGCGTCGCGGCACTTGGCTCGAATCGACACTGACCACGTTGTGTGGTCATATGACCACTAACTATGGTCAAGACCACTTCGAGTCCTTTCGGTGGCGACGCCCGAACGAGGGTCCTCATCGCGCTTCGATTGCTCGGCTCCAGTTTCCCGCGCGAACTGTCGCGCGTGCTCGAAATCCCCGTGTCCGCCGTCTCGCGGGCGTTGGCAGGACTCGAGCGCGATGCGCTGGTAGATGGCCGGACCGTCGGCCGCAGCCGGGTCTTCGCCATCAGTCCCCGCTACTTCGCCAAGCCGGAACTCGAGTCCTATCTGTTGCGCCTCGCCGACGCAGCCGAAGACATCGCCGCTCGAACAACGCAGCTTCGCCGCCGGCCACGCAAGACCGGGAAGCCCCTGTGAAGCTCTCGTCGAAGTCGACCGTGTGTGACGCCGCCATCGCAGTCGGTTCCACGCTGAACCAGCGCGGCAATACGGCGGTCCTCACGGGCGGTGCCTGTGTCGCCATCTACACGGATGGATCGTACGTCTCCAAGGATGCGGACTTCGTAATCCGCGGTCGCGTCCGGCAGGCCGCGCTCGATGAGGCGCTCGGTTCGCTGGGGTTTTCGCGCCACGGGGACCGCTACGTGCATCCATCGATCGAGTTCTACGTCGAGTTTCCACCTGGGCCGCTCGCGATCGGCGCCGACCTGGCGATTACACCCGTCGAACTCTCGCGCGGGGGGAACACCGCGCTGGCAATCTCACCAACGGACTCGTGCCGCGATCGTCTCGCCGCTTTCTACGACTGGCAGGACAGGCAGAGTCTCGAACTGGCGGTTCGGATTGCACGCCATCAGCAGGTGGACCTGGAACTGATCAGACGCTGGAGCGAGACCGGGGGTCGCCTCGACGAGTACCAGGAGTTCCTCAAAGCACTCCGGCTCGCCCGAACCGCTCGCGCACGCAAACCGGAGCGCCGCTCCTAGAACAGCACGCGCGTCCGGATCGTGCCCTCGATCGTCGCGAGGAGACTGAGCGCGGCGGCGCTCGACTGCTGATCGACGTCGCTGACGACGTAGCCGATCTTCGCGTTGGTCATCAGGTACTGCCCGCTGATGTTCACGCCTTCACCGGAGAACACCTCGTTGATCCGCGACATCATGCCGGGCACGTTGCGATGAATGTGCAGAATCCGGTGGCACCCGGGGTGCGGCGGCAGCGCGACCTCGGGGAAGTTCACGGCCGACACGGTGGACCCGTTGTCGCTGTAGCGCACCAGCTTCTCCGCCACCTCGACGCCGATGTTGGCCTGCGCTTCCACCGTCGACCCGGCCACGTGCGGCGTCAGGATGACGTTGTCGAACCGGCGCAACGGCGAGATGAACTCCTCTCCCGCACCGGCCGGCTCCTCGGGAAACACATCGAACGCGGCGCCAGCCAGCCGCCCGGACTCCAGGACCCCGCACACCGCGTCGATATCGACCACGTGGCCGCGGGACGCGTTGATCAGCAATCCCCCGTCACGCATGCGCCCCAGCTCGGATCGGCCGATCATCCCGCGCGTCCGCTCGGTCTCCGGCACGTGCAGCGTCACGACGTCTGCCGTCTCCAGCACCTCGTCGAGCGACACCATCGCCCGCGCATTCCCCAGCGGCAGCCGGGCCACGGCGTCGTAGTAGCACACGTGCATGCCGAGGGCCTCGGCCATCACCGAGACCTGCGACCCGATGTTGCCGTAGCCGACGATGCCCAGGGTCTTCCCGCGCACCTCGTGCGCGTGCTCGGCCGACTTGGCCCACACGCCTCGGTGCGCCAGTGCGTTCTTGGCCGGCATCCCGCGCATGAGAAAGACGATCTCCGCCAGCACCAGCTCCGCCACGGACCGGGTGTTGGAGAACGGCGCGTTGAACACGGGGATGCCCCGCATCATCGCCGCCCCGAGATCAACGTGGTTCGTCCCGATGCAGAAGGCGCCGATTGCCACAAGCTTGGGCGCCGCTTGGATCGCGTCCGCCGTCAGTCGTGTCCCGGACCGGATCCCCACGAAGTGGGCGTCCGCCAGGGCCTCCCGGAGGGCATCACCGTCGAGCGCCTTGGGGCGAACGTCGATCTGATGGTAGCCGCTGCGCGCAAAGGTCTCGACGGCGCGGGAATGCACGCCTTCGAGGAGCACGACGCGAATGCGCTGCTTGTCGAGCGAGGTCTTCGGTATCATCGCGGCTAACCGAAGTACAGGTGTCCCATCCAGTAAGCGACGGGCAGCGCGATGCCGACGGCGGTGAGCCAGGCTCCGCGGCCCGTGATGCCCAGCCGGCCCTTCAACACGAACAGGCCCGTGATCGCCAGCACGATCAGCGCGACGGCGTAGGCGTCCGCCACGATCGTCCAGAGGCGCTTTGGCGTGTTGAGGTGCATCTGGTTCATCTCGTACAGCACCGGCCGCGCCTGCGCGTGTTCCGAGATGACAGTCCCCGTGGGCAAGTCCACGGAGATGTTGCGCTCTTTGAGGAAGACCTGAAGCGTGGCCGGATTGGGCCGGAAGGTGTTTCGGGGCGTCTCCAGAATCGAGAGCTTCCCTAACACCTCCCGGACGATCTCGGACCGCTCGGTGGCCGCCACGGGCTCGATCTTCTGGACCGTCTTCGTGACGGCATACGAGGGATTCCAGTCGGCCTTGTGGTTCACGGCCAGGCCGGACACCCCGTACACGAGCGAAAGCCCGACGGCAAGATAGCCAATGTCCCGGTGCAGGACATTGTTGAGGTGACGCCAATTCACGCCGGAGCCTAGAAGACTTCGGCGCCTTCGCCCTTGATCATGATGATGGTCTTCGGCCCCTTGATGCTCTTGGGATCGAAGGGCTTCGCATCCTTCATCTTGGCCGCTTCCTTCTCCTTCATTTCCTTGGTCATCTCTTTGCCGGCCTCGCCGCCGTGCATCGCGGCCATCTCGGCGCTGGCGCCGGCCTTGGCCGCGGCAATCTGCTCTTCCACGCTCATCACGGTGACGTTGACCACGCCTTCCACGGTGGCGTTCTGGCCCTTGGCCGTCATCGGGAACACGATCACGCCGTCGTCCACCTTGAAGCGGATGGTCTCGAATTCCTTGTCGCTGCCAATCGCGATCCAGCAGCCCTTCTCCGAGCACACGTCGACGACGGGCCCGGTCACCTTGACGCGCTTGCCGTTGAACGTGTCCGGCTTGGCATAAATGTCGGAAATCTTGGTGGTGTCCTTGATGGTGAGCGGCTTGCCGTACTTCTTGACGGCAGCGGCCGATACCAGCGACGCGCACAGGACAACCGCAGCAGCAGTGGCAATCAGTCTACGCATGAGTGAACCCTCCCCTGACACCCCGAATGACACAGTCAGACAGATACTATAGCCCAGCCCCATGCCACAGACTTGTCACGCCCGGCGCCCGCCCCGCCGCCGGGCCGCTGTGCTATGGTCAGTCCATGGGCACTATGCGTGGCTGGTTCTTCATCACAGTAGCGCTGGCAGCAGCTGCGTGTGGCGGCGGGAGCTCCAGCAGCTTCAACCCCGGCAGCGGGGCCAGTGGCAGTTCGTCATCGGGCGGCACGTCGAGCGGCAGTTCGGGCGGGTCCTACGTGGCGGGCGTCTACGATGCGTCGTCGACGCTGGCCAGCCGGTGCGCGACGCCGCGGACGGGCACCGACCCTTCGACCGGCAAACCCTACGCCGACGTGGCGGGATCCGTCCTGCTCGAGGGCCTCTACCTCCGGTCCTGGACCAACGAGTTGTACTTCTGGTACAAGGAAGTCCCGGACATCAACCCGTCGTCGTACACCACGGCCAACTACTTCGCCATCCTGAAGACCAGCGGGACCACGGCCTCCGGCACCGCGAAGGACAAGTTCCACTTCACGTACCCGACCGCCCAGTGGGTCGCCCTGTCGCAATCCAACGTGGCTCCCGGCTACGGCGCCGACTTCGAGATCCTCTCGGCGTATCCGCCGCGCGCCGTCGTGGTGGGCTTCACCGAACCCAACTCGCCGGCCACGGACCCCGCCATCAACCTGGCCCGCGGCGCCATCGTTCTGGCCGTCGATGGCGTCGATCTGATCTACTCATCCGATGCGACGAGCGTCAACGTGCTGAACAACGGCCTCTGGCCGTCGGCCGCCGGCGCCACGCACACCTTCACGATTCTCGATCTCGGCGCAACGGCCTCCCGCACGATCACGATGACGTCCGCCAACGTGACGTCCGTGCCGGTTCAGAACGTCGGCACGACCTCGACGGACGCCGGCCCGGTCGGCTACATGCTGTTCAACGACCACATGGCCACCTCGGAGCAGATGCTCATCGACGCGTTCCGGCAGCTGGCGTCGGCCAGGGTCACCGACCTCGTGCTCGACGTCCGGTACAACGGCGGCGGCTACCTGGATATCGCCAGTGAAGTGGCGTACATGATCGCCGGGTCGGGGCCGACGAAAGGCAGGACGTTCGAGAAGACCGTCTTCAACGACAAGTACCCGACGCGCGATCCGGTGACGGGGCTGGCGCTGACTCCCGTGCCGTTCTACACAACAGCCCAGGGCTACTCCGCACCGGTTGGCCAGGCGCTGCCAACCCTTAACCTGACGCGCGTGGCCGTCCTGACGTCGGCCTCGACGTGTTCCGCCAGCGAATCGATCATCAACAGCCTCCGCGGCGTCGGCGTGCAGGTGGTCCAGGTCGGGGCCACGACGTGCGGTAAGCCGTACGGCTTCTACCCGCAGGACAACTGCGGCACCACGTACTTCTCGATCGAACTGCAGGGCGTGAACGACCAGAACTTTGGCGACTACGCGGACGGGTTCACCGCCGAGAACTCCACGGCCGGAAAGGGCGTGAAGGTGCCGGGGTGCGCCGTGGCTGACGACTTGCAGCACCAGCTCGGTGATCCCGCCGAGCACCAGTTGGCCGCGGCCCTGGGGTACTTTGCCAACCAGACGTGCCCCGCCCCGACGGCGACCGACAGCCGGGGCCCGCAGGCGGGAGAGCCGATCAGCCGCCCGTTCCCCTGGCGCGAGATCCGCCTCCTCAGGCGCTGATCCGGCGCGCCCGGGCCGATTCGTGCAACCCAGGTGGTGCCGGAGAAGGGCATGCAACCGTTCCACTATCACGTGTTCGTCTGCGATCAACAGAAGGCTGAAGGCCTGCCGTGCTGCGCCGCACGGGGCTCCGCAACGGTCATCGACGCGATCCGGAAGGAAGTGGCCGTCCAGGGCCTGGGCGACACGGTGCAGATCACCGCGTGCGGCTCGCTGGGCCTCTGCGAGAACGGCCCGAACATGGTCGTCTACCCGGAGGGCGTCTGGTACAGCGGCGTCACCCCGGACGACGTGCCGGAGCTCGTGCGATCGCACCTCAAGGACGGATCGCCGCTGACGCGCCTGGCGCGACGAGACCCGGACACCGTGCGCGCGGAGATCGCCGGCAACCGCGACAGGTACGTCGCGTCGCTCCGGGCGAAGGATGCCGCCGGGTCCCTGCCGGACGACTTCACGCAGACGATTCGCGGCTACCAGGAGAGCCGGGTCGTCCTCACGGCCATCGAGCTGGATGCGTTCTCGGCGGTGGGCGGCGGCCGGACGGCGACGGATGCCGCGCGCGTGATGGGATCCGATCCGCGAGCGACGGAGATGCTGCTCAACGCGCTGACCTCCATGAAACTCCTCGAGAAGAAGGCCGGCGTCTTTGCCAACACACCGGTCGGCGCGCGATTCCTCACGTCGGACGCCAGGGACGACGCGCGGGCGGCGTTGATGCACAGCGTGCACTTGTGGAGCCGCTGGTCCACGCTCACCGATTGCGTCAGGACCGGGACGGCCGTCTCCGCCGCCGAGTCGGCCGGGCGCGGCGCCGCGTGGACCGAGTCCTTCATCGCCGCGATGGACCGCAACGCCCGCGAACGCGTGCCGCACGTGGTGCGCGCCGTCGGCGTCGAGGGCACGTCGCGGATGCTCGACGTCGGTGGCGGATCGGGCGCCTACTCGATAGCCTTCGCCACGGCGAACCCCTCTCTCCAGGCAGATATTCTCGACCTCGAAGCCGTGTGCGCGATCGCCGCGGGGCACGTCGAGCGGGCGGGCGTGAGCGACCGCGTGAAGACGCGCGTCGGTGATCTCCGCACGGCCGCCATCGCGCGGGAGTACGACCTCGTGTGGGTCTCGGCGATCTGCCACATGCTGAGCCCGGCCGAGAATGTCGATCTCATCCGGCGCTGCCACGACGCGCTCCGGCCAGGAGGCCGGCTGGTCATCCAGGAGTTCATCCTCGACCCCGACAAGGCCGGGCCCAGGTCGGCGGCCCTGTTCGCGCTCAATATGCTGGTCGGCACCGCCGCCGGCAACAGCTACAGTTCGGACGAGTACCGGGCGTGGCTCGAGCGGGCGGGCTTCCACGACGTGCGCCAGGTCCGGTTGCCCGGTCCGTCGGGCCTGATGATCGGCCAGGCGGACTAGGTGTTTTTCGACCCGCGACGTATACTGAATTGCCAGCCTGACTTGACAAGGGAGTCCCCATGCGCAGATCGGTCCTCGCATTGACAGTCCTGATCGCCGGCGCTGCCGCAGCATGCGCAGGCGGATCGTCTCAATCGCTGACGTCCCCCTCCTCGATGATGTCGGGGTCGTCGATGCCGGCTGGTGCGGGCAGCACGGGTTCCGCCGCGGCGGGCACGTGGGTAGGCACAGCAGGCGACTCGTTCAGTTCATCCACCGGGTCGGTGATGGGCATTCCCACCAGCGGTAGCATGGGAATGGGCTCGCTCGGCACCATGACCTGGCAGCTTGCGCAGAATGGCAACGCGGTGACGGGAACGATGGGCTTTTCCGGCATGATGAGCTCCGCCCAGATGACGATCGCGGGCGTGATGAACGGCAATTCCGGAACGTTTACGGTGACGATGCCGGCCAACTCGATGCCGATGTTCGCGTCCTGCACCGGCAGCGCCACGGGCACGTTCACGATGACTTCGACGACGTTGCAGATGACCGGAACCTATGCCGGCTCCACGACGTGCACCGGCCCGTTCTCGGGCGCGATCAACCTGACCAAGAAGTAGGCCCCTCCCGGCCCCGCTGATAGGCACCGCGGCACCCGCCCCGGTGCCTGTTGCCGTGTACGGCCGCGCCCGCGCGGCCCGGAAAGCCGCCCGATTCCAGTGCTATGATGCGCGGCATCAGGAGCACCCATGACCTTCTGGCTCGCGGCGTTCGTCGTACTGGCACTCCCCCAGCAGCCGTCCCCGCCAATGTCACCCGTCACCCAGGCGCCGCCCGCGCAGCAGGCCACGGCGGCCGCGCTGCCGCCGCCGTGCGCCACGTCCGAAGACCCGACGTACGCCTACACGACTCAGAACCCCGCACAGGTCGGCGGCGGGGCCATGTACGTCGCTGCCCGTGAACGACGCTACATGGATGCGCTGCGCGGGCCGAACGGACAGGTCATCACGTACAAACGACTGGGATCGCTGCCGCAGGGCCCGAACTCACAGACCATCCTGGACGCGTACCAGGTCACGTACGACGGGCTGGAGAAGCCCATCACGATTTACATCGACGCGTACCACTACTGGGACCCCGCGGTCCCGAAGGGGTTCATCTGCGGCCAGCCGATGCAATTGCAGCCGATGATGGATAACTTCCGTGCATCGGATGCCCTGATGGCCACGGCTATCGAGGCGGGTGCCGCCCGGGAGTTCACGCCGATCCCGCTCGAGGAGGCTGGAGCCGTGGCCCGCGGCGCGGTGTGGGACGGGTTCCGGATGCTGGCAATCGCGTCACGGGCGGGCAACACGACGAAGCCGGCGGCGTCACAGAATTCCGGTACCGTCATCGTGGCCTATCCGCTCGACTGCGACGGCCGAAAGGTGGCACCGGCCACCATTGATCTCGTGCCGGGCCAGGGACAGCCGGTGCCGCGCGAAGGCGACTACGTGAAAGAGGATGCGGTCGGCAAGCTGCTGCCGGGCGTGACGGTGCCGCCGGGTAGCCTGGCGGCACGCTACCGGCTGCTGCAACTCGGCTCGAACAATCGCGTGCGCATTACCTATGACGGCGCCGCCTGCCAGGCGGGGGCGCCAGATGCCGTGCTGCCGCTCCGGTTCACGCCCGCCCGGCCCGCCAATTTCGCGATGCCGGCCTTGCCTGAGGGGGCCAACCCGGATCAGAAACGCATCCTGCTGCAGGTCGTGATCGACCTCGACGGCCACCTGCAGAAGGCGGCGTACGTGGGCGGCCCGGCGCACCTGGAAAAGGCGGCACTGGAGGCCGTCACGACGTGGCGGGCGACGCCCGCCACGTTGAATGGCGCCCCAGTGCCCACCATGACCGCGGTAGAAGTCCGGTTCCGCTGAGTCCTGACGTCGCGATCACGAGAACGGCGAACGGGCCCGTCAGCATCCGGCCGCGCGACCGGCCCCTGTCCCCGCGTCCCTGCGGCGGAGCCAGCGGAACACGAGCCAGCCGAGCAGGGCCCCGATACCCCACGCCGCAACCAGCAGGGCCAGGTGCTGCATCGAGAGCGGCGGGCGGCCGAGTGCGCCCCAGTTCCGAAGCAGGCCCACCCACGCCGGCGGCGGCAGGAACGGCACCGTCGGCGGGTAGGGCATCATCCAGCCCGCGACAAGACCGCCGCCGAAGAGGGCGCCGGAGAGCGCGCCCGACTCGCGCGACAGATCCGGATGCGTCCGCGTCAGCGCCAGTAACACGCCGAGCAGCACCGGAATCCCCGCCGTGAGCGTGATGGCGTGCGCGGGCTCCACGGCCAGGAGGACGAGGGCCGTGGCGTACCCGGCGGCGAACACCGAGACGCGCGCCCACGTGCCGATGCCGGTCCGCTTGCGCGCGCGGCGGCGCCACGCATCGTGCAGCGCGAGGGGCACGCCCAGGTGCAGCATGCCCGCCAGCACCATCAGCGTGCGCGACGATTCCCACAGGCCGCCGCCCGGCGACGTGGCGAGCACCACGGCACACGCGATCGCGACGACCACCAGTCCCAGTTGCTCGCGCGCTCGCGCGGCCGACGCACCCAGCCAGTCGCGCTCCATCTTCCCGAGCTCGAACGCCAGGCCCACCGCCACCACGAGCAGGCCCATGCCCGCCGCGTGGTGCGTGCCGGCGCGCGAGGCCACGACGGCAAGCCCCCCCGAGTGGATGCCGTTCAGGATGGCCCACGCCACGAGCCACCACGTGAAGAGGAGGATCATCCGCGAGCGCGACAGGTGGCCGCGCCACCACCACCAGGCGGCCAGCAGTGCGGCGCAGGCGCCGGCGATCACGTGCCCGGCCAGGGCGTCGCGAGCCAGCCGGTCCATCGGGCCGGCGGCGATCGAGAGCGCTTCCCGCGCCGTCACCACGATGATCGCGAGGGGACCCGCGATGAGACCGACGGGGGTCGGAATCGTCCGGCCGACGCGCCTGACGGCCCAGCCCATCAGCTTCAGGGCCGACGCCGCGAAGCTGCCCGCCGTCCACAGCCAGAACAGCACGACGATGGCGGAGGCGTCGTCGAACACGGTGCGCGACCAGTCGATGCTGAGCGACCAGTTGCGATAGGCGCCAAAGCCGGCGGCGACAGCCATGCAGGCCGCCGCGCCCGTCAGCGCCACCGCAAAGGTCACCCGCGGCGGGCTGGCCCGCCTTCGGAGGAGCCAGATGACGCCGAGCCCCAGCACGAACAGAATGCCGGCCAGGAGCCACTGGGCGTCGCGCACCGTCCAGCCGATCGTGCGCCTCAGCCCGGACGTTCCGGCGCCCGCATAGCCGGCGCCGGCGGCGACGAGCGTCCACGACAGCAGCCGCCCCCACCACGCCTCGACCTGGACCGTCAACACCAGCACCACGCCGACGAGCCACGCGAGGGGCAGTGCGGCGACCGGCGTGCCGTTGGCCGCACCGCACACCAGCACCTGGTAGAACGTCAACCAGGGAGCGAGGGCAAGAAGGACCGCGGGCCGCCCGCTCGCGGCCGCGGCAGCCAGGGCTACCGACCAGGCCACGACGAAGAACCCGAGGTGGGCCACGGCCAGCAGCGGATCGTGGAGCGACGCGGGCACCGAGGGCAGCGCGGCAACCCCGGTGACGGCCGCGAGCGCCAGCACGACACCGAACACCAGGCGTTCGGCCACGCCCAACTGCCAGATGCGCCGGAGGAAGGAGCCCGCGCGGGTAACGTGCTCGATCTCGGTGCGGCGGACGTAATGCCATCCGAGACGAACGGCGCTCGCGCCGCCGGTCCACAATCGGCTTCGAACGTCAGGCACGGGCCGGCTCCTGCTCCGCAACCTCGGGAGTGCAGACGGGGGGCTGGCCGGGGGGGCTCCAAACCATGGGTAGGGCATTGTACTCAGACCGGCGGGCCGCAGTACCGCGCGGGTTCAACCAGACTTTCAGGCCGCGTTCCGTGTCATAATCGGTGAACCGATTGTCTCGAACGAAGGAGTCCTCGTAGTGCGTTTACCCTTGTCCGGTCTGTCTGCGCTCGCGGGCGCCGCGCTCGTCCTGACGGTCGCCGCCTGCAATTCGGCCCCAACCTCACCGACCGTGGTGCCGTTCACCCAGGTCGATGTGCGCCCCGGCACGGGCGCGACGGCGGCGAGCGGCGACACGGTCACGGTGAACTACACGGGCTGGCTGTACAGCGCGACGGCCCCTGACCAGAAGGGGCTTCAGTTCGACACCACCACCGGCCGCGGCACGTTCTCGTTCCTGATCGGCGCGGGCCAGGTCATCCAGGGCTGGGATGAAGGCGTGGCGGGCATGCAGGCGGGCGGCCTGCGCCGGCTGATCATCCCGCCGAACATGGCGTACGGATCCGTTCGTGTGGGGGCGATCCCGCCCTATTCGACCCTCGTCTTCGAAATCGAGCTCGTGACGGTGGGCGTGGCGTCAGCCATCGTGACGCAGCCGTCCGCCCAGACGGTCTCGCCGGGAGCCACGGGGACATTCACGATCTCGGCAACCGGGACACCGGCGCCCACGTACCAGTGGCAGGTGTCGACCGACAACGGGTCCACGTTCATCAATCTGGTGGACTCGGCCACGTATGCGGGCACGACCACCGCCACGCTGACGGTGACGGCGGCCTCGGGCCTCAATGGCTACCAGTTCCGCTGCATTGTGACGAACACCGCTGGGTCGGCAACGAGCTCAGCGGCGATCTTGACGGTGAAGTAGGCCAGGCGACGGGAGCTTCCACGAGCTCCCGTCGGGGCGGACAAGGGGATGCGCACGCGTGCGCGATTCCGCCGCCGGTTCCCTGGAGCGCGTGCCGAGTGGAGGGTCGCGGGACCGACCGGGCGCGTTGGCTACTTCCGGCCCACCCGGTACCGAACGCCCATCATGTACGACCACTTGCGGTCGTTCATCTCGATCCCCGAGTTGTCGGTGGTATAGCCCTGGATCCAGGACCTGGAAACCTCGGCGTAGAGGAGCAGCCGGGAATTCATCCAGAACTCCGCGCCGCCACCCGCCACCAGTCCCCAGCCCGCCGTCTTCATCGTGATGATCTGGGTGCCGCCCTTGATGACCACCGTCGAGCCGTCAGCCTGCGGGAGGCTCTGATCCGCCATCGTCTGGGTCGTCGTGGTGGTGGCGCGATGGTAGTTTTCGCCGGCCAGGCCATACAGCCTGACGGGGCCGAACGACGGCCCCCCCTTCGCCACCAACCGCATCAGGTTACTGTCGAACGTCGTGGTGGCGGTCAGCGGAGATTGCACACCCTCCAGCGTCAGCACTGCCGGCTTGACATAGCTGAATTCGACGCCGACAAACGGGAAGACCCAGACGCTGGCACCCGCTTCCCAGGTGAATTTCGGGCTGTTGCCGGAACACGAGGAGAGGTTGCCGCACTGGACGAGTGCGAAGTCCTTGAGGTTCGAGAAGCCGAACCCGCCGCCCACCAGGATGCCCGGGCGCGGCTGAAGGCCTGCGCCGGAGGGTCCCACCATCGGACCCGCGCCAAGCCAGTTGCTGGGCACCGCCCCCTGCCGCAGCCAGACGGACGGGCTGGTGCCCGTTACGTCCACCACGAAGGTCGTCTGGGCCTGCGCCAGGTAGACGCCGGCCACTTCCTTGCGATCGCAGCCGACATCCTTGGTTGACGGGAAGAGCCCCGCCTCGACCACGAAGACGCGGCGCATGTTCTCGCAGTAGTCCACCCAGAACCGGACGTCCATCTTGGCCTTGGGGCCGCCCTCCATGGGCGGCAGCGTCAAGGTGGTCTCTGCACCCGGCTTGGCCGGCACCGTGGCCACGGTGGCCGCGTTCAGCACGAGTTCGATCGTCGATCCCTGCGGGGCATTGCGCACCATCACCGTCTGCGCCTGCACCACGCCGGCTGTCATCACGCACACAGCCGCTAGGACCAGCGACCGCCAGAGACACGTCATGCCCGATTCCTCCGCATATACAGCATTCAGACGATTATGTGTCACCGATAGCCGGAAAGTCACGAGTATTGGCTATACTCCGAGCGAGAATGCCCGACGGACGCCCACACGCGCCGGCCCACGGCCGGCACGCTTCGCTGTCGCCGCCGCTCAAGTGGGCGGGCGGCAAACGCTGGCAGGTGCGTCATATCCAGCCGATGTGGGAAGCGCACCGGCGCCGGCGGCTGGTTGAACCGTTCTGCGGGGGCCTGGCGATGGCGCTCGGGCTGCGGCCGGCGCGGGCGCTCCTGAACGACATCAACCCGCACCTGATCAACTTCTACCGGTGGGCCCGGCGCGGCTTCCGGATCGAAGGGGATCTGCACAACGACCGGGACCACTTCTACAAGTGCCGCGCGCGGTTCAACGAACTGGTCACGGACGGTCACAGCGGAACGCGTGAGGCGGCCGGGCTGTTCTATTACCTGAACCGGACCGGCTTCAACGGGCTGTGCCGCTTCAACCGGAGCGGTGCGTTCAACGTGCCGTTCGGCCAGTACGCGCGGATCGGCTATACGCGCGATTTCGCCGCCTACGAGCCGGTCCTGCAGCGCTGGCGCTTCACCTGCCAGGACTTCTCGTCGCTGCCGGTGCGGGCCGACGATTTCATCTACGCGGACCCGCCGTACGATGTGCCGTTTACGCACTACTCGCGCAATGGATTCAGTTGGCCGGACCAGGAACGCACGGCCCAATGGCTCGCGACCCACCCCGGCCCCGTCGTCCTGGTGAACCAGGCGACGCCCCGCATTCTAAACCTCTATGTCTCGCTCGGGTTTCGGGTACAGAAGCTGGACGCGCCGCGGCGTATCAGTTGCACGGGCGACCGCACGCCGGCGCTGGAAGTGCTGGCCACGCGGAATCTCTAGCGGCCCGTGGTATCTTTTGCGGACGCGATCCCAACAAGGAGCCGGATTGATGAGAGGAACGACCCCCGTCCGCCACGCGCTTCACCAGGCGCGCCCCGCCGGTGCTGCCAGCACCCGGCGCACCAGATTGGCCGCCCCCGCGCTGCTGCTCGGCGTGCTGCTGCTGCTCGCCGCCGTCGCCATGCCCTCTGCACAGCAGATCGGCAACGACACGCGCGACACGAAGCAACTGCAGGACGCGGCATTCGCCAAGGCCTACAGGGAATGGACGGGTGACGCGAAGTATGGCAGCCCGCTCGTCGACCACCTGCCCATCGTCAAGGGCATCCCGACGCCGAAGGACGTGCTGGGGTACTACGTGGGCGCGCCGCAGAAGCTCACGTACTACGCGGACATCCTGAAGTACTACCGCGCGCTGGCGGCGGCGACGCCGCGGGTGAAGGTGGAGACGATCGGCAAGTCGGACGAGGGACGCGAACTGGTCGTGGTGTGGGTCTCGTCTGACGCCAACATCAAGGCCCTCCAGCAGAACCGGGACAACTTGGCGAAGCTGGCGGATCCGCGCGGGCTCGGTGAGGAGCAGGTCCGGCAGCTGATCGCGGCGACGAAGCCGGACTATCACCTGATCGGCGGCTTGCACAGCACGGAGTCCGGTCCGTCAGAGATGTTGATGGAACTGGTCTATCGCATCGCCACGGAGACGTCGCCGATCATCACCGCGATTCGCAACAACGTGTACGTGTCGGTCACGCCGGTGGCCGACGCGGACGGGCGCGATCGCGCGGTGGACTGGTTCTACCAGGGGCTCGACCAGCAGCAGGCTCCGCCTTCGCCACAGGCGGCAGGAACCAATCCTCCCGCGGCTTCGGCGGGACGAGGGCGAGGCCAGGCAGCCGGAGCCAATCCGCCGGCGGCCCAGACGACGGGAACCAACCCGCCTGCGGCCCCGGCAGCCGCGTCAGTGGCGCAGGGCCGTGGTGGAGCGTCCGGCGCCGGACAGGTCGCACCGGGCGGGCGCGGCGGCATGGCGGGCGGTGGATCCGTGCCGTACTGGGGCAAGTACGTCTACCACGACAACAACCGCGACATTAACATCGCGCTGGTGCAGATGCGGGCGCTGACCGACTGGTACTTCACGGCGCACCCGCCGGTGATGCACGACCTGCACGAGTCGATGTCGCTGCTCTACACCTACAGCGGCGGCCCGCCTCAGAATCCGAATCTCGACCCGCTGCTCTTCTTCGAACTGCCGTGGTTCTCGAACTGGGAAATCGCCCAGATGACGAAGTGGGGCATGCCGGGCGTGTATACGCATGCGTTCATGGATGGCTGGTCGCCGGGCTACCTCGGGTCCGTGTCGTACAACCACAACGGCGTGATGAAGATGTACGAAACGCAGTCGGGGCGCGACCCGGTGACCCCGCCAGCGACGCCGGCGGCCGCACCGGCCACGACGCAGGCCGCAACGCCAACCACACCACCCGCCACGCCCCCGGCGGCCACGCAGGCCGCAGCGCCCAAGCCGCCGGCCGCGACGGCGGTCGCGGGTGGGACGACGGCTCCGGCGGCTCCGGCCGCCGCCACACCGGCGACCGCACCGGCCGCGGCATCCGGGCGGGGACAAGGACGAGGCGGGACTCCGGCGCCCGACGTGATGGCCGGACGCGGCGGTGAGGCGGGCGGGCGCGGGGGTGAGGCGGGCGGGCGCGGCGGCAGCGCCGTGCCGTCCGGACGCGGAGGCACCCAGGATCGCGAGTGGTATCGCGGCCTCCCGGTGCCGCCGAACGCCGCGGCAAGCTTCACGCGGCGCGACAACACCAACTACATGGAGACGGCCATCCTCTCGTCGCTCCAGCTCACGTCCATGTTCCCGGGCGTCGTAGTGGAGAACTTCTACGTCAAGTCCCGGAACTCGATCGAGGACGGCAGGACCAAGGCGCCGTTCGGCTTCGTGATCCCGGTTCAGCGCGACATGACGAAGGCGGCAGAGCTTGTGCGCCTCCTCCGGGTCCAGGGGATCGAGATCGGCCAGGCCACCGCGGATATCAAGATCGGCGATGCCACGTTCCCGGCCGGCTCGTACGTGATCAAGCGCGATCAGCCCTATGGCCGCCTTGCCAAGAACCTGCTCGAGAAGCAGGTCTACCCGGACGCGCGCCTCACCACCTACGACGACAGCGGCTGGACGATGGGGCTGCAGATGCTGGTGGACGTGAAGGAGATCAACGACGCGGCGATCCTGAAGGTGGCCACGACGCCCGTGAAGCAGGTCGTCCTCAAGGGCAGGATCGCCGGCACGGGCACGGCCGGCCTGGCCGTGGCGCACTACGGGTCGAACAACATGGTGGCCTTGCGCTACAAGCTCAAGGCGGTCGCGATGAAGATCGCGGAAAAGAGCTTCACGGCAGACGGCGTGGAGTTCCCGGCCGGGTCGTTCATCATCCCGGGCGCACCGGCCGCCAACGTCCGTGCGGCCATCGAGGAGTTCGGCCTCACGGCGGCCGCCCTGACCGCGCTGCCCACCGTGGCGTCACACGACGCGGCGGCGCCGCGCGTCGCCATCTACTCCCAGTGGACCAGCACGCAGGATCTCGGCTGGTACCGGCTGACGTTCGACAACTTCGGCATCCCGTACGACTTGATCTTCAAGGAGCAGGTCCGGAAGGGCGACCTGCGCAGCAAGTACGACGTCATCATCATGGCCGCGCAGAACATCACGCGCCTGAGCGTGATGCAGCCGGCGGCGACCAGGCCGCAGCCGTACGAGAAGACGGAGAAGTACCAGTTCCTGGGGATGTACGGATCGACGCCCGACATGTCCGGCGGCTTCGGGCAGGAAGGCGTGGATGCGTTCGCCCGGTTCCTCGAGGGCGGCGGCACGCTCGTCGCGGCGGGCGCCGCCATCCGGTTCCCCATCGAGTTCGGCTGGGCTCGCACCATCGACACGGAGCCGGTGACCGGCGTGACGGCGCAGCGCCCGATCGTCCAGGGCGAGGTGGTGCGCACCGATCACCCGATGTTCTACGGGTACGCCGAGAAGATGCTGCCGATGAAGTACGTCGGCGGCAGCGTCCTGCGCGTGGGCGTGGCGGACCAGCCCAACATCCTCGCGCGGTACGTGGGCGGCGATGCGTCGGTGCTGAGCGGCCTCATGACCGGCGCTGACAACCTGCGGCAGAAGGCGTTCGCGGCCGACGTGCCCGGCGCCAACAACGGCAAGGGGCGCGTGATCCTGTTCGCGAACAACCCGGTGTATCGCTGGCAGAATCACGGCGAATTCAACATGATGTTCAACGTGCTGTTGAACTGGGCCTACGTGCCGCCGGCCGCCGGCCGCTGATATCCCTGGGGTCAGGTCCAAACGGAAAGATCTTCTCCAACTATTTGGATCGTACGTGGATTCAATGGCTCGTTAGAGATCTTCCCGTTTGGACCTGACCCCACCTTTGTGAGACACGTATGAAACGAGTTACTGCGGTCGTTGCTGGAAGTGTCCTTGTGGTGGCCGCCCTGGTTCTGGTACGCGCACAGTCGCCGGTCACACCCACCGTGGCGCAGCGCGCCAGGCCCATCGCGCTGACCGACGTACGACTCACAGGCGGACCGCTCAAACACGCACAGGACTTGAACGGCCAGTACCTGCTGAGCCTTGAACCCGACCGCATGATGGCGTTCCTGCGCAAGGCTGCGGGCCTCACGCCAAAGGCTGAGGGCTACGGCGGATGGGACGGCCCCGGCCGGCAGCTCACCGGCCACATCGCGGGCCACTACCTGTCCGGCGTCAGCCTCATGTACGCCGCAACCGGTGACGATCGGTACAAGCAGCGCGCCGACTACCTCGTCAACGAGCTCAAGGCCGTGCAGGACGCGCAGGGTGACGGCTACATCGGCGCGCAGGCCGACCGCGACAACACGCCCGGAAAGAAGCTCTACCAGGATCTGGCCAACGGCATCATCAAGTCCGGCGGCTTCGACCTCAATGGCATGTGGTCGCCGTGGTACGTGCAACACAAGATCTTCGCGGGACTGCGCGACGCCTACCACTTCACCGGGAACCGGCGGGCGCTCGGCGTGGAAATCGCCTTCGCCGGCTGGGCCGACAGCATCGTCTCGAAGCTGACACCGGAACAGGTGCAGCGCATGCTCGCCACAGAATTCGGCGGCATGAACGAGGTCATGGTCGACCTGTATGCCGATACCGGGGACAGGCGGTGGCTGGCCGTCGCCGACCGCTTCGAGCACAAGGCCATCATCGACCCCCTCTCGCGGCGAGAGGACATCCTGCAGGGCAAGCACGGCAACACGCTGGTGCCGAAGCTCCTGGGTTCGCTCGTGCGCTACGTCTTCACCGGCTCCGAGGCCGACGGCACCGCGGCGCGGTTCTTCTGGGATGAGGTGGCGCTCCATCACAGCTTCGCCACCGGCGGGCACGGCCGGAACGAGTATTTCGGTGCGCCCGACGAGCTCGACGCCATGATCGACGGCCGGACCGGCGAGACGTGCAATGTCTACAACATGATCAAGATGGCGCGGGCGCTGTTCGCCCTGGACCCGCAGATGAAGTACGCGGACTTCCAGGAGCGCGCGCTCTTCAATCACATCCTCGGCTCGATCGACCCCGAGGACGGGGCGACGTGCTACATGGTCCCGGTCGGCCAGGGCGTCTCGCGTGAATACCAGAACATGCAGCAGAGCTTCACGTGCTGCGTCGGGTCGGGCATGGAAAGTCACGCCCTGCACGGCGACGGGTTGTATTTCGAATCGGGCGACACGCTGTGGGTGAACATCTACGCGCCCTCGATCGCCCGCTGGCGCGCCGCCGGCGCGACGCTGGCAATGGCGACCTCGTTCCCGGAAGGCGGCGACGCGACGCTCACGCTGACGCTCGACGCCGCGCGCGCGTTCACGATCATGCTGCGCCGGCCGTACTGGGCGGGGGCGGGTTTTACGCTGAAGGTGAACGGCGCACGTGTGACGGACGTCGCCCCCGCCGGTTCGTACGTCGTCATCAAGCGCACCTGGAAGACGGGCGATGCTGTCGAACTGGCCCTTCCGAAGGCCCTGCGCCTCGAACCGCTGCCCGACAATCCCTCTCGCGCGGCCATCATGTGGGGGCCGCTCGTGCTGGCCGGGGATCTCGGCGCGATCCCGCCCCGCCGGGGGCGCGGCGAGGCCGCACCGACGCCCGCGCCGCCGCGCCCGACCGCGCCGACTATGGTGACGGATGCCAAGACCATCGACGGGTGGATCAAGCCGTCGGAAACCAGGCCCGGGACGTTCCGAACCGTCAACGCGGGCCGCGACCGCGACGTGGATCTCGTGCCGTTCTACCAACTGCACCGGCGGATCTACTCGGCCTACTGGGATGTGCTGACGCCGGTGAAATGGACCGAGCGATCGGCGGCAATCCGGGCGGCGCAGGAAGCGCAACGCGCGCTCGAGGCCTCGACTGTGGCGTTCGTGCAACCGGGCCAGATGCAGACCGAGCGCGATTTCAATCAGACGGGAGGCACGTCGGCGCCCGCGCAATACCTTGGACGGTACGGGCGGCGCGCCACGGACTGGTTTGCGTTCGACATCCCCGTCGATCCCGTGCAGCGCGTCACGCTGGTGGTCACGTACAACCGCAACGAGAGCGCCACCCGATCCTTCGACATCCTGGCTGACGGCGCCCTGATTGGCCATCAGACGATCGCGCGCCGGAGCCCGCAGGAGAAGGAAGACTTCTTCGACGTCACCTACCCGATCCCGGCCGGCCTGACGGCCGGCAAGCCGAAGGTGACGATCCGCTTTCAGGCCTCGGCGGGCAGCGAGACCGGCACCGTCTACGGCCTCCGCCTTGTCCGCTAATTGTGGGGTCAGGTCCAAATGGAAAGATCTTGTCCAATGATTTGGATCGCAAACTGATCCAAAATTCCGTAGAAGATCTTTCCATTTGGACCTGACCCCAGATCCAAACGGAAAGATCTTGTCCAATGATTTGGATCGCAAACTGATCCAAAATTCCGTAGAAGATCTTTCCATTTGGACCTGACCCCAGATCATGGAGCATCGATCGATGAATAGTCAGTCTCGCAGACGGGCGACCACCTCGCTGATGGCGGTCGTCATCCTCACGTGCGCCGCGTTAACGGCGGCGCTCTCCGGGCAGGATCGCCTGAAGGCGATGCCGGGCTACGACCAGTTCCAGAAGATGAGCAAGGAACTGACGGGCTCGGTGAAGACGGGTGCGCTGAACGCCACGTGGAAGGACGGCGGCGCGGCGTTCGAGTACCCGAAGGACGGCACGATCTACCGCTACGACATCGCCACCAAGCAGACCACCGAGGTTGGGCCCGCGCCAGCCGCCGACGCGGCGGGCGGACGGGGCGGGCGCGGCGGTGGCGGCGGCCCGGCTCGCGGCCGCCAGGTGTCGTCGGTCGACTCTCCCGACAAGACGCTGAAGGCGTTCTACAAGGATCGCAATCTCTTCATCAGCGCCGCCGACGGCACCGGCGAAGTCCCGGTGACCACCGACGGCAGCGAGAAGGACCGCATCAAGTACGGCACAGCCAGCTGGGTCTACGGCGAGGAACTGGCCCAGACGACGGCGATGTGGTGGTCGCCGGACGGGAAGAAGCTGGCCTACTACCGCTTCGACGAGAAGAAGGTGCCGGACTACTTCCTGCAGATGGATCAGACAAAACTCTACACGACCGTCGACACCGAAGCGTATCCGAAGTCGGGCGAGCCCAACCCCATCGTCGATCTGTTCGTCTACGACGTGGCCACGAAGGCGACGACGAAAGTCGACGTGCGCGGCGGCCGGCCCTTCGACAACGACGTGGTTGGTCACTACGTGTACCGCATCGCGTGGTCCCGCGACGGCCGCGAACTGCTCTTCTCGCGCGCGAACCGGCGGCAGAACATCCTCGAGCTGGCCGCGGCCAACCCGTCCACCGGCGCGTGCCGCGTGATCCTCCGCGAGGAATGGCCCACGGGCTGGATCCAGGAGAACCCGGCGCAGATCTTCCTCAAAGACGGCAAGCGGTTCATCTGGGCCTCCGAGCGGAACGGCTGGCAGAACTACTACCTCTACGACCTGTCCGGCACGCTGATCACGCCGCTGACGCGCTACACCGCCTTCGAGGCAGCCACCATCGTCAAGATCGACGAGGACGCCAAGGTGATGTTCGTGATGGCGCGTGACGGCGACAACTACCTGAAGCTGCAACTGCACCGCGTCAGCCTCGATGGCAAGACGGACGTGCGCCTGACCGATCCCGCGTTCACGCACACGATCGGCGGCTGCATGGCCGGTGCCGGCGGGCGCGGGGCCGGTGGTCCCGGCGGCCCAAGCGCGTGCGGCATCTCGCCGGACAACAAGTACGCCGTGGACGTGTACCAGACGCACGACTCGCCGCCGGCCACGCGCCTGGTGGACGCCGCGACCGGCAAGACGGTGACGGAACTCGCGAAGAGCGACACGACCCGGTTCGACTCGTTGAAGCTGAAGAAGACGGAGATGTTCACGTATCTCGCGGCCGACGGCAAGACGCCGCTCCGCGGCCTCATCAGCTTCCCGTCCACCTTCGATCCCGCAAAGAAGTACCCGTCGATCGTGTCCGTGTACGGCGGGCCCGCGTCGGCCAGCAACACGGCGCGCGAGACGTTCGTGCAGCCCAACCCCACCACCGAGTACGGCTTCCTCGTGATCAACCTCGACTCGCGCGCCGCGCCCGGCATGGGCAAGCGCACGCTCGACGCGATCTACCTGAAGCTGGGCCAGGTGGAAATGGACGACATGGCGGAGGGCATCAAGGCGCTCTGGAACCGGCCGTACTTCGATCGTGACCGTGTCGGGATCCAGGGCACGTCGTACGGCGGCTACGCGTCTCTGATGGCGGTCCTGCGCCACCCGGAAGCGTTCCGCGCGGCCGCGGCCTCGTCCTCGCCCACGGCGTGGATCCACTACGACACGATCTACACCGAGCGGTACATGTGGATCCCGCAGGAGAACAAGGACGGCTACGACCTGGGCAGCGCGATGAAGTACGCCGACAAGCTCGACGGCCGGCTGCTGATCTACTACGGCACGGCCGACAACAACGTCCACCCGACCAACTCGATGCAGCTGATCCAGGCGCTGCAGCGGGCGGGCAAGAGTTTTGACGTGCAGGTGGGCCCGGACGCCGGGCATTCAGGGGTGAATCAGCAGCGGATGATGGAGTTCTTCATCCAGAACCTCGTCATCGATCCGCCGAAGCGCGCCGCGGCCGCCGTCGCGACGACCGGGGCCAAGTAACGCAGAGGGCCGGCCCGCACGGGGCCGGCCCTCTGGTCCGACGAGTTGCTGATCGGGTCGGACGCGCGATCGGTCCCTACTTCCCCACCGTCTCCATCGCGCGATACACCGGGTAGAACTCCGGCGGCGTCGTGGCGCCCAGCACCGGGTCCAGGATGTTCCACGCCATCAAGCCATCGGCCGATCGCGGGTCGAACAGGATGAACGCCAGCCGCGCGAGCGGCTGATCCATCGGCACCACGATTGAGCCCGCCGGGAGCGTCTGTTCCGTCGCTTCCCACGCGCCGGTCAAGGTCCGCATCTTGTGCGTGCCCTGGTACTCCCGGTCGGCCAGCACGTTGGTGGCAATCTTGTAGCGCTCGCCCTTGAACACGGTCTCCTTCTCGAGGCGGACGTACTTGATGCCGTGCGCCTCGAGCCGATCGATGACGCTGGCCAGCACCCGCGCGGAGGGCGACCCGCCCGGGCCGCCGCGGCCGCCACCCATGCCGCCCATGCCCGGGGCCGCTCCGCCGCGGCCCTGACCCGACGGCGGGCCACCGGCGGCCCCACGCCCCTGCCCCGCCGCGCCAGCCGCCGGCGGCGCACCCGACCCGCCCGCTGGCGGTGGCGCCGGCGGGCCGCCCGCGCGGCCCGCGCCCGGAGCGCCGCTCGCCGCCGCAGCCGGCGCGCCCGGGATCACGGCCGGCAGCACCCACACGCGCGGTGCGAGGCTCGTCTCGGTCGGTTCCGTCGTGAGGAACACCGGCAGCGATTCGGACGTCTCGCCGCCCGGCACGCGCTTGCGATACGGCCGATCCGCCACGTACGGATTGCGTTCGGTCACGGTCTGGGCAAACACGATGGTCTTCGGTTCGGGCGCCTTCACCAGCTCCTGCCGGACCGCCAGCTGCTTGCCGACGATCGACTCGGTCTCGGCCGTCGCCACGGCCTTCCGGACCGCTTCGGCGTTGGGCCCGACGAAGTTCAGGATTTCCTCGACGAACCAGTACGACGCCTTGATGCGATCCTCGAATGATGCGTAGGAATACGTCTCCGACAGGATGCCCAGGCGGTTGCGCACGCCGAAGTAGGTCGACGTGTAGCGCGGGTTCGCCAGGTCGGCGTCCGACCGCCAGGCGCGCTCGGCGCCTCGGGAGACGCCGCCATAGTAGAAGAAGTCCCATCCGTGCTTCGCCTTCACGGCCTTCGTCACGGCCGGCAGCAACTCGTTGCGCAGCATCCCGAAGGTGGCCTTCGAGTCGTTCGGGTTGAGCGACGTCTCGTAGGTCAGGTAGAAGCCGCTATCGGCGCTGCCGTCCGTCGTGTGCAGGTCCACGGCGACGTGCGGGTCGTAGTTGGTCAGCATCATCGCCAGCGACCTGGCCTCGGCCGTCTCCAGCTTGGTGCAGTCGCGGTTGAGATCCAGGTCCTGCGCGTTGGCGCGCTGCCCCATCCCGCCGATCGGCCCGTTCTGGCTCGGCCGGTTCTGCAGGCTCACGCGCTCGTTCCCGTCCGCGTTGTAAATCGGGTTGATCAGCAGCACCATCGACTTGAACCACTCGGCGCGCTCGCCCTTCGCGATCGAGCGCAGCAGCCACAACAGGGCTTCCTTGCCTTCCACTTCGCCGGCGTGGATGTTGCCCTGGATGTAGACACGGGTCTTCCTGGTGGCCAGCACTTCGGCCGCCGTCGCCCCCGGCGCGCCAATCACGGCCAGCGGCATCGGCCGCCCTTCGGACGTGTAGCCATACGTGGCCAGGTGAATCTGCGGCGACGCAGCCGCCATCGCCTTCATGAAGCTGACGACGTCGTCATACCGGCTCGTCTCGGCGTAGTTGGTGGCCTCGGGCCTCGTCAGCGGCCAGGCCTTGGCGGTCGCGGAGGCCTTCGGCGCGGCGGCCGGCGCTTTCGCGGGGGCCTGGGCGGATAGCGCGCCGCCCTGGAGGGCGAACCACGCCACCAGCGCGACGGTAGAGATCAGGTACACGGCTATGCTCGAACGCTTCATCGCTGGATTCTCCTCGAGAGACCGTGGAGTCTACCAGACCTCCAGGTGTTCCTGCACTGTCTTCAACTGCATCACGGCGGGCGTCGGGCCATCCACCGCCCGGATGGTGACGGCCATCATCGTGCGGCGGCGCGTCAGGGCCGCGGGCACGCGAATCTCGACGTCGACGGGCACCAGCGACGTCGACTGAAACGGCTTGACGGGTACCGCCGTCCCCTCGACCTCGAGGACGTAGCGACGCGCCTGCCCGTTCGAGCCGCGGAACGTGCAGACCAGCGTCACGTCGGAGTCGTCGTACACGGTCAGCACGTAACGCTGCCAGCCGCTCGCTTCGCGATACGTGCGGCCGTCGGCCGATCCGGTGGTGACGCCTTCGCCGCTGAACTCGTGATCGCGCTCGCTCGACGCGGCGCCCACCGTGACGAGATCGACCACGCGGCGGGCTTGCGCTGGATCGGCAAACGCCGGCCCGGCCGCGGTGAACGCCAGCACCAGCGCCAGCCCGGCCGCCGCGCCACGCCTCACGCGAGCGCCTTCTTCAACAGGTCGGCCAGCGCCCGGATCTCGTACGGTTTCTGGATGAAGGCAAACGACCCGGCCGCGGCGGCACGGTCCATCACGTCGGCTTCGGCGAACCCGCTCGACATCAGGACACGCACGGTGGGGTCCATCTCCCGCAGGCGAATCAGGGCCGTCAGGCCGTCCATTCTCGGCATCGTCACGTCCAGGACCACCCCGCGAATCTCCTGGCGGTGTGCCGTGAAGATCTCCAGCGCTTCCTCGCCGTCGCCGGCCTGGAGCACCGTGTACCCGAGACGCTGGAGCATCAACGCGGCGATCGATCGGACCGCCTCCTCGTCGTCCACGAGCAGGATCGTCCCGGTGCCGGGCTCGATCGGCTGGGCAGGCGCCTCCGGTTCAACGGCATCGACGCTGCGATCGGCGGCCGGCAGCATGACGCGGAACGACGTGCCCTTGCCCGGTTTGCTCCGGACCTTGATCACGCCCTGATGGCCGCGGACGATGCCCAGCACCGCCGGAAGCCCGAGTCCCCGCCCCGTGAACTTCGTCGTGAAGAACGGGTCAAAAATCCGGGCGAGCGTCGGCTCGTCCATGCCCGGCCCCGTGTCCGCGACGTTGAGCCACACGTAGAGCCCGCCGGGCATCTCGGCGTGCAACCACTCATCGACCAGGTCCTCGGGCATGCAATCCGCCATGCCCGTGTTGATCGTGATCTCGCCGCCCGTGCCCTCGATGGCCTCGGCCGCATTGGTCACCAGGTGCGCCAGCACCTGGCGCATCTGCGACTCGTCGGCCTCAATCTCCGGCAGATCGTCCGACAGGCTCAACGTGATCGACGCGCGTCCGGCCGACGAAAGCCGGAGCATCGGCGCCATCTCCTCGACCAGGGCGTTGAGGTTCATCCGTTCCACCACGAAGCGTCCGCGACCCGAGTACGCCAGCATGTGGCGCGTCAGCTCGGCCGCCCGGCGCGACGCCGCGTCCGCATCGCGAAGAAAGCCTATCACTTCCGAGTCCTTCGGCAGGTGCTCGACCGCCATCCCGAGGTTCCCCAGGATGGTCATCAGGAGGTTGTTGAAATCGTGCGCCACGCCGCCGGCGAGCATGCCGAGGCTCTCGAGTTTCTGGATCTGCTGCGCGCGGCTCTGCAGGCGCTGGCGCTCCTCGTCCGCGCGCTTCGCGGCCAGCATCGTCTCACGCAGGAGAGCCTCGGATCGCTCGAGCTCGGTCTTCTGCGCGAGCAGGGTGGCGTTGGCCTCCGCGAGCGCCTGTTCGTTCCTGCGAGCCCGATGGACGCTCCGCACGAGATCGGCGGCCAGCAGGCGGACGAGCAGTGCGGTGAAGATCAGGATGCACACGGGCCCGATGATGTCCTCGTAGCGGGCGATGCCGTGGTACGGCGTGGGGAGCACGTTGTGGATGTCGGCCACGACGAGGCCCGCTGCGGACATCCCCGTCAGCACGGTCACGAGGACGAACCCGCGACGGCCCAGCAGCAGGCTCGCAAGCACGAGCACGGCCGGCAGCAGCATGGTCGTGACGCTGTGGATCCCACTCGTGCTGGTGTAGAGCGTCGTGTTGATCGCCACGAGCATGGCGAGCATGGTGACGAGCCGGGCCGGGGCCGTCCGGCCGCGGATGGTCAGCCAGTACGCCACCAGGGCCAGCACCAGACTCACGAGGATGATGACCCGCAGCACCGGACGGTGCATCAGGACAAACTCGAAGAACAGCGCGATCAGGAGGCCGGCGAGAATCGCCCAGACCGCCGCGCGTGTCAGTCTCGTCTCGCGGTCCCGATCGCGCAGATCGGGTGCTGCCAGCGATAGCAACTGCCAGAATCTAGATAGCATTCGATTTCCGACGCCAACCTCGCCGGCTCAGCCGGAGTGTGGTGGGAGAGAGGGTCGTACACAACTAATAGTGGCAAGAGCATACCCGAAATCGATGGCGCCGGAACCCGACGGGTGCAATTCTCGTCGAAGACATCGAGCGGGTTGATTCTACCGACCGGTAGTTATACATTGACCTACCGGTCGGTATACGCATTCCCATACAGTTTCCATAGATGAAAGCACACACTTCATCCGCCGTTCCAGACGTCACCCCGGCCGAGAGCGACCCGCAGACCCGGGAACGCCTCATCGAGGCCGCCGTGCGCGTCTTTGCGCGAAAGGGCTACGCGTCGGCATCGGTCAGGGAAATCGCCGAGATCGCCCGTGTGACGAAACCCGCGCTCTACTACCACTTCGGCAGCAAGGAAGGCCTGCTGGTCACCATCCTGCAACAGGGCACGATGGCGTTCCGGGTGGCGCTGGTTCGGGCTTCCACCCGGCCCGGCCGCGCGGTCGACCGCCTCGTGGCCCTCTGCGACGACTTTTATGCTCTCTTCGAGGAGACCGTCCCGATCGTCCGCGTGGCGCATACGGTGCTGCTGGGCCCCCCGGATGCCGTGCCGCCGTTCGATCCGGGGCTGCTCGAGCGCGAGATCCGGGACGCGTTCACGCGCCTCGTCGAGGACGGCCAGCGCGAGGGCGCGATCCGGACGGACGCCACCGCTACCGACATCACGCTCGGCCTGATGGGGATCCTCGAGGGCTGCTGGTCGCGCCTGCTCCATCATGGCTTCGAACGCATCGACATCGACACGCTGCATCGCCTCATCCGGCTGCTGCTCGAGAGCGCCCCGGCGCCTCCGCACATCTCAGGAGAAGACACGTAATGACTCGGATTGCGCATTTTTCATTGGCACTCACGCTCGCGCTGGCGGCAGGCGTCGCCGGTTGCGCCAGGCAGGCCGCACCCGATGCCGGCCCCGTGGCCCGTCCTCCCGTGGCGGTATCCGCCGCCCCCGTCGTCGCTGGCGAACTCCAGGAGAGCGTCGACGTGGTCGGGTCGCTCGAACCCAAGTTCTTCGCTGACGTGAAGTCGGAGGTGACCGGGACGGTCACGGCGGTCTACGTCACCGAGTGGGTCCCGGTGCGGAAGGGCGACAAACTGGCACACCTCGACACGCGCGAGACCGAGGCGGGGATCGACGCCATCAAGGCCACCGTGGCGCAGGCGCGCGTGTCCCAGGCGCGTGCGACGCGGGAGTACGACCGTGCCCGGCAGTTGAAGGAATTCGGCCTCATCACGCCCCAGAACTTCGACGAGGCCAGGTCGGCGGTGGATGCGGCCGCGGCGGCGGTGGCGGCGGGCGAGGCGCAGGTGAAAGCGGCCGAGAGCCGGCTGGCCAAGTCCTACATCGTGTCACCCATGGACGGGATCGTGGCCCTGCGCGGCGTGAGCGTCGGCGATCGCGTCGAGAACATGGGGGGGAACGCGTCGATGTTCCGGATTGTCGACAACCGGGTGCTGGATCTGAAGGTGTCGGTGCCGTCATCGCGTCTCGCGCGGATCAAGGTCGGTCAGCTGCTGGAGTTCTCCACGGATACGATTCCGGGCAAGCGCTTCACCGGCAAGGTGGCGTTCATCAACCCGGAGCTCGACGAGGTGAGCCGCTCGGCCACCGTGGTGGCGGAAGTCCTCAACGCGGACGGTGCACTGCGCGGCGGGGCGTTTGCGAAGGGCCGCATCGTGGTCGCCAACCGGCCGGACGTGCTGCAGATTCCGCGGGAGGCGCTGCAGACGTGGAACATGGAGCAGCGCACCGGCGAGGTCTACGTGGTCAAGGGCGACCAGGCCGAGAAGCGCGCGGTCACGACGGGCGTGCCCAACGGCGGCACCGTCGAAATCGTGTCGGGCCTCGCGGCGGGTGAACTGGTGATCACGCGCGGCGGCTTCTCGATTGGCCAGGGCGACAAGATTGCCGTCACGAAGGGAGCGGGGGCCTAGCGATGTTCCTCTCCAACCTTTCGATCCGGCGGCCCGTGGTCGCCACGGTGATGATGCTGACGCTCGTCACGCTCGGCCTGTTCTCGATCCGGCGGCTCCCCATCGACCTGATGCCGGAAGTGGAGATCCCGGTCCTGTCGATCCTGACGGAATTCCCCGGCGCGTCGCCCGAATCGGTCGAGCGCGAGGTGAGCCGGAAGATCGAGGAGGCGATCAACCCGATCGCGGGCGTCAAGCACGTGTCTTCGGTGTCGCGCGAGGGCCTGTCCTCGGTCGTCGTGGAGTTCAACCTCGAGGTCAAGATCAACGACGTCTCGCAGGAGGCGCGCGCCAAGATCAACTCGATTCGCCGTGAACTGCCGGCCACCATGAAGGAGCCGGTGATCCAGAAGTTCGACTTCACGGCGCTGCCGGCCATCTCGCTGGCGGTGGTCTCGAAGACGCTGGGCCCGCGGGAACTGACCACGCTGGCCGATCGGACGATCAAGCGACGGCTGGAGAGCGTGCAGGGTGTGGCCAAGGCCAAGCTCATCGGCACCTCCAAGCGCGAGGTCGCGGTGGACCTCGACCCGACCCGGCTCGCGGCGCTCGGGATGGGCGTCGACGAGGTCATCGGCGGCCTGAGCGCCGAGAACGTGAACACCCCGCTCGGCCGCATGACGCAGGGCAGCACCGAGATGCCGCTGCGCATCTCGGGCAAGCCGAAGACGCCGGCCGAGTACACCGACATGGTGATCAGCCGCCGGAGCGGCAGCCCGGTCCGGCTCGGCGACGTGGCCACCATTCACGACACGATCGAGGAACAGCGGTCGCTGGCGGTGATCCGGGGCCAGCCGGCGGTGGCGATCGACATCACGAAGCAGACGAAGGCGAACACGGTGTCGGTGGTCGATCTCGTCACCGCCAAGGTGGCGGAATTGAACAAGGAACTGCCGGCCGGCACGGAGATCCAGATCATCCGCGACACGTCGATCTTCATCCGCGAAGCGGTGGCCGACGTCGAGAACTCGCTCATCCTCGGCGGCCTGCTCACGATCATCATCGTGTTCTGCTTCCTGAACTCCTGGCGGTCGACGGTCATCACGGGCCTGACGCTTCCCATCTCGGTCATCGCGTCGTTCATCGTCATGTATTTCCTGGGAATGACGCTGAACATGATGACGCTGATGGCGCTCTCGCTCGCGATCGGCCTCCTGATCGATGACGCGATCGTCGTGCGCGAGAACATCGTGCGCCACCTCGAGAAGGGCCAGGACCACTTCACGGCGGCCCGCGAGGGCACGGCCGAAATCGGTCTCGCGGTGCTGGCGACCTCCATGTCGATCATCGCGGTGTTCGTGCCGGTGGCCTTCATGAAGGGCATCATCGGGCGCTTCTTCTTCCAGTTCGGCATCACCGTGGCGTTCGCGGTGATGGTCTCGCTGTTCGTGTCCTTCACGCTGGACCCGATGCTGTCGTCACGCTGGCACGACCCGGACATCGAGCGGGCCGGCAGGCGCAACCTGCTCCAGCGCGCGCTCGACGGGTTCAACAACTGGTTCGAACGCATGGCCGACGGCTACAAGGGCGTGATCGCGTGGGCCATCGATCATCGGACGTCGATCGTGGCGATGGCGGTGGCCGCCTTCGTCGGCGGGATCGCGATCTTCGGCGTCCTGCAGAGCGAGTTCCAGCCGCCGATGGACCAGGGCGAGTTCATGGTCAAGTTCAAGAGCGCGCCCGGGTCGTCCATGGCCGAGACGAAGGGCCGGCTCGAGGAGACACTGAAGGCCCTGGGCGAGTTCAAGGAAGTCGCCTACACCTACGCGACCATCGGGTCCGGCGACTCCGATACCGTGCGCGATGCGATGGTGTTCGTCAAGCTCGTGCCGCGCAAGGATCGGGCGATCGGCGTCCCGCAGGTGATTCACGTCGCGCGCGCGCGGCTGCAGCAGATCCCGGGCATCATCATCTCGATCCAGGAAGATCCCAACTCGTTCCAGAAGGCGCTGGTCGTGGTGCTGCAAGGCGAGGACATCGTGACGCTGAAGCGGTACGCGAAGGCCCTCAAGCACGAACTGACCGGCATCCGCGGCGTGGTGGACGTCGAGGCGGTCGGCGAGCACGACACGCCCGAGTACCGGCTCGTGGTGGACCGGGAGCGCGCGTCGGCCTCAGGCGTCGGCAGCGGTCCCGTGGCCAACACGGTGGCCGTGCTCGTGGGCGGCCAGGCCGTCACGACGTACGAGGACGACGAGGGCGAGGCCGTCAACGTCCGCGTGCGGCTGGCCGAGCCGCTGCGCGGCAGCGTCAGACAGATCGGCGACCTGAAGGTCACGGTGCCGTCGATGCAGGGCACCACCCTCGTGCCGATCTCCGATCTCGTCACCGTGTCGCGAGCCACCTCCGCGTCGGAGATCAGCCGGCGCGACCTGTCGCGGCAAGTGACGGTGGATGCGAACCTCGACGCCCTCCCGCTCGGGACGGCCAGCCAACTGGCCGAGCAGGCGGCCGCGCGGATCGGCATGGCGCCGGGCTACAAGGCCCTCATCGGCGGCGACGCCGAGATCATGGTCGAGTCGTTCCAGTCGCTCGCCGAGTCACTCCTGCTCGCCGTGATCTTCGTCTACCTGATCCTGGCGGCGCAGTTCGAATCGTTCATCGATCCGCTCTCGATCATGCTCTCGCTGCCGCTGTCGATCGTCGGCATGGCGGGCATGCTGCTCCTCACGGGAGACACGATCAACATCATGTCGCTCATCGGCCTCATCATGCTGATGGGGCTGGTGACGAAGAACGCCATCCTGCTCATCGACTACACGAAGGTCATGCGACGCAGCGGGATGGACCGGCGCACGGCGCTCATCACGGCCGGCCGGACCCGGCTGCGGCCGATCCTGATGACGACCTCCGCCATGATCTTCGGCATGCTGCCGCTGTTCTTCGCCCTCGGCGAGGGCGCCGAGTTCCGGGCGCCGATGGCGCGCGCCGTCGTCGGTGGCCTCATCACCTCGACGCTGCTGACGCTCATCGTCGTGCCGGTGGTGTACACCCTCCTCGACGACGTGACGGTCTGGCTGTTCCGGAAGCGCAAGCAGACGGCGGCGGCGGCCGTGACGACGGCGCTGGTCCTCGCCGCCGCGCTGGCCGCCCCGGCCGCCGCGCAGGCGCAGGAACCGCCGGCCCCGGCGCGCTCCATCGCGGCGCAGGTGGCGAAGGCGGCGGCAGACCTCTCGCCGGCGAAGGTCCGGACGCTCACGCTGGCGGACGCGCTCAAGCTGGCGGCCGCCCAGAACCTCGATATCCAGAAAGCCATGGAGTACAAGAACTGGGTCCAGGGCAAGTACATGGAAGAATTGGCCTCGGCCCTGCCGCAGTTCACCGGGACGCTCAGCTACCTGCGCAACGCGGACAGGAGCCAGAGCGGGCTGTTCAGCAGCTTCCTGCCATCGGACGGATCGGGCAGCTCGTCGAGCAGTTCGTCGGCGAACATCGGCGACATCTTCGGCGGGCGCCAGGACATCGGCACCGCCCAGATCGCCATGAAGCAGGTGCTGTTCACCTGGGGTCAGGTGGGCGCGGGCATCCGGGCGGCCAAGCTGGGCTTCGAGTACAGCGACATCCAGTTGCGCCAGTTCCGGCAGGTGGTGGCGCGCGACGTCACCGTGGCGTTCTATGACGTCCTGGCGGCGCGCGAGTTGAACCGGATTGCCACGGCGGACTTCGAACAGAAGCAGCGGCACCTGGCCGAGACGCAGAAGCGGCAGACCGCCGGGACGGTCACCGACTTCGACGTGCTGGCCGCGCAGGTGGCGCAGGACAACGCCCGGCCGGCGGTCATCCGGAGCGAGAACCTGATCCGCGAAACCCGCTCCCGGTTGAAGTTCCTGCTGGCCGATCAGTCCCCCGACGAGATCGACGTGGACGGGTCGCTCGCGGTGGCCACCGAGCAGCCGCCGGCGTACGAGGCCAGCCTGGCCTCGGCGTACAAGAACCGGCCCGACCTCGCCGCGGCCAACACCCAGCAGATGATCCTGACGCAGCTCGTGACGATCGCCAACGCGGGCGACAAGCCCCGGGTGGACTTTGCGGCCAACTATGGCGAGCGGCGCTATAGCCTGACGACCCTCTCGTCGAGCGGGCCGCTGTGGAACGCGGGTATCTTCGCGACGATCCCGGTCTTCGACGGCCATCGCACGAAGGGCCAGGTGGCGCAGGCCAGGAGCACGCTCGCGCAGGCCGATCTCGACGAGCTGAAGCTGCGGGACTCGATCTCCCTGGAGGTCCGGACCGCCATCGACGCGGTCCGCGAGGCCGCCGAGATCGTGACCGCGCTCGACGGCACCGTGAAACAGGCCGAGAAGCTGCTCGCCCTCGCGGAAAAGGGCTTCGAGTTCGGTGTGAAGACGCGGCTCGAGGTGCAGGACGCGGAGTCGAACGCGCTCGCGGCGAGGGCCAACCTGGCCCGGGCCCAGCGCGACTACCGCATCTCACGGATCAACCTGGAGTGGGTCACCGGCACCATCGATGGGGGCGCTCCCACGAAGTAGGCGACAGGCGCTAGGCGAAAGGCGTTAAGGAAAGGCAGCGTGATTCTGTATTTCCCGTAGCGCCGAGCGCCGAGCGCCCAACGCCTGATTCTGCTACTATTCCGGCGTCCACCTCAGTACCACCCTCTCTTCACCGAGGAACACATGCGCCGATCCGTCCGTTTTGCAGGCCTCCTTGGCGTCCTGCTCTGCGCGCTGACGCTCACCAGCTCAGCACAGCGGGGCTATGGGAATGCCGACGTCATCTCGCAGGATGAACTCAAACAGTACGAGTACTTCCTGGCCTCCGATCAGCTCGAAGGCCGTAACGTGCCCTCGCGCGGCTACGACATTGCCGCCCTCTACATCGCCAGCCGGCTGATGGAATGGGGCGTGAAACCGGGCGGCAGCACCTCCGGGACGAACGGGCCGCTGCAGCAGTACCTGATGCCCATCGAGCTCGTCAGCAACAGCCTGAATGCCGAGGGCATGAAGCTGACACTGACGCTTCCGGCCGCAGCCGGACGCGGCGGCCGGGGCGGCGGTGGATTCGGGGGTCCGCAACTGTCCGGACCGCGGACGTTCGAGTACGGCAAGGAATGGACCGCGGGCGCGGGTGGCGGCGGGCGCGGCGGCCCCGCCGTTGACCCGGCCAACGTCAGCGGTGTCCCGCTCGTGTTCGTCGGCCACGGCTACGTCATCAACAAGACCAAGACGAACCCGTACCAGGCGACCGACGCCAGCGGCAAGACGGCGCCCATTGACGTGAAGGGTAAGTGGATGGTGGTCGCGGGTGTGCCGCAGGAGCTCGCCGCGCTGCGGGCGGCGGCGGCGGCCGGCGGCCGGGGCGGCGGCGGACGCGGGGCGGCCGCGCCGAACCCGCTCGGCGTCGAAGGCACCGACTTCGTCTCGCCGCAGTCCTACGCGGCCAAGAACGGCGCGGCGGGCATTATCATGATCCCGACGTTCCAGCAGATCGCCGCGATGGCCACGCCGGCCGGCGGGCGGGCCGCCGGCCCGAACGGCCCGTCGTACCAGGTGGTGAAGTTCCAGGCCGCCCGCGGCGCTGCCGTGCCGACGATGACGGCAGGCGCGGCCCTCACCAACGCGATCTTCCAGGGCGAGAAGCTGAGCGGCGCGCAGGTCTTCGATGGTGCCGCGGCCAACACCAAGCTCGATTCGTTCGAGCTCAATGCCGAGAAGAAGCTCAGCGCTAAGATCGAGGTCGCCAGCCTCAAAAGCTGGACCGAGAACGTCATCGGCATGGTCGAAGGCAGCGACCCGGTGCTCAAGAACGAGTACGTCGTGATGAGCGCTCACCTGGATCACCTCGGGATCGCGAACGCCGCGAACGAGAGCGGCGACACCATCAACAACGGCGCCGACGATGACGGGTCCGGCAGCGCGGCGCTGATGGCCGTGGCGAGGGCCTACGCCCAGGGCGCGGCGAAGGGCATCCGCCCCAAGCGCACGATGATCTTCCTGTGGGTCGCGGGTGAAGAGAAGGGCCTGTGGGGCTCGCAGTACTTCAACCAGTTCCCGCCGGTCGACATCACGAAGATCGTCGCCGACCTGAACATGGACATGATCGGCCGCAGCAAGACACCGGGCTACGTCGATCCGGCCACGTACAAGCTCGCGGAGCCTGGCGAGGTCTTCGTGGTCGGCCCCAACATCAGCAGCGACGAGCTGGGCAAGGTCATCGATGGCGTGGCTGCGCAGTTCGGCAAGCTGAAGCTGAACCACTTCTACGACACGACGGCCCCGGACGCGACGCACGATAACCTGGGCCCCCAGCCGAACGGTCAGCGGATCTTCTACCGCAGCGACCACTACAACTTCGCCAAGAACGGCATCCCGATCGTGTTCTACACGACGGGCATCCACGTCGACTACCACCGCGTGACCGACAGCCCGGAGAAGCTCGACTACGCGCTGATGCAGACGGTGGCGAAGAACGTGGCGGCCGTGGCGTGGACACTCGGCAACTCGCCGACGCGGCCCAAGCTCAACGCCAAGCTGCCGGAGTTGTTGATGAACGACATGAAGACGGCCAAGGACGCGGGCTGGGGCAAGTTGACGCCGGTCCTGCCGCCGTTCCCCGGTTTCCCGTTCTAACGGTGAACGCGGGTCTGCCTTCGACGTCGCTCAGACCAGGGAAGACCCGCGGCCACACCGGCGGCCGGACGCCGCCGCGCGAACAGTACGTCGCCACGGACCTTCAGGTCCGTGTTCGAGCGTAAGATGAAGCCTCGGGGGGCGTTCCCCCGGGGCTTTCGTTTTCAGGAGTTGACCATGTCCGACCCTGGCGCTCACCGTCCCGTCCTCGCCGCCGGCCTCCCCAAGCCGATCGGCCCGTATTCGCCCGGCGTGCAGTTCGAACGCCTCGTCTTCGTGTCCGGCCAGGGCGCCACCGACCCGGCCACCGGCCAGATGGCGGGACTCGACATCGCGACCCAGACCGAGCAGGTGTTCCGCAACATCCGGGCCATCCTCGAGGCGGCGGGCACGGACCTTTCGCACGTCTTGCGCTGCGGCGTGTTCCTGGTGGATATGCGGGACTTCGAGGCCATGAACACCGTGTACGCCCGGGTGTTCGGCGATCACCGGCCGGCCCGCACGACCGTCCAGGTGGCCGCCCTCCCGCACGCGACGCTCCGCGTGGAAATCGACTGCATCGCGTACCTACCGGAATAGGGCAAAGGGAAAAGGGCAAAGGGAAAAGGGAAAAGGGCAAAGGGAAAAGGGCAAAGGCGGAAGGGTAAAGCGGAAAGACGGCGAGCCGTTCACCTTCGGACTTCCGCCTTTCCCCTTCCCCCTTCCGCCTAAGGTAAACTCCCCCCATGCTGAACAGCGATCACGAGCGCGACCGCTTTGCCGTCGTACTGTTCTACGCGGTCGTCCTCCTCGTCGGCTACCTGAGCTTCCAGGTAATTGGACCGTTCCTCGTGCCGCTGGCCTGGGGCGCGGTCCTGGCGATGGTCCTGAACCCGATCCGGCAGCGCTTCGCCCGGCACCTGCGACCCACGTGGTCGGCCCTGCTGACCACGATCTCGACGCTCCTGGTCCTCGTCATCCCGGCGGTGATCGTCGGCGCGCTGCTGGTGCACGAAGTGGCCACGCAGGTCCAGAGCGCGGGTACGCAGCAGAGCGCCAGCGCCGTGCCCGCGAAGGTCCAGGAGATGTGGGCGCAGGTGCGCGCCGAGGCGCCGTTTCTGAACCTGCCCGCCGACCCGACGGTCAACCTCAAGTCCAGCGCCCAGTCGATTGCCACGTGGGTCGCCGGGCGGACCGCGTCGATCCTGACGAACCTCGCGGTGTTCATCTTCCAGATGTTCATCACGCTGTTCGCCCTCTTCTACTTCCTGCGTGACGGCGGTGTCATCGTCGAACTCATCCGCCACCTGTTGCCCTTCGAGCCCGCGCGGCGAGACCGCATCATCCAGGACACCTACGAGCTGGTGGTGGCCACGGTTGGCGCGTCGTTCATCGTGGCCCTCACGCAGGGCACGCTCACCGGCATCACGCTGGCGGCGCTCGGCTTCTCGGCGCCCGTCCTGTGGAGCATCGTGGCGTCGTTCGCCTCGCTGCTGCCCGCCGTCGGCGCCGCGCTGGTGTGGGCGCCCGCCGCGCTGTGGCTCTTCGTCAATGGCGACATCGTGCGCGGCGTGATCCTGGTCGTGGTCGGTGTCGGCGTGATCAGCATGGTCGACAACTTCATGAAGCCGATGCTCCTGAGCGGACGGACGTCGATGCACGGCCTGCTCGTGTTCCTGAGCCTGATGGGCGGCGTCGCGGCGTTTGGATTCATCGGCCTGGTGCTCGGCCCCGTCATCGTGGCCACCGCCACCACGCTGCTCGAAACGGTCGTGCCACCCAAGCCCGACGGATCGCCGGCACGATGACGCGACGATGGCTGCTCGCCGTGGGCGTGTTCGTGCTGGCCGCGTCGGCCGACGCCCGCCTCGAGGAGCCGGCGCTGACGGTGTTTGCCGCGTCGAGCCTGACGCCGCCGCTGGAACAGCTCGCCGCCCGCGCTCGCACCGTGACGGGCGCCCGCGTTCGCTTCTCGTTCGCGTCCTCCGCCACGCTGGCGCGCCAGATCGACGCCGGGGCGGGGGCCGACATCATCATGACCGCAGACGACACCTGGATGACGTATCTCGCCGATCGGCGCCGCCTCGAGTCCGGCACGCGGACCGCGATCCTCGGCAATCGCCTCGTGATGGTGGTGCCCGCCGATCAACCCATCGTCGTGCAGTTGACGCCGCGATTCGATCTCGGCCGGCTGATCGGGCGGGGCCGCCTGGCGATCGGCGACCCGAGCCACGTGCCTGCCGGTACGTACGCCCGCGAGGCACTGATGGCGCTGGGGCTCTGGTCGACGGTCGAGCACGCCCTGGCGCCCGCCGACTCGGCTCGGGCGGCCCTCGCCCTGGTCGAGCGCGGCGAGACGCCCGCCGGCATCGTCTACGAGAGCGATGCCGCCCTCTCGTCCAAGGTGGTGGTGGCGGGTGTCTTCCCCGACACCAGCCACCGGCCCATCGTCTACGAAGCCGCGATCGTCCGGGGACGCGACACCAGGGCGGCCCGCGCCTACCTGGCGTTCCTGCGATCGACCGAAGCGCGCGCGGTCTTCACGGACCATCGTTTCACGGTGAAGTGACCGACGACCCATGCTGACACCCGTCGAGTGGGACGCCCTCCGGTTGAGCCTCCAGGTGGCCGCCTCGGCCACGCTGGTGAGCCTTCCGCTCGCGATCGGCGCCGCGTGGGTGCTGGCGCGGGGCCGGTTCTGGGGCCGGCGCCTGCTCGACGCCGTCGTGCACGCCCCGCTGGTGCTGCCGCCGGTGGTGGTGGGCTATCTCCTGCTGCTCGCCCTCGGCGTGCGCGGGCCGATCGGCGGATGGCTCGATCGCACGTTCGGCATCCGCCTGGTGTTCACGACGGCTGGCGCGGCGCTGGCGGCCGGGGTGATGTCCTTTCCGCTGATGGTGCGCGCCATTCGCCTGTCGCTCGACGCGGTTGACGGCGGGCTCGAATGGGCGGCACGGACGCTGGGCGCGACGCGGCTCGACGTCTTCTTCTCGGTCACGCTGCCCCTGATGCTCCCCGGCATCGTCTCGGGGTGCATCGTTGCCTTTGCGTCGAGCCTGGGCGAGTTCGGCGCCACGATCACGTTCGCATCCAACATCGAAGGCGAAACCCGCACGCTGCCGCTCGCGATCTTCTCCGCGATCCAGTCCCCGGATGGCGACCAGGTGGCGCTGCGGCTGGTCATCCTGTCGTTCGTCCTCGCCATCGGCGCGCTGGCGCTCGCCGAAGTGAGCGATGCACGGGTGCGCAAGATGCTGGGGCGCGGATGATCACGTTCACGGCCCGCAAGCAGCTCGGATCGTTCCAGCTGGACGCGACGTTCACGGCGCCGCCAGGCGGCATCACCGCGATCTTCGGCCGGAGCGGCGCCGGCAAGACCACGATCATCAACCTGGTCGCCGGCATCCTGCAGCCGGATCAGGGCCGGATCGCGGTAGGCGGCACGGTGTTCTGCGATACCGCCGGCGGCATCTCGCTGCCGCCCGAGCGGCGGCGCGTGGGATTCGTATTCCAGGACAGCCGGCTGTTTCCCCACCTGTCGGTCGACGGCAACCTGCGGTTCGGCCTGACGCGCGCCCGCGAGGCGTCGCCGCGGCTGGCCTTCGACGCCGTCGTGCGCGTGCTCGGCGTCGGGCACCTGCTCTCCCGTCGGCCGCAATCGCTCTCTGGCGGCGAGCGCCAGCGCGTGGCGCTCGGGCGCGCGCTGCTCGCGCAGCCGCGGATCCTCCTGATGGACGAACCGCTGGCGTCGCTCGATGGGTTGAGAAAGGCCGACATCCTGCCGTACATCGAGCGCCTGCGCGACGAGTTCGCGATCCCCATCATCTACGTCAGCCACGCGCTCGACGAGGTGATCCGCCTGGCAGATTCGCTGGTGGTCGTCTCCGACGGGCGGGTGGCCGCCAGCGGCCCGCTGACGGAGATCCTGTCGCGGCTCGACCTGCAGCCACTACTCGGCCGGTTCGAGGCCGGCGCCGTGCTGGACTGCCGGGTGGCGAGTCACGACGCGCACTACCGCCTCTCAACCCTGGAGTTCGACGGCGGCCGGCTCCGGGTGCCTCGGGTCGATCGGCCGGCGGGCGAGCAGGTCCGTGTGCGGTTGCGGGCGCGCGACATATCGCTGGCCCTGTCGGAGCCCGTCGATGTCAGCATCACCAACCGCCTGGCCGGGACGGTCACCGCCGTGGTGGACCGGGACGGCATCTTCGTCGAGGTGGCGGTCGCCATCGGCGGCTCGTCGATCCGGGCGCTCGTCTCCCGGGAGGCGTACGATCGCCTGGGCCTCGAGGTCGGCCGGCCGGTCTGGGCGCTGATCAAGACGGTGGCCCTCGACAACCGCAGCCTCGGACTGCTGCGCACGCCGAGACGCGAGGACGCCTGACGGGATCGCCGCGGCCCGCCGCGGTATGATGGACACGTGGTGATGCGCCGTCTCCCGGCCGTTCTGTTGTGCGTGTCCGCCCTGCTCATCGGGCTGGCGCCCGCCCTCGCGCAGTCGCTGAAACCGGCGGCGCCGTACACCGTGATTAGCCGCGACGGGCGGCGGGCGATCCAGGCAGTGAGCGCTGGCGATCAGGACATGTTGCGCCTCGAGGACGTGGCCAGCGTGTTCCAGATGACGATCCGCGAAGCCCGATCCAGCAACTCCCTGACGGTCACTCGAGCCGGCCGCACCGTCGTGCTCTCGCTCGATCAGGCGCTGGCGTCGGTCAGCGGACGCCTCGTCTCGCTGGCGGCCACGCCAGTCCGGGATGGCTCGCGCTGGGTGGTGCCCGCCGATTTCGTGTCGCGCGCGTTGCCGCTCGTGATGGATGTGCGAATTGAACTGCGCCGGCCGCCCCGCCTCATCCTCGTGGGTGATGTGCGTGTGCCGAGGGTCACGGCGAAACTGGAGCAGACGGGAGGAGCGACGCGGGTCACGATGGACGTGTCGCCGGCCGCGCCGTACACGGTCTCGCAGGAACCGCGGCGACTCGTCATCAGGTTCGAGTCCGAGGGCCTCGATGTCGCATCGACGCCCGCGGCTGGACAGGGCCTGGTCGAGAGCATCACGGCCCTCGACGATCGCGCGATGGCGATTGCGCTGGCACCCGCGTTTGGCACCTTCCGGAGTTCCTCGGTCGCGATCGACGCCGGATCCACGCGCCTCGTGATCGACGTGCTCCCCGCCGGTGCCCCGGCCCCGCCGCCCCCGGCCCCGCTGCGACCGCCGCCGCCGGCGGCGCCCGCGCCGGCGCCGGCCGGTCGCGTCGACCCGGCCCCAGCATTGCCCGCTGCCGCCGCGCCGATCCGCACGATCGTGCTCGACCCGGGGCACGGCGGGGAGGAGATCGGCGCGCGCGGTGTCAGCGGCGCGATGGAGAAGGACATCACGCTCGATGTCGCCGCACGCCTGAAATCCGCTCTCGAGGCCAGGCTCGGCCTGCGCGTGCTGTTGACGCGCGACGACGACAAGCTCGTGCCGTTGGACGATCGCGCGGCGATGGCCAACAACAACAAGGCCGACCTGTTCATCAGCCTCCACGTCAATGCGTCGCCGCGGAAGGACGCGCGCGGCGCCGAGGTCTTCTACTTGAGCCTGGACGGCCTGGACGCCGAGACGCGGAAGATGGCGGAGGCGCCCAAGGCCAAGCCGCTCCCCGTGCAGGGCGGCGGTTCCCGGGAGATCGAACTGATCCTGTGGGAGACCGCCCAGGCCCGCTACCTGGCGGAGTCCGCCGCGTTCGCCGGGCTGGTCGAGGAGGAACTGCGCAAGACCGTCGAGATGAGCCAGCGCCCGATCCAGCAGGCGGCCTTCCGCGTGCTCGTCAGCGCGAACATGCCGGCCGTGCTGGTGGAAATCGGCTTCGTCTCGAATCCCGAACAGGAGGCGCAGCTCATCACCGACGCCTACAAGAACCAGATCGTCCAGGCGCTGTACGACGCCATCGTCCGCTATCGGGCCCGGCTGGCCGGCGCTCGGCCGGACCGCCACTGACCATGACGATCGTGACACGCTACCTCGTACTGACCGCAGTGGCGCTGGCCCTGGTCGGCGTGTCGTCGTGGCTGCTGGTTCGCGACTACCTCGACCGCACCGGGGCGGACCCGGGACAGCCGGCCGGCGCCACCGCGCCTGCCGCGCCGGGTGAGCGTCGCATCAAGGCCACCCTCTACTACGTCGCCGAAGACGGTTCGCGGCTGGTGCCTGCCGAGAAGGACGTGCCGTTCGCAGAGGGGACGAGCGACCAGGCGCGGCGCATCCTGGAAGCCCAGCTGCTGCCGCCGCCGGCGCCGCTGCTCACGGCCATCCCAATGGCCACCACGCTGCGCGGCGTCTACGTCGGCGAGTCCGGCGATGCCTACGCGGATTTCGGCGGGAGCATCCGGACCAACCACCCCGGGGGCTCGCTCAACGAGCTGTTCACGGTGTACGTCATCGTCAGCGCGCTGACGACGAACCTGCCGGCGATCACGTCGGTACAGATCCTCGTCGACGGGCACGAAGTGGACACGCTGGCGGGCCACGTCGACCTCCGGCGGCCGTTGCCGAAATCCCCTCAGTGGCTCGAACCGCCCGCGGTGCGCTAGTCCACTGACGCTGTTCACACAAAGGACCACGATGCCTCGAATCGACGGACGAGCCACGAACGACCTGCGGCGCGTGACGATCACGCCCGACTACCTCATTCACCCTGAAGGATCGGTGCTCGTCGAGACCGGGCGCACGCGCGTGATCTGCACGGCCAGCGTCGAGGAGCGCGTGCCGCCCTTCCTGCGCAACTCGGGCAAAGGCTGGGTGACGGCCGAGTACGGCATGCTGCCCCGCGCGACGACGACGCGCACGACGCGCGAGGCCGCCACGGGCAAGGTGGGCGGACGGACCCAGGAGATCCAGCGGCTGATCGGCCGGTCCCTCCGGGCGGTCACCCGGCTCGAAGACCTGGGCGAACGCACGATCTGGATCGACTGCGACGTGATCCAGGCGGATGGCGGCACACGAACTGCGTCGATCACCGGCAGCTTTGTCGCGATGGTGCTGGCGATCCAGACGCTCGTCCGCCGCGGGGTGCTGCCGCGCGTGCCCGTCCAGCATCATGTGGCGGCGACGAGCGTCGGCATCGTCGGCGGCGAGCCGATGCTGGATCTCGCCTACGAAGAGGACTCGCGCGCCGACGTCGACATGAACGTCGTGAAGACGTCCGACGGCCGCTACATCGAGGTCCAGGGCACCGCGGAAACGACGCCGTTCGGCCGCGAGCGGCTGAACGACCTGCTCGACCTGGCCGACGCGGGCATCGCACAGCTGGTGGAGATCCAGCGCGCCCTCATCGGGAAGCTGGGCTGATCGCGTGCGTCTCGTCGTCGCCACCACGAACCGGAACAAGCTCCGTGAGATCCGGGGCATCTTCGCAGGCGCACCGGTGGAGATCGAGGGCCTGGAAGCGTTCGCGGCGGTGGCCGAGCCCGAGGAGACCGGGCAGACGTTCGCGGAGAACGGCCGTCAGAAAGCACTGTATTACGCGGCCCGGCTTGGGGTGACGGCCGTGGCCGAAGACTCCGGCATCGAGATCGACGGTCTCGACGGCGAGCCTGGTGTCTACTCGGCCCGCTACGGCGGCGACGCGGCCCCGACGTATCCGGAGAAGTTTGCGCTCATCTACGATCGGCTTCGGCAGCGACGCGCGCTGGGATGCCCGGCGCGCTTCGTCTGCGCGCTCGCCGTGGCGGCCGGGCCGCGCATCCTTTACGAAGCCCGGGGCACGATCGAGGGCCGCGTGGCCGACTCGCCCCGCGGCGCCGGCGGGTTCGGCTACGACCCGATCTTCTACTTCCCCGAGCGGGACCAGACGCTGGCGGAGCTGACGGAGGAGGAGAAGGCGGTCGTGAGCCATCGGGGGCAGGCCTTCCGCCAGCTGCGCGCGTACCTCGAGTCGTGCGACTGGCGATGGGACGCATCTGATCGGGGAGCCCGGGTCTGAAGACCCGGGCCGACGCCAGTACGTAGCCACGGACCTTCAGGTCCGTGCCACGAAGAAGGCAGCGCGACAGTGGACCACTCAACACCCGGCGTACGCCTCGATGTCTGGCTGGACGTGGCCTGCCTGTTCAAGACCCGTACGGAAGCCAACCGCGCCGTGACCGGGGGCAAGGTCGAGGTCAACGGTCAGGCCTCGAAGCCTCATCGCATCCTGCACGTCGGCGAACGCCTGCGCATCACGCGACCGGGCAACCGCAAGCAGGTCATCCTCGTCAAGGGCGTCACCGAGAAACACCTGCCCAAGGCCGACGCCAGGCTGCTCTACGCGGATGAGACGCCGCCGCCCACGCCGGAGGAACTGGCCACGCGGGATTTCGAGAGGTTCCTGAAGGCGGCACTCCCCCGTGCACCGCTGCGCGCACCAGGGCGCGACGAACGCCGGCGGCTGCGGAAGGCCAAGGAGGGGGAGTTCTAGGCGATAGGCGATAGGCGACAGGCGATAGGGATACTACCCGCTGAGCCCGAGCGTCTGCGCGGAATCGTCGTCGGCGTCGAATCGCAAGCCGCCTGCCCGCCTGATGCCGCGGTTGCCCGCGATGCGCAGCCCCGCGGTCAGCGCGGCGGCACACAGCAGCCACGATACGGATCCGCGCGTCGAGTGGCCGGTAGCCACCACCAACTGGGCGACGGAGAACAGGGTCGTCGTCAGGAAGGCGACCAGCGCCATCCACCGGACCTTGATGCTGCCTGTCGCGCCGTCGAACGCACACGCAAACGGCACTCTCGCGAAGCCGAATAGCAAGACCTCGAGCATCACGGCTGCGAACACGACCTGGGCCACGGCATGCGTGCGCGCCATGTCCCACCCGCGCACCGCGCCCACACACACCGTCAGCAGCGCGACCAGCGGCACGATCAGGCTCGCCCAGACGGCCTTGCGGAACCCGGCTCGCCACCGCAGCCCGTCGCTCCCCTGCAGCAACTGCAGCACCCAGGCGGACTTGAGTTCGGCCGGGGACGCCGCGGCCGCCCGAACGCCGGCCAGGGTAATCGCGACGATCAGGAATTCGACGAACAGCAGGTGGGGCTCGCCCGCCGGGACCTTGTGCACGCCGTCGCGCTCGAACGTGGCGACGTTGATCCCGGCGATCGACAGCGCGAGCGCACCCCCGAAAAAGGCCGCCAGCGTGACCCGGTGCCACGCGCTCCGGAAGAGCGTGGCAATCGTGAACGAGAAGAACCCGCGCTCGACCGGGTCCCTGGCCAACAGGTGACCGATGACGTCGAACGCCCGCATCGCGAGCGTCCGTCCGGGACGGCCGGCCTGCACGGCATCGACGGCGCGCGTGAGGAGCCGCCGGTAGGCCAGCAGCGTTGTCCCCAGGCCGAACACCGCGGCGATGCCCAGCGCGATCGCGCCGCGGGCGGCCAGGCGGGTCCAATCCGGGTCGCGATAGCCGCTCACCCATTGGTAGATCCCGACGAACCACATCTGGGGCGCCCAGCCCCCGGGCCCCGCCGACGCCGCCTTCAGCGTGGCCGTGCTGCCGGCGATCATCGGCAACATCAGGAGCGCCACGGCCAGCGCAAACGTCACGAGCATCTGCAACACCGCGGAGGCCCGGCGGAACGCCGCCGGTCCGAGCAGCAACTGGCCGAGACCGTTCGCGGACAGCAGCGCAAAGAACGAGAACGCCGCCGCCCCGATCGTCGCGGCCGCATGCCCCGCCACCGTGCCGGCGACGGCCCCCAGGCTGCCTGGCCAGCGGGCGTGCATGATCAGCGGGAACGACAGCCCGCCAACTGCCGCGAGCCCGCCCGACACGATGAGGAGCAGTGCGCCGAGCGATAGCAGTTTGGCTTCCGCAATGGTCCGGCTGCCAATCGGCAACGCGCCGAACACCATCCCGTCGCGGCGATCGAGCTGCAGGGCGTCCCATTCGAGCGCCGTGACGAGCCCCATCACGATGAGCGAGAGCGTCACAAACACACTTTTGTCGCTCCATGACACGACTTCCATCTGCGCAAAGGATTTGTACGGATAGGTGTACTTGAACAGCAGCTGGACGGGATACATGACACCCGGCAGTACCAGCAGCGCGGCGAACTTTGCCAGGACGCCGTGGAGATCGCTGCCCGGCGAGATCAGATCGTTGTCCATGAAGGCGCCGAAGAAGTGGCGCCTGAGGATCCGTCGCTGTGCAGCAGCGTCCGGCATGGTTCAGCCCCGCGTGACCATGGCGTCGACAATCCGCCCGGCCACCGCCTCGGGATCCTCCGAGAAGACCAACTCGGAGAAGATCTCCTCGAGCGACTCCACTTTCATCAGCGCGCGCAGGCGTTCAACCGAGTCGTGCGCCACGGCTCGGCCCTGGTGCAGCACGATCACGCTGGTCGACACGCGCTCCACGGCGTCGAGCTCATGAGAGCTGTAGAGGATCATCTTTCCCGCCCGCGCGAGGGCGCGGATCAGGTGACGGAACGTCACCGCCGACGCGGCATCGAGACCGGACATCGGCTCGTCGAAGACCAGCAGGTCCGGGTTGTGCAGCAGCGCGGCACACACCAGCACCTTCTGGCGCATGCCCTTAGAGTACGCGGACAGGGGCGCGTAGCTGTCGGGCGCGAGAGCAAACAGGCCGAGCAGCGACGTGGCTTTGCGACCCACTTCGCGCTCGGACATGCCGCGCAGCCGCCCCACGAGCTCCAGGTACTCGCGGCCGGTCAGGTACGGATAGAGATGCGGTTCTTCCGGCACGTAGCCCACGCGGCTGCGGTAGGCCACCACGTCGTCCCAGATGTCCGCGCCGTCGATCTCGACACGGCCCCGAGTGGGAGCCGTCAGCCCCACGATCATGTTGACCGTCGTGGTCTTGCCGGAGCCGTTCGGGCCGAGGTACCCGAGCACGTCACCGGGATTGACCGAGAAGCTCACCTGGTCGACGGCCCGGACACTGCCGAACTGCTTGACCAGCGCGCAGGCTTCGAGCATGAAGGCGCCTCCGGAGGTATTAGACACCGGGGGGCAGGCGATAGGCGAAAGGGAAAAGGGGAACGGGCAAAGGCGGAAGGACAAAGACGGGATCGCGCTGCCGCCCCTTTGGCCTTTCGCCTTTGGCCTTTCCCCTACTGCGCGATGAGCGACTGGACTTCGATCCGCGCGAGGGCATGCTCGACGTCGTTCCAGACGCGTTGTGCGGGGACCCGTCCCGTCAGCGCGCGGCACACCACGGCGTGGATCGATCGTGCGACGTCGGGCGCCGTCCCGTGGTGCTTCGGCTCGTACCAGGCCCAGACCCAGTTGAGCATGCCGAACAGGCTGTAGGTGACGCGCTCGAGCTCGACGCGATCGACGGAGCGGCCGAAGTACCCGCCCCGGTCGGTGCCCAGCTGCCGCACCAGCCGCTCGCAAATGGCGTAGTACTGTTCCTTCTGCGCGCGGACCTTGCGCCGGTGCCGGGCGGGAAGCACCCGCGCCTCCTGCACCAGCACCCGCATCACGTCGTTGTGAACGGCAAAGTAGCGCACGTGGTTGAGGATGAACGCGTACAGCCGGCGCTCGGGGCTATCGGTGACCGCCGACGCGGCCTCGGCCGCGTCGATCAAGGTCATGAACGCGCGGGTCTGCAGCGCAAACAGCAGGGCATCCTTCGACGGGAAGTACGTGTAGAAGCTGGACAGGCCACGGCCGGTGGCCTTCGCGAGGTCGCGCATCGACGTGCCGTGATAGCCGTGCCGCGCCAGGATGGCGGCGGCGGCCGACAGGATGTCGGCCTGGGCGGCGGCGTGTCTGGTTTCGCGTTTCACAGCTCGAGTGCGAGCCTGCTGGTGACCGCTCGGAGGCCTGCGGGCCGGCAGTCGTCCAGGCTACTCCGCCGCAGGCGGGCCGCCCGCCGCCGTACCGGCGTGCGCGGCTAGCGCCTCGTCGAAGTCAATCGCGCGAGCCGGCGGCAACGTGGCCGGGTCGACGTTGGGAATCGGGTGCCTCTGGGCGATCTTCGCCAGCACGTCCAGCGCGGTCTGCAGGTGCTCCCGGGTGTGGATGGGCGTGACGCTCGTGCGGATCAGGGCATGTCCCGGCGGCACCGCGGGATAGATCGCCGGCGTCGCGAACAGGCCCAGGTCCAGCGCCTCCCGGCAAATCCGCAGCGCCAGCGTTTCCGACCCGATGAAGAGCGGGACGATCGGCGTGGCGCTGCCACAGGTGTTGTAGCCCAGCTTCTCCACGCCTTCGCGGAAGAAGGCCACGTTCTCCCAGAGCCGGTCGTAGAGTGACTGCTCGCGCTGCATCACGCGCAAGGCCTCGAGGGCGGCCGCCGTCGACGCCGGCGGCAGCGCGGCCGAAAAGATCAGCGTGCGCGTCTTGTGGCGCAGGTAGTTGATGATCGCCGCGTCAGCCACGACGAACCCGCCCAGGCTCGCAAACGACTTGCTGAAGGTCCCGAACAGCACGTCCACGTCGCCGAGCACGCCCTGGCTGTCGGCCGTGCCGCGGCCCTGGCGGCCCAGCACGCCCAGCCCATGGGCATCGTCCACGTAGAGCTTGAAACCGTAGCGGTGCTTGAGATCCACCAGCCCGCGCAAGTCGGCGACGCGGCCCGTCATCGAGAAGACGCCGTCGGTCAGGACGAGCGCGTGCGACCAGTCCTGCTGCTTCTGGAGCTGGCGCTCGAGGTCCGCCATGTCCTCGAACACCCGCACGCGGCGGCTGCGCGCCATGCGGGCGCCGTCGAGCAGGCTGGCGTGGTTCTCAATCGCCGTGAACAGGACCGCGTCCGGCGCACTGCCGAGCAGACCGACGACACCGAGGTTCGCCAGGAACCCCGACGAAAAAACCAGCGCAGCCGGCTTGTCGAGGAAGACGGCCAGTTCCTGCTCCAGCGTTTCGTGCAAATCCAGGTTCCCGTTCAGGAACCGCGAGCCGGTGCAGCCGGTGCCGTACCGGTCGATAGCCGCGTGCGCGGCCTTGACGACGTCCGGGTGATGGGTCAGACCCAGGTAGTTGTTCGACCCCAACATCACGACCTGCCGGCCATCCACGGTGACCATCGGGCCTTCGGACGCCGATAGCGCCCGGAAAAACGGGTACACACCCGCCGCCTTCACCAAGTCTGGATCGTGATACGAATAACACGCCTCGAAGATATCCATGAAGCTGATTCCCGTCCCAATCGTGCCGCCGAACACCGAATTATCTATGATAGCGGGTGAGGCACCCGAAACGATAGCAAGAGTTACCGGACGCTCGCATCGGGCCGTCCGGGAGTTCCGGGCCGTCCGAGGGAGTATACGATGGAAACCCCGTCCAGACAGCAGACCGTGCTGGTCACCGGCGCAGGCAGCGGCATCGGCGCGGCCATCATCAGCCGCCTCGCCGGGGCCGGCTACCGGGTGGTCGGGACCGTCCGCGACCCGAATCGGGCCGCGGCGCTCACGACCGCAGCCGCCGCGGCGTCAAGACCCGTCACGTTCCTGCCGCTCGACCTGGCCTCGGAGGCGTCGATTGCCACACTGGTGTCGGCCCTTGACGCCGACGGCGGGCCCGACATCCTGGTGCACAACGCGGGATTCGGCGTGTTCGGCGCCATCGAGCACGTCGATGCCCGGCTGGTCGCGGGCCAGTTCGACGTCAACGTCTTCGGCCCGCTCGGCCTGACGCGCCGGCTGCTGCCGCAGTTGCGGGCCCGGCAGGGCCGGGTGATTTGGATCGGCTCGCTGGCCGGCCGCATCAGCCTGCCGTTCCAGGCGCACTACTCCGCGACGAAGTTCGCCATCGCAGCCGTGAGCGACGCCCTGCGCATGGAACTGAAGCCTCACGGGGTGCGCGTGACGTGCATCGAGCCGGGCGACTTCGCCACCGGCTTCACGTCGGCGCGAACCGTCGTGCAGCCGGCCGACTCCCCGTACGCCGCACAGGCGGCGGCCTGCCTCGCAGCCGTCGAGAAGCAGGAGACGGGCGGCCCGTCCCCGGACTGGGTCGGCAACCTCGTGGAGCGCATCTGCCGGATGGACAACCCGCCGGCGCGCGTGCCCGTCGGCGAGAACGCCAGGACGTTGTGCCTGCTGTTGCGACTGCTCCCGGATCGAATTCGCGAATGGCTGGTGCGCAAGACGTACGCGCAAGCCTGATGGTGGAGCCAGCAGACGACTAATCCCGGGGCTCACGTGCGTTGAGCCTCTTCGCCCCGGGCACGCGGGCTGAAGCCCGCGCGCTACAGTCCCGGCGCATCAGCGACACCACTGAGCGCCGGGCTTAGCGGCTCTTGCCGTCGAGCACGTCACGCACCTTCCGGGCGAGGCCGGCCAGGTCGTACGGTTTGGCCAGAAACGCGAGATCGTCCTTGAGGACGCCCCGGCTGACGATGCCGTCTTCGGCGTAACCCGAGGTGAAGAGCACCTTGATCGCCGGGCGGCTGACCGCGAGGTGTTCGGCCAGTTCGTGGCCACCCATGAGCGGCATGACGACGTCGGTGACCAGGATGTCGAAGGCCTGGTCGGACCTCAGGGCGATGTCGAGCGCCTCCTGCCCGTTGGCGGCTTCCACCACGCTGTAGCCGCGCTGCGTCAGCGCACGATACGCGACGCGGCGCACGCTCTCGTCATCTTCCACCAGCAGGATGCGCTCGGTGCCGTTGCCCGGCGTTCGTCCGTCGAAGACCTCTGCCCGCGGCGCCGAGCCCATCACCCGGCGCAGGCAGAACGTGAACGTCGTCCCTCGGCCGTCCTCGCCGGTCGCCCAGATCGCCCCGCCAGCCTGCGCGATGATCCCGTAGCAGGTGGCAAGGCCGAGCCCGGTGCCTCGTCCCTTCTCCTTCGTCGTGAAGAACGGTTCGAACAGGTGCTCCTGGACATCGGCCGAGAGCCCCTGGCCCGTATCGGTGACGGCGACCGTCACGTAGTCGCCGGGTTCCAGGTCCCCGGCGCCCGGCAGCCGCCCCTCGCCCACCGGCGTGTTGGACGTCTCGATGGTCAGCGTGCCGCCGTTCGGCATCGCATCGCGCGCGTTGACCGCGAGGTTGACGATCACCTGCTCGATCTGGCCCGGATCGGCAGACACCGTCCAGAGCCCGCTGGCCAGGTGCGTCACCAGATCGATGTGCTCGCCAATCAGGCGCCGCAGCATCTTGTCCATGCCGAGCGTCACGGCATTCAGGTCGAGCGGCCGAGGCTCGGTGACCTGCCGGCGCGCAAATGCGAGCAGTTGCCGGGTCAGGGCCGCCGCCTTGCCCCCGGCGCTTTCCACCTCGGAGAGATCGGCCCGTACCGGGTCGTCAACCGGCAGCGAGTCCTTGGCCTGCGCCGTAAAGCCGAGCATGACCGTGAGCAGGTTGTTGAAGTCGTGCGCCACGCCGCCGGCCAGCCGGCCGATGCTCTCCATCTTCTGCGCGTGCCGCACCTGCTCTTCGAGGTGGACGCGGTCGGTGATATCGCGCACCACCCCGAGCACACCCGCGAGTTTGTCATCCCTGAGCAACCAGGTGGTGTGGAGTTCACCGATGCGGTAGGTGCCGGCGAACGTGCCGACGCGCAGCTGCATCTCGCCCATGCCGGCGCCCTCGGCTTCGCCCGCCAGACTCACGAGGTCCCGGATGCGCGGTGCGTCTTCCGGGTGGACCAGGTCGGCCAGCGGGCGCCCGAGCCATTCCTCGCGGCGGAAGCCGGTGACGTCCTCGAACGCGGGGTTGATCGTGCTCAACCGCCCGTCTGGCGCCAGCGAGAAGATCAGGTCCCGGGCCCCATCGACGAGGCTTCGATACTGCTCTTCCGACCGCCGCAGTTCCTCCTGCAACCGGATGGCCTCGGTCACGTCCTCGATGGTGGTCACCACGGCCTCGACCTCGCCCGCCGCGTCGAAGATCGGCGCCCCGCTGACGGCGAGCAGCACGCGCCGGCCACCGGGCCACTCGATGGCGTGGCCGACGTCGAACACCGGTTCCCTCGTGGCCATGACCCGTGCGAACGGCAGGCGGCTCTCCGGGAACTCGCCGCCGTCGTGGGCGGTGATCTTCCAGGCCGGCTCGTCGAAACTGCGGCTGGTGATCTCGGATTTCGTCAGGCCGAGGATGCGTGCGGCGGCGTTGTTGGAGAAACCGATTTTCCCGTCACGATTGAGCAGCACGATGCCCACCGGGCTGGTTTCCATGATGCGCGCCACGAGGTCGCGCTCGCGCTGCAGCGCCACCTCGGCGCGCTTGCGCTCGGTGATGTCGCGGAAGAACGTCGCCATGCTGCCGGGCGACGTCTGGATCGCATGCACCTCGAACGCCCCGTTGATGCCGTTCTCGTCGTAGTTCACCTGGTCGTTGTCGTACGGGGTCCCCTCGGCCGCCGCCCGGCGGTACGCCTCGGGCACGTCCGTCGACGCGAGTGCCGGGAAGTTCTCTTCGATCGTCTTGCCGACGAACTGATCGCACGGCACGCCGAGGATCCGGTCGGCGGATCGATTGGCGCCAGTGAACACGAGACGGCCGCCAGGACCCAGCACGTAATACATGGCGCCGAACGGGGCGGCATCCAGGACATTCTGCAGGTGGTGCCGGCTCCGGGCCACGATCTCTTCCGCGCGGCGCCGCATCACCGCCATGCTGACCTGCGTCGACACGAACTCGAGGATCCCCAGGTCCGCCTCGCTGTGACGGGGCGAGGAGCCGTAGCTCTGGACCACCAGCACGCCGGTAGTCTTTCCGTCCGCGGTCAGCGGGACGCCCAGCCAGTCGGCCGACGCCGGCCCGATCAGGACGACCTCGCCGCGGTCGGCCAGATCCGTGAACACCTCTGGCGTCAACAGCAGCGGGCGGCCTGTCCGCAGCACGTACTCCGTGCACCCGCGGCCGGGCTTCTTGGGGGCCGGCGCATCGTCGTGGTCCTCTTCGTCCACGAAGTACGGGAAGCTGATGAGGTCGGCCTCCTCGTCGTACAGCGCCACATAGAAGTTCGACGCCGGCATCAGCCCGGCAATCACCTCGTGGATCTCGAAGAACATCCGCTCGATGGTCGGCGCCGTCAGCGCGCTTTCCGCGATCCGCTGGGCGGCCACGCGAATCGCCTCGGCGCGCCGCCGCTCCGCCACGTCCTGGGCGATCGCGACGAACACCGCCGGTTGGTCGGCCTTCCAGAGCTGCAGGGTGATGTCCACCGGATAGGTGGCTCCGTTCTTCCGCACGTGGAACGCGGTCAACATCAGGCCCGGCTGCTCGTCGCGCACCAACGGCTGCACCAGCTCGCGGAAGCGGGCCTCGTCGTAGCCATGGAGCACGTTGAGCACCGTCAAGCCTTCAATCTGATCCGGCTCGTACCCCAGCTTCTTCAACGCGCCCTGGTTCATCTGGACGAGCCGGAGGGATGCGGCCTCGAACATGTAGATGTCGTTGAAGGAGTGCTCGAAGATCTGGCCGAAGCGGCGGGCGAGCCGCGTTTCGCGCGACCGGTCCTCGCTCTGCCGGATGCGGAGCCACTCCGTCATCTGGTTGAACTGGGCGGTGACGCGGCCGAACTCGTCCTCGCGCTGGACCGGCAACGACGTCTGCACGTCGCCGTGCGCCACGCGCGCCAGGCCGGCATCGAGGACCGCGAGCGGGACGTACAGCCGCCGCCGGAGCAGCAGGGTGACCAGGGTCAGCAGCACGGTGCCGGCGAGCGCCCATGCGCCAACGGACTGGAGGACCCGCTTCGACTGCGTGGCGAAGTCCTGTTCCCGGCGCACCATCTCGGTCAGCGCCAGCCGCTGCGCCGACGTCACGGCGGTTTCCATTTCCTCGCGCACCCGGGCCACGTCGACGAGGCGGCGCCGCGCGGCATCGCGGTCGTCGTGGGTCAGGTAATCCACCGCCTCGCGCAACGTGGCCGCGCACTGCGATTCAGCCGCGGCCGCATCTCCGAGGCGGTACCGCATGTCCACGCTGACGTCGGTCAACTTGAGGCTCGACTGGAGGGCCGCCGAGTTGTCAGCGATCTTGCGCAGCTCCCCTTCGAGTGCCGTCAGCCGGATCGTATCCGCGGATGTGAACGCCGGCTTCGCCGCCAAAGTGGTCGTCAGAGACACCGCCGTCCGCAGTTTCTCGTACCGATCGCCGAGCTGCCGATACTCGAACCCGAGCCGTTCCGTGCGTACCTGCATCTGGCCGGCCGCCGGGTTGAGATCGAGCACGACGTATGCCCCGATGACGCCGATATAGGCCGCGATCGCGCAGGCGACCAGCACCAGCGTGGCCCGGATCGACAGCGAACGGCCGATCGTCGCCATCGCCCCTACCGCCCTTCCGCCAGCACGGAGGCGCCGTCGCGGACGCGCGTCATGACCAGGTTGACCGGACGTCGAGGCTGGAACGACAGCGGGCCGGTGATGCCCTGGTAGGGAGGCCGCGAGACGCCCAGGCTCAACAGGTAGGCGCTGACGTCGTCGCCGCGAGGTCCGACGTCGCGAACTGCCGTCGCCAGCATCATCAGGCTGTCGAAGAACATCGCATTGGTGCCGGAAGGCGGCGGCACGCCCGCCTCCCGCCGGTACAGCTCGAGGAACGCCTTCGACTCCGGCCGCGGCACCTCAGGATGCCAGAAGGCGGCGACGTAGAGATTGGCGCTCCAGTTCCGAATCGCGTGCAGGTAATCAGCGACCAACTCGACCGAATCGCCGGCAATCACCGGCAACTTGAGCTGGTGTTCGTCGAGGCTCTCGAGGACCTTGCTCGCGGAAGCCGGACCGACCGCCAGGATTAGGCCGTCCGGCATGGCACGCCCGATCGACGCGGTGAGCATCCGGTCGTGATCGGAATCATCGAGGACGCCAACCTGTTCGACGGGCGCAAGATTCCTCCGCCTCAAGGCGGCGACGACCCCATCGCGAAGCCCGGTCCCGTACTCATCCGCCGACAGGTAGACCACGGTCAGCCGTTTCAGGCCAAGGCGTGCGGTGGCGAAGTTGACCAGGAATTCGCCCTCGGCGTCTTCGTTGGGCGCCAGGGGAAACACGAATGCGCCCAGCTGTCCGATCCGCCGGCTCGTCGCCGTTGGCACCACCAGGGGTACGTGCGCCTCCACGTACATCGGCGCCACCAGCAGCGTCGTCCGGCTGCCCAGGTGTCCCGCCGCCCCGGCCAGCGGACCGCCCTGCAGCGCGCTGTTCGCGAATTCAACGTTTCGGGAGGCCTCGGAGAGCTGATCGCTGGCGGTCGACGCCACGATGATCTCGGCCACACGCGGCTGCCGCCAGCCGTCGATCAGGATCTGCGCAACTTTCGCCACGCGCTGCCCGCCGCCGTCCGCGGCATACACGTAGGCCAGGCGCGGTACCCCGGCCGGCCGCGAACACGCCACGGCAGGGATCAGGGCGGCGCAGACAGACGCGATCGCCAACCGGGCAACGCGGCTCATGGTGGCGCGATTATATACGGGCGCGGGTCGAATCCGCGGATCAGTCGTGGCGAAGGGCCTGGATGGGATCCAGCCGGGCCGCCCGGGACGCAGGAAATCCGCCGGCCACCAGGCCGACGAGGACGGCGAAGGCGATCCCGCCGGCCACGAGCCACCAGGGAATCATGAAGAGGTTGGCCGACGGCGCGCCCTGCCGGGCCAAGTACAGATTGGCACCGGCGTTGATGGCGCGGCCGACGCCCCATCCCAGGATGTTCCCAAACACGCCCCCCGCCAGCCCGATGAGCGCCGCCTCGATCAGGAAGATCCGCCGCACGTCGCCGTCGCCGGCCCCGATGGCCTTCATGACCCCGATCTCCCGTGTGCGCTCCAGGATCGACATGACCATCGTGTTGACGATGCCGAGCGAGGCGACAGACAGGGCGATGGACCCGACCAGGCCCAGCACCAGGTCGAGCAGGATGAACGCCCGCTTCTGGTTCTGCAGCATGTCGGCCACCGAGAACGCGTTGAACCCCATGTCCCGGATCTTCTTCTCCACCTCGTCGGTGGCCTGCGGGCTCGTCACCTTCACCGTCACGGTGGCGTACGTCCGCCGGTCCGCCAGTTGCCGCAGGATTGCCTGCGGGTTGGCGATGTCGGCGCCGCCCATCTCGCGGGCCTTGCCGAGCGGAATCATCACCGCCCCCAGCATCCCGAGCCCGCCAGGCCCGGCCTGCCGCTCGACGATACCGTCGATGCGGAACGCGCGTTCCGACCGCTGGATGTTGAGCCCGCCCGACGCGACGGCCGCGGCCGCCTGCCCGGCCGCCACGAACGCCAGCGTGAGCGACTGGCCGACGAGCGTCGCCGGCTCGCGATCGGTCATGCGGCGCGCGAGTTCGAGGCTGATCAGGCAGGCGTCGTCGGTCTCGTTCTGGAGGAACCGCCCGTGCGGCAGATCCTGAAACACGCCCTCACCGCGGGCCGACATCGGCACGCCGCGCGCAGCCGAGAACTCCGAGAAGCCCTCGAACTTGATCTCGACGGGGATGCGCAGCTCCGGGTAGGCCTCTTTCACGTTCGGCAGCGCGGCCAGCGCATCGATGGCCGCGTCGTCGAGTTTGGGCCGCTCGCCGGCCGCCGGCCGGGCCGGCTCGGTCACGCCGGGAACGCGCGGGCCCGCGCCGCGGCCGCGCCCCCGCATCGGCATGGTCACGCCGGAGGTGACGGTGATCGAGTCGAACAGCCCCGATCGCAGGAAGTTCCCCATGACCTGGTCCTGCAGGGCCACGCCAAACGACACCATCCCGACGAGCGACGCAATCCCGATGGACACACCCATCGCGGTGAGGACGGTCCGCAGCACCGACTCACGGAGGTTGCGGAGCGCGAGGGCGAGGGTGTCGGCAAATCTCATCGGCGCCACTCCTCGACCACCCGGCCGTCGAGCAGCGTGACGGAGCGCCCCACGCACCCAGCCGCCAGGGCGGCGTCGTGCGTCACCATCACCACCGTGCGCCCCTCGTCGGCGTTCAAGGCGCGCAACACGTCGAGAATCTCGCGCGCGGTGCGGCTGTCGAGGTTGCCCGTCGGCTCGTCCGCCAGCAGGATCCGCGGGTTGTTGGCCAGCGCCCGCGCGATCGACACGCGCTGCTGTTCGCCACCCGACAGTTCCTTGGGGCGGTGCGCCGCGCGCCCGGCAAGCCCGACCTTCGCCAGCAGGTCCCGGGCGCGGGCATCGCGTGCCACGCGGGCCACGCCGGCGAACATCATCGCGAGCGACACATTCTCGAGCGCCGTCATGCTGGGGATGAGGTTGAACGCCTGGAAGATCATCCCGACGTTCTGCTTCCGGTGCGTGCTCAGGTCCTCGCGCGACATGCCCGCCAGCGAATGGGCGAACACGGTCAGCGCGCCCGACGTGGGCCGGTCGAGCCCGCCAATCAGGTTGAGCAGCGTGGACTTCCCCGAACCCGAGGTGCCCAGGAGGCCCACGAATTCCCCAGCATCGACGGTCAGCGACACGCCGTCGAGCGCACGGACGAGGGATCCCCCCATCGTGTAGTGCTTCGAAAGGTCGCGCGCTTCGATGGCGACGCCGCCGGCTCCGGTCATAGGTGTGCCCATTACATCACAGGCGAAGGGGAGCCGGGGGTCCGGCGGGCACGCGCTGCCGGATCGAGACGGGTCGGACTGGAGGGGCGGCTGGACCGTGAGAGGCGCTCCGGTTCAGACCAGCCCCGGCGCCGCCGTCCGCGGTGATGCGCTCTGGTGGGACGGGAGTGGCCGCTCAACCGGAGACACGGTCTGCGACTTGGACTGCCGGGACGGCCCGAGCGCGTCGAACACGGCGGATGCCGCCCAGGTGGCCGTCAGGCCTGCCAGCGCCGCCAGCACGGCCGCCAGGATCGCGGCGCGCGCCACATGCCATCGGGTCATCTGTCTCCTCCATGGCCATTACATGCCCCAATCGTGTCCGCGACATGGCGAAACTGTGAAGAGACTGTGGCAGGCCCGATTCCGGCGACAGGCCTGCCCGGTCGCCATTAGAATTCAGGGGTGACCGGACCAGACACCCCGCGCCCCGCCGACAGGACGCGCGTGCTCATCGTGGAGGACGACGCCCGGATCCGGGAACTGGTGGCGCTCCACGCCGGTCTCGAGGGGATGGAGACGATCTGCGTGGGTTCGGGGGACGACGCGCTCAAGGCCGCGCGCGCCGAGTCCGTCGACCTGATCGTGCTGGACCTGATGCTGCCGGGCCTCGACGGCCTGACCGTCTGCAGCGCCATCCGCCGCGGCACCTCGAACAACGACGTGCCCATCCTGATGCTGACGGCCCGCGACGAGGAGCACGACAAGATTCTCGGCCTCGAGAGCGGCGCCGACGACTACCTGACGAAGCCGTTCAGCATTCGCGAACTGGTGGCACGCATGCGGGCGCTCCTGCGCCGCCCGCGCCTCTCGAAGATCCGCACGGCCGAACCCGGCGCGGCGCAGTCCGGCGTGATCAACGTGGGCGACCTGACGGTCGATCCCGGCCGGCGGCAGGCGCGCGTGCGCGGCCGGGAGATCGACCTTACCGTGCTCGAGTTCGAACTGCTCTACTTGCTGGCCTCGAACCGCGGCATGGTGTTCAGCCGCGACGCCCTGGTCTCACGCGTGTGGGGCGGCGATACGTTCGTTACCGAACGCAGCGTCGACACCGTGGTCAAGCGCGTGAGGCGGAAGGTGGAAGACGACGCCGCCAACCCGAAGTTCATCCTGACGGTGTGGGGCACCGGCTACAAGTTCGCGGATCAGTAAGCCATGTGGTACCGCAGTCTGTACTGGCGCATCGGGCTCGGGTTCATCACCCTCCTCGCCGTCCTGCTCGTCTCGCAGGGCCTGCTGGTGGTCTGGTTCAGCGGTCAGGCCGATGAGTGGCTCCCGATCCGGTCCCCGTTCCGGCTGGCTACGCTCATCGCGTCCGATCTCGGGAACGCGCTGACGCAGCAGCCGAACCTCGTGCTCGACAAGTACGTGCATGACCAGTTCACGCGGATCCAGCAGCCGTTCTTCGTCGTGATGGCCGACGGTCGCGTGGCCTCCAACCGGGAAGGCCGCACACCGCCCGGCATGATCAGGGCTGCGCGCGAGAAACTGGGGCTGCCGCCGCTCGTGGCCGGCGACCCGGCCGCCCGGCCGCCGAATGGCGGCCGCGGCTGGGCACCGGGGGCCGGGCGCGGGTGGACGCCCGACACCGAACGGGGCCGCGCCGGAGCCGATGCGCGGGGCCGCGGGCAGGAGGGTGGTCGCGGCACCGGCGACGGGCGCGCCGCGAGGTTCGGCGAGGGCCCCCGCGGCATGCAACTGGGCGATCCGTTCCTGAGTGAATCCGAGCCCATCGACGTGAACGGCACACGGGTCGGGCTCGTCGTGGTGCTCACGCGCGGCGACCCGTTTGCGCTGCTCCGGCAGTTCGGCCCGATGCTGGCGATCATCGGTATCGGGTTGCTCGCCGCCGGAACGGTGATCGGCACGCTCGTGATCTTCCGGCCGGCGCGGCTCCGGATGCGCAATCTCCAGGAAGCCGTGGCCAGCTTCGGCGCGGGCAACAGGAAGGCACGGGCCTCCGAGCACGGGCACGACGAGGTGACCGAACTGGCCCGCGCGTTCAACCGCATGGCCGAGGCCCTGGGGAACGCGGATACCGTGAGGCGCCGGCTGCTCGCCGACGTGTCGCACGAACTGAAGACGCCGCTCACCGCCATGCGCGGGTACATCGAAACGCTGACGATGACCGAACTCGCGCTGGATCCTGACACGCAGCGGCGGTACCTGGGGATCGTGGGCGAGGAGACCGAGAAGCTCGAATCGATGATCGGCGATCTCCTCGATCTCGCCCGGCTCGAGGGCGGCGGCACCACGCTGACGTTCGAAACCGTGCCGGTTCAGCGCCTGTTCGATCGCGTCGCCGATCGGCACGCGCACGCGATTGCCGACAAGCACCTGACGCTGGACGCCCGCGCTGACGCGGACGCAGTGGACCTGTGGGGCGATGCCGGCCGCCTCGAACAGGCCCTGCAGAATCTGGCCGCCAATGCCATCCGACACACGCCGGACGGGGGCCGCATCACGCTGCGCGCCACCCGGATTGCCGGCACCGTCCAGCTCACGGTCCGGGACACGGGCCCCGGCATTCCTCCGGAACACCTGAGCCGCGTGTTCAACCGGTTCTACAAAGTGGAAGAGTCGCGGACGGGTGGCGCCAGCGCGGGCAGCGGCCTGGGCCTGTCGATCGTGAAGGCGATCGTGGAGCTCCACGGCGGCGGCGTGTCCGCGACAACGGCGGAAGGCGGCGGCGCCGAGTTCACGGTTCGCGTGCCGGAACGTCCGACGGCCTGACGGTACCCGGGCCGCCCTGCGCCGACGCCTCGTCGACGACCACGGCGTTGCGTCCGGATTGTTTCGCCCGGTAGAGCGCCAGGTCGGCCGCCTTCAGCAGATCCCGGGGCGACGCCCCGCCGGCCGGATAGGCCGACACCCCCATCGACATCGCGACGTGCGGAAGCTGCTGGCCAGCGTACGTGAACCGCAGCAGATTGATCCCGTCCTTCATCACCATGGCCCGGTCCCTGGCATCGGCCGGCGTGCAGTCGGGCAGGATCATCGTGAACTCCTCGCCGCCGTAACGGCACACGATGTCGCAACTACGGTGGCGGCTCCGCATGTAATCGGCCACCTGCTTGAGCACCAGGTCACCGGCCGCATGACCGTAGGTGTCGTTGAACGCCTTGAAGTGGTCGATGTCCGCCATGATGACGGCAATCGACGCGTGCGTGCGCTCGGCCCGGCCGATCTCGCGACTCAGCGAGTCCTCCATGAACGCGCGGTTGAACAGCCCGGTCAGGGGGTCCTTGATCGCCTGCTCGGAGAGCGTGGCGCGAAGCCGCATGTTCCAGACGGACAGGGACAGGATGCCGGCCACCGACGTGGCGAGCCCCGTGCGCGCCTCAAGCAGCGGCGGCGGATTCTCTGCGGGCCAGCGCAGGTGCAGCAGGCCGAACACCTCGCCGCGGGCCATGAGCGGCAGACACACGTAGCTGTGGACCGCCGCCGCATCGACGTGCTGACAGATCAGCCCGTGCGCCACGCCGTCCACCACGTGGGGACTGCCTTTCCGCAGTCCCCAGCAGGCGTCGAGCGGGAACAGATCGTCGTCGGCCGCTGTGGCCGACGCCCCCCAGCGCGCCACGGGCTCCACGTCCGACTTCGATGGCGTCAGCAGGTAGAGCGTTCCGCCGCAATCCGGAAACAGCGACAGCATGGCACGGGTCACCACCGGCGCCGCCTCCTCCGACGATACGCAGGCCAGCAAGAACTCGCGCATGTCGTTGAGAATCGTGTGCTGCCGGTTCTGCTCCTCGAGTTCGGCCACCAGCATCGAGAGCTGCTCGCTCGACTGCTCGGCGAGCCGGCGCTCGGTCAGATCCACCACGGCCGTGCGGATGCCGGTGACGCGGCCATCCGGCCCGAACAGGATGTGATCGTCGTTCATCACCGGCACGGGCGTGCCGTTCCTCCGGTACAGGGTACGCTCGACACGGCGTCCGGGAGGCCGTGTGCCCGACAGTTTCGCGAGCACCGCTTCCCGGGAGACGTCCTGCTCGCTGACGAACTCCCACACGTAGCGGCCAATGACCTCGTGGCGTTCGAAGCCGAGCAGATCGAGTTCCGCCTGGTTGATGCGGACGATGCGGCCCTCGGCATCGAGTTCGTGATAGCCGACGGGCACGTGGTCGAAGAAGGCCTGGTACGCCGCGGCGTCCTGGGACGTCGCCGACTGGCTGGCGCCGACCGTCCCGGACAGGCGCGCGATCTCGGCGCGAAGACGGTCGACTTCCGCCTGGAGTTCGCCCTTGCGTCGCCAACTGCCGAGCATGGCCTCACCTTTTCGACTGACGCGTCGATCAACGGGCTCGCGTCGATGCGAGGCGCCAAGTGTATCCAACTTGCGACGAAATGTCGTGACGCGTTTCCGGATACACCGGGCCGCGAGGACGCCTCTGGCGCCCCGCGCCGGAACCGAGTCGTGCTAGAGTAGGCAGAGTTAACTCCTACATTTTCGATAGGCGAATCAATTGATGCCACGTGCGCTGCGCATCTCCACCGTGTGCCTTGGCCTGCTGGTGGCATGCGTTCCCAGACCCGCGCGGGCTCAGACGTTCACCGGGCCATCGAGCGGCGGCGGCAACGCGGGCGTGATCAGCGGCAGCACGTTCGTGTATGCCGGCCAGCCGTATCCGATTCTCAACGGGCGGGTCTCGCTGCCCGACTGCCT
>Ga0334722_10000437_pt1 | contig 62154 bp, 56 predicted proteins | sample C3_bottom_MG_FD_207210 | JGI IMG/M metagenome (GOLD analysis project Ga0334722, IMG submission 207210) | Sediment microbial communities from Yellowstone Lake, YNP, Wyoming, USA - C3_bottom | ecosystem: Environmental > Aquatic > Freshwater > Lake > Sediment | place: USA: Wyoming | collected... | reverse complement strand
CGCAGAAGCTGGGCGTGAAAGTCGAGGACCTGCTCATCTCCCAGCCCGACACCGGCGAGCAGGCGCTGGAGATCGCCGACATGCTGGTGCGCTCGGGCTCGGTCGACGTGGTGGTCGTGGACTCGGTCGCCGCGCTCACGCCCAAGGCCGAGATCGAGGGCGAGATGGGCGAGCCGCAGATGGGCTTGCAGGCGCGCCTGATGAGCCAGGCGCTGCGCAAACTCACCTCCAACATCAAGCGCACCAATACCCTGGTGATTTTCATCAATCAGATCCGCATGAAAATCGGCGTCATGTTCGGCAGTCCGGAGACCACTACCGGCGGCAACGCGCTCAAGTTCTATGCCTCGGTGCGCTTGGACATCCGCCGCATCGGTTCGATCAAGAAGAACGACGAAGTGATCGGCAACGAAACGCGGGTGAAGGTGGTGAAGAACAAGATGGCGCCGCCGTTCCGCGAGGCGCTATTCGACATTCTGTATGGCGAGGGCATTTCGCGCGAAGGCGAAATCCTGGAACTGGGCGTGAAGCACGACATCGTCGAGAAGTCGGGCGCCTGGTACGCCTACAACAAGGACAAGATCGGCCAGGGCAAGGACAACGCGCGCGAATACCTGAAGGAGCACCCCGAGCTTGCGGTCGAAATCGAAGCGCGCGTGCGCGAAATCGTCGGCGTGAACAATCCGGCGGCCAAGCCTGCCGCGACCCTGTCTGTCGTAGCGGGGTAACGGCGCGCTACCCGTGGCGAAACGGGAAATCCCGCTGCGCGATCGGGCGCTGGCTATGCTCGCGCGGCGGGAGCATACTCGCGCCGAAATGACGCGCAAACTCTCTCCCCACGCCGAATCCCCCGAACAGATCGAACGGTTGCTGGACGCGCTGGCAGCGCGCGGCTGGCTATCGGAGGCGCGCTTCGCCGAGTCCCGGGCGAATACGCTGGCGCGCAAGTTCGGCAGCCGCAAAATCGAGTACGACTTGAGGAGCCGCGGCGTATCGGCTGACATCGTCGAATTGACGCTGGAGCGCGCGCTGGCGCAGGAACTGGAGAACTGCCGCGCGGCCTGGCAGAGAAAATTCGGCGCGCTGCCGCAGGACGCCGCCGAGCGCGGCCGGCAGATGCGCTTCCTCGCCGGGCGCGGATTCTCTGCCGAAGCGGTACGCGCGGTGCTCAAAGCGGGAGACGCGGACTGATGTCCGGTAACGAACCTACGCAGGAGGGTTGGTACGAGGAAAGGCGCTCGGCTTATCTTTACCGTGTCATGGCCGAAGCCGAGACCGGAACGCCGCGCTCCGCGCTGTTTACCGGGCTGGCCGCCGAGGCGGAAAACCAGGCACTGATCTGGGCGCGCCAGCATGGAAGCTCCGTGCCCGAATTCGCACCCGACCTGCGTGCACGCGTGGTCGCGGCGCTGGTGCGCCGTTACGGACCGCGCCCGCTGCGTGCCGTTCTGGTGGCGATGAAAGTGCGCGGCTTGTCAGTCTATTCGCACGCGGCACCGGGCCATCCGCTACCCACCACCTTGGAAGAGGTGGGCAAGCGCCACCGGGCGGTGAGCGGCGGCGGCAATCTGCGCGCCGCGGTATTTGGCGTCAACGACGGCCTGGTGTCGAACGCGAGCCTGATCCTGGGCGTGGCCGGCGCATCCGCCAACAACTCCATTATTCTGTTGTCCGGCGTCGCCGGCCTCCTGGCGGGAGCGTTTTCGATGGCGGCAGGCGAGTACGTATCGGTGCGTTCGCAGCGCGAAATGTTCGAGCATCAGATTGGACTGGAGCGCGACGAATTGGCGCAGTATCCGGAGGAAGAAGCCGAGGAACTGGCGCTCATCTACACCGCCCGCGGCCTGCCGCGGGAGGACGCGCAAAAGCTGGCGCAAGCCTTGATCGCGGATCCGGCCAAAGCGCTCGATACGCTCGCGCGCGAGGAACTGGGACTGAATCCGGAAGATCTCGGCTCGCCCTGGGGCGTCGCCATCTTTTCCTTTCTTTCGTTCGCAGCCGGTGCGCTGGTGCCGCTGGTGCCATTTCTGGTTCTTGCCGGGGAACGGGCGCTCCCGGTTTCCATCGCCTTCACCGCGCTGACGCTATTCGGCGTCGGCGCCATGATCAGCTTGTTTACCGGCCGCAGCGCGCTGCGCGACGGACTGCGCATGCTCGGCATAGGCGCGGCGGCAGGTGGGCTGACCTATGCCATCGGCAAACTGCTTGGGGTCAGTCTGACCTAGACTGCATTACAAATTGTGGGAATCAGGGTGGGAAAGGAAGGGTCCCGCCCCTTTCTCGGCCCCTCTTGCTCCCCTGAGTCAGTGGTCGTTCCGAAAATTCCGGAACGACTCTTGGTTGTAGATTTGCATGCGCGCCTGATTCAGGCGAAAATTCAATCTTTTACCTCTTGACTTTGAACTGGCCGGCGGCTCGCGGTCGGTCCTGGGCGAAATTATGAAATCAGCACAAATCCGCAGCAAATTCCTGGAATTCTTCGCTCAGCGCGGGCATGCCGTAGTGGCCTCCAGCCCGCTGGTGCCCGGGAATGACCCAACACTTCTGTTCACCAATTCCGGAATGGTGCAGTTCAAGGATGTGTTTCTGGGCAAGGAAGCCCGTCCCTACAAGCGCGCCACCACCTCGCAAAGAAGCGTGCGCGCCGGCGGCAAGCACAACGATCTGGAAAACGTGGGCTATACCGCGCGCCACCATACTTTCTTCGAGATGCTGGGCAACTTTTCCTTTGGCGACTATTTCAAGCGCGACGCCATTCACTATGCCTGGGATCTGCTTACGGCCGTATATCAACTGCCCAAGGACAAGCTATGGGTCACGGTGTACGAAACCGACGACGAGGCCTACGCGATCTGGGCGAACGAGATCAAGGTGCCCGAGGATCGCATCGCGCGCATCGGCGACAAGCCCGGCGGCGGTTCGGACAATTTCTGGCAGATGGGTGAGACCGGTCCCTGCGGCCCCTGCAGCGAAATCTTCTACGACCACGGCCCGGGAATCCCGGGCGGACCGCCGGGCTCGCCCGATGCGGACGGCGATCGCTACATCGAAATCTGGAACCTGGTGTTCATGCAATACAACCGGGACGATGCAGGCAAGCTGCATCCCCTGCCCAAGCCCTCGGTGGATACCGGCATGGGGCTGGAGCGCATCGCCGCGGTGATGCAGGGCGTGCACTCGAATTACGAAATCGACCTGTTCCAGGACCTGATAAAAGCGGCGGCGCGCGAGACCCACGTCAAGGATCTGGCGAGCAATTCGCTCAAGGTGATCGCCGATCACATCCGCGCCACATCGTTTCTGATCGTCGACGGCGTGATTCCGGGCAACGAAGGGCGCGGCTACGTGCTTAGACGCATCATCCGGCGTGCCATCCGCCACGGCTACAAGCTCGGCCAGACCGAGCCCTTTTTTCACCGCCTGGTCGAAGACCTCGCACAAGTCATGGGTGAGGCCTATCCGGAACTGGTCAAGGCGAAGGAACGCGTCACCCGCGTGCTGAAGACGGAAGAAGAGCGCTTCGCCGAGACCCTGGAGCACGGGATGAAAGTGCTCGAAGGCGCGCTCACGCGTGAGGACCGGATGCTCGATGGCGAGACCGTGTTCCAACTCTACGACACCTTCGGTTTTCCGGTGGATCTTACCGCAGACATCGCCCGCGAGCGCGACGTGCGCGTCGATTACGCCGGGTTCGAGGCGGCGATGCAGCGCCAGCGCGAGCGTGCTCGCGCTGCGTCCAAGTTTACGGTATCGGCGGGTGTGGAATACTCCGGCGGGCCCACCGAGTTCCATGGCTACGACACGCTCACCCTCGAAGGCACGGTGGCGGCGCTGTACCGCGAAGGGGCGTCGGTCGAGGAAATCGTCGCCGGCGAGGCCGCGGTAGTCGTGCTCGATCGCACGCCGTTCTACGCGGAGTCCGGCGGCCAGGTCGGCGACCGGGGCGAATTGGCGGGGGTCAACGGCAGCTTCAGCGTCGAGGACACGCAGAAAATACAGCCCGAGGTGTTCGGCCACAAGGGCGAGCTCAAGACCGGGAAACTGCGCATCGGCGACCGCGTCATGGCCGCCGTGGACAGTGTGGCGCGCGCGCGTGCGGCGTGGAACCATTCGGCTACGCACCTGATGCACGCCGCACTGCGCAAGGTGCTCGGTGCTCACGTGCAGCAGAAGGGTTCGCTGGTCGATGCGCAGCGCACGCGCTTCGATTTCTCGCACAACGAACCGATCGCCGAGGCGCAGCTGCGCCAGGTCGAAGAACTGGTCAACCGCGAAGTGCGCCGCAATACCGAGGTGTCGGTGCGGGTGTTGAAATACGACGATGCGATCAAGGCCGGTGCCATGGCGCTGTTCGGCGAAAAGTACGGCGACGAAGTGCGTGTCATCGGCATGGGCGAATTCTCGACCGAGCTGTGCGGCGGCACGCATGTGCGCCGCACCGGCGACATCGGCCTGTTCAAGATCGTGTCGGAGTCGGGCGTGGCCGCGGGCATACGCCGCGTCGAGGCGGTCTCGGGCGAAGGCGCTTTGGCCTATGTGCAGGAGCAGGAAGCGCGCTTGGGCGAGGCCGCGGCCTTGCTCAAGGCGCAGCCGCAGGACCTCAAGCAGAAGATCGCGCAGCTGATGGATGGCGCGCGTGCACTGGAGAAAGAACTGGCGCGGCTGAAATCGAAAGCCGCAGCGGCGCAGGGCGATGACCTCGCCCTGCAGGCGGCCGAACTGAAAGGGGTGAAGGTCCTCGCGGTCGCGATCGCGGGCGCCGATGCCAAAGCCCTGCGCGAGACCCTGGACAAGCTGAAGGATAAGCTCAAGTCCGCCGCGGTGGTCTTGGCCTCGACCGAGGGCGGAAAAGTGAGCCTGATCGCCGGGGTCACCGCGGATCTGACGGCGAAAGTAAAAGCGGGAGAGCTGGTCAATTTCGTCGCGCAGCAGGTCGGTGGCAAGGGCGGAGGCAGGGCGGACATGGCCCAGGCCGGCGGCACCGATGCAGCCAAGCTGCCTGCCGCGCTGGCGTCGGTGCAGGCATGGGTGCGGCTAAAGCTCTAGGGCTCGTTGGCCCGAGTCGATTTTGCGTGCCGCGGCCATGGGTAATCGGCCGTAGTCCGAGTTGCAGGCAAACGCTACTTGCCAGACGGGCATGAAACGTGTTTGAATCCATCCTAGAGACAAATCATATGAACCGCGCGCACGCCTTCTGGTTTTATTTTTATAGCTTTCCCTGCCACTGGCGGAAGGATTGATTTAGGTACGCGCCCAAACATCCCGAAACAACCGCCAGAGCCCACAGCCTGGCGGTTTTTTTTTGCCCGAGACGAAACCATGACTACCACTGCCATTGCACGTTCTTCAACTCCACCCACCACAGCCGCGTCCGGCAATCGGGCGCGGATTTACCGGTATCCAGGAGAAATCATGACGCACAAGGTTGACGACGTTCGCATCCGCGAAATCAAGGAACTCGCGCCGCCCGCGCACCTGATCCGCGAGTTTTCCGTATCCGAGCTCGCCGAACGCGTCACCTTTGAGGCGCGGCAGGGCATCCACGGCATATTGCACGCTGCAGACGACCGGCTGCTCGTGATCGTGGGCCCGTGCTCGATTCATGACCCGAAATCCGCACTGGAGTACGCGCGGCGCCTGGCGCAGGAGAAGGCGAAGCACGCGGCCGATCTGCTGATCGTGATGCGCGTGTATTTCGAGAAACCGCGTACGACCGTAGGCTGGAAAGGACTGATCAACGACCCGATGTTGGATGGCACTTTCCGCATCAACGAAGGCTTGCGCCTCGCGCGCAACGTTCTCCTCGATATCAACGAGCTGGGCGTTCCCGCCGGCGTCGAGTACCTCGACATGATCACGCCGCAGTACATTGCCGATCTGGTGAGTTGGGGCGCGATCGGGGCACGCACTACCGAATCGCAGGTGCACCGCGAACTCGCATCCGGCTTGTCCTGCCCGGTGGGATTCAAGAACGGCACCGACGGCAATATCCGGATCGCCGTCGACGCCATCAAGACGGCGCGCCAACCGCACCATTTCCTCTCGGTTACCAAGGGCGGGGTCTCGGCTATCGTCTCCACCAACGGCAACGAGGACTGCCACGTGATCCTGCGCGGAGGGCCGACGCCGAACTACGAAGCTGCGAGCGTGAACGCGGCGGCTGGGCAACTGGCCTCGGCCGGGCTGGAGCAGCGCTTGATGATCGATTTTTCCCATGCCAACAGTTCCAAGGACTATCAGCGCCAAATGCAGGTTTGTGCCGACGTCGCAGCGCAGGTCGCCGCCGGTGACGATCGCATCATCGGCGTGATGGCGGAATCGCATCTGCACCCCGGGCGTCAGGACCTGGTGCCGGGCAAGCCGCTTGCTTACGGCGTGTCCATCACCGACGCCTGCATCGGCTGGGACGACAGCGTGCAGATGCTGGACCGCCTCGCCGAGGCGGTGCGTAAGCGCCGGCTCGTGCATGATGCCGAGGAATAGCGTCGCAGCCGTTGGCATCGAACTTCAGCCGCCTGGCAGGCGCGCAGTAGGCCGGCAGCACTTATAATCGCGCCCATGCAAACCTCCTCCGGGCCGGCCGCGGTGCGCATGCGCGCCGCTTTCTACGCTGCGCTGGCGCTGACCCTGGCATTCAAGTTCTGGCTTGCCAGTACGCTGCCGATGACCGGGGATGAGGCCTACTTCGTCTACTGGGGCGTCTATCCGGACTTCGGTTATTACGACCATCCGCCGATGGTCGGCTGGATGCTCGCCATGCTGCTCAAGCTATCCAGGGCGGAGTGGGTGCTGCGCTTACCGGTGATCGTGCTGCCGGCACTGATGGCGCTCGCGATGCTGCAATACCTGCGGTCGGCAAACGAACGCAAAGCCTATCTTGCCGCGATTGCGTTCGTGCTGCTGCCGGTGAACGTCTGGAACGTGCTGATCACCACCGACACGCCATTGGTGCTGTTCTCCTTTGTTTCGGCGCTGTGCTTCGCCGCGGCCTTGCGGCGCGAATCACAGGCGCTGTATGCGCTATCCGGCGCCATGCTGGGTCTCGCATTTCTATCGAAGTATTTCGCAGTCCTGCTGGGGCTCGTATATTTTGCCTACGTGGCGTTCCAGCCCGCCGGAGGGCGCAGTTGGCGCGGCTTGGCGACCGTGCTCGCCTGCGCGCTGCCGTTCGCCGCTTTCAATGCCTGGTGGAATTGCGAGCACTGTTGGGCCAATCTGCAATTCAACGTCTACAACCGCCATGACGATGCCGGCTGGTCGCTGCGCACCCCGGCGCTGTATGCGCTGAGCCTGCTATACATGCTGTGCCCGGTCGCGCTCTACCATATGTGGCAGGGGCGCGTTGCGCTTGGAGCGCTGCTTGCCGCGCCGCGCAACCGGTTCTTCATGCTCGGATGGGTGGCGCCGCTCGCGGTGTTCGCCCTGCTCTCGCCGGTGAAGCAGATCGGCCTGCACTGGCTGCTTTCGTTCGTGCCGTTTTTCTTCATTGCCGCGGCGCTGCTCCTCAGCAGCGCGCAGTTGAGGAAGTCTATCGTCTATCTCGCCGCGTTTTCGCTGATTCACGTGGCGGCAATCGTGGCTTGCAGTCTGTTGCCGATGGAACTGTGGAAGAACAGCCGGCTTTACGATGGCATCGTATTTCATGTCAAGACCGCCGAATTGTTGCGGCGGCTGGAGCCGTATGCCGGAAAATACGAGTTTTCCACCGACGGATTTTCACCGGCGGTGACCGCGTCCTATGCCTCGGGCAGGTACTTTTTCGTATTTGGCACCGCGTCATCGCACGGCCGCCACGATGACATCCTTACCGATTTCAGCACGCTCTCCGGCAAGAACATTTTGGTGCTGCGCAAGAACCCGCCTAATCCGGCCGACTACTTGCCCTATTTCGCCAAGGTCGAGTTCCGCGAATTCGAACTGTATGGCGCGAGCTTTCATCTGGTGCTGGGCGAGGCCTTCGACTATCCGCGCTACCGGGAACAGGTGTTGCGGCCTTTGCGCGATCGTTACTATAGAATCCCGTCCTATCTGCCACTGGGTCACTGCTACTTTTGCGAACGCTATTTTCCCGATGAACCTTGTCCCGTCCGCTAGAGTCTGGTTGCCGAGCGAGTTGCTCAGACTGCTACGACCCTACCAATGGGTCAAGAACGGATTTGTATTTATCGGGTTGTTGTTCAGCGACGTCAGCAACGATTGGAATTTGAGGGGCAGCGTACTACTCGCCGCCGCGGGATTCTGCCTGCTGTCGAGTTGCGTCTACATTCTCAACGATATGCTCGATCGCAAGGCGGACCAGGCGCATCCGGCAAAGCGCAGACGACCTCTGGCCAGCGGCACGGTGAGCATGAGTCAAGCGTTCGCACTCGCGTTTGCCTGTGGAATTGCGGGCCTGGCGCTGGGCGCGATGGTCTCCGTCGCAGTCGTCGCCATCCTTTCGGCCTACCTGGTGCTGAATCTGGCCTACAGCGCCGGCCTGAAGAACATCGTCATCCTCGACGTATTCATCATCGCCGCCGGTTTCATGCTGCGCATATTCGCCGGCACCTGGGGGGTGAACATCGCGCCGTCGCAATGGTTGCTGTTGTGCGGTCTGCTGCTGACCATTTTTCTCGGCTTTGCCAAGCGCCGGGCCGAATTGATGACCAGCGACGGCGACGGCGCGAGCGGCGTGACGCAGCGTCCGGTGCTGTACGACTACAGTCCGGCCCTGCTCGATTCCATGATGGCGATCAGCGCCGCCGGCGTCATCGTCAGCTACAGCTTGTACACCGTGAGCCCGGACACCATCGCGCTGCATCACACGGACAAGCTGATCTATACCCTGCCGTTCGTCTTGTACGGAATCTTTCGCTACATATTTCTTCTCCACCGGCGCGGCGGCGAAGACCCGGCGCGGACACTCCTCACCGATGTGCATATGCTGATTGTTGGCGCACTTTGGCTGGCGGTGACTGTATGGTTGATCCGGTAACGGCGGGATCTATTTGAGCTTAGTCGCCGCTTTCGGCATAATCTGTCGACGCTTGGTTCGCAGGCGGTGCCTCCCCGGCATCGCCCGATCCGCTCGTCTCGGATTAAGACGCGATGCCTGAACCTACCGGACACGATCACCTGGCTCATTTGGAATACCTGGGTGATGCGACGCAATTCGCGGGGCAGATGCATCACATGATGAGCTATTCGCCTTTGTTCGAGAATTTCAACATGGCAGAAATCCGCTTGATGAGCCATTTTATGCATGTCTACCGCGCCGGAGTCGGCCAGGAAATTATCCATGAGGGCGAACAGGGCGATTTCATGCTGCTGATGATCGAGGGCAGCGTCGAGGTGTTCAAGCAGGATCGCTGGAACACCCCGCAACTCATCGCCTCGGTCGATGCCGGAAAGACTCTGGGCGAAATGTCGATGATAGACGGCGAGCCGCGCTTTGCCACCTGCGTCGCCGCCGAGCCTTGCGTGATCGCAGTGCTGTCGCGCGAGAATCTGGCTCGCATCATCTTGGAGCAACCCATACTCGGGGCGAAGATCCTGATGGAATTGGTGCTGATGCTGTCGCAGCGCCTGCGCCAGACCAGCGTCAAGCTGGTAAGTCTGATGGACAAGAACGGAAAGTGAAGGCGCCTGGGTTCTGCAGTGCGGGCAAATCCTGACGCGATCGAGGCGCGGATGTGGCAGAATGGCGGGCGAAACTGATTGGAGGAGGGGACGCAATGCGAATTAAGAACGGCAGGGATTTTTGGGCAGGGCTGATGTTCATCGGCTTCGGCCTGGGGTTCATGCTGGTAGCGCGCAACTATCCCATGGGCTCTGCGGTGCGCATGGGTCCCGCGTATTTTCCGACTGTATTGGGCGCCCTGCTCGCGATTTTGGGCGCGATGGTGTTCTTCCGCGCCTTCGTTTCCAAATTCGCACATCCGCTCAAGGTGTTTACCTTCCGGCCGGTGTTGCTGGTCGCCGCCGTCGTGGTCGGGGGGGCGACCTACTTCGCCGATAGCTTGTTCAAGGGTATGCCGATGGTCGAGTTTGCGCTCACCGGTCTGGCTCTGTTGCTGTTCATCGGCGCATTCGGGCCGAAATCGATGTTCCTGATCCTGCTGGCGGTGGTGATTTTTGGCTATGCGCTCAAACCCCTGGGCCTGGTGCTGGCGACCGTAATATTGATCGTAGTCAGCGCCGTGGGCGGCCACGATTTCCGCAAGAAGGAAATTGTGATCCTGACGGTATTGCTGGTAATTTTCGGGGTGTTTGTGTTCGTCAAAGGACTGGGACTGCCGTTCAACCTGTGGCCGGGAGAATAAGCATGGACTTTGCCCTGATCCACAACCTGAGCATCGGCTTCGGCGTCGCGCTGAGCCTGCAAAACCTGATGTACTGCTTTTTCGGCGTGCTGCTGGGCACACTGATCGGGGTGCTGCCCGGCATCGGGCCGGTCGCCACCATCGCCATGCTGCTGCCGGTGACGTTCAACCTGTCGCCGATTTCGGCCCTGATCATGCTCGCCGGCATCTACTACGGCGCGCAGTATGGCGGCTCGACCACGGCCATCCTGGTCAATCTTCCGGGTGAATCTTCCTCGGTGATCACCTGTCTCGACGGCTACCAGATGGCGCGCCAGGGGCGCGCCGGTCCGGCGCTCGCGATCGCCGCCATGGGCTCCTTCTTCGCCGGCTGCGTCGCCACGGTAATCATTGCCCTGTTCGCGCCGCCGCTGGCCGAGGTGGCACTGAAGTTCGGCCCGGCCGAGTATTTTTCGCTGATGGTGCTGGGCCTGGTCGGCGCAACGGTGCTCGCGCACGGTTCGCTGGTGAAGGCGATCGCGATGACCATCCTCGGGCTGCTGATGGGCCTCGTAGGAACCGACGTCAATTCCGGCATCGCGCGCTTCTCCTTCGGCCTGTCGGAGCTTTCCGACGGTATCGGCTTCGTCATCGTCGCCATGGGGGTGTTCGGCTTCGCCGAGATCATCACCAACCTCGAGCAGGGCGAGGCCCGCGACGTGTTCGTCAACAAGGTCACCGGCCTGATGCCGACCTGGAAAGACCTCAAGGACAGTTCCGGCGCCATCCTGCGCGGCACCGCCCTGGGCTCGATGCTCGGCATTCTGCCCGGCGGCGGGGCGCTGTTGTCCTCTTTCGCCGCCTATACGCTGGAAAAGAAAATCGGCGACACGTCGAAGTTCGGCAAGGGCGAAATCCGCGGCGTCGCGGCGCCGGAATCGGCCAACAACGCCGGCGCGCAGACTTCGTTCATTCCGCTGCTGACCCTGGGCATTCCGTCCAACCCGGTGATGGCGCTGATGATAGGCGCGATGATGATCCAGGGCATCGCCCCCGGGCCGCAGGTGATGACCGAGAGGCCGGAACTGTTCTGGGGCATGATCGCCAGCATGTGGATCGGCAACCTGATGCTGGTGATCCTGAACCTGCCGCTGATCGGCATGTGGGTGAAGCTGCTGACCGTGCCCTACCGGCTGCTCTACCCGTCCATCCTGCTGTTTTGCTGCGTCGGCGTCTACAGTCTGTCGAACCAGCCTTTCGACGTGATGCTGACGGCGGTATATGGACTATTGGGCTACATTTTCGTCAAACTCGAATGCGAGCCGGCGCCGCTGATCCTGGGCTTCATCCTCGGGCCGCTGATGGAGGAGAACCTGCGCCGGGCGATGCTGCTCTCGCGCGGCGATGCCTCCGTGTTCGTCACCAAGCCGATCAGCGGCGTGCTGCTCGGCATCGCGCTGGTGCTGTTGCTCATCACCCTGGCGCCGGCGGTGCAGAAGACGCGCGAGGAAGCGTTCGTGGAATAGTATTTCGGAAGTCGCCAGGCGAATCCCGAAGCGGAGGACACAGAAGGCTTGTGTCCTCAGTGCTTTCTGGGGCTTCGCTGTTGTGGACAGAATTCAAAGGAGAATAGTTTGCGACGATTGACCGCTTTGACGCTGCCGTTTTTCCTGGTGCCGGCTTTGATGCTCGGCTGCGTGAGCGCGTCCGCCCAAAGCTATCCGGCCAAACCCATCCGCTTCGTCGTGCCTTATCCGCCCGGCGGATCGGTCGATATCGCGGCGCGCGCGCTTGGGCAGAAGCTCACCGAAGCATGGGGCCAGCCGGTGGTCGTCGACAATCGTGCCGGCGCCGGCGGCAATATCGGCGCCGACCTGGTGGCGAAAAGCCCGGCAGACGGCTATACGCTGCTGATGGGTGCGGTCGCCACCCATGCGATCAATCCGACCCTGTACGGCAAGCTGCCCTACGATCCGGTCAAGGATTTCACGCCGGTGGCGCTGGTGGTTCAGGTGCCCAATATTCTGGTGTTGAATCCTTCGGTTCCGGCCAAATCGGTGAAGGAACTGATCGAACTCGCGCGCGCCAAACCCGGCGCGTTGAATTTCGGCTCAGGTTCCACCGGTTCGACCGGTCATCTGGCGGGCGAGCTATTCAATACCATGGCCGGGGTGAAGATGGTGCACATTCCCTACAAGGGCGCGGCTCCGGCGATGGCCGACCTGCTCTCCGGCCAGGTGCAGCTGATGTTCGACAATCTGGCCAACGCACTGCCGAACGTAAAGGCGGGCAGGCTGCGCGCCTTGGCGGTGACTACGCTGGCGCGCTCGCCTGCCGTGCCCGATCTGCCTACCGTCGCCGAGTCCGGGCTGCCCGGCTTCGACCTCACTACCTGGTTCGGTGTGATGGTCCCCGCCGGGACCCCACCCGATATCGTCGCCAAGCTCAATGCCGAGATCGTACGCGCGTTGAACAGCAACGACATGCGCGAACGGCTGGAAAAGATGGGTGCCGAGCCGCCGACCAACAATACGCCGGAACATTTCGCTGCCTTCATTCGTACCGAAGCCGCCAAGTATGCCAAGGTGGTCAGGGATTCGGGCGCGAAGGTAGAGTAGGGCGCAGGCGAGAAAACGGTGTGCGCCGGAGTGGGCCGCGCGCGGTCTTGGAGCGATTACAAAATGAGGGGACAAGACCCCTCATACTCCCCTAAGTCGGGGGCCATTTCGGTAATACTGAAATGGCCTCTTAGGATTCGTTCCCGCCCTTCGCCTTCTTGCTTTTCCTGTCGTGCTGCCACAACACATCGCTACCGCCGCCCTCGCGGTTCAGCGCGCGCCCGAGTACGAACAGGAGGTCGGACAGGCGATTCAGATAGATGCGGGCGGTAGTGCCGACTGGCTCCGTGCGTGCCAGGGATACTAAGGCGCGTTCGGCGCGACGGCAGACAGTGCGCGCCAAATGGGACAGGCTGGCGGCGCGCGTCCCGCCGGGCAGTATGAATTCCTTGAGCGGGGGCAAATCGCGGTTGTATTCGTCCAGCAATGATTCCAGGCGCGCAACCTGGTCGTCGCTCATGCTGGCATGTCCTGGAATGCAGACTTCGCCGCCGAGGTCGAACAGATCGTGTTGAATGCGATCAAGCGCGTCGCGGGCTGTGGCGGGCAATTGCTCCGCAAGCAGCACGCCGATCACGGAGTTCAATTCATCCACCTCGCCCAGCGCACGCACGCGCCGGCTGTCCTTGGGCACGCGCGAGCCGTCGCCGAGGCCGGTCTCGCCAGTGTCGCCGGTTCGAGTATAGATCTTGGTGAGACGGTGGCCCATGTCGATTCAAGCTGGTGCCTGGGGTGAGGATTGTACCGCAAAGGCTAGGCGTATCCGTTGCCGCCAGATTCGCTGCGTGAATCTGGCTTGCACTTTTTCGGCTGCAGGGCGATGTGAGCTGGCCGCATCGAATGCACGCGACCGGGCAGCGGAACATCGCTCGGCAGGGGAATAATGTGCCTCCAGACCGGTTCGGCAGCGGGTGAATGGTAGTAGAATATTTTCCCTGAGCAAAAACGCGCGAGCGGCCCCGCGCCGCCCCAGACAACATAGGATCCAAGGTGACGATGCTAACGAAATTGCGCAGCCGGGTGGCCGCCATGTCCTCGGTTGCGTACCTGCCAGAGCGCGTCTCCATGCTGTACCGGCTGTCGGGCACCGATGTTCCGATCATCATTATCGCCGCCGGCATCACCGCATTCGCCTTATGGGGTTATATCGGCGTCAACCTGATCGTCATCTGGTTTGTGTGGCTCGGCATCGCGAGCGCGGTGCGATACGCGATGGCGCGGGTATATCGTCGCCTGCAGCCGCCGGCAGAATCTGCGGTTCAGTGGGAAAACTATTTCTGCCTGGCCAGCGCGCTGGTCGGTGCCGGTTGGGGGTTGGCGCTGATGCTCATCGGCCATACGCCGACCTCGTTGCAGGAGCTCACGATAACGTTCCTCATCAGCAGCATCGCCATGGGGCTGCCGCCTTCGCTTGCGCCGAGCCCCAAGGCTTTCACCAGTTTCATTCTGCCCATACTGGCGCCCATGGTGGCAATGTTGCTGACCTTCGGCGGCGGACTCAACACCTCTACCGCGCTGCTGATGCTCGTCTTCGCAACCGTGCTCCTGGGTCTGTATCTGTCCAACCATTTCGCCTTGATCGAGACACTGGCCTACGGCCACGAGAACACGCTGTTGCTGCAAAAACTGCGCGTCGCGGAAAAATCCCTGATCGCGGCCCTGGCCGAGCAGCAGTTGATTTTTGATACCGCTGCCGTCGGCATCGCTTTCGTAAGCCAGCGACGGATCGTGAAATGCAACCGGCGCTTTGCCGAGATCCTCGGAGGTGCGCGCGAGGAAATTGCCGACCGACCGATACAGACCTGGTTCCAGGCGGAAGAAGATTTCACGCAAGCAGGCAGCCGCGCCTATACCCGCCTGGCGCAAGGCGAAAACTATTCCGCCGAACTGCTGTTGCGGAAGATGGACGGCACGCCAATCTGGGTGTCCACGGACAGCAGAGCCATCGACGCGGCCGATCCGCTTGCCGGGACCATCATCGGCATCGGCGACATCACCGAACGCAAGCTCGCCGAGGCCGCGCTGAAGCAGACCAAGGAGCGACTCGATCTGGCAATGCAGTCTTCGGCGATTTCGATCTGGGAATGGGACGCCGGGCGCGGCACCATTTATCTGGACGCGGCGCTGGCGCGCATGACCGGCGACGAACCACTCGAGCGCTACCTGACGCTGGACGAAATGATGGGCTTGGTGCATCCGGACGATATGAATACGGTACGCCAGGCGCAAGCCGATTGCATCAACGGTCTGCGGCCGCTGTACCGGATCGAGCATCGATTCAAGGCGGCGGCAGGCGACTGGATCTGGGTGCTGAGCCGAGGCGGGGCGGTCGATCGCGCCGCCGACGGCAGCGCGTTGCGCATGATCGGGACCAGCGTCGACATCACGCAGCGCAAGCGCGCCGAAGTGGAATTGCTGTCCGCGCTGCAGCGCGAAAAGGAACTGTCGGAGATGAAGTCCAAATTCGTCTCCATTGCGTCGCATGAATTGCGCACGCCGCTGGCGACCATTTTATCGTCCGCCGAATTGCTGGAGCATTATTCGGACGGCCTGTCCGCAGAGGACAAGCTGAAAATGCTGCACGGCATACAAGGCGGTGTGAAGCGCATGAACACGATGATCGAAGACGTTCTGATCATCGGCAAGGCCGAGGCGGGTGCGCTGCAGTTCGAGCCGAAACCGGTGAATCTGAGCGAACTGTGTCACAAGGTGGTCGAAGAATTGCGCGGCGGTGTCGCCAAGCAGCATGTCATTCAGTTCGAGCATCAGTTCGAGCGCGGCAGCCTGAATCTGGATGAAAAGCTGCTGCGCCACATCCTCACCAACCTTCTGTCCAACGCGGTAAAGTACTCCCCCGCCGGGAGTAGGGTGTCCCTGCATCTGGCCGAGCGCGACGGCGAAGCGCAGATCGTCGTCGGCGACCAGGGCATCGGCATACCGGTCGAAGACCAGGCGCGCATGTTCGAGAGCTTTCATCGTGCTTCCAACGTCGGCAACCGCCAGGGCACCGGCCTCGGCCTGGTAATCGTCAAGAAGGCGGTGGAACTGCACGGCGGCACGATCTCGATAGACAGCAAGGTTGACGCGGGCACGCGCATTACGGTGCGGCTGCCCCTGGCACTAAGAGCGAAGACGGCCTGATCATGGCGCGGGTATTGCTTATCGACGACGATAGCGAGAATCTCGAAACCATGCGGCAATTGCTGCAGATCGACGGGCACGAATTGGTCTGGGCAGCCGACGGCGAGCAAGGCCTTGCACAGCTCAGGCAGTGCAGCCCGGACCTCATTATTAGCGACGTGATCATGCCGCATTTAGGCGGCTATGCGGTGCTGGAGACGGTGCGCGCGGACCCGAAATTTTCAGGTATTCCCGTGTTATTGTTCTCCGCGGCGATGAACGATGAGGCGCGCAGCATTGCGCTGCGCCGTGGCGCGACCGAGGTGCTGGCCAAACCTTTCGAGTTGGCGCAGTTGCGCGGCGCAATCAGGCGATGTTTGGGACAAGAGCGGTGATGAAGAAAATTCTGGTAGTCGAGGACGAAGCGGGAATACGCCTGAACCTGACGCTGATGCTGAAAGGGGAAGGATATACGGTGGATTCGGCCGAGGACGGCCGCGCCGGCATCGAACATGCCAAGAGCTTCGGCCCGGATCTGATTGTCAGCGACGTGATGATGCCGGAACTGGACGGGTTTGGCATGCTGGAGGCGCTGCGCGCGGATCCGCGGTTCGTCGATACGCCTTTCATCTTCCTGACCGCGCTTAGCGACCGTACCAGCATGCGTCGCGGCATGAATCTCGGGGCGGATGATTTCTTGAATAAGCCGTTCACGCGCGACGAGTTGATCGAAGCCGTGAATTCGAGGCTGAAGAAATACGAGAACACGGCGCGCTCGCTTGCCGAGCGCCTGGTCGCGGGAAACGACGAACTCAAGCGCTGGTACCGTCAGAGCCTCTCCGGTACCGAACCCGAGCGCCCCCTGGTGCTCGCGGAAACAGCCGGCATGACCGGGAAGATGACGGTGGCTACGGTGATGTTTGCCGACATTCGCAATTTCACCACCTATTCCGAGCGACTCACCGCAGGGCAGATCGCGGAGTTGCTCAACGCCTATTTCGAGTCCGTGTGCCAGCCGATAGTACGCAATGGCGGACGCATCGCGAAGCTGATCGGCGATGGCATCATGGTGGTGTTCGAGGCGCGAGCGGAGGATGGCGAAGACAATCACGCCCGCCGCGCGGTGCGCGCGGGCTTGGGCGTCGTTTTGGCCGCAAACGGGTTTGGCGACTGGTTCAAGAAGCACTTCGACCAGGGAGCCTTGCCCGAATTTGCAACCGGCGTCGGCATCCATACCGGCGACCTGATGGAAGTGCGCATCGGGCCCCCGGGGGCCGAAGACCTGACCGTGGTGGGCGACAGCGTGAATGTGGCTTCGCGCCTGGAGGGGCAGACCAAGGAACTCGGCTGGCCGGTGGTGGCGAGTGCCGCTACGGTCAGCATGGCCGGGAGCACGGTGAGCACCGGTCAGTCGCGGATGCTGGAACTGCGTGGCCGCAAATCACCGATCGAAGCATTGGAAGTGACGGGCATCGGCGCCTACGCCGGTACCCAGGAGGGTCCGATAGAACTACCCGACGCGCTGCGCGCCGCTCTGTCCGAAAACGCGAATATGACCGCGCGCGCCGCCAAGGCCGCCTTGTCGGAAACCCTGCGCATTGTGACCAGCGATCTGTCGCGGGCGCTCGCGTCGGGCCGTGCGCTGCAAGTCAAAGGCTATCGCGTGCTGTCGAAAATCGGGGAAGGCGGCATGTCCAATGTCTTTCTCGCCGAGCGCGAAAGCGATGGCACCCAGGTCGCGCTGAAGATTCTCAACGCGCGGCCGAGCGACGATAAGCAGCTGTTGCAGCGCTTCATCCAGGAATCCGCGCTGATTTCAGATATCGACCATACCAACGTAGTCAAGATATACGACAAGGGTTTTACCGACGATTACGCCTATATCGCCATGGAGTACTTCACCGGCGGCAGTCTGAAGGACGTCATCGCCGGAGGCTTGACCCCGCGCCAGGCGCTGTCGCTGCTGGCTCAGGCCGCCGCGGCCCTGGCCGAGATCCATCGTCTCGGCATAGTACATCGCGACGTCAAACCCGCGAATATGATGCTGCGCGCCGATGGCACCATGGTGTTGGCCGATTTCGGCATCGCCAAGCGCACCGAGGGCTCGATGGACCGGACCATGCACGGCGAGTTTTTCGGCACGCCCTACTACATCTCCCCCGAGCAGGCGAATGGCCAGCCTGCCACCGAGCGCTCCGATATTTACAGCCTGGGAATCATCTTCTACGAGATGCTGCTGAACCGCAGGCCGTACGTGGGCGACACGATCGTCGAGTTGATCTCGCAGCACGTGGGTGCGCCGGTGCCGCGGTTGCCGCAGCAGCTGGAAGATTACCAGGTGTTGATCGACGGCATGATGGCGAAGAATCCGGCCGACCGCCTGCAGCATGCGGACGAGGTGCTCGCTGCAATCGACCGCGTGTGGACCCAGGTCGCGCTGCGCGCAAGCTCGGCACTGGGCCGCGACTGACGCCGGCCAAGGACCTGTTTGGCGGTGCCGTCGTGCACGGTTCTCGCTGCGGCGACGGGAGGCGATGATGCATGCACGCAAGATCGCGTTGATCGCGGTGGCGGTGGCGCTGATCTCTGCGTTTTTCGGTTTCGATCTCGAGCAGTATTTCAGGCTCGATTATTTCAAGTCGCAGCAGGCGGCGATAGACCTGTACTATCGCGACAGTCCGCTCTTGGTCGCGCTCGCGTTCTTCGCGCTCTACGTGCTGGTCACGGCGGTGTCGCTTCCGGTCGCCGGCATTTTGACCCTGGCGTCAGGTGCGATCTTTGGCCTCGCTTTTGGCACGCTGATCGTGTCGTTTGCATCCAGCATCGGTGCAACACTGGCGTTTCTTGCTTCGCGCTTCCTGTTTCGCGATTCGATCCAGCGCAGATTCGGCGACAGGATGAGTGCGATCGATACCGGTGTAAAGAAAGAGGGTGGTTTCTACCTGTTTACGCTGCGCCTGGTGCCGGCCTTTCCCTTTGTCGTCATCAACCTGCTGATGGGGCTGACGACGATGAAGACCCGTACCTTCTACTGGGTGAGCCAGGCGGGCATGTTGGCTGGCACGGTCGTCTATGTCAACGCCGGAACCCAGATCGCGCAGATCAGCTCTCCCGGCGGCATTCTTTCGGCCAAACTCATCGGCTCGTTTGTTCTACTGGGCGTGTTCCCGTTGCTGGCCAAGCGTATCGTCGATCGGGTCAAGGCGCGCAGGGCCTACTCGGGCTGGGTCAGACCTGCGAAATTCGAGCGCAATCTGGTCGTCATCGGCGCCGGTTCGGCAGGTCTGGTGACCGCCTATATCGCCGCCGCAGTCAAAGCCAGGGTGACGCTCGTAGAAAAACATCGGATGGGGGGCGACTGCCTGAACACCGGTTGCGTACCGTCCAAAGCCTTGATCCGCTCGGCCGGATTCGTCTCACATGTGAAGCGCGCCCACGAGTTCGGCATAAAGTCGGCAACCGCCACGTTCAATTTTGCCGAAGTCATGGAGCGTGTGCAGCGGGTGATCAAGGCGGTGGCGCCGCACGACGCGGTTGATCGTTACACCGAACTGGGTGTCGAATGCATAGAGGGCGAGGCGAAAATCACCTCGCCCTGGACGGTCGAGGTGAAAACCGCCGGCGGCGTCAGGACGCTGAGCACGCGCGCCATCGTCATCGCGGCCGGCGCTCGACCGCTGGTCCCGGCCATCGCCGGCATCGAAGATTTCGGCTACTACACCTCCGACACCATCTGGGATCTGCGCGCGTTGCCGCGGCGACTGCTGGTATTGGGTGGCGGCCCCATCGGGTGCGAACTCACACAGTGTTTCGCGCGCCTCGGGTCGCAAGTGACCCAGGTCGAGATGTTGCCGCGGATCATGATGCGCGAAGATCCGGAAGTCTCGGAGATGGTGATGCAGCGCTTTCGCGCCGAAGGCGTCAATGTTCTGGTGAACCACAAGGCCAGGCGATTTGTCTTCGAAGGCGGCGAAAAGATTCTAATCTGCGAGCACCAGGGCGAGGAGGTGAGCGTGCCTTTCGACGAGTTGCTGTGCGCGCTCGGACGCTTGGCCAATACCAGCGGCTATGGACTGGAGGAACTGGGAATTCCGCTGGCGCAGGCGAGCACGGTCGAGACCAACGAATACCTGCAGACGCTGTACCCGAACATCTATGCCTGCGGCGACGTCGCCGGTCCTTACCAGTTCACCCACATGGCTGCGCATCAGGCATGGTACGCGGCAGTCAACGCCCTATTCGGCGATTACAAGTCGTTCCAGGCCGACTACTCGGTCGTACCCTGGGCGACCTTCACCGACCCCGAGGTGGCGCGGGTGGGACTGAACGAGACCGAAGCTCGGCAGAAAGGCATCGCCTACGAACTGAGCGTGTTCGATCTGAAGGAACTGGATCGGGCGATTGCCGATGAGGAGGCGCACGGCCTGATCAAGGTCTTAACCGTGCCCGGCAGGGATAAGATCCTGGGTTGCACCATCGTTGGCGAGCACGCCGGCGAGTTGATCGCAGAATATATTATGGCAATGCGCCACGGCCTGGGCCTGAACAAGATTCTAGGCACGATCCATGTGTATCCGACTCTGGCTGAAGCAAACAAGTACGCGGCCGGGGTGTGGAAACGCAATCACGCGCCGCAGAAACTGCTGCTTTGGGCGGAGAAGTTCCACGCGTGGAGGCGGGGGTGACGCGCTTGTCGATCATCATCCCGACGTTCAACGAAGCCGGGCAAATCGTTGACATACTCGGATCCCTGGCCGGGTTGCGCGATCGCGGTCATGAGGTGATCGTGGTCGATGGCGGCTCGGACGACGGCACTCGGGGTTTGGCGCAAGCGCTTGCCGACCGCGTGCTCGAGGCGAATCCAGGCCGGGCCGAACAAATGAATGCGGGCGCGCGCAACGCTGCCGGCGATGTGCTCCTGTTCTTGCATGCGGACTCACGTTTGCCCGACGCGGCCGACGCCGTGATTGAGCGAGGCTTGGCGACGGGCGTTTCAGTCTGGGGTCGTTTCGACGTGCGGATTGCGGGGTTGCACCCGATGCTGCGGGTAGTGGAAGCGATGATGAATCTGCGCTCCCGCATGACGCATATTTGCACCGGGGATCAGGGCATATTCGTGCGCCGCGAGGTGTTCGCGGCCGTCGGCGGCTACCCCAACCAGGCTCTGATGGAGGACATCGCCATCAGTGCCCGATTGCGCCGCGTCTCAGCGCCGCTATGCCTGCGAGAGCGATGCACGACATCTGCGCGCCGCTGGGAACAGCGTGGTGTGCTGCGCACGATCGTCCTGATGTGGTGGCTGCGCCTACAGTATGCTCTTGGCGTGGCGCCAGCGGCCCTGGCGCGGGCTTACGGAGCAGACGGTCATTAGCTGTCGCATCCAGGTCTTTGCCAAAGCGCCAACACCGGGCCTGGTGAAGACCCGATTGATTCCAGTCTTGGGCGCGCACGCCGCTGCCGAATTGCACCGGAAACTGGTCACGCGCACATTGCGCACCGCCGTTGCGGCGGCCACGGGTGAAGTCGAGCTATGGTGCGCGCCTAACGCGCAGGATGCGTTTTTTGCGGCTTGCGCCGAACAATTTGGCCTGAGCCTGCGCGAACAGGGCGAAGGCGACTTGGGAATACGAATGGCTGGCGCTCTGGAAACCGCAGTGGCAGACGGCTCCGCGGCGCTCTTGATCGGCAGCGACTGCCCGGCGCTGACCGCGGAATACTTGCGCGCTGCTGCGCACGCGTGCGCTGGCGCAAACGATGCGGTGTTCGGGCCGGCCGAGGACGGCGGCTACGTGTTGATCGGCCTCGTGCGCCGACCGTCCCCGCAGCTGTTCGAGAACATGGCATGGGGCACCGCGACGGTGATGCAGGAAACGCGCTTGCGACTGGCGCGCCTCGACTGGCGCTGGACCGAATTAGCGACACTGTGGGACGTGGACCGCCTCGAGGACCTACCACGGCTGCGCCAGTTGCTCGCCGAACAATAGGCGGGAATTGCAGTACGCTGGAAACGCATCTAAGCGCCGGACAGTGCCGGGCCGCATGCCGGAGCAGGCAATAAAAAGGGCAGGGTGACCGGAGTTGGCCGGCCGCCCTGCCCAAGCGGGAGGAGGAGGAGGAGTCCCGCGAAGTAGGTCGTCAGTGCTTAGTCGTACCCGAGATCGGATGGCTAGCGGAAAAAATTCCCGCTGAATGTAATCATGGCCTGGCCGCCCAGGGCGCAGGCCAGTTGTACCGAGGCCACTAATGCGGCGGCGCTGGCAGTCAGGTAACCTGCGAGCACTCTTACGATACCGAAGTTCACGATACGGCCCTCCGTCAGTTAGTAGAATGAGTCTAGATCCTGTTTAATTATTTGTCGAATCGATTTTTTAGATTTAATATATCTGCGCCATGGATATAAGAAACGTCGATCTCAATCTGCTGGTGGCGCTCGACGCGCTGCTTGCCGAGCGCAGTGTGTCGCGTGCGGCGGTGCGTCTGCATCTGTCGCAGCCCGCGACCAGCGCCTTGCTGGCACGCCTGCGCGAGCTGTTCGGCGACCCATTATTGCTGCGCAGCGCGCGCGGCATGTTGCCGACACCGCGGGCGCTGGAGTTGCTTGGCCCGGTGAAACAGGTGCTGGACGAAATAGAGGCCATTGTCCAGCCGCGCGCCGTGTTCGATCCGGATCGTGCGGAGCATACCTTTACGCTGTCGGCCTCGGACTACGTTGAATACGCGCTGCTGCCGACGCTCGTGGATTATCTCGAACGCCGGGCGCCGCGGGTGCGCCTGGCTGTGCGGCCGCTCGATCTGCAAACCGTGGCCAAGCAGATGGAGACCGGCGAGGTGGATCTGTGCATCACCGGCCTGTTGAATGCGCCGGCCGGAATGCATGAGCGACCGCTCTATACGGAACACATCGTGTCCGTGGTGCGGCGCAACCACCCGGAGGTGGGCGCGCATCTGACGCTGGATACCTTCTGCCGCTTGGAGCACATCATGGTTTCAGTCCGCGGCAGCGGGTTCAGCGCCCGCATCGACCAGGCGCTGGCCGCACTCGGACGCAAGCGGCACGCGCGCCTGGCCGTGCCGCATTTTCTTCTGGTACCCGAAATCGTGGCACGCTCGGACATGATCAGCGCTTTACCGAAGCGGCTGGCGCAAGGTTATGCGAACAAGCTGCGCATTCTGGAGCCGCCGGTCAAAATGGAAGACTTCACCGTTGGCCAGGTCTGGCACGAGCGCAATGAGCGTGAGCCGGCTCAAGTCTGGCTGCGTGACGTGGTGCTGAAGCTGGCGCAAGCGGGGGCGAAGTCGCGCAGCAAGCTGTCTTAGAATTTGTGGAAGTCAGATAGGGAAAGTACGAGATGAGCGACGAACTGTGTTTCATGCCGGCAACGGAACTGGTGCAGCGCATTCGCAGCGGCGAGCTCTCGGCGCGCGAACTGATGCAGGCATCGTTGGCGCAAATCGAGCGCCTCAACCCCAAGCTTAATGCCATCGTCAGTCTGTACGCGGAGCAGGCGTTGGCGCAAGCCCTGGCGGCGGACGAGAGGCAGGTGAGGCGCGAAGTGCTCCCGATCCTGCACGGGCTGCCTGTCGCGCATAAGGACTTAGCTTTGACCCGAGGCATGCGCACCACGTTCGGCTCGCCCATTTTCAAGGACTTCATTCCCGAGCAGAACCAGTTGATGGTCGATCGTTTGCAGGCGGCCGGGGCGGTTTCCGTCGGCAAGACGAATACGCCCGAATTCGGTGCCGGTTCGCAGACCTTCAATGCCGTGTTTGGCAAGACGCTCAATCCTTACGACACCAGCAAGACTTGCGGCGGTTCCTCCGGCGGATCCGCGGTGGCGCTTGCGGCCGGAATGGTGCCGCTTGCCGATGGCAGCGACATGGGCGGCTCGCTGCGCTGTCCGGCCAACTTTTGCAATGTCGTCGGCATGCGCACCTCGCCCGGTCGCGTGCCTGTTTGGCCGGCAAAGAGCGGCTGGAGCACGCTGAGAGTGGAGGGGCCAATGGCGCGAACGGTCGCCGATTGCGCGCTGATGTTGAGTGTGATGGCCGGTCCGGATGCAAGAAGCCCAATAGCCATCGCCGAGCCGGGCGCCGCGTTCGCGGGCACGCTCGCGCGCGACTTCAGGGGCGTACGCATAGCCTGGAGCACCGACCTCGGAGGCCTGCCTGTGGATGCGCGTGTCAGTTCAGTGCTCGCCTCGCAGCGATCGACGTTTGCCGCACTTGGCTGCGTGCTCGAGGATGCCACGCCCGATCTTGCCGACGCGAACGCAATTTTCCACACCCTGCGCGCCTGGCAATTCGAACTCTCGTTGGGCGAGTTGCTGGACCGGCACCGCGATTTGCTCAAGGATACCGTGATCTGGAATATCGAGGCCGGAAGGAAACTCGATGGCCCGCAAATCGGCGCGGCGGAATCCAAGCGCACCGCGCTCTACAATCGCATGCACGAATTCATGCGGCGCTATGAATTTCTCATCCTGCCGGTGAACCAGGTGCCGCCATTCGATGTCGAGCAGCCCTATATCACCGAGATCAACGGCAAGACCATGGACACCTATATCGACTGGATGAAGTCCTGCTACTTCATCACCGTTACCGGCCACCCTGCAATCTCGGTGCCCTGCGGCTTCACGCCGCAAGGACTGCCGGTAGGTGTGCAGATCGTCGGCCGGCACCAGGACGACTTCGGTGTGCTGCAGCTTGCCCACGCCTTCGAGCAGGCGACGCAGTTGTGGAAACGCCGTCCGCCGATCGCGATTTGACGGCCGCCCACCACAGAAGTCACTTGTTCGCCCATAATGAAGTTTAATTGTACAAGAGCGGCACTTTATGCCTAACCTGCCGAAGGCCAGACGTTAGAACCAATCCTGACGGCGGAACGCGCAACCCGGCTGCGCCGGGCACGTTAGGGAAGAAAGAGAACAAAATGAGCAAGTAACCGGCCGCGCCCGCATTTGCGTCCGGTGCAACCAGCGTCTAACCAACCATTCTTTTTTGAGGGAGGAGGAATATGGTTTATTCACAGAAAACCCCGTGGACGCTCATCATGGGGCTGATCATGGTCGCCTATGCCTATGCGGTGCAAAGCGGCGCCATGGCGGCTGTCATCAAGTACCTCGGCACCGACCGGCATGCCGGCGAAATGCAGATCCTTGGTTATGCGTTCGGTGGCATCGCCATCGCGGTCGGACTGTGGCAATTGTTCGCCAAATCCGCCGAGGGCCACATCGACTATTACCTGTCCGCGGTCGGCGGCGTGACCTTTATCATGCTGGTGGCGTTCATAGTCAAGTGGGGGCTGGACCCGCAGATGGCGCAGTGGGGCAAGGCGGCGCAATCCGCCCTCGGCTTTAATTTTGCCACCGTCATGAACCTGAACTACGTGGTGATGGGCATCATTGCGGGTATCGTCATCGTCAACCTGTTCAAGGTTCCCGCCTGGGCGGAGCATGGGGTGCGCCTGTCGCGTCTGGGCCTGAAGACCGGCGTGATCCTGCTCGGCACGCTCTACAGCCTTGCCGAACTGGCGCAGCTCGGCAAGCTCTCGGTCGTCCTGATCGGCATATTCGTGCTCGGGTCGGTGGGCGTAGTGTTGTGGTTCGGGGCGCGGCGCTCCCTGCCGAATTCGATGACCGGCGTACTCGCGGCCGGGGTCGGTGTGTGCGGGGTGTCGGCCGCGGTGGCGGCGGCGCCGGTGGTGCAGGCGAAATCCACTGAAATCGCCTATACCATTGGCACTATCCTCATGTTCGGCGTGATCTGCATGTTCCTGTTCCCGATCGTGGGCAAGGGGCTGGGAATGGGCTACATCCAGTTCGGCGCCTGGGCCGGCACCGGTATTCTCAATTCCGCCCAGGTCGCGGGTGCGGCGCTCGCGTTCCAGCCGAACGGTATCGAGACGCTGAAGGTTGCGGAGATTTTCAATATTACGCGCGTGCTGTTCCTGCCGATCATCGTGCTGTGGCTCGCGCTTTGGTATGTCAAGCGCGAAGTCGGTGCGCAGAAGATCGATATCGGACAGGTGATTTTCAGCAAATTTCCGGTGTTCGTGCTCGGTTTCATCCTGATGTTCGCGCTGTCCTCGACCGGCATATTCGCACCGGCCCGCCATTACCAGGGCGCCTACTTCGACAACAGCGACAAGATCATGCTGAAAACGGACAAGGACGGAAAGGTCCAAAGCCGCTTGCTCGCCGACAAGGACCTCGAGGCCCTCAAGGCCGAGGCCGGAAAGATCACGCGTGAAGACCAGAAAGCGGCGCTTGCGCGCCTGCTCGAGAACAAGAAGCTGATGTCGATCGACGACGACGATACGCTGCGCGGCGTCGTCAATGCCAAGATATTGTCCAAAGCGGGGAACGACGTGCTCACTAAGGCGCACCGGGCGGTGCGGCATACTGCGCCCAAGATCGCTATGTTCCGCGATCTGATCGCCTGGTTCTTCACTTTCGGCCTGGTGGGGCTGGGCATGCAGATCACCATGGCATCGATCAAGCAGGCGGGCGGCCAGCCGCTGGTGATCGGCAGCATCGTCGGCGTGATCAAGGCGGTCGGTTCGCTGATCGTGGTGCTGCTGATGGTTTCCGAATCGATTTGAACCCCCGGGGAGGCAATCATGGCTGAAGATAAATTCGACCGCGGCACCGCGCTGACCATATTTGGGACCGACCGCCACGAGGATTTCGTGGCGCTGTCGCTGTCCATCATCATCGCCTTGCTCGTGTACCTGTTCGTATAACCGCTGACGGAGCGCGATCTCCCGGTGAACGCGCGCCGCGCGCGGTCACCGGGTTTTTTTTAAAGCTTATTGCGATTTGAGGGGATATCCCCCGAGGTGGGAGACCGAAGGTCGGGACCGCCCGAAGAGGTGGGCACTTTCCTCTCAAGGGGGATCGAGACCTTCGGGGCGCCTGCCCTCACGCTCCCCTAAATCGGAGGCAATTTCGGTAATTCTGAAATGACCTATTAGCCCATGCCCGAATATTCCCGCATTGTATTGGCGAGCCACGGCACACCCGGGGGGCAGGCCGCCGAGCGCGTGGCGCTCTCGTTGTGCGCGCGCGGTGCGAGCCTCGCGCAACTGGTGGTGGTGCCGGATTTCTGGAAAGGCATGATGGGCGACGACTGGCTCAACAACGCTTCGACCCGGGAGGTCTACGGCAAGCACGTGGAGCATCAGCTCGAAGCGGAGATCGCAGTGCAGGTGGAAAGAGTGCGGGCACAGGCTCTACAACTCGGGCTGCGCTACCAATGCCGGACGGTGCTCGGCAAGCCGGCCGAGAGCCTGCTCGCCTACGTCCGGGAACTCGCGCCCGAACTGGTCGTGATCGGCGCACGGCGCCCCAAGGGCGTTGCCGGACTGCGCTCGCGCATGCACCTCGACACCTTGGTCAAGGCGCTTATAGCGCCGCTCTTGATCGTTCCTCATCCTTGATCACTTCAGCGGCGGCAGCGCAGGACGCATCCTGGGTGCAGATCGACACGCCGCTCGGACTGGCGGAGTTGCGACTGTTTTGCAGCGATGTCGAGCGCCTGTACCGCCTCAATCCTTATCTCGAAATCCAGGCGTGGCGGCCGTTCGCCTCGGCTGTGTTCCGCGTAACCTGGCACAACCTCAGCAACGGCCATGCTGCGACGCTCGAGCTGCGCCACCAGCCCGAATCGGAGAACGCGTTTTCGATCGCCTATTCAGAGGGTATCAAGCGCCGCACCCGGTTTTTGCTGGAGCCCGCGCCGGGCGGCAGCCGCCTTGTCATCACCGACGATTACGCCAGCCTGCCGGAAGAACAGCGGGTGAGCCGGATCGCGGAAGTCGACAAGAGCCTTACCGCCTGGGGGTGGGCGCTGCATGCCCATCTGCGGCGCGAACACCGCTGGGGATCCAATCCGCTGTGGCGCTGGACCATGCAACGCTTCTGGCTGCCGATGCGCCCGGCTTCGCGGCGCATTGCCACGCTCATCGTATTGGCGAGTCTGGCCGAATTTGCGTTTTTTCTGCTGGTGGCCCTGATCTGGTGGATCGAGCATCGGTAGCGAAAGGGGGTGACCAATGGGAGTTGCGCCGCGAGACGGCGCAACTCCCAACCCAAATCGCGCTAGGCGATGGTCACCCCGCCGTCGGCGACGATGGTCTGCCCGGTGATGAACGTGCCCGCCCTGGAGGCGAGGAACACGGCGATGCCGCCGATTTCTTCGGCCTCGCCCAGGCGCCTTAGCGGGGTCATCGCCTCGCGCGCCGCACGCGCTTTGTCGTTTTCCCACAGCGCCCGGGCGAAATCGGTCTTGATCAGGCCGGGCAGAATCGCGTTGACGCGAATGTTGGACGGCCCCCATTCGCAGGCATAGTTTCTGACCAAGGCCGTGTCGGCGGCCTTGGACACGCCGTACAGTCCGATCACGGTATTGCCCTTCAACGCGGCGATGCTGGAGACGATGATCACCACGCCGTCCCTGCGTTCGGCCATCTGCGGAATCACCATATTGCACAGCCACCAGTTGCTCTTGATGTTGTTGCCCATGATTTTGTCGAACACCTCGTCGCCCGCCTGTGCCGTCGGCCCGTACACCGGGTTGGCGGCGGCGTTGCACACCAGGATGTCGATTTTGCCCCACTGCTTCATCGTCGCGTCGACCAGTTGCTGCAGCTGTTCCTTGTGCGCGATGTTGCAGGGAAGCGAGATGGCCTCGAAGCCTTTGGTGGTGAGTTCCCTGGTCACTTGATCGCAGGCCTCGGCCTTGCGGCTGGAAATCACCACCTTCGCGCCCGCCTTCGCCATCTCCTCGGCGATGGACTTGCCTATGCCTTTGGTCGAGCCGGTGATCAGCGCGACTTTGCCTGTCAGATCGAACATGCTTTGTCCCCTGGTTGGATAACTTTGCGATTCTCGCATCTATGCATGAGTTTTGCCGGCGTGCATCCGGCAGTTCCAGGCGCTGGCGAAAATCACAGGGCCCCGCTCTTCTTCAACAGCGCCGCAATCGCCGCGGCAAGTTTGGCGTAGCCCTTCGCGTTGGGATGCGCAATGTCGGATTTCAAGTCGTTGTCGCGCAGGATCGCCTTCAGCGCCGCGTCCTCGTAGGGCAGGCCGAATTCCTTCGCGATCGACTCGTAGAAGTCGGGTGGCGAGGGGAATAAGCCCGGCTTGGGCACCGCGATCAGTACCACGTCTATGCCCCTTTGCCTGGCGAGTCGGATCATGGCACGCAGGTTTTCCGCCGCCTGCGCGTCGCCGAGCCTGCGCAGGAAATCGTTGCCGCCATGGCACAGGATGAGCAGCTTGGGTTGATAGCTATCAAGCGCCGAGGGCAGCCGTGCGAGGCCGGTCGCGCTCACCTCGCCGGGCGTGCCGGCGCTCCAGACCTTGCGCCCGATGAGTTTCTCCAACACCGCCGGGTAACTTGCCTCGGGCTGTGCGCCGGTGCCGAAAGTGAGGCTGTCGCCGAAGGCGAGAACGACAGCGTCGGCGGGCAGTTTGGACAGCTTAGGCGCGCTGCCGCCGCAGCCGGCGAGCGCGACGCCGAACAGCAGCAGGCAACACGTTCGCAGCAATCGTTTCATCCGTTCTGCATCGGTACGGGTGTCGATGGCGCCAGACTCGGGAGTCTCGAATGCGGCGCAAACGCAGCTGCGCGAACTCATGCCGGCGCGTAGCGCGCCGCCGAGCTCAGGCACATATTCGATGGTGAACAAGTTGGTATCACGAGCTCGAGGCCGGAAGACGCGGCGTGCGGTCGAGATAATGCAGCGAGATGACCAGCGCCACGGTTCCGGCGAGCATGAAATGCGGGCCGAACAGCCACAACAGCAGCGGTACGGTGTAGTAATAGGCGCGCATGCCGATGCTGTAGAAATGGCCGGCGCGATTGAGGTGGCTGCTGACATGGGTCGGGTTGGCCGCGATCAGGCCTTCGTTCTGCGGCGCATTGATCATGTAGCCGACGTGATGAAACAGGCGTATCGCCATGGCAAAGCTGAAGAACGCGAACAGCAGGTCGATCAGCAGCAGCAGCATCTTGCTGAGCCACAGCCGGGAGCTGGCTGCCCCGAACACATCGAGCGCCTGCCAGGTGGTGCGCAGCTTGTCGCCCTGTTCCGACAGCGTGAGTACGCCGATGATCATCAGCACTGCAGTGGAAGCGAGAAAAACCGCGGCCATCATGGAATTGCGCAGCGTCTGCACCGCGAGGATACCCTCGCGCCGGCGCATGATCTCTTCGACCCAGGCAGTCCGTACGAGGTTGTTGACGCGCTGCACGGTGTAGCTGGGATCCTTGCTGAGCCGGTAACGCAGGTAGCCCTGATAGGCGATAAGCAATATCAGGCTCGCGGCGAAACCGACAATGTCGCTGGTGAAGTTCATGCTCTAGTGCTCCGCGGAAGGCAATGTGGCACACTCGTTGAAGATGCGCGCGCTGCAGGTTCTGCAGATGGAGCGATCGAGGCGCGCGAACACGCCAGCAATCGCTTCGTGTTTGCCGGCGAATATATTCGTCTGGCCAATATGGCCGATATATCCGCCGCGCGCAAGCATGTCGCGCACCGGCTGGCGCAGGCTGTATAAGTAGAGTTGTCCGCCCGTTTCCCTGCGCCGTTCGCTCTCGAGCGCAAGCAGCTCGGCGCCGGCCACGTCGACGAAATTGATGCTCTTCGCCAGGAGCAGCAGATGCTTTTGCTGCGGACTCACCTCGCGCAAGGTATCGAAGTGCGCGCCGATATGGTCCACTGCGCCGAAGTAGATCGAGCCCTCGATGCGCAGGATCTTCAGTTGCGGGCACTCGGAGAGCCCCGGCTCCAGCATTGCCATCTTGCGCGTCGCGTGGCGCGGGTCCGGCACCAGGCTGCGCATGCCCGGGCGCGAGGTGCGGTTGAGATAGACGAGGAGCGAGAGCGCAACGCCGGCCAGGATCGCGAATTCGAGCTCGAGCAGGAGCGTCGCGGCGAAGGTGAGCGCGAGCACCGCGGTTTCGGGGCGGCTGGCGCGCACGATGGTGCGGATGCTGCCGAAATCGATCAGTCCCCAGGCAACCAGAAACAAGATCGCCGCCATGCTGGCGGTAGGCAGATAGGCCATGAGCGGAGCCACCCCGATCAGAACCACGATCAGAAATAGTGAGGAAAAAGCCGCTGCGAGTGGAGTGCGCGCGCCGGCCTCGTAGTTGAGGCCGGAACGGTTGAAAGAGGCGCTCACCGGGTAGCCGGAGAAAAAGCTGGCGACGATGTTGGACAATCCCTGGCCGATGAATTCCTGGTTGCCGTCGATGCGCTGTCCGGACTTGAGCGCGATCGCGCGGCTTATGGATACCGCCTCGGTCAGACCGAGTACGGTGATGGCGACGGCGATGGACAGCAGTTTTCGCAGCTTTTCCAATTCGAAATCAGGATGCGACAGCGGCGGCAGCGCACCCGGCAGCGCGCCCAACGTGCGGATCCCGGTGAATTCCGCGCCCAGGGCCTGATTGAGCGCGAACGCCACGAGGCTGCCCACCAGCATCGCCGCGATCATGTACGGCACCTGCTGCAGGTAGCGGCGGACGAGCATGCCGGTGGCAAGGGTGATTACGGCGATCAGCAACACGTACGGCCGGATGTAAGGAATCTGCACCACAAACACCTCGATCGAGCGCAGGAAGGAGATGTTGCGCGGAATGTATACGCCGAAAAAATTGCTCAACTGGGCGTCGAAAATGAGCAACGCGGCGCCGGCGGTAAATCCGACCACCACGGTGTGCGAGATGAAATTGACCAGGGTGCCCAGCCGCAGCAGGCCCATGGCGAGCATCATCGCGCCGGACATGAACGACAGGGTGAGCACCAAATGCACGTACTGCTGAGACCCCGGGTCGGCAATCATGCTCACCGTCGCGAACACGACCAGCGATACCGCGTTGGTCGGGCCGGAGACGGCATGCCATGAGGATCCCCACAGGGCGGCAACGATGGTCGGCACCATGGCGCAGTACAGGCCATATTCGGGCGGCATGCCCGCGAGCGTGGCAAAGGCTACGCCTTGGGGCAGCACCACGATGGCGCCCACCAGGCCGGCGATCAAATCGGCGCGCAGGCTGGCCCGGTCGACGTGCGGCCACCAGGCGAGGAACGGAAAAATGCGGGAAAGTACGGCCCGGGAGGGCAGACTCATGACGACCGACAGGTCAGCCTCAAAGCCGCATTTTACCAAATGCGCCGGGCCCGATCGGCTGTGGCCGCAGCGGACTGGCCACCTCGTCCTGGCCGCGCGCGGCGGCCGCGGTGTGGATTGCCGCCAGCGCTTGGTCGGCTGTGGCGTAGAGATTCTGTGCGCCGATGTAGTCGAGCAGGCCGGTGGCTTGCATGACATCCACCACCTGTTTTTTCAGACCCGAGAACGCCACGCTGATCCCGTTGTGGCGCAGGCGTTCGACCACATGGCGCATCACCTCTTCGCCGGAGGCATCCAGTTCATTAATGCCGGTGCCGACGACCAGCAGATGACGTGCGCCCGGATTTGCGGCGACGGCTTCGAGGATCGCATCCTCGAAGAAGGAAACGTTGGCGAAGTAGAGCCGGCCGTCGAAACGCACTGCGGTGACGATGTCCGAGGCCGGCAGATTATGCACCTTGGCGTCGCGCAGCGAGCCATCGGGATGCCGCCCGAGGATGGCCACCCGCGGCGTCATGGTGCGCAGCAGATAGAGCACGATCGCCAGTCCCGCACCGATCAGGATGCCGGTGTCCAGCTGCGGTGCAACCGCCAGGGTGACGACAAAGGTCACAACGGCGGCAATGCCGTCGTGCCGGCTCGCCTGCCAGGCTTGCTTGACGGCGCCGAAGTTGATCAGGCCAATCACCGCCATGATGATGACAGCGGCCAGCACCGCCTGCGGCAGATGGTAGAGCAGGGGGGTGAGAAACAACAGCGTCAGCAGCACAAACAGGCCGGTGAATACAGAGGACAAGCCGGTCAGGGCGCCAGCATTGAGGTTGACCGCCGAGCGGGAGAAGGAACCGGAAACCGGATAGGACTGGCTGAAGGCGCCGACCAGGTTCGCGAGTCCTTGACCCATCAGTTCCTGATTCGGGTCGATTCTCTGCTTGGTCTTGGCGGCCATCGCCTTGGCGATCGAGATCGATTCCATGAAGCCGACCAGCGAAATGACGATGGCCGCCGAGAGCAGGCTGCCGATCAGGCTCCATGAAATCTTCGGCACGCTGATCGAAGGCAGGCCCTCGGGCACCCTGCCAACCACCTCGCCGCCGCCGGTGAGCTTGAGTTCGCCGCTGCTCGCTTTGGGGATGCGCCAGCGGTGGCCATCCGACTGCATACCGGCGGGCAGCTTGCCATAGGCATAGAACGTCACGGGTTGGCCGTTGGCGTCGGCGACGCGCTCGAACACCATGCTGCGGACAGCGCGGTTGCGGCGGCGGTTCTCGTCCTCGCGATCCTTGAGTTGCAGCTTCGCCAGCTCAATCTCGTAATTGGTCGTCACCACCTCGTGAGACAACTCGCCATGACCTCTTTGCAGCGTCTTCAGATCCGCCGCCTTGGCGCCGATCTGGGCAGTGATTTCCTTGATCCGCCCTTCGGTGCGAACAAATTCGGTCAACAGCGCCCGGGCTTCGGGTTCGGCGATTTGTTCGATGCGGACTGATGCGTCGCGCTCAAAGCCTATCGCCCACGAAACCACCGTGGCGAGCACCACGGCGATCAGCACGCCTGGAAGCCTGGGCGCCCAGTGGCGGAGCGCCCACATGATGGTGAATGCCGCCACACCCATCGTCAGGGTCGGCAGATGCGTATCGCCGACCTGCTGCACCACGCCCCAGATGTCCTGGATGAAATGTTCGGAGCGGCCGATCGGTACACCGATCAGCTTATTGACTTGCGACAGGCCGATAATAATCGCCGCCGCATTGGTGAAGCCGACGATCACCGGATGCGAAATGAAGTTCACGACGACGCCGAGCTTGAAGGCTCCGAGCGCGAACTGTACCAGACCCACTATCAGCGAGAGCACGATCGCCATGGCGACGAATTCCTGAGAGCCCGCCGCTGCCAGCGGCGTGAGGCTCGACGCGGTCAACAACGACACCACCGCCACCGGTCCGGTGCCGAGTTGGTTCGAGGAGCCCCATAACGCCGCCACGATCACCGGCAGAAAGGCCGCGTAGAGACCGTAATAGGCCGGCAGGCCGGCAAGCTGGGCGTAGGCCATCGATTGCGGCACCAGCACCAGCGCCACGGTAAGGCCGGCCGTGAAGTCGGCACGCAGAGCGGTGCCTGAAAAAGGCAGCCAGCGCAAGAAAGGCAAATACCGGGACAGTGCCTTCATAAGTGGAAAGATCGAGTAGGGACAACGGATTGATGAGGACTCGGATAGTGGCGATGATTTCCTTGCGGGAATCCTCACCCAGTCGAAGCGGGATGACGCATTCTACTTCCGTCGCGGCATTAATTCGACCGCCGGCGGCTACCGACATCTGAAGCGACCAATTTCAGTCTGCTACAGCAGATTCTTCCAGTACCCCTTGCTGCTTCTGATGTTCCCGCATACCGCTGAACAGTGCATGCAGGACGATATACGCTCCGGACACCAAGGCGAACAGCATGATGCCGAAACTGATGTTCTTGAAAAGCTGCGCGGTTTCCGCTGCTATGGGAGCGATCCAGCCCAGTTCGGACAGGTAGACCGGGATGACGAAACCGCGGCTGAACAGCACCAGACCCATGATCACACCCATTACCACCTTGACCATGAACGGTTTTACATAGGTAGTGCCGATTGCCCCGAGCTGGATGCCAAACAACGATCCAGCCAGGATGATCATGGCCAGGCGGATGTCCACGAAACCGCTCCAGCCGTATTTAATGGTGCCGCCCAGGCCCATGACGAAAGCAATCACCAGTTCGGTGGCGGAAGCCATGAGCGAAGGCACGCCGAGGATATAGTGCATGGCCGGCACGCCGACGAACCCGCCCACAGCGATGGTAGCAGCCAGCATGCCGGTGGCAAAACCGATGGGAATGGTGATCAACCAGGAAATGCGAGCCTTGGCTCCCTTGCAATAGAACATTGTCCCTGGAATATGCTGCTTTTGCAGCCACTTGGCGAGTCGCGTAACCTGTTCCTCGTCTTGAGTGGTCCCTGACCTATATAGTTTCCAGGCATCCAGCAGCACCCAAGTCCCGACGATGCCCAGCACCACCACGAAGGCGGCGCTCACATAAAGGTTAGAGCCGGCATCGCCCAGACGTTCCTTGATCGACTGCTGGATGTCCGCGCCATAAAGCATACCTGCCTCTGCCGAACCACCCAGGATCAGGCCCAGCTTCAAGTCCACCTGACCATACTTGGCTCGCTTGATGGCACCCACCAGGGCCTTGGGAAACTTGTGGCAGATGTTGGAAGCCACGGCGACAATGCCGGGAACACCCATACTCATCATCGCCGGAGTGAGCACGAAGGCGCCGCCCGAGCCGATGAAACCTGAAACCAAGCCGCCGACAAAGCCCACGAACAGCAGGAAGACGATATTGACTATGGTGAGATCGATGAAGTTCAGACCGCTCGCATCCATGGGATCACCTCAATTTTTGGCCTTGATGCCGAGAGCATCCCAGAATGAGGCTGTAAACCCGCCATGGAAATAGGAAACTGCGAAAGCAAACGCTATCGGCACAAAAGCATGCCAATGTCCTTGTCGGCTTATGTCGATCATCAGGGTCTCGAACCGATATAGCCCGGCGTAGAGCGCAACAGCGGGTATCCCGTACAGGGCTAACTTGCTCCATCTGGAAGCATCGGTTTTGGTGTTTGCCATGGTGTTTTCTCCTCGCAATATTGCGGTCAAGACGAAGCTTTGTTTCCAAAATTTGGCTATCGCTGGAATCACCTGCCGCCGCTGCCGGACGCGGCAGTCACCAGCGGGCAGACGAGTTTCGCCCATGGGGCCGAAGCACGATCGACGGCGACGCTTTCCCAGCCTTCGAGGGAATCGATTACCACGGTGATGACACACTCGTGGGTGTTGGCATACTGGACGATGTCGCGCCGGCGCAGCATCGGCTTCATGGTCAACGTATAGGCCACGCCTTCATTGCGCAGGGTCCGGACGAAAGCATCGACCTCGGCCGGCAAGCCTTCGCCGTTCGCCATCACCAAGATGTCGAGATCGGCATTCATGCGCTGGCTGAGTCCGCGGGCGGACGCCAGCACGCGCTGGTCCACATGCCCCGGTCGCAGCGCGAGCAGTACCTTGCGTTCAGGCTTGCGAGCGGACATCTGTGGCTGAAGGCGTTCCATAGGCGATTTCGCGGGCCGTCTCGAATTCACCAGCTTCGGCGAAGCTAACGGCAACAAACAGGGTTTCCAATCTTTTGAACCACGCGGACCACATGGCGACTCTCTTAAATAGGGCTACTGCCAGAAGTTCTCGCAGAATTCGTGCCATGCGACCCCTTATATCCTAACGAATTGAATATGCTCGACTATTCGCGCCAATGCGCAACATGGCGTCCACGGATTAAATGTTGCACTTTGCAACTACTTTTGGATGAAATCCGGCTTAACGCAAATTTGACGGTGATAGGAAAACCGTTGCAACTGGATCGGCATATGTTGCATGATGCAATCATTTGCCGCCATTACGCATGAACTCTCTGCGTCGGAAAATCATCTTCGGCTACTCGGTCATCGGCGCCCTGGTGATCGGCCTATCGCTGTTTTCCTTCCTGGAACTGCAACTGCTGGAGAAAAAAATAGTGGCCGGCGAGCGAATCGCCGAGTTCTTCGATATCTCCCTGGAAATTCGGCGCTTCGAGAAGAACTATTTCCTCTATCACCAGGCGACTGATCTGGCCGAAAACAGGGAATACGTCGGCCGCGCGCGCGCACTGCTGCGCGAACACGGCGCGCTGTTCGATACCCTCGACGAGCCTGCGCGCGTCGGCCGGTTGGCAGGCGATCTGGAGCGCTATGCGGGCCTGATGGAGGAATACGGGCGCAGCGGCAATAACGAGAAGCTGGCAATCGCCATCCGCGGGACTGGCAAGGAAATTGTGACTGTCGCCGAAGGCCTGGCCAAAGCCGAGCGCGGAACCCTCAAGGCTCTGCTGGAGGGACATCGCCAGATCGATATCGGCGCGGTCATCGGCGTGACGCTGCTGGTGATCGTCATCGGTCAACTACTTTCGCGCCGGGTTGCCCGCCCACTAAAGCAGATGGAGGCACGCATGCAGGCGGTGGCTGCCGGCCAGGTCGCAAAGTTGGAGTTGGTTTCGAAAGATCGTGAAATTGTCTCGCTCACCCAGGCCTTCAACCACGTGATCCGGGAACTGGAACTGCGGCAGGGGCAGTTGGTGCGCTCCGAGAAGCTGGCTGCCCTGGGTACGCTGCTCTCCGGCGTCGCCCACGAGCTCAACAATCCCCTGTCCAACATTGCCACTTCCTGCCAGATCCTGGTTGAGGAACTCGGCGCCGCGGATCCGGCTTTCAGGCAGGAACTTCTCGGCCAGATCGACAGTGAAACCTGGCGCGCGCGTCAGATCGTGCGCTCGCTCCTCGATTATGCGCGCGACCGGACGTTCATCCGGGAATCGCTGCCTCTCGCCCCCCTGGTCGAAGAAACACTGCGCTTGATTCGCGGCCAGATTCCGGCGCAGGTATCGGTGTCGAGCCGAATTCCCGAGGAGCTGGCGATTTCGGGCGACAAGCAGCGCCTGCAACAGGCTTTCCTCAACCTGATTCGCAACGCCGTCGAGGCGGCGGCAGACTCGGGCAATGTCGAGATCACGGCGCACCTTGTCGGCAGCGACCGCAGTCGCTGCCCTCCCGGCCGGCTGGTCTTCGGTGAGTGCGCGGTTCTGGGCGAAATCGCGGAAATCGAGATTCGCGACGGTGGCCACGGCATCGCCGCCGATATCCTGCCCCGCATCTTCGACCCCTTCTTCACCACCAAAGAGGTGGGCAGAGGCCTGGGGCTGGGGCTGTTCATCGTTTTTGAAATCATCGAAGAGCACGGCGGCTGTATCGCCGTGGAAAGCGAATCAGGCAAGGGAACGGCTTTCTTCGTCCGCCTGCCCTCAGGAGATAAGCATGTCTAAGGGAAAATTGCTGATTGTGGACGACGAAAAAGTTGCGGTGAAGAATCTCGAACACGTGATGAAGAAGGAAGGCTACGAGGTCACCGCTACCCAAAGCGGCGCAAACGCTCTGGCCCACCTCGACAAGCAGCAATTTGACGTGGTCCTCACCGACCTGCGCATGGAGAAGGTCGACGGTTTGCAGATACTGGAAAAGTGCCGGGAAAGCTGGCCGGACACCGAAGTCATCCTCATCACCGGCTACGCCACCCTCGAATCGGCGGTGGCGGCGATGAAGCTAGGCGCCTTCTACTATATCGCCAAGCCGTTTCGTCTCGACGAGGTGCGCAAAGTGGTGGCGGAGGCGATCGAAAAAATCCGCCTGCGCCGGGCGAACCGTGACCTGCGCGAACAGGTTGAGAGCTTCCAGGGCAAGGTGCGCATCATCACCCAGGATGGCGAAATGCAGCGACTGCTGGACATGTCCCGCCAGATCGCTCCCACCGACTGCAATGTACTGATCACAGGCGAATCGGGTACCGGCAAGGAACTCTTCGCCCAGTATCTGCACCACCACAGCCGGCGGGCCGACGGGCCCTTCCTGGCCGTCAATTGCGGCGCCTTCAACGAGGAACTGCTGGCCAACGAAATGTTTGGTCATATCAAGGGCTCGTTCACCGGCGCTGCCGCCGACAAGAAGGGTCTGCTGGTGGCAGCGGATGGCGGGACTCTGTTCCTCGACGAGATCACCGAGATATCCTTGGCCATGCAGGTCAAGTTGCTGCGGGTCATCCAGGAACGTGAAGTCCTGCCGCTGGGCGCCACGGCACCGGTGAAGGTCGACGTGCGCTTCGTCGCCGCCACTAACCGGGACATGCAGGACATGATGAAGCAGGGAGAGTTCCGCCAGGACCTATATTTCCGGCTCAACGTGGTCAATCTCCACATCCCGCCGCTGTCGCGGCGCCGGGAAGACGTGCCGCTGCTGGCCTACCATTTTCTGAACAAATACGCGGCGCGCATGGACAAGCCGGTGGCGGAAATTTCCGCCGAGACCCTGAACATCCTCAAGGCCTACGATTTCCCGGGCAATGTGCGCGAACTCGAGAACATCATCGAGCGCGGCGTCGCCATCGCCACCGGCGACATCGTCGAAGCCGCATATCTGCCGGACGATCTGCGCGAACTGTCGATCCGCACCTTCCGCAAGAAGGATGGTCGCCTGCCTTCGCTGGAGGAGCAGGAGCGCGACTACATTCGCTGGGTACTTCAGGATGCCGGCGGCAATCAAACACTAGCCGCCCAGATCCTCGGTATCGACCGGGTGTCCCTGTGGCGCAAGCTGAAGCGCTATCAGCTCGAATTGTTGTAAGCGCCCGCCGCGCCGCCACGGGCCTACCTGCATGGACACACCATGTCTATGACAAATGCGTATCCCAATTCAGATATGCATCACTGACTCTCTTGACGCAATCTTGACGCAGGCTTGACCGGCGCTTTACGCGCTCGCCGCTATCCTTGGCGGACTCATTTCATTGGAGTCCGCAATGGGCACCTATAAACGAATTCTCGCCCTGGTCGCTTTTGATAGCGACGCCGCAGCCGTGGCAAAACGCGCCGTCCAATTGTCTCGCTCGTACGGCGCCACCTTGGCGCTCGCGGCGGTGGTTGACTACACCGCGGGCTTTGAATCCGATCACGTTCCATTCCTCACTCCTGACGAAATGCGCCAAGCCATAGCGCGCGACATGAGGGAGAAGTTGGATCGGATGATGGCAGAAGTTGGTGCTGCTGGTTGCGAAATCATCGTCGGCTGCGGCAGCGAACAGAAGGTTGTCGCCGAAATCACCCGCTCATGGCGCCCAGACTTGGTGCTAGTGGGCTCCCACGCGCGCCACGGACTGGAGCAGAATGGCGAGCGCACGGCATACGATGTGTTGATCACGCAAAACGGCCGCCCGAGCTTTGCCGGGCGAATCATCAACGCGCTGGCTGCGGCGCTATGACCGACGTTTCGCTGACTGTGGCCGCGCCCGCACAGTCCGCGGGCGCGCAGCCCGCTTCGGCCAAGGAAAGAATCCTCGCCCTGCTGCCTTTCCTTAACTGGTGGCCGATGGTCAACGCAGTCACCTTGAAGGGCGACCTCCTGGCCGGGTTGATCGGCGCCATCATTGTGCTGCCGCAGGGCGTTGCCTTTGCCACCCTGGCGGGCATGCCGCCAGAATATGGCCTGTATGCGGCCATGGTGCCTGCAGTGATCGCCGCGCTGTGGGGCTCATCGTGGCACCTGGTTTCCGGCCCGACCAATGCCATCTCGCTAGTGGTGTTTGCGACCATGAGCTCACTCGCCGAACCAGGTAGCGCCGACTATGTGAGTCTGGTGCTGACCTTGACCTTCATGGTCGGCTTGATGCAGCTGGCGATGGGGGTGGCTCGCCTCGGCACCTTGGTGAATTTCATTTCCCACACCGTGGTTATCGGCTTCACTGCGGGAGCGGCTTTGTTGATCATCGCCAGCCAGGTCAAGAACTTCTTCGGCATCCACATTCCCCACGGATCAATGTTTTTCCGCATCTTTGGCACCTTGTTTGCTCATGTCGGCGACATCAACCCGTACGTTTTCTTGGTCGGTCTCGTTACGCTGCTATCCGGCATCGTTTTGCGCAATTGGATGCCCAAGATTCCCTACATGATCGTGGCCATGTTGGTCGGCAGCCTGGTTGCGCTGGCGCTAAACAAATCGTTCGGTGCCGACATAACTGGCATCAAGACCATCGGCGCGCTCCCCGGCGCACTGCCGCCGCTTTCGCTGCCCCACCTCTCCTTCGATACCATGCGCGAACTGGTCAGCGTCGCGGTTGCAGTGACCGGCCTGGCGCTGACCGAGGCCGCGTCGATCGCGCGTGCGATCGCGCTGAAATCCGGGCAACGCATTGACGGTAACCAGGAGTTCATCGGCCAGGGCCTGGCCAACCTTCTGGGTGCGTTCTTTTCCGGTTACCCGTCATCCGGCTCTTTCAATCGCTCCGGCGTGAACTTCGAAGCGGGTGCCATGACGCCGCTGGCTGCCGTTTTTTCTGCCGGCTTCCTGATCCTGGTCCTGTTGGCGGTAGCGCCTCTCGCCGCTTACCTTCCGATTGCTTCCATGGCGGCAATCCTGTTCCTGGTAGCCTGGGGTCTATTTGATTTCCATCACATCGGTTCCATCATTCGCACCAGCAGGGCTGAGACCGCAGTGCTCGTCGCCACCCTCATCGCCACCCTGGTTATGCATCTGGAATTTGCCATTCTGGTTGGCATGCTGCTGTCGCTGTTACTCTACTTGAACCGAACGTCGCAGCCGGCCGTGCGGGTCCTCGTACCGAACAAGCACGAACCGCAACGCAAGTTTCACCTGGTGCACGCAGGTGAAGCCGAATGCCCGCAAATGAAAATCGTGCGCATCGAAGGTTCGATCTACTTCGGCGCAGTGAACCACGTTGGGGAGATGCTGCACGACATTGCCGAGAGCCATCCGCAACAGCACCATCTGCTGATCATGGCGAAGAGCATCAACTTTGTCGACATTGCCGGTGTTGAATTGCTGGCTGACGAGGCGCGGCGGCGTCGCCAGCAGGGCGGGCGCTTGTGGTTCTACAGTGTGCGACAGTCAGCAGAGGAAATGCTGCGCAAGCCAGAGTATGTCAAGGAATTCGGCGCTGACGCATTTTTCGCATCCAAGCACGAAGCCATAGAACATATCGTCGGGCAGTTCGACACCTCAATCTGCGCAAACTGCAAGGCGCGCATATTCGAAGAGTGTCGCGGCTTACCTGGTGCCATATCCGTCAGAGCCCAAGCTTGCATGGATGGGATTGTGGTCGCTTAAGCCGACGGCCCCAGAATCCAATTTCCCAACGAAGCCCCGCCCATAGTGACGTGGCGCCGCACCGGGTCCGGCGTCCGGTGCATTGGTGCTGTTTGCATCATTCTGCCTTCGATCAAAAGCGGCAATATGCTGCAAAGAATAGTTTGAGATCGAAGCTCAGTAAACCTCTGCCGGTGTTTCAGCGTCGGCCTGTGCGCCAGCCAGGGTCGCCGTCTTATTGACCGGAGGCGCTGGATATCCAGCAGGATGACCAACCTGCCATTCACCCTGCCATGCCGGCGATGTAATATTGCATGCACCCGCTTATTTGACTGCATAATGAGTCGATGAATGCACCGCTTAGAATCCTTGTTGTTGAGGACAATCCGGACCTCGCGGCCAATCTTGTCGATTATTTCGAAGCCAAGGGGCACATGGCCGATGCCGCCGGCGACGGTCTTTCTGGATTGCATCTGGCGATCCGCAACGACTACGACGTCATCGTCCTCGACCTCATGCTGCCGGGTCTCGACGGCACTTCGCTGTGTCGACGCCTGCGCGAGGAAGCCGGCAAGCTCACACCGATCCTGATGCTGACCGCGCGCGACACCATCGAGGACAAGATCGCCGGGCTCGAAGCGGGCGCCGACGACTACGTCGTCAAGCCGTTCGTCCTGCGCGAGTTGGCGGCGCGCATCAAGGCCTTGTCGCGCCGCGCACAGGCAGGCTCGCCGCGGCAGAAATTGAAGATCGGTGACCTCGTATTCGATACCGCGACGTTTGAGATTGCCCGCGCCGGCAAACCCATCACGCTGCCCCCGATTCCACTGCGCATCCTCGAAGCCTTGATGCGCGCGAGCCCGCGCGTGCTGCAGCGCGGGGAATTGGAACGCGCCGTCTGGGGCGATACGCCGCCCGACAGCGATGCCCTGCGCGCCCACATGCACTTGCTGCGCGGCGCCATCGACAAACCTTTCGACCAGCCGCTGCTGCGCACTCTGCGGGGCATAGGCTGGCAGATTGCGGCTGCGGATGCGCCAGCGCCATAGTCTCCGCGTCCGCGTCGCCACCGCCTTCGCCAGTCTGGGCGCCTTCCTCAGCCTGCTGTTCGCGGTCGGCATCCTGGTCGCCGCGCACGACGTGTCGAACCGGCTGATGGATCAGACGCTTGAGGAGGAGCTCGACGACTACATGGCGCGCCGCGCGCGCAATCCGCACTCGCTGCCACCTCACACCGCCAACCTGCGCGGCTACGTTGCTGCCGTCGGCACTCCGGCCGAAGGCATTCCGGCCGCGGTGCAGGCACTGCCGCAGGGCAAGCACGAGATCGTCGTCGATGGCGTCCCGTTCCGAGTCGCCGTGGCGGACCGCGACGGCGAACGCTACACGATCCTGTTCAGCGAGGAACGACAGCGCCGGCGCGAGCGGCGCTTTCTCGGCTATCTCGTCGCTGGCGCATTGCTGATGACTCTGCTGGCGGCGGCTGGTGGACTCTGGCTGGCCGCCAACGTCATCGCCCCCGTCACCGAACTGGCGCGTGCGGTGTCCCAGGCGTCGACCGAAAATCCGCCGCGGCTCACCACCGACGACCAGATGCACGATGAGATCGGCGAGCTAACGCGTTCCTTCGACCGCTATTTCGGCCGGCTGGCTGCGTTCGTCGAACGCGAGCGTGCTTTCGCCGCCGACGCGAGCCACGAGCTGCGTACACCGCTGGCGGTGATACGCGGCGCCGCCGAGGTGCTGGCGGAAGACCCGGGGTTGACCGAAGCCCAGGCCAATCGGGTGTCTCGTATCGAGCGCGCCGCCGCTGAGATGTCGGCCTTGACCGCCGCGCTCCTGCTCCTGGCGCGCGAGGAAAACGCGCCGGTGGAGGAACTCTGCGATAGCGCGCAACTGGTGCGCAAGTCCGTCGAACATTACCTGACGCTGGCGGCGCAGCGGCACAGCAGCCTCGACCTTGTAGTGGAGGCGCAGGTGCAGCTGGACGTGGCGCCGGCGCTGTTCTCCATCGTCGTCGACAATCTGGTGCGCAACGCCGTCGCCCACACCGAGGCCGGACGCGTCTCGGTGCACCTCTACGCCGACCGTCTGGTCGTTTCCGACACCGGCATCGGCATCGAAGGCGAGGATATCGGCCGCGTCTTCCAACGCTACTACCGCGGTGCCGCCAGCAGTGGCAGCGGTATCGGCCTGTCGTTGGTGAAACGCATCTGCGACCGTCAGGGCTGGCAGATCGAACTGGTCAGCGGCACCGGCGGCGGCACCAGCGCCACGCTGAAATTCACCGTTTGAATCCTCACCCTGCCGGAGCAGGGCGCGCATTCAACCCCCGCCGCAGCATTAGTCGAACCTCGGCCGCTACCAGACGCCGTCGGCGCAAGTGCTCGCGATCGACTGGGTATCTGTGTGGCGAAAGCTGAAGTGCTGCCAGTTCGAAACGCATTAGCCCCCTTATTCCGCAACAGCTTTCGTCACGGCGAGTGAGTCGTTCACACGCCAACATTAACTCCGGTGATGCAAACATCACGATTATCTAAAAGGCGTCTCGCCCTGTAGCGTTAGAATTATCAGCTACTTTTTGCAATGTCTATGTTTAATATTGCATCGGCATGAAGCTGTGAAGCCAGAAATACGGCCGGGGAAGAAAACGAAAATGCGCAGTCGATTAGGCATGCTGCCCGCCATCGTGCTCGGCCTGGCCGGCCTTGCGCTGTCTAGCATGGCGTGCGCCGAATCCACAACGGTCGCGGCAGTGGCCGAGTCAGGATCGACCATGCCTTGGTGGGCCTGGCCGGGGATCCTGTTCGTGGTGACGTTTTTCCTCGGCATTGTCGCAGTGCTCGGCGGCGTCGGCGGCGGCGTGTTGTTTGTGCCCATCGTCGGCGGTTTCTTTCCCTTTCACCTTGACTTCGTCCGCGGCGCCGGCCTGATGGTGGCGCTGGCAGGTGCCCTGGCTGCAGGGCCCGGCCTGCTCAAGACCGGCATGGCCAGCCTTCGGCTCGCCATGCCCCTCGCCCTGATCGCCTCCGTCTCGGCAATCGTCGGCGCCATGGCGGGTCTGGCGCTACCGGCCCAGGTAGTGCAGACAGCGCTGGGCACTACCATCCTCGGCATTGTGGTGCTGATGTTCATGGCCAAGAAATCCGAGTATCCGGAGGTGGCCAAGGCCTGCACGCTGTCCACCGCCCTGCGCATGAACGGCATCTACTTCGACGTCGCCGCTAACAAGGAAGTCGACTGGAAGGTGCATCGCACGACCAAGGGTCTGATGCTCTTCGTCGGCATCGGCTTCATGGCCGGCATGTTCGGTCTCGGTGCCGGCTGGGCCAATGTGCCGGTGCTGAACCTGCTGATGGGTGCGCCGCTTAAGGTCTCGGTTGCCACCTCCAAGTTCATGCTCTCTATCGTCGACACCTCCGCCGCCTGGGTCTATCTCAACCAGGGAGCGGTGCTGGCGATGATCACCGTGCCTTCGCTGATCGGCATCATGCTCGGCTCACTCGTCGGCGTGCGCTTGCTGAAGGTCGCTGCCGCGTCGATGGTGCGCAGGGTGGTGATCGGCATGCTGCTGCTGGCAGGCAGCCGGGCGCTGCTCAAGGGCCTCGGCATCTGGAACTAAAAAGGAATCGTCATGGCTGACATGGCCGCCAACTGCAAACAGTATGCCGCGGAAGAACAACTTGCCTACGCTGGCATACTCGACTGGGGCATGAAGATCGGCTTTGCGGTGCTGGTGCTGACCTTCGTCGTTTACCTTTTCGGCTTCGCGGCGCCTCACGTCACGCATGAGCAGTTGGCCCAGTTGTGGACGAAACCGGTGGGCGAATACCTGAAGGCGACCAATACCCAGTCCGGCTGGAGTTGGGTAAGTATGGTCGGCAAAGGCGACTACATCAATTTCGTCGGCATCGTCCTGCTGTCGGGCGTGACGGTTGTTTGTTACCTTCGCATCGTGCCCATCTTCATCGCCGCCCGGGACAAGGCGTTCACCGCCATCGCCGTGCTGGAAGTGTTGGTGCTGGTGTTGGCCGCCTCAGGCATCCTGGCGAGCGGCCATTGACCGGATGCGGACCATGACCGGCCAAGTATCGCAATTTTCACCCATCGGCCGATTCTAGAAGACACTGCCCGCCACCGATGGCTCGGAGTATTCCGCCGGCGCCGCGCCTTACTGGGTAGCAACGGCGAGCGCATCATCGACTAGGCCGAATGCGCCGTGCTGGTAGCGAAAGGCGCCTGATTTTCGTAGTTGATTCAATCGATGGGCTAGGGCGCCCGTCGGGCCGTTGCTGTTGCGGCCGTCGTGGTGCTTCAGTTGATCGTGGCCTCGTCAGTTCGCTTGTCGCCCTTGTCATCGGTCCAGGTAATCTGGATCTTCTCCCCCTTCTGCCCACCCTTGAAATTGAATTCGAGAAACGGGTTTTTCGCGACCGCCGGGCCCCATTGTGCCGACAGCACCGTCTTTCCCTGCCAGGTCGCGGTGACGTGCTGGATAAAATGCGCCGGCACGACCTTGCCCGAGGCGTCCTTGCGCATCCCGGTTTCCATCTCGTGACTCATCAGCACCTTGACGTTCACCACGCCATCCTTCGACGTCGCGCGAATGCGCATCGGTTCAGCCATATCATTTCTCCTTGAACTGCCGGGAATGCCATCGCGGTCCGCCGTCCGGGCGGTCCGCCGCCGCTCGGGGTATCAGACACCGCACCCGCCCAGCGTCACCTTGATCTCCCGCTTGGCAACGTAGTACTTGCCGTTCGCCTTCACCAGCGCGTAGACGTTGGAGGACTCATTCATCTTGATGCGCATGCTGACACTCGATTCGGTGCCGGGGGGAATATCGAAAGCGGCAACGAGCGGGCTCCGGTTCTTCTCCACCAGCAGGGCAATCGATTCGGTTCCGGCGATCTTGCTTTCGACGACGATCGGCACCACCGCCCCGTTTTCGGCGATGTCGGGCGCGTTCAGCACGATCTGCGCCGAGTTGGCCGGGCTGCCGGCGCCCAACCCCTTAAACGCGTCCTGCACGGTCTTTCCTTCGAATGCCGTCTTGTTCCAGTCAGCCGCAACGGCGATATCCGGCACGGAAAGGCCGGCGCCGGCAAGCAACGCGATCAGTCCGGCGCTACCGCTTGCCTTGAGTACGCGTCTACGCGTGTGATTCATGAGGTCCTCGACATTTGAAATAGTATAAGCCGTTGCCGCGCTGTGCCGCATTGCGGCCACGACCATCCGCGTCTACTATGTCTGTCGGCCGGGCTGCGGTCAATACCCCTGGCGGGCTTATGTGCTTTGGCATGCGGTCTCGCATTAGTTGCAGTCGATTAGGCATAGGGCAGATTGATCGACTCGCATCGAAATTGCGACAGATCTTACGCAGGAGGAACGGGTGAACGAAGCCAATCCAGCCGCAATCGCTTCCACGGTCGTGTGGGGCGCGTTCATCCTTGCTTTTGTTTTCGGCTTCGTCGCCAGCAAGACCAACTTCTGCACCATGGGGGCGGTGTCGGACGTGGTCAACATGGGCGACTGGAACCGGATGCGCATGTGGCTGCTGGCGATCGGCGTCGCCATTCTGGGCACGGCCGGCCTGCAACTGGCCGGCGCGGTCGACGTCGCGAAATCGATCTACACGACGTCAAATTTCACCTGGCTTTCGTACCTCATCGGCGGTTTCCTGTTCGGCGTGGGCATGACGCTCGGCTCGGGTTGCGGAAGCAAGACGCTGATACGCATCGGCGGCGGCAACCTGAAGTCGTTCGTGGTCTTCCTGATGCTCGCCATCAGCGCCTACATGACTCTGAAAGGGCTGTTCGGGGTATTCCGGGCCGCGGCGATCGACCCGATAGCGATTACCCTGCCGTCCAACCAGGATTTGCCCTCCCTGCTGGCGAAGAGCCTGGGCGCGGACCGACGGACCATGTTGTCCGCTGCGGCCGGCGTGCTCGGCGTGGGCCTGATCGCGTTCGCGTTCGCGCGCCGGGAATTCCGGAACTCAAGCAATCCTATGGGCGGTATCGTGGTGGGTCTGGTGATCGTCGCGGGTTGGTATCTTTCCGGACATCTGGGTTACCTCGCCGAAGATCCGAATACGCTGGAGCAGAAATTCTTCGCCACCAACAGCGGCCGGATGGAGTCGATGAGCTTCGTTGCGCCCCTTGCGTATTTGCTCGAGTTGCTCCTTCTATGGAGCGACACGAGCCGGGTGATGACGTTCGGCATTGCCTCCGCGCTGGGCGTGGTGGCGGGGGCGCTAGCCTATGCGCTCGCCACGCGCTCGTTTCGGCTCGAGAGTTTTCGCGACCCCGGGGACCTGATCAATCATCTGATCGGTGGCGCTCTGATGGGATTCGGCGGCGTGCTGGCGATGGGCTGCACCATCGGCCAGGGGCTGACTGGGGTCTCGACGCTTGCGCTGGGATCGTTCCTAAGCTGGTTTTCGATCATGGCGGGCGCGGCGCTGACCATGAAATTTCAGTACTGGCGCTTGATGCGGGAAAGCGGATAGGTCGCAGCATAACGCAGGAAGGGCGGAAAACCGCCCTTCCTGCGTTGCTGGAGCACGCTATCGAGTTCGGAATCAGCCCAGCATGTCGGCCCAGACGTTTTGCGCCCAACCCCAGGCGTAGAAGGCTTCGGTCTCATTGCGCGCCGGCGACAGGCCACCTGCACCCGGAACCGTCTTCAAGGTCTTGTCATTCGGATCGTAGCTATGCACCGATGCTACATGGACCGCTTGCTTGTCCGACAGGTAGCTGTAGCAGGTATTGGAGATCAAGGGTGTCTGACTCGGCTGGCGGCCGTTCATCAGTTCTATGATCGCGGCGGCGGCGAGCTTCGCGTGCTGGTTGGCCATCTGTCCCGACTTCGGCATCGCCGGCGCCGATAGCGTCGCGTCGCCAAGCACGTGTATCCCCTTCACCGCCACCGACTCCATCGACAGCCAGTCGACGCCGCACCAGCGGTTGTTGGCGGTGATCAGGCCCGCGCCTTTGGCGATGTCGCCGGCTCGCTGCGGCGGGATGACATTCAGCACATCGCCGCGGATAGTGTCGAAGTCCGTCGCCACCGTCCCGGCCCTCGCGTCGACCGCTTTGACGGCCGCATTGCCGCGGTATTCGATCATTCCGGGGTAAAGGTCCTTCCAGGCGGCTTTGAACAGCGCCCCCTTGGACGTCACGTCGGGATTGGCGTCGAGGATCAGGACTTTCGACTTCGGCTTGGCGCGTTTGAAGTAGGAGGCGACCAGGCAGGCACGCTCGTACGGTCCGGGCGGGCAGCGGTAAGGCGCTAGCGGTATCGACAGAACGTACACGCCGCCGTCCTTCATGGCTTCGAGCTGCTTGCGCAGGGCCGACGTTTCCGGCCCCGCCTTCCAGGAGTGGAGGATGGTCGTTTGCGCCTGGGCGCCATAGCCTTCGATGGCATCGTGCATGAAGTCGATGCCCGGCGATACCACCAGCCGGTCATAGTTCAGGTCCTGGCCTTTGCCGAGCTTGACGCGCTTGTTGCCCGCGTCCACGCCGCTGACCTCGTCGCGTACCACCTGCACGCCATAATCCGCAAGCTTGGCATAACTGCGCGTGATGTCGGCCATGCTGTGGTCGCCGCTGAGCACGAGGTTGGACATCGGGCAGGAGACGAATTCGGTGTTGCGCTCAACCAGGAATACCTCGATCGCTCCCTGACCCCAGAGGCGCAGGTACTTGGCGGCGGTAGTGCCGCCGAAACCGCCGCCGATCACCACCACCCTCCCGATCTTTTTGGCCTCCGGTACCGTGGCGCATCCCGCGAACACGGAGCTTGCCGCCCCGGCTGCCGCCACCTTGAGAAACTCGCGTCTGCTGAATTCGCTCATTGCGCTCCCCCCTATTTCTGCGCCGCGTAGTACGCGGCGATCAATTCAAGCTGCCCGTCGGTGTAGCCCTTGGCGAGTTGGTGCATGACCGTCGCCGGCTGCTTTCCTTCTTTGTAATCCTTGAGCTTCCTCAGCAGAGCGTCTTTGGTCTGTCCGGCGACAGAGGGCATGCCGGCGACCGCATTGCCGGTGACGTTGTGGCAGCCGGCACAGGTCGCCGCCAGGTTGCGGCCGAGGTTGGGATCAGCGCCTTGCGCCGCGGCGGTCAATGGAAGGGCAAACGATAGGCTTAGGACGAACGCAATTCGCACGAATTTTCTCCTTCTGAAGGGGTTAGGGTTCTCGCGGCATCGCCGCGTCGGCTTCTTTTTTCGTGGCCTGATTTTTTTCTAGTCTCCACCGCACTGTTGCGACTGTCAAGTTGACAGGTGCTGCAGACGGTGGCCATCGGTGCAAAGAATCAGGCTGGCTTTTCTTGAAGGATGGTCGCCGGCGGCGCACAATCGCAGTCGGTGTGCCGGCCGCGGGTGATCACGCGTCGAAACATGACGCGCCCGCCGGCGCGGACGCACCCACGCGTTGCCAACTTGAATCGCAGGCTGAGGCTTGACCTACCGGAGCGTTGCGCATGGAAACGAAGCAGCACTGGGAAAGCATCTACACGACGAAGGGCGAAAAACGCGTCAGCTGGTTCCAGGAGCACGCGCTGACGTCCCTGGGAATCATCGCGCGCACGGCGGCGTCGAACAGCGCGCGGATCATCGATGTCGGCGGCGGCGCGTCGACACTGGTGGACGATCTGCTCGGCAAGGGCTATCGGGAACTCACGGTCCTCGATGTTTCCGCCGAAGCGCTGCGTGCCGCCAAGCTGCGACTCGGCGGCAACAGCGATCAGGTCAATTGGATCGAAGCCGACATCACCGAAGTCGTTCTCCCCGAGCGCCATTTTGATGTGTGGCACGACCGGGCCGTGTTCCACTTCCTCACCGATCCGCGGGCGCGCCACAAGTACGTCGAGGCCGTACTGCATTCGCTCAAGCCGGGCGGGCATGTCATCGTCGCCACCTTCGGCCCGAACGGACCGTTGCAGTGCAGCGGCCTGCCGATCGTCCGCTACAGTCCGGAATCGCTGCACCACGAGTTCGGCGGACAGTTTCTCCTGATCGAGCACAAGGAAGAAGCGCACGTCACGCCGACCGGTGCGGTTCAGCAATTCATCTATTGCTATTGCCGCAAGCAGGACGGCTGAAATGGCGATCCGTCGCGGCATCGCCACCGCGCGAAACCGCGCGCCGGTGGCGCGCGTGGATTCGGCTTAAAATCCATAACAAAAGTCATTTTGATATGGCCGATATAGGGGAGCACAAGGGGATGCGCACCGAAGGAAGTCCCCGCGGGGGATATCCCCTCGTTTTGTTACAGACGCCTACTGGAACTTCACGGCGTAAGCGATGCCCAGGGAATTCTCATACATGCGGATCGTGTCGGTCGCATTGTCGCCGAGCCATTTGTTGAACAGGCTGGGCCCCGAGACCGAGTTCTTGAACGCGTGCATGTAGGCCATGGTCAGTTCCGAATCCTTGCTCAGGTCATAAGTGAATCCCAAGGTGACGTGATCTTTGATCACGCCCGGCGCCAGGATATTGAAGGTCACGTCGCGGCTCTGGATCGGATTGTCGGAATGGTTGTAGCCGGCGCGTAGGATCAGGTTCGGGCGGTACCGATATTCGCCGCCGATCTTGAACACATTCACGCTGCTCCAGCCGAATCCGCGGCAGCTATCGCAGCCGAGCGAATTGAACACGCCGCCGGTGGTTCCGGCAGGGCCGTCGGCCGCGGTTGTGCTCGCGTTTGCGATCGAGCGGATGCCGGAATAGTTGATCCTCTGATAGTCGGCGGCGATCGTCAATTTCGGCGTCGTCTGCACCGCGATACCCAGATTCACGCTGTCCGGCATGTCGAAATAGCCCTGTCCGGCGAACAAGTCCTTGTACATGTCGAACTTACGCATTTTTACCTTGGTGGTGTAGCTCGCGCCCAGGTTCACCGTATCCGACATCCTGCCCATCCAGCCGAGCTTGAGCCCATAACCCCAGGTCGTGTCCTTGCCGCGTTCTGTCAGGTTGTTGGTGGGATAGGCTGCCGGATTGAAACCGGCGTTGAACGCCGTGCTGGTGTATCCGTAGAACGCGCTCAGACCCTCGGCCTTGAACGTCTGGCGCGCGATCAGCAGGGATGCGCCAAGCGCATGGTCCTTGTTCAGTTTCATGGCAAAGGTCGGCGAAATGACCAGTTGCTCGAGGTTCTGGCCGAGTTTTCCGGAACCGCACAGCAAATTGTAGGGGCCCGGCTGTTGCGAGGCCTGGTTGAACTGACCCGCACCGGTACCGCAGGCATTGACACCGCCGCCCGCAATCTGCCCGCCGGCATAGTCCGTGTTCATGCCGCCGTTGCCATAGACGGTAATACCGATCGACTTGTCCGCTCCCCACATTCGGTTATAGCCGAACTCCGGAATCGGGAACAGGTTGCTGCCGCTGGTTACCGCGCCGTCCATGCCGGTACCGAACCCGGAACTCCCGGTGCGCGATGCGTCCCGCTTCGGGCTGAACAGATCGACGCCGATATCGAGCCGCGTGCCTGCCCAGACCATGCTCGCCGGGTTATTGGCGCCGCCGAAGGCGTCGCTCGCCATGGCGGTCGAGGCGCCACCCATGCCCTTGGCCTTCATGCCGTAGCCGTGGGAAAAATAGCCGTCGGTCGCCAACGCGACCGACGGGATCGCAACAACAGCAAGCAACGCCGATGCCAGTATTGAACGTTTCATTTGATTCCCCTTCCTTGGGTGATTGCAGCGATCGCTTTATGCGACTCTATACATCTCATCTACACGAACAGCGTGACGTCCGCCTCCTGCGCCATCGGCAGGAACGTAGCGGCGCCGCAGTATTCCTTCACCTCGGGGATGAAATCCTCGTGGCTGAAGCCGAACAGGTCGACCGTCATCTGGCAGCCGATCATGTTCACGCCCGCTTCCAGCGCGAGCGCGCGCAAATCGGCAATGTCGGCCACGCCGTTGTTCTTGATTGTCTGTTGCATGAGCGTGGTGGCGAAGGACTCGAAACCGGGAATCCCGGCCTGAATCAGGTTGGGGATGTTCCAGTTGATGCTCTTGAACCATTCGGGGCCGAAGGGCATCTTCATCGGCATGCCTGGATTGCCGAGCGGGCTGATCTTGAGATCGGAGATGTCCTTTTTCAGCAGTTGCAGGCCGTAGAACGTAAAAAAGATCGACACGTCCCAGCCCAGGGCGGCCGCGGTCGAAGACAGGATGAAGGGCGGATACGCCCAGTCCAGAGTGCCCTTGGTGGCGATGATGGTCATCGAAGGTGTCTTCGCCGCCTTCATCTGCGCCAGCTTTTCCTCGAGTTTCTGCGGCAGGATTTCGTCGAGCCGTTGGCGGATGATTTCGTCGATCAATGCGATGTCAGGGGGGGTGCCCATTTTTTCCTCCGTGCTAGGTCCTTGGCGGCATCGAGCCGTCCCGGAAACAGTTTCAAGGATGCCACAATAATGTACGAGTATTCGCGCTTTGTCCCATCTAATTTATCTTATTCGGCATACCGTTTGCTAATCCGTATCTCCAGGCTTGCCGTTCGCCCGCCGGCGGCCGTGGTATATTTCCAGAACCATGATACCGCGCCGGCGAACGGTGATGCCGGCGCGAGCGGAGCAAGCCCTGACATGAACCAGCCGGCCATACACAGCCTGCCGCCCGACGCGCCAGCGCGCCAAAACGATCTCCAGGGCCTGCGCGCGCTTTCCGAGCTTACCAACGCGCTCACGAAGGAATATGACCCGGAACGGCTGCTCGAACGTTCTCTCGGAACCATGATCCGACTCGCCGGCGCCCAGGCCGGTACGGTGCGCGTGTTGACCAGCGACGGCGCCCACATGCGGCTGGTCGCCGCGCAAGGGCTGCCAGCCGATGTTCTGGCGCGCGAGCAGCTGGTGCGCCTCGACTGTGGCCTGTGCGGCGCGGCGGTGAGCGACGATGCCGTAAGGCAGAGCTTCGATTTGCAGCAATGCGCGGCGCGCACCGATTCGGATTACTTTCGCTCACTCGGCGCGGCAGTGGTGGTGCCGCTGACGCATTTGGGACAGGCACTTGGTGCCTACACGCTTTTTTTCGCCGAGAAACGCGACACGCCGGAGGAACTGGGGCTGCTGTTCCGTTCGATCAGCGAGCATCTGGGCATGGCGCTGGAGAACGCACGCCTGGTGCGCGAGAACATGCGCATGACGCTCGTACGCGAGCGCCAGCTGATGGCGAACGAGGTGCACGATTCGCTCGCGCAGACGATGGCCTACATGAAGATCCGGCTCACCCTGATGCAGGAGGCCTTGGACGCAAGCGAGCAGTTGCAGGCGTCCAAGCACGCCGGCGAGGTGCAGCAGGCGCTCGACGGCGCCTACGCGGACCTGCGCGAGCTGCTGTCCCAGTTTCGCAATCGAATGGACCCGCTCGGGCTGGTGCATGCGCTTGCGGAATTGAAGAGCAAATTCCACGACCGCACCGGCATCGAGCTCGCTTTCGACAACCGCACCACCGATCTTGGCTTGAGCGTCGAGGAGGAGGGCCAGGTATTCCATATTGTGCAGGAGGCGCTCGCCAACGTGGCGCGGCATTCCGGCGCCAAGCATGCCCGCCTCATCATGGAACTCGTCGGCGGCGAATATCGGTTTACGGTAGAAGACGACGGCCTCGGCTTTTACGGTTTCAGCCAGCGCCTGGGCGACTCGAAGCAGCAATCGCACCTTCGCCACCACCTCGGCGTCAACATCATGCGCGAGCGCGCGCAGCGCCTGAACGGCGCGATCGAGATTTCCAATCTGCCGCAGGGTGGGGCGCGCGTGAGCCTGGTATTTTCGGCGCATCGCGGAGCAACGGCGTGAACACGGTGCGCGTCATGCTGGTCGACGACCACACGCTGTTTCGCAAGGGCCTGGCGGAGTTGCTGCACGGACGCAACAACATCGAGGTGGTGGCGGCCACCGCCGGCGCCACCGAAGCCGCGCGCCTGGTGCAGGAAACGAAGCCGGACGTGCTGCTCCTCGACCTGAACCTGCCGCCCCACGGCGGGCTGGCGCTGTTGCGGACGCTGCAGGACTATGGCTGGAGCGGCCCGGCGCTGATCCTGACCGTTTCCGATTCCGAGGACGACCTCGCCAACGCGCTGCACGCCGGCGCGCGCGGCTACCTGCTGAAGGACATGGAACCCGAGGACGTGACCGATGCGATTCAGCGTGCGCTGCGCGGCGAAACCGTGGTCGCTCCGGTGATGACGATGAAACTGGTGAATCTGCTGCAGCCGGGGCGGCAGAACAAAACCAGGGAAACCATGCTGCGGCTGCTGACCGAGCGCGAGCGCGAGATCCTCGATCACCTAGCCCAGGGCATGTCGAACAAGGCGATCGCGCGCGCGCTCGACATCAGCTATGACACCGTCAAGCTGCACGTGCGCCACATCCTCGCCAAGCTTAATCTCACCTCGCGCGTCGAAGCCGCGGTGTTCGCGGTCGAGCACCGGGTCAGCCCGCAGAGCTCTTCGGCTCCGCGAAAGCCGTAGCGACGCTCGCCTCGTACCAGCCGAGTTGCGATTGCAGCCGCACCACATCGCCGACAATGATCAGAGTCGGCGGTGTCACTTGCGCCGCAAGCGCGAGCTGCGGCAGCGTGGCGAGCGTCCCCACCACCGTACGCTGGCGCGGCGTGGTGCCGTGCTGCACGATCGCCGCCGGGGTGGTCGCCGGCGCGCCGCGGGCGGCCAGTTCGCGGCAAAGCGTAGGCAAGCCGAGCAGGCCCATATACACCACCAGGGTGCGCCCGGGGCGGTAGAGCGAGTCCCAATCCAGATCCATGCTGCCGTTCTTGAGATGGCCGGCGACGAACAAACAGGAATTGGCGAAATCGCGATGGGTGAGTGGAATGCCGCTGTACGCGGCGACGCCGCAGGCGGCCGTGATCCCGGGGACGACCTCGAAGGCTATGCCGGCGGCGGCGAGCGCCTGCACCTCCTCCCCGCCGCGGCCGAACACGAACGGATCGCCGCCCTTTAACCGCAGCACGCGCCTGCCCGCGCGCGCCAGGCGCACCAGCAATGCATTAATCTCGGTCTGAGTGAGCGTGTGCTCACCGCGTTCCTTGCCGGCATAGATGCGTTCGGCTTCGCGCCGGCCCAAGTCGAGGATGGGTTCGGAGACGAGGTGGTCAAAGACGATGACATCGGCTTCGCCCAGCAACTTTGCCGCGCGCAGCGTCAGCAGTTCCGGATCGCCGGGCCCGGCGCCGACCAGATAGACCGCCCCCGCGCGCATGGCACGGGCGCCTGAAAAATCAAGGTTCACGATCGCGTCAGTATACTGCGCTTAGCGGCAGCGCCATCGCATTCTGTTCTTCGGTGCAGCGGCGTGCGAAGGCGACGAACTGCGCTGCCCAGTCGTAGCTGCCGGCGCTGCGCAGATGCGAGTAGTTGGCCAGAAGGTTGTTGACCACGATGCCATCGGACTTGCCGTCGACGCCGAATCCACGCGCCACGCGGTAGGCGAAACGCGTGTTCGAGGCCAGGCCTTGGATACTCGAGTGGTGGAATTCGTGCGCCGGAATTTCAAGCTCGCGATCGTTGCGATCCTGCCACGGGTGCGCTGCGGTGCGAGCCAGTCTGACATAGCCGCGGCCGACCGCCCGCTGGTGCATGACGACATCGCCCGGAATCGCGCCCACCATGCGGCGCGTGTCGCCGCGCCAGCTGAGCGAGCGGGCGAGATACATGAGCCCTCCGCACTCGGCATAGGCGGGCATGCCCGCATTGATCGCCGTCAGAATTTCGCCGCGCAGCGCGGCATTGGCCTCAAGTTCACGCATGAAAACTTCCGGAAAACCGCCGCCGACGATCAGCGCGTCCACTCGGGGCAGCCGCGCGTCGCGCAGCGTATCGAAAAACTGCAGCTCGGCGCCGGCGCGCTCCAGCGCCTCCAAGTCGTCGGCATAATAAAAGCCGAACGCGCGGTCGCGCGCGACGCCGACGACCAGCGGGAGTCCCTGTGGTACGACCAGCGAGAGTCCACGCGGGACGACCAACGGTCTTGATCCCGCTTGACGGGAGAGTCCCTGTGGGGCGACCAACGGTTTGGATTCCGCTTGACGGGACTGTCTCTGCGGGGCGACCAAGGGTCTCGATCCCGCTTGAAGGGAAAGTTCCTGCGGCACGCGCGCGCCCGTTCCGGCCGGTGGCGTGCGTGCGGGCGCGACGCCGATGGTGGCTGCAAGCAGCCGCTCGAGGTCTACCTCTTTGGCGACCGCCGCCGCGAGCGCTGCGATGCGGCCCTGCGCCACGTCGACCTCGCAGGCCGGCGTGAGTCCGAGGTGGCGCTCGGCGATGGCGAGACTCGGATCTTCGTGCATGGCGCCCAGCACCGGCACGTCGGTGTAGTGCTCGATCACCGCGCGCAGCTTGGTTTCGTGGCGCGCGCCCCCGAGCCTGGACAGGATCACGCCGGCGATGCGGATCGAGCGGTCGAACGCCTGATAACCGAGAATCAGCGGCGCGATGCCGCGGGTCATGCCGCGCGCATCGAGCACCAGCACCACCGGCAGATCCAGCAGGCGCGCCAGGGCCGCATTGCTGTTCGTCCCTTCGATGTCGAGACCGTCGTACAGTCCATGGTTGCCCTCGGCGAGACAGACATCGGCGCGCGCGCCGTGGAGCGCGAACTCGAGCTGCAGCTGTTGCGGCGTGGACACATTGAAATCGAGATTGCGGCAGGGGCGGCCGGTCGCGGCCGCGAGCCACATCGGATCGATGTAATCCGGGCCCTTCTTGAAGGTTTGCACGGCGCGGCCCTGCCGGGACAACTCCGCTGCCAGGCCGATACTGAGGCTGGTCTTGCCCGAGGATTTGTGCGCGGCGGAAACGAGGAACTGGTGCATGAGTGGCTGCGCGCGCCGCGGCAAATTCAGGCCTGCGGCCCGGCGGTTTGGTCAAACCGCTGCGGCAGCAGCGCCAGCGCGCGCAACGCCACGGCTAAGATGGCGGCGGCGAGCGCGACGCCGCCCAGGCCGAGCAGCACCTCCGGCACGCTCGGCGTGTAGGGATGGATCTCACCGTCGAAGAAGCTGCTCGCCTCGACCATTCCGGGGAACAGGATCTGCGGATACGCCTGCCCGCCGATGAGGGTGACATACATCTGCGCCATCCCTCCCAGTACCACCAGGGCGCAGGCCGCGGTAAGGGCGCCGCGCGAGACTTGCGATCGCAACAGCAACGCCAGCGGTACCAGCCCGCCGAGCGCAATCTGGCCGAGCCACAGCAGCACCGTGTACACGCCGCCGTCGAATAGCAGGAACCGCGCGACGTCGCGGGAGCGCGCCTGATCGTACTTGGAAACCAGGAACAGCACTGTGAAAAGCAGGGAGACGCCGACGAAAATGCCGAGCAGATTTTTGAGCCGATGCAATATTTCGTCCGCTGCCGCGCGCTGCTCCCAGCTGCATACCGCGAGCAGTATCAGAACGAACACCGCTGTGCCGTAAGCCGAGGCATACGCGATGAACATCGGCGCGTAGAGCGCCGTGTCGTACGCGGCGCGAAAATTGAAGCCGAATTCCAGGCCGGTGCCGATGTTCAGCAACAGCTGCCACAGCAGGGCCAGCATGGCCGCCGGCTTGACATAGCGGTTCATGCGCCGCTCGAGCAGGAACCACAAATAGATGCCCACGGACGCCATGAAACCGTCGTAGAGAACGACTCTGAGGGCGAAGATCGAACTGGAGTTCAGACTTGTTACAGCCACGATCATGCGGTCGGAACGGCCCAGATCGAGCATCAGCAGGGCGAGCCCGCCGATCAGCAGCGCCAGCGAAATAAGCGCCGACAGCGCAGCCACGGGCTTGTAGCTGGTGGCGCCAAACAGCGAAGCGGCCATGGCGACGTTGAGGACGCCGGTCGCCGCGACCACCAGAAACATCGCGAATACATGCGGCATGCCCCAGACGACCTGATTGTCCATGCCGGTCACGATATGGCCGTAATGTTCGATGTAGAAATAGGCGCCCGCCGCCAGCGCGAGCGGTACGGCCAGCAGCGCCAGCAGCATCCAGTAGCGCGGGCTGGTAGCGGCTAATTCACGATATGCGATGCTTTCGGCCATGTCACAGCCCCTGGTAGTGCACGCCGGGATTGAGCCGCAGGTCGGCCCGGATCTGCGCGCTGGCGAATTTGGCGAGGCGCTGCGCGATTTCGCTGCGCGGATCGTTCAGGTCGCCGAAAACCATGGCATTGTGCCCTGCTTTGGCACAGGCTTCGACGCAGGCCGGCAGCCGGTCCTGATCGATGCGGTGCACGCACAGCGAGCAGGCTTCCGCGCAGCCCTTGCCGCGCGGCACGTCCGGGTTCTGATCGACGACGTCTTGAAACACGATGGAGCGCGCTTTGTAGGGGCAGGCCATCATGCAATAACGGCAGCCGATGCAGATGTGGCGGTCGACCAGCACGATGCCGTCGGCGCGCTTGAACGAGGCGCCGGTAGGGCAGACCTCGACGCAGGGCGGATGCTCGCAATGCTGGCACATCACCGGAACCGAATGCGTGCGGCCGCGGCGCAGGTCCTTCAACTCGACCTTGCGTATCCACTGTGAGTCGGTGCGCGGATTGCCGCCGCTCTTGATCGCATTCTCGGTGGCGCAGGCTTTGACACAATCGTCGCAGCCGCGGGCGCACTGGTTGGTGTCGATCAGCAGGCCCCAGCGAATCTGCCTGGATACCGCCTGCTCCGGCGCGCGCGCGCCGGCAATTTCGATCAAGCGGATTCCCGGCGCGAGCATTACTCCGCCCAGGGTGGCCGCGGAGACGGCGAGAAACCGGCGGCGGCCGCGGTCGTTATTGGCGTCCGCGCTCATGGTTTCGCTCCGGCGGCGAGCTTCGGCTTGGAGGCGTGGCAGACAAAGCAATCGATTTTGACACTCGCATAGTCGTGGCAGCTCTGGCAGAAGCCCTTCTCGCCGAGCACGCTGCCGGTCTTCGTGCTGGCGTGGCAGCCGACGCACTCCTTAAGGCTGTGCGCCCGTGTGCGTATGCCCTCGTGCATCGTCAAGTCGCGCTGATGCCTGAGCAGGTTCGGGTGCTCGCGCCGCATGGTTGCAGTGTCTTCTACGCACCGGCCCGGCTTGTCGATTTCGATGACCGGCTTCGGCACCCGGCCGGACGCAAAGGCGAGCAACGGCAACCACAGCGCCAACAGGCACATCGCCTTCGCGATGCGGCCGGCTGTTGTTGCGATCCCGTTACGCGTCACTTCTCACTCCTTACTCACCCAGCCCCATCTTGATGTAGCCGGTGGGGCACATGTCCATGCAGATCTGGCAGCCGACGCAGCGATCGTAGTCGGTGTAGACATAGCGGCCGATGGTCGCCTGCGCCTTGGGCACCTTCTTTACCGCCGCCTGCGGGCAGTAGACCACGCAGTTGTCGCACTCGAAGCACTGGCCGCAGCTCATGCAGCGCTTTGCCTCGGCCTGCGCCTGGGCTTCGGTCAGCGCGATCATGCGTTCCTCATTGCTACCAAGCACGTTAGTGCTGTCGATCTTCTTCATCTCGCGCACTTTGCGCGGCGTATAGGTGAAGTGGCCGAGGAACAGTTCCTCTGGCTTGACGACGGCGCGGTCCGAGCGGTTGTCGTAGTTGTGGACGGCGATGTTGGAAACATCGGTGCCCCGCATCGGTTCACGCCATGCCTCGACCTTGATGCCGCGTTCGCCCATCTTGCGCGGCAGGTCGAACTGTTTCTTGTCGATTTTCGGACGTTTCTCTACGGTTCTGCCCGAGACATAGTCGTCGATGCCTTCGGCGGCGATGCGGGCGTGACCGATGGCCGTGGTGAGGAGATCGGGATTGACGACGTCGCCGCCGATGAACACGCCCGGCGTCGCGGTGGCCTGGAACGCCTTGTCGATATTGGCGAGATTCCTCGCGTTCTTGAGGCCGGCCATGTCGTCCCACTCCACCGACTGCCCGGTAGCCGCAATGATGAGGTCGCAGGCAATGTCGTATTCCGAACCCTCCTTGACGACCATCTTCTTGTTGACCCACTCGACCTTGGCCACGCGCAGCGCGCTCGCCCTGCCGTCGGCACCTTTGACGACCGCAACCGGGATCACGTGGATCTGGATTTCGCCGCCCTCCTGGACCACCGCGTTGATTTCGATTTCGTCGGCCGGCATTTCCGCGATGGTGCGGCGATAGGCGATCAGCACCTTGGCATTTTCGCGCTTACCCTGGGCATTGAGCGTGCCGGTGCGCAGTGCCACGGAGGCGACGTCCATCGCCGTGTTGCCGCCGCCGATGACGACGACGCGCTGTTCGAATGTGGCCAGCCTGCCCTCGTTGAAATCGCGCAGGAACTTGAGGCCTTCGATGCAGTTCGGGGCGTCGGCGCCCGGAATATCGAGGCGGTTGCCTTGTTGCGCGCCGATCGCGATGAAAACGGCGTCGAAATCGCGTTTCAGATCCTCGAAGCTGACATCCCTGCCGACGCGCGTGTTGAGGCGAACCTCGACGCCCATGTCGATGATGCGCTGCACTTCGATATCGACGATGGCATGGTCGGCGCGGTACGACGGCAGACCGAATGCCAGCATGCCGCCGAGCTTGCTGTAATCCTCGAAGATGACGCAGGCATGGCCTTTTTTGCGCAGCTGGTAGGCGCAGGCCAGGCCACCGACGCCGCCGCCGACGACGGCGATGCGCTTGCCGGTCTCCTGTTCGGGCTTGGCGAAGCTCAGACGCTTTTCCAGCGCGTAGTTGCCGAGAAACTGCTCGACCGAGTTGATGCCGACGTGGTCCTCCACCTCGGCGCGGTTGCAGCCGTCCTGGCACGGCGCTGGGCAGACGCGGCCCATGATCGCCGGAAAAGGATTGCAGTCGGTCAGGCGGCGCCAGGCATATTCCTGCCACGGCATGGCCGGCTTGCCGTCGCTGCCGAGCGGCGGTTTTTCGATGCCGCGCACGATGTTGAGCCAACTGCGGATGTCCTCGCCGGCCGGGCAATTTCCCTGGCAGGGTGGCGTTGCCTGCACATAGGTCGGGCACTGATGCGAGGCATCGCCTTCGAAGATCTTGTCCTGCAGGCGCTTCCAGCGTGTGTCGCCATCACGATAGCGGCGGAAGTTAAGATTGGTGCTGGGCTGCTCAGTTGTGCTCGACACTTTTCATCTCCTCGATCGTGCTCTACTTGGGTCCGAGCCGGATTGCGTTGCCTACCAGTTGGTGCACGCCGCCCACCATGCTCATATTGAATTTGTAATAAGGCA
>Ga0334722_10000436_pt1 | contig 62205 bp, 66 predicted proteins | sample C3_bottom_MG_FD_207210 | JGI IMG/M metagenome (GOLD analysis project Ga0334722, IMG submission 207210) | Sediment microbial communities from Yellowstone Lake, YNP, Wyoming, USA - C3_bottom | ecosystem: Environmental > Aquatic > Freshwater > Lake > Sediment | place: USA: Wyoming | collected... | reverse complement strand
ACGCTTGTGCCGCGATCCTGATAAGACAACCCTCAAGCTCCCTGATATTACTCCTGATCTTGGAGGCAAGGAACACAGCCACGTCTTCCGGAATCTCCTTTATAGCCATGAGCTCGGCTTTCTTATAAATTATGGCGAGCTTGGTTTCGATGTCAGGGGGTTGAATATCGGCTATGAGCCCCATTGTAAACCGCGACCTCAATCTGTCGGTTATCTCGCTTATCTCTCTCGGCGGCCTGTCGCTGGATATAACAATCTGCTTCTGTTTTTCATAAAGGAAATTAAACGTATGGAAAAACTCTTCCTGCGTCCTCTCCTTGTTGGCTATGAACTGTACGTCGTCCAGCAGGAAAAGGTCTACGTTCCTGTAGCGGTCTTTCAGATCAGAGATCTTGTCGTGACGTATTGCGGTCACAACTTCATTCGTAAACTGTTCGGAGGAAATATAAAGGACCGACAAATCGTGTTTCATTTCAAGGACCCTGTTGCCGATGGCATGCATAAGGTGGGTCTTGCCCAGACCAACACCCCCGTATAAAAAAAGCGGGTTATAGGTCTTGCCCGGCGCATCTGCAACCGCCATTGCGGCCGCATGGGCAAATTGATTGCTGTTGCCGGTAACAAAACTGTTAAAGGTATATTTTGGATTAAGAAATATCCCCCTGTTGGCAAGCTTTATCTTTTTCTGCTCGATTTTCTCTATTATTCTGGACTGGGTCCTGTTCTGTTTTTCTTCGACATTATAACGCAGCGTAACAGGATGACCAGCAACACTCTCGATGGACTCTTTGATGATATTGGGATATGAATCATCGATCCACTGCTGAAAAAAACGATTCGGTATCTCCAGGACAGCGATCTGGTCCTTTATGCCGGAGAGCCTGATCGGCTTAAACCAGAGATCGAAGACATTGCCTCCAACTTTCCCCTCGATCCTGGAGAGACTCTTTTTCCATATTTCTTCTATAGTCATTTAGCGCCTTTGTTAACAAATTACTAACAGTTGTTAATAACTTTTCTTGGAAGGGTAGGTTATTATAGCTTAAATTACATTTCCAGACAATATCTCTGTTGCTTCGATGTTAGTAATTTGTAAAGTATCGGACTGCGGATTTTTTGTTTATAACAAACCAACGATTACAGCACTCTTATTATACATAACTATTCTTAAAAATCAAGCGGTTAAATTACATTTCTACTTACCAACACCTACTACTGTTACTACTGTTTTTATTCTTATTATTAATACAGTAATACAGAGCAGACCCAATCTGTTGAAATCTCATGAAACATGTAAAACGGACCATTCGACCGGCAACACGGATAAACACAACTTAAGGGCAATTTCCGGGCAAAAACTTTCTTACATCGCCTGTTCTCATGGTGATCCTGCCTGAATCAAGAAACTCCAGAAAAGGCAGTGCAAATTTTCTGGAAGTGTTAAGCATGTCCCTGAATTCTGCAACGGACATATCTTTCTTTTTTGCATAAAAATCCTTCAGAAGGCATATCATCTTGTTATAAAAAAACGCAGAAAGATATATGGTTTCGTTTATTCTGACAATTTTGCCTTCTTTTGCAAGTATGCTCAGAATATCGGCCAAACGTTTCGGTTCAATACGCAGTGAAGATGCAATATCGTCTTTTGAAGGCGGCTGAAACCCCCCTTTTTCCACGAGATCCACTATTTTTGTTTTTATCATCTCCTCTGTTGTCGACAGTGCGATCCTGAACTCCTTGAGTCTTACAAGGCTTTGATCCACTACGATATCGACGGTTCGTGAAAGCAGCAGACCGAATATCCCGGCATCCGTTTTTAGCTGGTTTCTTATTTCTTCCTTGGACATTCCATGTTTAAGGGGGTTTTTTTGGTGGAAGCTCCTGAGCAGTTCCAACAAACCATGCTGAAGCGACCGAAATGCGTTGGAGTGGTATAATGTATTTTCATATTTCATAATGAGTCCGCTGCGCTGCAAATTTTCTATAGAGGCTGAAACAGCCCACGGCTCTGCCTTTAACCAGCCGCGTATAGCCCTTTCCTGAATACCTGATCCGCCGGCTTTTTCAATTTTGAACGATATCTTTTCATCAAGGCTGCCTTTATGCAGCATGATGAGATCCGCGATGCCGTCCCTGATCCGCCTCCTTGCCGGCAAGGGGTCCAGAATTTCCCCGCCCCCCAGAGTTTCAAGGGGCGAAAACCTTCTTATTATATATCTGTCGCCGGACATTATTATGACGTTGTCTTTAAGTCTGAAGCGGCAATAGCAGCTCTCACCGGCTTTAAGTTCATCCTTATCATAAAAAATCACGCGCGCAACAGTCTCTGCAGTGCCGGAATAAAAATGGACCAGGCTCCTATTCTTAAGGACAGGAGCCTCAGGCAGGTGCTCAAAAAAAACATCGGCAACTCGGGTACTGATAAAACTCCCAGGTGTGACGGCGACATCACCCCGTTTAAGGTCTTCTTTTTCAACACCCTGCAGATTTATTGCTACCCTCTGTCCGGCATATGCTGTATCAATGGGCCGTCCATGACTATGAAGGCCTCTGACTTTTGTCTTGATATCGGCGGGCAATATCTCAATCGGGTCTTCAACGGATATGCGTCCGGAAACAGCCGTGCCGGTAACAACAGTGCCGAAACCCTTCAGTGTAAAAACCCTGTCTATAGGCAGTCTGAACAGGCCCTCAGAGGTCTTCGGAGTTATCCTTAGAGCGGTTTTCAGGATCTCATTTTTCAGCAGGTCGAGATTGTCGCCGGTCCTGGAGGACACCGGAACAATAACAGCCCCTTCAAGAAAGGTCCCGCGAACAAATTCCCGCACCTCATCGGTTACGAGGGCAAGCCATTCCTTTTCAACCAGGTCGGACTTTGTAATGACCACCAATCCTGATTCAATCTTCAGTAAATTGCAGATGGCCAGATGCTCACGGCTTTGCGGCATGACGCCTTCATCAGCCGCTATTACCAGAAGCACCATATCTATGCCGCCTGCCCCCGCAAGCATGTTCCGTATTAATTTCTCATGACCGGGAACGTCGACTATGCCGACGGAAAGGCCGTTTTCAGGATAGAGGAGGTCGGCAAAACCTATGTCAATGGTTATGCCCCGCTCCTTCTCTTCCTTGAGCCTGTCGGGGTCTACCCCGGTCAGCGCCTTTACGAGAGAACTTTTGCCGTGGTCTATATGTCCGGCGGTTCCGAGAATAATATGATTCATAATTTCCCTCTTTTTTGTAACATACCGGCAATCAATGAGTGACATTAGCCGTGATGATTATTGTATAATTTAATGAGCAGAAAAAATAGCGCACAATATCATGGGAGGTAGCAGCTCTATGGCTGATAAGAAAAAACTGAATTGCTGGGAGTTTAAAAAATGCGGCAGAGAACCGGGAGGCGCGCATACCAGCGACCTCGGAATATGCCCGGCAACAGTTGAAGAGCGTCTCGATAATATTCACGACGGCCGCAATGCCGGCAGGAGCTGCTGGATATTGGCCGGCACGCTTTGCAAAGGAGAGATACAGGGGACATTCGCCCAGAAGTACAAGAATTGCGAGACATGCGATTTTTACAAGCTGGTCAAGAAAGAGGAGTTCCCCAAATTCCAGCTTTCCGCTGTTATGCTCAGGAAGCTCAACGAAAGCAAAAAATAACCTGCGCTATCTTTATAAAGAGCGGCCGTCTGAAAGCGCTGCAACCAGGGCTTCTTCGACCGTGTCCATATCCTGAGAGCGGATGGTTCTGGCGTCAAGCATAAGGGTATTACCCTTGATCCTTGCAATAATCGGCGTAGACCATTTTCTCAGGCGGAGTTCAAGCTCGTTGACCGATATCGTTGAGGGCCTTACGGCTACGGCGTAGGTCGGAAACTCCGCCTCAGGCAGTGAGCCGCCGCCTGCCTTTGATATGTCTTTTACCGGTTCAATATCCTTACTGCCGGTTTTCTCGCGGACTGCGGCCGCAATCCGCTCCGCCTTTGCGCGGATTTCCTCCGGAGATTGAAGCAACATCTGAAGTGTAGGCACCTCTCTTACAGCATTGTCCGTGTCCATATATTCCATCAGAACGGCCTCGAAGGCCGCAAGAGTGAGTTTATCGATCCTCACTGCGCGGGCCAGGGGGTTTTTGCGGATCCTTTCCAAGTATTTCTTTTTGCCGGCAATTACGCCTCCCTGCGGCCCCCCGAGAAGCTTGTCTCCGCTGAAAGACAAAATATCGATGCCCGCCTTCACTATCTCCTGTACGGAAGGCTCGGAATGAATGCCGTAGGGTTTGAGGTCGATAAGGCATCCGCTGCCGAGATCATACATAACCGGAATGCGTTTCTTTTTGCCAAGGGCCGTGAGCTCCCCGATCTTCACATCGTCGGTGAAACCTATGATCTTGTAGTTGGACTGATGCACCTTGAGAATAAGGGCTGTATTGTCGTTGATTGCATCGACGTAATCTTTTAGATGGGTCTTATTGGTTGTACCGATTTCCCGCATTACTGCGCCGCTTGCGGCCATGACGTCGGGCACCCGGAAGGCCCCTCCGATTTCAACAAGTTCACTTCTCGATACTATGACCTCTTTGCCCTTGGCCAAAGTGCCCAGGCACAGCAGGACTGCTGCGGCGTTATTGTTTACTATAAAAGCCTCTTCCGCGCCTGTAATTTCCTTAAGCAATCTGTTTGCATGTACATGCCTGTGGCCGCGCTTGCCTGAGTCGAGATCATATTCGAGATTGGAATATCCGGCGCTTACCCTTACGACATTTGAGAGGGCTTTTTCGGAAAGGATTGCCCGGCCGAGGTTTGTATGGATTACTATGCCTGTGGCGTTGATCAGAGGTCTGAGACTGAAGAGGGAAAGTTCCCTCACCGTATTGTCGATAATTTGAATTATTGCCGCAAGGTCTGTGTCGGCCGGCTCTCCCTGCAGAATCGTCTTTCTCATGGCCGACAGGGTTTCTCTGACCGCCTGCAGGACTATACGCCTGGGATATGCCGACAGCCATGCCTTGCCAAAAGCGCCTTTCAGAACCTCATCTACCGAAGGAAGCCCTGAAAGACGCTTTTGCTTATCTGTCGGACCGACGCTCAACCAAGCCCCATCTTCTTTAGCGCCTGATCAGCGCTGCCCGCGCCCGGGGCTTCTTCAGGCAGGTACAGCATTACTCCGCCTTTTACCGGTCTGATGACTATCTTTCCCTCACTTGCAAGAGCCGTCGTGGTTTCTACCGGGTTTTCTCCTGAAAAATACTTTTTGAACGCGTCATTGAATCCGGAATATACCGAGTGGATCCCTTTAAACCCCTCTTTTCTCAAACTGAGGATTGCCTTCTTCACAAACTCTTCATGCGAAAGCCTTTCTTCCATTACTCCCCTCCCTGAGGATAATTTTATTTATAATACCAGAGTTAAGCCGCTGTTCATATATTTTTTTTATGCCGCTCAATCAACGGGTCGGACAATCCCGCCTCGCTAAAGCCTTTTGCCCTCAATACACAGCTGTCGCACGCTCCGCAGGGGACGAAACCGGCGTCCGGACCCTGCCCGGGTTGCGGATCATAACAGCTCCAGGTCAGGGAATAATCGAGGCCGAGTTCAACCCCCTTTTTTATTATGTCGGACTTCTTCATATGCAGAAGAGGCGCCCTTATTCTGAACCGCATCTTACCCTCAACTGATTCCTTTGTTGCAAGGTTGGCCATATTTTCGAAGGCTTCCAGGTACTCGGGTCTGCAGTCCGGATAGCCGCTGTAATCCACTGCGTTGGCCCCTATGAAGATATCTTCCGCCTTGAGGACCTCAGCCCAGGCAAGCGCAAAGGAAAGAAAGATAGTGTTGCGCGCCGGGACATAGGTCACAGGGATGCCCTGAGATTGATGCTGAGGCGCGGCGGAGCTCTTTGGAACCTCTTGTTCGGAGGTAAGAGCCGACCCTCCTATTCCCCTGAGGTCAAAACCGACGGTCATATGTTTATCAACGGCAAGAGATGAAGCGATCCTGCGGGCACAATCAAGTTCAATGCTGTGACGCTGATTATAATTGAAACTCATAGCATAAACTTTGTGGCCTTCCGCCTTTGCCGCGGCAAGGGTTGTGGCTGAGTCCAGTCCCCCGCTCAACAAGACGACAGCCCTGCTGCAAATCCCCATCAGCGGATGTCGTCCGGCGTACCGCTGAGACCATCGGCCCCGGTACTGTAAACGCTGAATGAATCTCCCGCAGTGCTGTAAATAAAAGGCAGGCCCCAGGGATCTTTTTCCTGAGTAATAGTATCCAGCGTCGCCGGGAGCCCGGAATGCTCAAGGCGGTAGGTTTCCAGCCGGAACCGCAGATCTTCGATTTTAGCGGATGCCTCATACTCTTTGACCAGTTCTGTTTTCGATCTGAGGCCCGGAGCCGCGAAGGCGAGCACAAAAGCTATTGCGACCGCGGCCGGTACCAGTAAATTCAACAGCTGAAAGGACATTTTTTTCGAGGGAGCGACAGGCTCAGTCTGCAGCAGTCTGGCTGTTTCCGCTTCAATAACCCCTTTTTCCATGAGGGAGAGAAGGGTCTTTGAGACTTCAAAATGGCCTTTTCCGGAGAAGTCGATAATCGTACTTACATCATTTTCGCCGTCAATGCCCGCCAGCAAATCCCGCTCTTCGGAGGTCAGGTCGGCCGGCGGCTCCCCCTTCTTCCTGAATACGATGTCGAGGCTGATCTTATCTTTTATAACCGCCCACTCGTCAACAATGCGCAGCCCCTCCATAAGGATATGCTGGGTATCGATAGTAAACGGCAGGTCCTTGTCCTTTGTTACATTACGGGAAGCAAATTCGTACGTGCCTTCCTTCCAGCTGAAGAGCTGCACAACCGTTTCTGTGATCTGGCTGCTCAGGATCTCTTTCAGCATATCAGCGTCGACAATCCTCCTGGCCGCCAGTATGTTGCCGATTTTGGACCCTGTTTTATGCTGCTCATCAAGCACAGACTGCAGCACGTCCTCCGATATGAGACCTTTCTTCAGGAGTATTTTACCTGTCCGGTTGGTCTCCGACCTTTTTCTCGACTCAGCGCCTGATATGTTGCCGTCGATGAAGAACAGCGTTACTCCATCCATTTTTCCTTCCAGGGTGAGGACCCCGGTCTTTCTCTGGAAATAGATGAGCTGGAGAATATCGGCCAACCCGAAATCTGTTAACGAACCCTCTAAAGCCATCCCTTTGATATCCTTTTGCCGGTTACGAAGTTGAAAATGGAATATAGCGCCGCTGCTATACAAAGCGAGGCAGCCGTCAAAATCATTTGAGTTATATGCTGATTTCCTAATGCGAAGCTTCCCATCGCCGGGGGGACAAGCACAAAAAACAGAAACGGCCACATAAACAGCACTCCGTAAAGGACTCTGCCTGCGAATATCTGCGCCGCACCGGGCAGAATAAAAGACAGGACTTTCATGATATTTCTGTGGCGCCTCTGTCTGTCGTGAATAGACAGGATTCTGGCAACCCTTTCTTTGGCATCAAGTCCGTCGAGTCTGACCAGAGAGTTGTAGCATTGAGCGCACATGTTTTCCCAGGAAGCATACTTTTCGCATTTGGGACAGAGGATCGTACGGCATTTCCTGCATCGGTAAGCCCGATGCCCGGAACGTCCGGCCATCATATGGAAAGCCGCAAGCAGGAACAGTGCTATGGCTGCCACCGCAGCGATAGGGAGGACGCTGAGGCCGAACGCGTCGGCCTTGAACCGTTTTTCGGTCGGGTAGCTCCAAAGCTCTGCGGTTGACAGGGTTTCATCGGCCACCATCCTGTTGGGGCTTCTGCCGGATATGCTTCTGTAAGCCGCAACCGCAGCGCGATCGATTTTCAAAGCAGCCTTGAAGTATTCCTCTCCCTGTGAAAAGGCAAGCATTTCACGCGAGAGCTGTGAAAGATTATAATAAGCGGCCGCGGTCGGTCGTATCTTCAGGGACGCTGAATAATTACCGATAGCCTCATCCAGATATGCCTTTTTCCCCTCCTCGAAATTGTACAGGCCTACATAACAATTGCCAAGATTCACAAGGACTCTCGGGTCGGCTTTTCGTTCGAGAAGAGATTTATATGCGGCTATTGCCTGCTCATACTGCCCGGTCCGTTTGAGGGCAAGCGCATAAGAAAAGAGCGCAGGGAAGTTATTGTTTACCTGAAGGACTTCCAGCGCGTAGTCGTTGTCCCTTGATTCATTAACCTGTGTAACGGCTCTCAGGCCTGTAGAGGAGGCCATAGAGACAAGCCTCGATGCGGAGGCAAGCAGTACGGGACTCAGGATCAGAAAACCAAGATAAAAGTAGACCACGGCCTTGTCTTTTCTTCTGAAATAAAGGCCTGTCATGACAAGGATGCCGGCAATGAACAGCAAAGGGCTTAAAAAGGAAATGAGCGCAAGGACCGGCAGCAGAATAGCGGTTGAGGGTGTTTCCCTGATATCATGAGAAATCAGAGAAATATCCGAGAAAAGAGTTATTGCCGCAGTGGCCGCAAAGGTAATCAGCAAGGAAAGGAACAGGCAAAAGAATATAAATCCGGTAAAGGTAAACGACAGCCGGAAGTTTCTGGAGAACGCATTGACGCCTTCTACCAGGTTGCCGATGGAATCAAGGATGTCCTGGACCTTAAAAGAGAAGCCGGCCGCGGCCAATGCGAAATAGGCCTCAGGCAGGTCGGGAGAAAGCATAACAGCTTTTTTCAGCTCGGTTATCTTTTCCTCGCGGTCTACCGGCGGCTTGTTGATCAGCATGCAGGCATATGTGTCCGAATTTCTCAGGCCTCGTTTGAGCTGTCTTTCATGCAGGTCTTCTCCTAAGGAGGACGAGGGATTCAGGAACATATAAAACAGCAAAACAATGAGCAGCCGTTTCATGCCTTCCTGCCTATCCTGGGCTCTTGGCCTTTAATCAGGCGTTCAATGTTTGTCCTGTGTCTTAAATACAGCAGAACAGACATGAATAACGCGGCAGGGAGCTTTGCCCGGGAGTCGCCCATATAAACTGCAAGGGGCATTATCCCGAAAGATACGAGCGCGCTCAGCGAAGAATATCGTGTCACGAACGCCGTCATAAGCCATATTATAATGGTTGCCAGGCAAATTTGTGGAGAATAAACTGCAAGGACTCCCAGGCTCGTGGCAACGCCCTTTCCGCCCCTGCATCTCAGGAAGATGGAGAAATCATGCCCTAAAACAGCGCAGATGCCTGCTATGCCTTCATAAACCGGTTCTCCGCCAAAGAAATGTCGGGCTATAAGGACGGCTGCAACACCTTTTGCCATGTCCCCGATCAGGGTGAAAAGGGCAGGCCATTTGCCTGCCGACCGAAGCATATTGGTTGCGCCTATATTGCCGCTGCCGGTGTTGCGGATATCTATTCCCCGGAGCTTCGCGATTATAAGCCCTGTAGGAATGGAGCCGATAAACAAGGCTGCCGCCATCAGGAGTATAAGTTTCAAATCTTCCTCCAGAAGGCTACCGTGTATTGTACGCCGGAGGTCACGGCCAGTATCACCGCAATCCAGATTGAAATTATGCCTGCGTCATAGAGGTCGACCGGAAATATATCGAAGACGCTGTTTGTGAGTATCAGGCATAGTATGGCTGTGATCTGGGCGCCGACTTTGAGTTTTCCGCCCATTTCAGCGGGTATGACAATGTCTTTGGAAAGGGCAACTACCCGCAGTGTAGTCACGAGAAATTCTCTTACGATGAGTATTATGGCGGGCCAGACAGACAGCCTGTCCATGTCTACCAGGACAATCAGCGCTGATATAACCAGAAACTTGTCCGCAATGGGGTCCATGATGATGCCGAATGTGGTGACTTCGCCGGAACGCCGGGCAAGATAACCGTCGAGAAAGTCTGTTATGGACGCAATGCTGAAGACAACCGCCCCCAGCACAGGATGATGGTAAACCGACAGGACAAAAAACGGGATGAGCACAATCCTGCTGAGCGTCAATACGGTAGGCAGGTTAAGCTTTATAATACTCATTCAGCATGTTCTCCCATAAACCCTTTGCCTTGAGTATGAAATCCGTGATCTCCCTTACTGCACCTCTGCCCCCGCGGTTTACGGTAACTATAAGAGCAGCCTTCTTTGTCTCCTCGTCGGCGTCGGCAGGCGCCGCAGGGAGCCCCGCACTAATCATAATGGGAATATCTACGATGTCGTCGCCGATGCAGGCCGTTTCCTTCCCGATCAGGGAATACCGCTTTAAGAGTTTCAGATATGCGGCCTTTTTGTCGCGGCATTTCTGAACGACGTCCGTGATCCCAAGCTCCTTTGCCCTACGCTCAACAACTTTGGATTCGCGGCCCGTGATGATCGCGACCCTGACGCCGGCCCTGATCAGCATCTTGATGCCGTGACCGTCTCTGACATAAAAGGACTTGTATTCGTTTCCCGCATTATCAAGTACGATGCTCCCGTCTGTCAGCACACCGTCAACGTCGACTATAAGGAGTTTGACGCCTCCCGCGATTTCGAGCATCGTCTTTTTATCTTTTTTGCGGCGCAGCCCTTTTTCCATCTACGCTATCCCGTGCCTCAATATGTCATGGAGATGTATTACACCGACGGCAGAGCCTGCTGCATCAGGCACGACCAGGGTTGTTATCGATTTTTTTTCCATGATCGACAGCGCGGCAGCAGCCAGCTCCTCCCCTGATATGGTTTTCGGAGATACAGTCATAACCCGGTCGGACCGCATGTCGAAAAACTCTTTGCCCCATTTTTCTATCCCCCGCCTCACATCGCCGTCGGTAATTATGCCCATGAATTTATTTTCAGGACCGGCTACGATAGTCATGCCGAGTCTTTTGGAAGATATCTCCATAACCGCTTCCATTGTGGACGTATCCGGCCCGACCACAGGAAGAGAGTCTCCTGTATGCATGAGGTCTTTAACCTTGACGAGCAATTTTTTGCCAAGGGAGCCGGAAGGATGAAAAAGCGCGAAGTCCTCTTCTTTGAAACCCCTCTTTATGAGCAGGGCAACGGCGACCGCATCTCCCATTGCCATCGCCGCGGTAGTGGAAGCGGTAGGAACTATCCCAAGTGTGCAGGCCTCTTCCGCGACAGAAACGTCCAGATGCGTATCAGACGCCTTTGCAAGCGTAGACCCCGGATTGCCGGTCATTGAGATAAGGCCCACGCTGAATCTTTTTAGAAAAGGGATCAGGCCGACGAGTTCATCCGTTTCTCCGCTGTTGGATATCCCTATTACAACGTCGTCCGAGGTGACCATGCCGAGATCGCCGTGGCTTGCCTCTGCCGGATGCATAAAAAATGCGGGTGTGCCGGTAGACGACAGAGTTGCTGCGAACTTCTTGCCGATAAGCCCCGACTTCCCCATGCCTGTGACAACTACCCTGCCTTTGCTGTTGTAAATAAGCTCGACCGCCTTTTCAAAGCCTGTATCGAGCTTTGCGATAAGGCCCGCAACCGCCTCAGCCTCGGTTCTCAGGACCTTCTTCGCTATTTCAAGGATATTGTCCATTTAAGTTTTTGTCATTCAAACTGGCATCTCAGCCAGCCGGCAGGAATTCCTTTTCTGTAGGCCTCTGCCTCAAGATCGGCAAGGTCTCTTTCAGCCGCTTTTAACCTGTTCTTTGAGGTCTCCATTTTCTTCCTTGCTGCCTTCCCCGTGCCGGATTCCGCTGCCTTTATATCCTCTTTTGCCTTGTCTATTTTTTTCTGCTGCGCACCGCCTTTTTTGCACCAGGCTTCCTGTTCTTTTCTATCCCTGTCGCCGGCCGGCTTTGCGGCTTCAGCCTTGCGTTCGGTTTTTGCCGCCACCGTCTTGCCGTCAAAAGGCTTTTCAGCAACCGGTTTGGTTCCTGATGTCTTATCGTCGGAAACGGTCTTGTACTTCTCAAGGTCCTTGTTGCTGAACGACAGCGGTTCATCCTGCACGGCCGCAGCGCCGGCTGTCGCGCAGGAAAGCATTCCGGCAGCGGTGATCGCGATAAATGAAACAATAACAATTAAATATCTCTTCATATTCCCCTCCTCATTTTTGCCCCGTTAATAACTCGTGAATATCCCCTATGGATTTCAACAACCCCGGAAGTTCATCCAGCCTGATCATGTTGGGTCCGTCGCACAACGCTTTTTCAGGTTCGGGATGCACTTCCATAAAAAGTCCGTCGACACCTGCGGCCACCGCAGCCCTTGCCAGCGGTACAGCGTATTCCCTCTGCCCGCCTGAGCAGGTCCCCTGTCCGCCCGGAAGTTGCAGGCTGTGCGTTACGTCGAATATCACAGGATATCCGAAGGCGCGCATTATCGGGAATGCCCTGAAATCCACAACAAGGTTGTTATAGCCGAAAGAGCTCCCGCGCTCAGTCAGCATGAGTTTAGTGTTCCCTGTTGATATGAATTTATCGATAATATTCTTCATATCCCACGGCGCGAGAAACTGGCCCTTTTTGATATTCACCGTCTTGCCTGTTTTTGAGGCGGCAAGTATCAGGTCGGTCTGCCTGCAGAGGAACGCCGGGATCTGCAGGGCGTCCAGCACCCCGGCAGCGGGAGTTATTTCCTCAACCGAATGGACGTCCGAAATAACAGGCACGCCCAAGCTGCTTCTGATGTCCGAGAGTATCCTGAGCCCCTTGTCGATGCCGGGGCCTCTGTAGGAACTGATTGAAGAGCGGTTTGCCTTGTCGAACGAACTTTTAAAAATCAGCGGGAGGCCTGCTGAAGCGCATATTTCCTTAAGCCTTTCAGCCGTATGGAAGGTAATATCTTCATTTTCAATGACACACGGCCCGGCGATGATCACCGGCCGGTTTTTCCCGGCGCCCGCCGTGCTTATATCAAGAGCAAGTTCGGTCATATTGCGGCTGAACCCGGCCCTGCTGTCAGCCGAGCCTCTCTTCAAGGTTGGGGAAGAGAGATCTTTTTTCCTTCAGAGACGCGCCGATAAAGGCGCTGAACAGGGGGTGAGGCTCTGTCGGTCTTGATTTGAATTCAGGGTGGAACTGGCAACCGAGAAACCACGGGTGGTCCTGGACCTCGACTATTTCAACAAGCTCGCCGTCCGGGCTTGCGCCGCTTATCTTCATCCCGAGCCTGGCGATTACTCCTCTGTAAGCGTTATTGAATTCATAGCGGTGTCTGTGCCTTTCGGATATCTCCTTTGTCCCGTAAGCGGAAAAGGCCAGCGTATTTTCTTCGATCACGCAGGGGTAAGCTCCGAGTCGCATGGTGCCGCCTTTCTGTGTGCCCTCGGTCCGTTCTTCAACCCTGCCCTTTCTGAAGTCGAACCACTTTTCCATAAGGTATATAACAGGCGCTGCGGAATTTATGTCGAATTCCGAGCTGTTGGCGTTGAGACTGCATACATTTCGCGCAAACTCTATTACCGCGCACTGCATGCCGAGACAGATGCCGAAATAGGGGATCTTCTTTTCTCTGGCATACCGCACTGAATCTATCTTGCCTTCTATACCCCTGTAGCCGAAGCCCCCGGGAACGAGGATGCCGTCAGCCTCAGCCAGATATTTGTCCGGGCCGTGGACTTCCACCTCTTCGGAATCGATCCACTGGAGGTTTACGCGGCTGTCATTGGCGATCCCGCCGTGCACGAGCGCCTCGGAGAGACTCTTGTAAGAGTCCTTAAGCCCGACATATTTGCCGACGATGGCGATATTCACCTCATGCTTCGGCTCCTTGATCTTTCTCACTATATCCTTCCACTGCGAAAGGTCCGTTTCACTGGCGGACAACCGCAGCTTATTGATGATCTGCCCGTCAAGGCCCTCTTCATGCAGGGCAAGAGGCACTTCGTAAATGGTCTCGACGTCCATCGCATTTATAACGGCATCGCCGTCGAGGTTGCAATGGATCGCGATCTTTTTCTTGGCCTCGGGAGTAAGGTATCTGTCTGTCCGGCACAAGAGCAGGTCGGGCTGTATGCCTATGGCCCGCACTTCGCGCACACTGTGCTGGGTGGGCTTTGTCTTCAGCTCGCCCGAGGTCTTTATATACGGCAGAAGCGTCAGATGTACATAAAGGACGTTTTCACGTCCTACGTCGTACCGCATCTGCCTTATTGCCTCAAGGAACGGAAGGCTTTCGATGTCTCCGACAGTGCCCCCGATTTCAACGATGACTACGTCGTTGTCGTTGCCGGCTGACTTGATCGCAAGCTTTATCTCGTCTGTAATATGGGGAATTACCTGGACCGTATCGCCGAGATAGTCGCCGCGCCGCTCTTTTGATATAACGTTGTAATAGATCCTTCCTGTGGTGAAGTTGTTGGCCTGCGACGTCCTGATATGCGTGAACCTTTCGTAATGCCCGAGATCGAGGTCTGTCTCAGCCCCATCGTCGGTGACAAACACCTCGCCGTGCTGGAAAGGGCTCAGTGTGCCGGGATCGACGTTTATATAGGGGTCGAGTTTCTGAATGGTGACCTTCTGGCCTCGGGCTTCGAGCAGGGCGCCGATTGAGGCCGCTGCTATCCCTTTGCCGAGTGATGATAAAACCCCGCCTGTTATAAAGATGAATTTAGGCATTTTTCGATCCTTTCAATGTCGTTCGGGGTATCCACCCCGTGAGTTTCAAATGATGTTTCCTTTACTTTTATGACCATGCCGTTTTCAAGGGCCCGAAGCTGTTCGAGCATCTCGATGGATTCCAGCCGTGAAGGAGGGAGCCCAGCCAGTCTCAAAAGCGCTTCCTTTCTGTAGCTGTAAATGCCTATGTGTTTAAAGACCGTAAAGTCCCCTCTGCGAAGCTTCAAAGGATCGAACTCTTTCCACTTATCTCTGTGATAAGGGACCGGCGACCTTGAGAAATATATTGCATACCCCGAAGCGTCAAAGACAGCCTTTACGACGTTCGGATCAAAGACCTCCGCTGGGTCGACGATTTTTTTTACAAGCGTTCCGATTGACGCCCTGGAATCGTCAAGCACGGAGATTACGTCGTCGATCATCTCAGACCTGACGAGCGGTTCGTCTCCCTGGACATTGACAATTATATCACAATCAAGAGAGCCGGCGACCTCGGCAATCCTGTCGGTGCCGGAGGCGTGCGCGGCTGACGTCATGACAGCCTTTCCGCCGAACGACAGGACCTTTTCGAATATGGCCGGGTGGTCCGTTGCTACAATAACCTCGGACGCAAGCCTGGACTCGAGGGAATTTTGATAAACGTGCTGTATGACGGGGAGGCCTTTGAGGGGTGAGAGCGGCTTTCCCGGAAAACGGGTCGAGGCAAAACGCGCAGGTATCACCACAATTGCCGACATGAAGTATTAATTATATAGCATAGTTCGTATCATATGGCAAATATGCCCGGCAAAACGCCTGTATAACCGCGCTGCGCTTCAAAACCCGTCTTTGCAGCATTCAGGCAACTGCGCGTCAGTTCTTATTTTTGTACGCTTTGCCCCGGCTTTTTACAAAGCTGCTTGTTTTATCCCCCGAACGCATCAAATATGTTAAAATTTCAGCTAAATTAATTGATCGGAACGGACAGGACCGCGAGGAGAAGACCCATGAATATTACGGTTAAAAATGAAAAGCTGAACAACTGGATACGGGAGATTGCCGATATGTGCAATCCCGAGGACATTTATATCTGCAACGGATCGAAAGAAGAATTCGATCAGATGATGGCCGGGATGATCAAAAGCGGCAGCGCTACAGTATTAAAGAAGCGGCCGAACAGCTACCTCTTCCGCTCGGACCCGAGCGACGTGGCAAGGGTTGAGGACCGCACATATATTTCCACTTCCTCCAAAGATGAGGCGGGCCCTACAAACAACTGGGTCGCCCCCGCACAGCTCAAAGAGACGATGAAGGGTTATTACAAGGGCTGCATGAAAGGCCGTACAATGTATGTCATTCCTTTTTCGATGGGACCCATCGGCTCGCCGATTTCAAAGATCGGGGTCGAAATTAGCGACAGCCCCTACGTTGTATGCAATATGCACGTCATGACCCGCGTGAGTCCCAAAGTCATGGAGCTCCTTGATGCGGGCGAAGACTTCATCCCCTGTCTTCATTCGATCGGCGCTCCCCTTGCACCGGGCCGGCAGGACGTTCAATGGCCGTGCGCGCCTATCGAGAACAAATACATAAGCCACTTCCCCGAGGAAAACCTGATATGGTCGTACGGCTCCGGATACGGCGGCAACGCCCTGCTCGGCAAGAAATGCCTCGCGCTCAGGATAGCCTCGGCAATGGCGCGGCGAGAGGGCTGGATGGCTGAACACATGCTTATACTCCGCCTCACAAATCCCGAAGGCAAACAATATCACATTGCAGCAGCCTTTCCGTCCGCCTGCGGAAAGACCAACCTGGCGATGATGAGGCCCACTGTCCCCGGATGGAAATGTGAATGCATCGGAGACGACATAGCCTGGATGAAGATCGGCCCGGACGGCCATCTTTATGCGATCAACCCGGAAAACGGCTTTTTCGGCGTTGCTCCCGGCACTTCGTATGAAACCAACCCCACAGCCATGGATACGCTCAAGGAAAACATCATCTATACGAACTGCGCCCTTACCGACGACGGCGACGTGTGGTGGGAAGGCATGACTGATGAAGTGCCTGCGCATCTCATCGACTGGAAGGGCAAGGACTGGACGCCTGAAAGCAAGACCGATGCGGCACACGCCAACGCGCGCTTTACAGCGCCCGCAGCACAGTGCCCGGCGATCTGCAAGGATTGGGAAAACCCGGCAGGCGTGCCGATAGATATCTTCATATTCGGCGGACGCCGCAGCAGCGTTGTCCCTCTGGTGCTCGAAGCATACGATTGGGACCACGGTGTCTTTCTCGGCGCGACCGCAGCCTCTGAGACAACCTCAGCAAACATCGGCGCCGTAGGCAACCTCAGGAGGGACCCTTTTGCGATGACGCCCTTCTGCGGATACCACATGGGTGACTATTTCAGTCACTGGCTTAATATGGGCGACACGCTGGCCGGCAAGGCCCCGAAGATTTTTTATGTGAACTGGTTCCGCAAGAGCCCTGACGGAAAGTTCTTATGGCCGGGCTTCAGCGACAACAGCAGGGTCTTAAAATGGATGTGCGAACGGATCGAAGGCAAGGTCGGCGGTATAGAGACGGCCATAGGGCTGCTGCCGAAGGACGGCGATCTGGACCTTGCGGGGCTCGGCGTTTCGGATGAGAACATGCAGGAGCTGATGCGGATCGACCATGAAGCCTGGCTCGCCGAAATCCCGGACATAGAGAAGCATTTTGAAAAATTCGGCGACCGTCTGCCCGAGAGATTGAGAAAACAGCTTACGGACCTGAAAGACCGGTTGCAGTAGATTTTATTTCCTGCAGGGACGCAATAAATTGCGCCCCTGCAGGCGTGTATTGCCCGATGAATCGGGAACTCCCGCGCATCATTCCTGTATAATAATCCGATGGAAACTTTTGCCTCTGCAAGATCTCTGCTGCATGTGCTGCAGGTCGTGTATGCCCACACAAAGACAAGCGACGGCGGAGACCTTTATCTTACGAGGTTTGCGGAGCCTTATCTTGAACATTTCGAGATCGGCAACTGGTACGAAAGAGAATGGTTTGAGGAGCACAAGGTCAGGCTGAGGGGCACAAGCTCGGTCTACAGGGTGCCCACGAAAAAGGTAAACGGCACAAGCCTCGATCTGGTGGTTAAAAACTGCAGGGTGGGCGAGGACGTGCCCATGGATACACATACCCTGCAGGAGTTCTACGACGCTGAATTCAACAGCCCCTGGGAGGAGTTTTCTCTGGTGATGGAGATGCGCGAAGGCGCATACGGCCCAAGGGAGATCAAGGTTAAGACCCAGAAGCCCCTTGCCATTTATGTGCCGCCCGACAGGATGCAGCCCTGGCAGAGCGGCAGGTCGCGGTCGAGGATCAACCGCATACACGCAAAACATCCGGGCATTGACCTCGACATACTGAAACAGTACAAGCTCATTTATGAATGGATACACGGCAGGAACCTGCCTGAGGTTTTCGAGCACATAGACATAAACGACGATGAGATCACCCGGCATCTCAAGACTCTCAACCGGCAGGTGCTGTCCGAACTGGACAGCAAGGGATACCTTGTTGCGGACATGAAGCCTGAGCATGTCATATTCAGCGAACAGGACGCCTTACGCATCAAGGAAGCGGGCGGGGTCGGGGGGGGCAAGGACGCCTATAAAAAACAGGTGGACCTGGTGTACCGGCTGATCAAAGAGGGCAGCTATTCGGTGATCGATTATGAACTGTTGCTACGGACTCCCAGGCATGATGAAGAGGTAAAGAAATCCAGGAGACACCACTATCTGGATGATCAGAGGCACCGTTTCAAGCCTACTTTGCTGCCGGCTCATTTAAAGAGGACCGAGATCTTCGGCGTACCCTACATTTACGGCCACGCCGAAAGCACGGGCGGTCATTTATGGGTGGTCGGAAGAAACGCCAGGCTGTTTGATTATTTCCTGCCTGAAAGGTGGAGGAAGACGCCGTCGCTGAAGCTGTCCGAAACCAAGGAAGTCTTCTACACTATTACAAAAGACAATATCCACCTGGTCTGGGAGCCCTCGCGCGTAGGCGAAATCCCTGATGAGGAGGATGAAGACAGGTTCGATCCGCTGATACGCAAGTACGGCAGAAACAGTCCTTTTGAAGAGTTTGCCCTGGCCCACCGGCTGTCCGAACTGGGCATCCCCACGGTTTATGTAAGGGCCATATATATGACAGGCATGCATAAGATCGAACCCTCGGTCGATTTGAGAAGATATGAGACCCACAGGCATCTGCTTGATCCTGAGGGCAAGCCGATTCTCCAGGAAAACTATAACTATATAACGATCAGGGGTTATTATAACGGCCGCGATTATTCGGTTGCGGACCAGGGACCGCTTTATACACCTGTTGACCTTGCAAGGGCTGTCTACAAGGGGATCATAGATGAGTCTTCGTGTAAAATGTTTCTCGACGGAGTGAAGGAAAAATTGCGCGACGCGGGTTACGAGGGGTCTTTGCTGAAGCCGAACGACCTCCTGCTTGCCGTTGACGGCAACGGAGATATTATGAATAATAGCTACGGCGCGCCGGAAGTCATAATATGTAATTTCGAACTGATATGGCCCTTGTCCGACACAGTAAAATCCCCAGTTATTCCGGTAGATGACGATACTGACGATATAAAGGAATATGACGGCTATGAGGAACGCAACAGATGAAAAGGAAGGTCTTCTTAACATGAGGAGCCGGACGGCCTGATGGACGGCGCTCAGCTTCAGCAACTCATCATCTCCGTGCCGGCTATCCTGATAGCGATAACCTTTCATGAGGCCGCCCACGGTTATGTGGCCAATAAGCTCGGGGACCCTACCGCGAAATTCGTAGGACGCCTTACACTGAACCCGTTGATGCACATAGACCCTTTCGGCACAGTGATACTGCCGGTTATGATGTCGCTGCTTACGCATGGGCAGTTTGTCTTCGGCTATGCCAAGCCGGTGCCTATAAATGCGATGAACTTTAAAAACCCCCGCAAGGGCATGGCCATATCTGCCGCAGCCGGACCGATAACGAATATCGCGCTCGCGTTTATAAGCATGCTGATACTGAAATTGGTTATTGTGCCGATCGCGATGATATCGCCTGAATCAATCACTGAGACAGTCCTGACTCCCGTGGCGATGATCTTTAAAGCCAGCGTTTTTATTAATGTGGTTCTGGCTTCGTTTAACATGATACCGATCCCCCCCCTTGACGGCGGGAGGGTGCTTACCGGCCTTTTACCTGCAAGGCATGCGATGTCCTTCAGCAAGATAGAGCCGTTCGGCTTTATCATTGTGCTTGTCCTCATATACAGCGGTATCGCAAACATTATTATCATGCCTCTGATGAGATTTTTTCTTAAATTATTCGGAGTGTATTAGAGGGAGAAAATGGCAAGAGATATAGTTTTAAGCGGGATGCAGTCAAGCGGAAGGGTCCACCTGGGGAACCTGGTTGGAGCGCTTCAGAACTGGGTGAGACTGCAGGACCAATATGACTGCTATTATTTCATAGCGGACTGGCATGCCCTTACAACAGGATATGCGGACCCGTCCGGCCTGCGCGATTCAGTCAGGGACCTCCTCGTCAATTTTCTCGCCTCCGGCCTTGACCCTGAGAAATGCACCATATTCATACAGTCAAGGGTCCCGGAACATGCCGAGCTCCACCTGCTCCTATCCATGATAACGCCGCTGGGCTGGCTTGAGAGGGTGCCGACATACAAGGAAAAACAGCAGGAGCTGAAAGACAGAGACCTGGCCACCTACGGCTTTCTCGGTTATCCACTGCTTCAGACCGCAGACATAATTATTTACAGGGCAAAGTATGTCCCCGTCGGCGTGGACCAGGTGCCGCACCTCGAGATCTCACGGGAGATCGCCCGCAGGTTCAACAACATTTACAAAGAGGTGTTCCCCGAGCCCGAGGCGCTGCTGACGGAATTCCCGAAGGTGCCGGGAGTGGACGGCAGAAAGATGTCGAAGAGCTATAACAATGCCATATATCTTTCTGACTCCCCGAAGGAAGTGGACATGAAGATCAGGACGATGACCACCGACCCCGCCCGGATCAAACGGACGGATGTGGGGAATCCGGAGCTTTCTCCCGTATTCCAGCTGCACAAGGTCTTTTCTTCGAAAGAAGAGCAGGACGAGGTTGCGGTCGGATGCAGGACAGCCGGCATAGGCTGCATAGACTGCAAAAAAATCCTGATCAAAAATGTCTTTAAGGTGCTTGAACCCATATGGGCAAAGAGAGAACAGCTGCTCGGCAATCCCGGCCGGCTTGAAGAGATCCTGAATCTCGGCACGGAGAAGGCGAGGAAAACTGCGCAGGCAACCATGCAATCCGTCAGGGATGCGATGGGGCTTTATTAGGCCGGATTTATTTTACTTGCTTTATCGGGCGGTTCTATGCCATGCTAATAACAGAATTTTGGAAGTTTTTGCCGTTCACAAGGCCACAAAGACTTTTGACTTTGTGGCCTTTTTTTCTTGAAGCCCTTCTGAGATTTGAGTCTATAACAAAGGAGGTAACAGGAAATGGAACAAGGAACAGTAAAATGGTTTAACGACAGTAAAGGTTTTGGCTTCATCACAAGTGAAGACGGAAGCGAAGCTTTTGTGCATCATTCGTCCATCCAGGGTAACGGCTTTAAGAGTCTTGCTGAGGGTGACAAGGTAAGCTTTGAAACCGAGAAAGGCCCCAAAGGCCCCAAGGCTATCAACGTCGTAAAACTGTAATTAATTTGTGTAAGGCCCTCTCCCGGGAGAGGGCCTTTGCAGTCAAGGGGACTATGAACAGCGGCGCAAACAATAGAAAAAATGCAGCACGGATAAACAGGCAGGAGCGCAAACTCAATGCAGGTTTCATGCATGAACGTTTCCCTGAAGTCAGCGATATTGTCATAAACATGGTATACAATCAGAGGGGTCTGCAAAAATCATTACCCAGAGTTGTTAATTATTTTCCCGACAGTTATGCGATGTTCAGGATAAACTGCCTGAACAAGGAATGCCTCGACGGCGGATTCGATTTCACAATTTTGATAACAGGGATGATCGAAAAACGCAAAAAGATCGCCAAGGGAAGCATCAATTGCGAAGGGGAATCCCCTTCCGCAAACCACGCTACAATTGTCTACGATATCGCCATCCAGTACGTTTAAGTTATTCTCCCCTGAATTCACAACTTATCAACCGAACACTACACCCATCAGGCAACGACCGCGCGGCACGTCCTATATATTGCGCGCAGCCGGCGATTTGGTCCTGAGGGCTTTATAAGAAAGAAGGATATATTATTATGAGTTTTAGTTCGTTTAATCTTCATCCGCAGATCGCGGCAGGCATCAAGGCGCTCGGCTACGTAACACCTACGCCCATACAGCAACAGGCGATAACGCCGGTTATGCAGGGACGCGACGTGATAGCGCTTGCGCAGACCGGAACAGGAAAGACTGCGGCGTTTGTGCTGCCGATACTTGAGCGGTTGATGAAAGGCTCCCGCGGCGCTGTGCGCGCCCTCATTGTTGCCCCTACCCGTGAGCTGTCCGAACAGATACACGAGGCGATCCGGGGCCTGGGGAAACAGACAGGCATCAGGAGCGTGACAGTCTACGGAGGCGTGAGCATACACCTCCAGAATCAAAAATTGCGCGCAGGCGCGGAAATCGTTGTTGCCTGCCCGGGACGTTTGCTCGACCATATCAACCAGGGGACGATTAACCTGTCACACGTGGAACTGCTTGTGCTGGACGAGGCCGACCGCATGTTTGACATGGGGTTTCTGCCGGACGTCAGGAAGATAATCAGGCACCTGCCTGCAAAGCGCCAGACCTTGATGTTTTCAGCAACCATGCCGGACGACATCCGGAAGCTGGTTCACGAAATACTGCACTCGCCTGTTACAGTGCAGATAGGGCATACTGCTCCCGCGGACACGGTATGTCATGCGTTGTTTCCGGTAGAGCAACATCTCAAGACAGCCCTTCTCCTGGAACTGCTGCGCCAGTCCGATACAGAGTCTGTCCTGATCTTCACGAGGACCAAGCACAGGGCCAAGAGGCTGGGACAACAGCTTGAAAAAGCAGGTTTCCGCGCGGCGTCGCTGCAGGGCAACCTGTCGCAGAACAGGCGTCAGGCTGCGCTTGACGGCTTCCGTGACGGCTCGTTCCAGATTCTGGTGGCTACGGATATAGCTGCCCGCGGAATAGATGTTGCGGGCATATCCCACGTCATAAATTACGACATGCCTGATACTGTTGACGCATATACGCACAGGATAGGCCGTACCGGGCGGGCTGCAAAGACAGGAGACGCTTTTACTTTCATGGTGCGCGATGACGAGGAAATTGTGCGCAGTATAGAACGCGTCCTCGGGGAAAAGGTGGAGCGCCGTTTTCTGGGCGACTTCGACTACAAGAAAGCGGCCCCTTCCAAAGAAACAGAGTTTGCCCGTCCGCCGCACAAACCGCAGCAGCGCAGGCAGCAAACAAAGACCGCCGATTCTGCCGGCACGCGGCAAAGACGCCGGCCCAAGGCAGCAGGCAGCAGGCCTGCACGGCCTTCAGGGGATGTTCGTTCCCAACGTTCATAACTCCTGTCTTGTAGTGGGCCGAAAAAAACGCCGGGACGATGAATTCTTATACAATAGAAAATGCGCTCCAACAATAGTCTCCTGGATGGCCTCTCAAAGTCCGGGTTTACCGGCAACTTCATTAAACTGAATAATACGGACCGGGGCGGCTTTAAAGAATGGCTTATATGCAACGGGATGTTATTTAATTCAGGCAATAGCTGGTGGGGAGCCGGGGCGAAGAGAAAAAAACCTCATGAGGGACTGGATCTCTGTTTTTACCGTGACAGTGAAAACAGGGTTAGAAGATTAAATGAAGCGGCCAAAATCCCGGTTATGTACGACGGCACGGTCATCGGGATATTCGACGACTTTCTCGGCAAATCCCTATTCCTGCAGCACGACATTACCGACAGCGCAGGCAGCCGCCTCTGCACCGTCTTCGGACACATTATTCCGGATTCCGGCATCTATCCGGGGAAGATTGTGAAACAGGGTGAAATCGCGGCGCGGACGGCATGTCCGGAAAAGTCTGCAGCAGGGCCTCATCTGCATATAACAGCAGGCAGGCCGCGAAAAGAGATTTCGGAAGAATTACTTAATTGGAAGACTATAGGCGACCCTGATGCAATGACGTTGATCGATCCGCTGGCCCTGATCGACGGATATAAAATCGTTCCGGCTTCAGAGATATTTTCGAATAAATAAGAAACACAGGCGCCGGCTCAAAAAACTTTTCGTAAAAAATAATCCGGGTTAAAGTCTTCCTTCCCGGCCCAGCCTGTCAATGATCTCCTTTATCTTCGGCATCGCCTCATAGGCAGCTTTTTCACCTTCGAGGATCGCCTCATGCCTTTTTTCCAGATCAGCGGAACCTATATGTCCGACCTTTGGTCTGATGACAACATCCGCTCGTGCTATCTGGGTTGTGGCGAGCTTTGCATACATAATGTTTATCGACTGCAGAATTGTGTCTATTGTGCTTTCAGGCTGCTTTACATCGAGGTCCGCTGAGATGTCCACTGCTATGACTATATCCGCTCCGTATCTCTTTGCAGCGTCGACCGCAACCGGGCTCACAACTCCCCCGTCTACATAAAGCTTGTCCGCGATATGCGCCGGTCTGAACACACCCGGGATTGAACAGCTGGCGCGGACTGCCGTACCGGTATTGCCCTTTCCGAATACCACCTCCTGGCCTGTTGGAAGCACTGTTGCCACAGCATAAAAAGGCAGGCGCAGCTTTTCTATCGGCGTATTTTTTATCGAGCTGTTTACGTATTCTTCAAGCTTATCGCCCTTAATAAAGCCGTTGTCCGGTATGGTCAGGTCTACAATGTCTCCCTTTTCGATCGAGAGGGCTATTTTTTGCAGCTGAAAGGCATTAAACCCGTAGGAGTAAAGGCTTCCCACAAAACTGCCTGCGCTGGTGCCGACCACCATATGGACCGGTATTTTGTTGGCCTCAAGGACCTTCAGGACCCCTATATGCGCGAACCCGCGAGACGCGCCTGCCCCGAGCACAACCGCTATCCTGGCCGGTTTGCCTTGACCCGTCGGCTGAACAGTCTCCTTAGGCGTGCATGCGGAAATTATCAGTGCAAGCATGAGCAGTATGCCTGATAATCCAACAGGCCTGAATTTCTTTAAAGCAATTAGTGATTTCATAAGATCTATTATAAACCTGCTCCCGTGAAATTATTCAATCCTGTTCACCTATTCTTCATATACCCGTTGATCAGCTTTATCGCCCTGTCCGCGGCATCGGCATTCCTGTTGAAAATCTCCCTTGCCTTATTTCCTGCAGCCTTCATTTTATCCGGCGCATCGAGTAGCTCCCGGATTATTGATGACAGCCTCTGAGGGTCGGTCTTAAACGCGGCCCCTTCGCTATAGAACTCTTCGATAAAGGGGAAGTTCTCCATATGCGGTCCGCAGATAATGGGCCTTCCCCAATATGCAGGCTCAAGAGGGTTCTGTCCACCCGTCCCTGTAAAACTCTTTCCAATAATTGCCAAAGAGGCAATACCATACACGGCCGACAATTCACCGACAGTATCAAGCAGGATAACATTCGCGCCGGCCGCAACTTCCGATCCGCCGCCGATTGCAGAACGTCTTACAAAAGGCACGCCCTTCGAAGCGATCATGTCCGCAACCTCCCAGAACCGCTCCGGGCGCCTCGGCGCGATAACGAGCTTCAGTCCGGGGAACCTATTTATGTTTTCGAGAAAGGCGGACAGGATAAGTTCTTCTTCGCCCTTGTGAGTACTGCCCGCCACAATCACAGGTCCGTTAAGTTGACCGATCCAGTCCGGGACCTTATCGGACAGCTGCATATCAAACTTCAGGTTGCCGAGTATCAGGACCTTCTGTTTATCCGCGCCTATGCTGATCAGTCTTCCGGCGTCCAGATTGCTTTGCATCCCGAATTTATCCACAAACGAAAAGACCCTCTTCATAAAAAAGGAAATCTTCCTGTAACCAATAGAGGACTTTTCAGATATCCGTCCGTTTATCATGAGGACGGGGATATTACTCCCGGCCGCCGTACGCAGAAGATTGGGCCAAAGCTCGGTCTCCATAATTATCAATATCCCAGGCCGGACTTTGTTAAAGCAGTGTTTCAGGATAACGCCGATATCAAAGGGAAGGTATACGACAACAGTACCTTCCGGCGACTTGTCGCGGGCCACCTTTTGGCCTGTGTCCGTGATTGTAGAGAGGATCAGCGTTCTGTCCGGATATGCGGACTTTAATCTGTTGAGCAGGGGCAGGGAGGCGTTGACCTCGCCCACGGAAACGGCATGGACCCATATCGATGCCTTTACAGAGGGCAACGTACCCAGCTTTTCCCAGAGCCATTTTCCCCGAAGCGCGACAGGCCTCTTTAAATACTCGGGCAAAAACAAAAACAGAACAGCTATCGTGTATATAAAACTGTAAATCAGAAACATATATCTTTGTAACTACTCAGGTTGCTTAGACTGTAGTCTTTCAGGTCAGCATCTTCCGATTGTTCAATCAGCTCTGACTGAACCAGGGAAGGTTTATTCTAACCTATATACCTAAACTCCTACAGACTAGTTACCTTTTTCGTCTTAATCGCCATCTCGATGACAATGTCAGCAACCCTTTCCGACGCCTTTTTCCCGGCAAACATTTCTCTAACTTTATCAAAGGCCCGGAGCATCTCCTGCCTGTAAGAGTCATCTGTCGTGATCTTCCGAATCTCATCCGCGACATTGCGGGCAGAGGCCTGGTCCTGAATGAATTCCCTGACAACTCCCTTTCCTGAGAGGATGTTGACAAGAGATATATGCTTAACGTTCAGGATGAGTTTTCCAAGGAAATAGGTAAGCGGAGACAGCTTGTATATGACCACCGTCGGCACGCCGAGCAAAACAGACTGCAGCGTTGCCGTGCCTGAGGCAATGACGGCAATGTCCGAGGCCGCGAGGCTGCGAAGCGACTTTCCTTTATTGATCACTACCCCTTCTGCCCTGAGCTCTTCCAGCTGCCTGCCGTACCTGCGTATATCCGTATTCGGCGCAAGCGGGACACAGAACTGATACTGGTCCTTTCTGAAACTCGCGACAATTTCGGTTATCACCGGCAGGAGCCTGTCGAGTTCGTGCGTCCTGCTCCCCGGCAGCATGGACAGCACCGGCAGGTCTTCTTTCAACCCGAGTTCTTTCCTCAAGGCCTTCCGGTCTTTTGATATTGCCTCTATCTCGTCGAACACAGGGTGGCCCACGAATTCGCAGTCAAGCCCTGAGTCTTTATAAAGCTTCTCTTCAAACGGGAGGAGCACCGCCATCTTATCGACAAGCCGGGCGATCTTTTTGATCCTCTTTTTCCGCCACGCCCATACCTGGGGACTGACATAATAAAGGATGCGGATGTTTTCTTTCTTTGCCTCGGCCGCGAGCTTAAGATTGAAGTCGGGATAATCTATAAGGACGAGTACTGCAGGCCTGTCTTTCCTGAGAGCCTCAACCGCCTGTCTGAACGTTTCGCGGATTTTGCGTAAGGAAGAGATCGCCTCCACAAGCCCGAACGAGCCGGTTATCCCGGATATCAGCTCTACTCCCGCGGCCTGCATCTGTTCCCCGCCAATGCCGGTTATCCTGATATCCTGCAGTTTTTTTTTCAGCGCGGTCGCAAGCAAAGAGCCGTAAAGCTCGCCGGAGGTCTCTCCGGTAACGATCATCACTGTTTCAGACATTATTTATGATTTCTGCTATCCGCCTTATGGTCTCTTCTTCAAGCTCCGGGTACATCGGCAGGGACAGGACCTTTTCAGCCGTCTCCTCCGCAACAGGGAAGTCTCCCTTTTTGTAGCCCAGGAACTCCAGCGCCTCCTGAAGGTGCAGAGGCGTGGGATAATAAACCACAGAGGACGCCTCGTTTTCAGCCAGACGTTTTTGGATCTCGCTCCTCTTGTCGCTCCTTATGGAATACTGATGATATACATGCGAGCAGCCGTTTCTTTCAACCGGCTTTTCGATCCTGTCCGAAAGGAATTTGTTGTACAGGGCAGCGTTCCTGCGACGATGCTCATTATAAAGGTCTATGCGTTTCAGTTTTACAAGCAGCACCGCTGCCTGGAGTTCGTCAAGCCTGCTGTTGAAGCCCACGGACTCATGCCTGTAAGCGCCTCTTGAGCCGTGGTTCCTCAGTTTCCTGATATCGCCTGCAGCAGCCTCGTCATTGAGAAGCACCATGCCTCCGTCTCCGAATGCGCCGAGGTTTTTTGAGGGGTAGAAGCTGAAGCAGCCCGCATCGCCGAAACTGCCGGTTTTCCGGCCGTTCATTGCAGCGCCGAAAGACTGAGCGCAGTCCTCGATCACCCGCAGGTTGTACCTTTTGGCTATGTCGAGGATCTTATCCATATCAGCCGGATGGCCGAAGATATGCACAGGCATGATGGCCTGTGTCCTGTCCGTGATCTTCGCCTCGATCTGAGCCGGGTCTATATTCATGGTGTCGCGTTCAATATCCACAAACACCGGCCTCGCGCCGGTATACAGCACAGCCTCCGCTGTCGCAAAGAAAGTGAAGGGGGTCGTGATTACTTCATCTCCGTCGCCTATTCCAAAGGCCTCTACAGCCAGGTGGAGAGCGTCGGTCCCGGAGGCAACGCCTATGCCCTCGGCAACGCCGTGATATTCCGCGATCCTTTTTTCAAGTTCCCTGACCCTTGGGCCGAGGACGTATTGGGAGCTTTCGAGCACCTCCGTCAGCAGCTCAAACAGCTCTTCTTTTATATCCATGAACTGCTTTTTAAGGTCGACCATTGGAATCATCGTAATATATCTCCGGGTAAATTATTTTTCGGCTTTGTAAAAAGTTCGCATGCTGCCTTGCGCCGCAAAACTGCAACGGTTTTCAGCATGTTGGTCTCTGTCTGTTTGCGCTGATAGCGCTGCTCATGCCTGCGCGCCTTTGAGCATATCATTTATCTTCAGGGCTACCCGCAGGGCCTCCAGCGCCTCTGCGCCCGACACCTTCGGTCTTTTCCTGTTTTTAACGCACCCGACAAAATCCTTAAGTTCTTCCTTGAGAGGTTCCTTATTCTCCGGCTTGACCGCGTCGAAAGCGATCTCCTTGCCGGACTTGTAGTAGCGTCTGACCTCATGAGTCTGGTAATCCACTGATATGTATGCGTCCTTCTGGTACACCTTAAGGGTCCTCTTCTTTTCAGGAGAGAGCCTGCTTGCGGTTATAAGCGCCCTGCAGCCGTTTGCAAACTCCAGCCAGACCTTGGCAACATCGATCTTGTCCGTTAAAAGGCTTTCCCCTATGCCGCTGATATGGTTTATCTCCGAGTGAACCAGGCTCATCACTATATCGATATCATGGATCATGAGGTCGAGCGTAACATCTACGTCGGTTGCCCTTCCGAGGAACGGCGACAGACGTTCGGATTCTATAAAGCGCGGCTCTCCGATCATGCCGGCAGAGGCGATTATCCCGGGGTTATATCTTTCGAGATGCCCGACCTGAAGCACAAGACCCTTTTTTGCGGCCTCTTCCACCAGCTCTTCAGCCTCTTCGATATTCTCGGTAATCGGTTTTTCCACCAGGATGTCCTTGCCGGCCCTGATGCAGTCCATTGCTATGTTGTGATGAGACGTCGTCGGGGTTACTATGCTGAGGATATCGCAGGCTGCTATGAGCTCCCGGTAATCGGCGAACGCCTTACAGCCGCGGGCTTTTGCGGTTTCATCGGCCGCAGCAGGGCTGATGTCCGCAACTCCAGCGAGTTCCACATCTTCGAGTTCGGAATAAATTCTTGCGTGATGCCGTCCAAGATAACCGACACCTATGACGCCTGCACGTAAAGCCACATTTTTCTCCCGGAATCAAGGTTAATGATTATTTTGCACTATATGCCGATTTTTCAGCAAGAAAACACTTAAGGCAGGAGCAGAAATCGCGCCGAAGAAGGCCGGTTATCAAGCCTATTTTTCCTTGAGCCTGGTCACCTTGCCTTCTTCGCATTCGGTAAATTTCGATGCGGTGCTGTGTTCAAGGGAGCTTATCCCGTAAATTCCTACAGGCTGGTCTTTGCCCTTAACAATAACCCGTTCCTTTCCATCTACACAGATATGGCCCAGGGTGCCCTTTTTTATAGCCTCCTCGATCCTGTTAAGGGTAAACTCGGTAATCAGGATATGGGCGTCGTATTTTCTTGTCAGCGACTCGACCCTTGAGCCCAGGTTTACATGATCCCCTATGACCGTGTAGTCCATTTTTTTCCCTTCTGCCCCGATATTGCCCACAAGGACTTCGCCGGTATTAATGCCTATGCCTATATCGAGTCCGGCCTTGCCCTCGGCCTCCCACTTCTGCTGCAGCTCCCTGAGCTTTGTCATCATATCGAGCGCGCATTTTACCGCGAGCTCAGCATGGTTTTCCTGTTTGAGGGGAGCGCCCCAGAACGCGAGAATCGCATCGCCGATGAATTTATCCAGCGTGCCCTCCCACTTGAAAATTACGCCCGTCATTTCCCCCAGATATTCATTGAGTATGGCTACTACTTCTTCAGGAGCATGTTTTTCCGAAAAGGTGGTAAAACCCCTGATGTCAGAAAACAGTATCGTTATCTCCCGCCTGTCGCCGCCAAGTCTTGCCATGTCCGGATTTTTTATAAGCTCCGCTACCACCTTTTCGGTAACGTAGCTTGAAAACATCGCCCTGATCCTGCGTGAGAACCTCTCTTCCACCGCGTAGTTGTAAGCTGTTATTCCCACGAATATAAAAAGGATGTTCAATGACGGACAGGCGAGATTAATCCAAACGCCCTTAAAGGCAAACATGTAATAACCTGCGAACAGGGCCAGGACAAGCATGGCCGCCGAGATCCCGGCCGCTCCAAGCGACCTGAAACGCATTGACGCGATTGTGGCAATCAGCCCGCAAATTACTACAATAACGACATCTGTTGCCGGCGGCGCCTGCCTGAGCGGCTTGCCGTCCAATATTGATGAAATGACACTCGCATGTTTTTCAACTCCGGGCATAGCAGGAGAAAGCGGGGTGACCCTGAGGTCGTATATGCCTATGGCCGTCGCGCCCACAAGGACGATCTTTCCCCTGAGGAGTTCCGGTTTAACCGCATTATCCAGGATATCCGCTATCGGGATATATTTGAAGGTATTGTTGGTGCCGTAATAATTAATGAGGGTCCGGCCGTATTGGTCGGTCGGTATGACCCGCTTGCCCAGGAGGATGCTTTGCGTTGCGTTTACCGTGATCTTTTCTCTGGGCACGCCAAGATAGGCAGCTGCCGCCTGGAGGGTCAGCGACGGGTAAAGATAGCCGCCGTATTCTATCAGCAGCGACTCCCATCTGAGCGTGCCGTCATTATCCGGAAACATGTTTATATGCCCGAGGGTCATCACATTTTCCATGAGTCCGCTTACCGGCAGGATGACCCTCTTTGCAGTGATCGGCGGAAACTTCCTGAACTTCCCGCTGTCCGTAATATTTAAGAAGGCTGCTTCTGCAAGGGATTTGTTTGCGGGCGGGGGCATGTCTCTGTCAAAATCAAACACAACCGGCAGGATGACATTTCCGGCTTCTTTTATTGCGCTTCCCAGCTTCCGGTCGTTTTTTTCAGCCTCGCTGAGAATAATGTCGAATACCACCAGTTCAGCCCCGGCGTCCGAGAGTGACTTTACAAGCTGCGCAAGCCTGTCCCTGCTCCAGGGCCACCTGCCCAGACGTTCAATGCTCGTTTCGTCAATAACGGCGATTACAACCTTGCCGGAGTTCGTGAGCTGTCCGCGGAGCGCGAAACGGAAGTCGTATAACTTTTCTTCGAGGGTCACGAGCGGGGTAAAATTCTGCGTCATTGCAGCGACCAGCGTCAGTGTAATAACCAGCCCCATGAAGATCTGCAAGACGCCTTTTTTTGAAACAGTCATCCTTGGAAATACCCCTGATTTTTGATGATTATATCATATCGGTATTTCTTTTGTTCCGGGCTGGACACCAGCCGCGGACTATATCCATGACGGGCTGTCGCAGTTCGCACTTGGGAAGCCGGCCGGCCGGCCGGCGTACATCTATTTTCTTGAGTTGACCGGAAATAAATCGTAGAATAAACTGATAATACAGATACGATTTTCCGATACGAATTTTCACAATTATGGAGATTCCATGAGGCCAATGACTCACAGACAACAGTCGGCTGCTGAATTTCATAAACCTGATTTTCGTAAGCCTGAAACTCGCAAACCCGAAGCTCGCAAAGATGAATATTACGATACGGTCCAAAGTTTAATAGGGACGCTCTTTCCGGTTTTCAGGTCGGGCGCGCTCACAGCTATTTCTTTTACCAGACCTTCAGGCATACATATGAAAAAGACCCGCCTGTCCGAGCTCGTTAAAAAAGAACTCTCGGAATATTTCGGGAAAAAGAGGACGGAGTTTTCCTGCCCTCTCGCGTTTGAATCCGGCACCGAGTTTGAGCAGAACGTCTGGAATGCGCTGAGAGAAGTGCCTTACGGCGAGACAAGGACATATAAGTGGATTGCCGAGAAGGTCGGCAGGCCGCAGGCCTTCAGGGCAGTGGGAGGGGCGCTCGGGAAAAATCCGATCCCAATAATCCTGCCGTGCCACAGGATAATAGAGTCGGACGGCTCACTGGGCGGATACTCCGGGGGCATTGATATCAAGAGGCGTCTTCTCGATCTGGAATACTACGTAAAGTTTCAGGATAATTCCTGATGGCGGCCTTCAGGTCATAGTGGCTGCCGGCAGAACACCCGCCATAAATCCGACCGTCATCGAAAAATTCCTGGCTGCTGTTGCCCGCTATCCGGACAATACGCTCTTCTCTTATTTCGACGGAGAATGGAAAGACATTACCTACAAAGAATTCGCAGAGGCTGTGAGCGCCACCTCAGCGTATCTGATCAGGTCAGGCATTGCAAAAGGCGACAGGGTTGCGATCATCTCTGAAAACAGGCCTGAATGGTGTTCAGCCTATCTGGCGATAATAACGGCAGGCGGCATTGCGGTGCCCATAGACAGCCAACTCGGGCCTGAGGAGACAGGCAACCTGCTTGCGGATTCCGGCGCAGGCGCTGTTTTTTACAGTACAAAGACAGCGCCTCACATAGAGACATTTATTCCGCAGTCGGTCGAAGGAGGCACACATCCGCTGCTCATCAACTTCGACACTCCGGGCTATGCGGCTGCTTCCTCGTCCCCGGCTGAAACTGCTGCGGGTTCGGAATCCGGGATAAGCGGTGACGACATTGCCTCGATAATCTACACATCAGGCACAACCGGCGTTCCCAAGGGTGTGCAGCTTAGCCACACGAACTTCTGTTCTGATGCGGACTCGCTTATAGAGGCGGGGATTGTTTCACACGACGACAATGTGCTCTCGCTTCTGCCCCTGCATCACACATACGCCTTCATGTGCACCTTTCTGACGCCTCTCTTTATCGGCGCAACCATAACCTATCCCGCGAGCCTCAAAGGGCCTGATATAACCGCTGCGATGAGGGAAAAGGGCGTCTCGGTCCTGGTCGGCGTGCCCCAGCTCCTCGATATGATAAGAAACGGCATACTCAATAAGATAAAGGCCCTGCCTGCGCCGGCCGCGGTTGTGCTGCTGAGGCTGCACAGGCTGTCGGGCCTGCTGAGGAAGAAGCTCGGCCTGAATATCGGCCGCATTATTTCCAGCTCGGCCCATAAGGCGCTGGGCCGCAGGTTCAGGTTCTTTGCAAGCGGCGGGGCAAAGCTCGCGCCTGAAATTATGAACGATCTTGAGGCCTTCGGGTTTACAGTGCTGGAGGGATACGGGCTGACAGAGACCTCTCCGGTTATTACGTTCAACCCGATAGAGGACAGGCGGGCCGGATCAGCCGGCAAACCCCTGCCTTCGGCCGAGATAAGACTGCTCGATCCGGATGCAACAGGGGATGGCGAGATACTCGTCCGCGGGCCCATGGTGATGCGGGGCTATTACAAGGCGCCTGAGGCGACCGCCAATGTTATTAACAGGGATGGATGGTTAATGACCGGCGATATAGGACGGCTCGATAAGGACGGATATCTCTATATAACCGGACGCTCAAAGGAAGTGATAGTGCTCAGCTCGGGGAAGAACATTTATCCTGAAGAAGTTGAAAAATTATATTCAGCCTCTCCGCTGATAAAGGAGATATGCGCAATCGGCAGGGAGAATAACGACGGCTCTGAGACACTCCATGCGGTCATTGTCCCGGACCTGGAATATGCAAAAAAAACCGGGGTAGCCAATCTGCAGGAGACGATTAAATGGGAGATCAACGCAGTGTCGGGCCGGGTCCCCGCGTATATGAGGATAACCGGTTTTTCTTTGAGCAGCGAGCCGTTGCCCAGAACCCCCCTCGGCAAGATAAGGAGATTTCTCGTCAGGGACAATTTGAGGCTCAGGGAAAAGGGCGCACCGAAAAAGCCCGAACAGCGCGAAGAGGTCTATTCCGACGAAACGATGAGGCTTGTTGCCGGGGCTTTAAGGCGGTTCCTCAGGGAAGACGGCACAGTCGGAATTGACGACAACCTCGAGTTGGACCTCGGCCTTGACTCCCTTTCCAAAATCGAGCTGACGGCAGCATTGGAAAAGGAGTTTTCAGTCAGCCTTCCTGAAGACTTCATGTCGGATATACATACCGTGGGAGAGCTTGCTGAAAAGATAAGAAACGCTTCTTCCGCCGGCGCAAATACGGGTCTGCCGGCTGAGTCCGGCTGGAAGGGCATCCTCAAAAAAGCGCCTGCAGAAGAGGACCTTAAGATGCTGTCTCTCGAACCTCCGGAAAACCGCATGGCCGGCGCTTTTATCGTCCACTCTATCTTAAGGACGATGTTTAAGATCTTTTTCAGGCTTGAGGCAGTGGGCATGGAAAATATTCCGGCGGGGAGAAATTACATAATTGCGCCGAACCATACGAGCTACCTTGACGGGTTTGTCCTTATACTTTCTCTGCCCTTCAGGTATTTCAGGAATATCTATGTGCTTGGCCTCAGGGAATTCTTTCTGGGCTTTGTCCGCAGCAGGCTTGCAAGGACCGCCCATGTGATCCCCATAGACTCGGCCTCTTATCTGAGCAAGGCCCTGCAGATATCCGCGCATGTGCTGAATAGCGGACGATCTCTTTGCGTATTCCCCGAAGGCGGACGCTCTCCCGACGGAGGGCTGCTCGAATTTAAAAAAGGCGTAGGCATCCTCGCATGCGAGATGGACGTGCCTGTTGTGCCGGCCTGTATCAGCGGCGCGTTCGAGTCCATGCCCAGGGGCAGGTTCTTTCCCCGTCCGGTCAAAATAACGGTAACTTTCGGCAGGCCGCTGCTCGCCGCTGATATGGATTTTTCAAAAATAGCCGAAGGGACAGATAAATACCAGTATTTTGCGGACCGATTGAGGGGCAGGGTGGAAGAGCTTAAAAAGCCGGCTGACACCGGAGGAAAGCGGTCCCCTCGCGTTTGAAGCCTGATTTCGGGTCTGCGATAATTTGACAAGGGAAAGCCATAAAGTGTATTTTTATTATCTGTTGTTTTAGGGCCGCTAGCTCAGTTGGTAGAGCAACGCCCTTTTAAGGCGTGGGTCGTTGGTTCGAATCCAACGCGGCTCACCATGATGTCCCCATCGTCTAGCCCGGCCTAGGACATCGCCCTTTCAAGGCGGTAACGCGGGTTCGAATCCCGCTGGGGACGCCAACAAATTCAAGGGGTTGTCCCCGAAAGTATCCGGGACAGCCCCTTTTATTTTTTTGGGTGCTGTGGATTGGGCTGGAATGACTTGGAGAAGCTTACTCTTTTTTCCTGGATGCAGACGTCTTAAGGTCGCTTAATATCTTTGTAATGACAGGTTCTACTGCAGGCAGCTCTTTCTTTACAACCAACCAGACAATCTTGTAATTGATGCCGAAATAGAAATGGGTGATCTTGTCTCTCATCCTTGCCATCTCGGTCCAGGGGAGATCGTTGTACTTTGCCTTTATCTCCTTGGGGATATTTTTTGAGGCCTCCCCGATATTCTCGATCTTGAACGCAACCGCGCTTCTTGTCTTGTCATCGGCGAGAAAGTCCTTGCGCTTCATTGTGCCGACAAACTCTTTTATTTGCTGTATAGCATCATAGATGTCCTGAACGAAGAACCTCCACTCCCGAGTCATATATAGACAACCTCTTTGAGGATACCCTTCCTGAGCTCACGCCGAATCCCGCTCTTTATGACAACATCGACCTTTTTTCTGAGAAGCTTCTCGAGATATATTTCCATCTCGATCAATTTAAGAAGGCCCGGGGTATCTCTCGGGGCGAATTCAACCAGTATATCGATATCGCTCCTCTTTTTCTGTTCGCCGCGAACAAAAGACCCGAAGATACCGATCTCACTCACACGGTACTTCAGGACCACTTCGGCCTTGTGCTCCTGCAGGATTGCCCTGGCTTCATCGAAATTTCGCACAGCTTTTTTCATAGGCTTATTTTATCAGTTTTATTTTAAGTTTGCCCGGGCTTGTTTCCGGCATCCGTCATTCTTTAGCTTATTCACAGGCCGCGAGCCAAGTAATGGTTTGGAATTGTCTTTGTGAATATTCATCGCTTATTAAACGACATATAAAGTGGCACGAAACTATTATAGCGACAAATAAAATGGCGTGCAATATTTTTTCCGTACACTTTCGGCCGCCGGGATTTATTGTTTTTGTCTTAGGGTTTTGTTTCTGAAATATAGCATTTCGGGTTAATGATTAACGGGCAATAATCGGCATGACGGGGAATCCGGCAAGGGGATGGGCCGGGCTTTCAATAATACCTGCAACATATTAGTCAGGCGGTTGTTTGTATTGGACAGGGGGAATGTGCTTATTTTCTCTCTAAAACTGCGCTGATTGCATCAATCAAAACCGGAAGACTATTTTTTACCGTATTCCAGACAATGCGCATGTCTACATTGTCATATTCGTGGATCATGATATTTCTCATGCCGATCATCTGCATCCAGGGAAGGCCGGGATAGGCCGCCTGACCCTCATCAGAAATACGGCGTGCCGCTTCTCCTATAACTTCGAACCTTCTGATAACGGCATCCTGACTTTGCGTATCATTATAAAATTCGTTCTCGGTCTTGTCTTCAAGATACTTAACAGCAAGTCTTGCGGATTCAAGAATATCAATCAGATATCCCCGGTCACGCTGCATATACTGTCTCTGCAGAATCCATGATAGCTTTTTTGCGAAGGTGATTCCTGCTCATCTCAACGCCCCGGCGGCTAACGAGGTCTACATGCCTGCCGAAGACAGACTCGAGTTCCTTTTCCATAAGTACAAGGTCGAACAATGTATATTCGGAATCGCCGGCAAAGGTCACGAGGACATCAATGTCGCTTTGAGGACCAAAGTCATCGCGAAGCACGGAACCGAAAAGCGAAAGCTCCAGGATGTTCCATTTCCTGCAAAAGACCTGCAGTTTTTCCTTTGGCACTTCTATATGAGCCCTTCCCATAACTAACTGCTCCTTAATACTCCCCAAGCTTTATTTGAGTCATTTATCATAACGATTATAGCAACTTAAGCATTTATAAAGGAATAATAACTTATCCCAGCCGGATAAGATATTTTTTTTAACGGGCATAAGTTTTTGGACCGATGCGCAGTTCGTTAACGGGCAATAAACAGCATGACGGGGAATCAGGCAAGGGGATGGGCCGGGCTTTCAATAATGCCTGCAACATATTATAATCAGACGGTTGTTTGTATTGGACAAGGGGAAATGTGCTTATTTGCGAGATTTTGAAAAAGGATAAAGAGAAAGCCACCTTCTAGCAGTCAGAGAAGAGCTGTTAACTTTTTACTATTTACGTTTCACGATTTGCAGTCTTCTAAAATGACAGATGTTCATGACAGGAAAACCGGAAGCTTTAATATGTCGGGGAGCATGGGCTGAAGCCTGATATTTTTGTAAGAAGCCCTTCTTTTTGCTGTATAATTGAGGCAACGTAAAGAGGAAGGACATATGTCTGTATACTGGGAAAACATAACCCTATGAACAAAGAACAGATCATAACTACACTAAAGAAAAATAACGAAATACTATGCGGGTTTCATGTGCAGGCACTCTATCTTTTCGGTTCTGTGGTGCGAGGCGATGAAAAGCAGACGAGCGATGTGGATATCCTCGTGGAATTCAATCCTGACGCACAGATCGGGCTGTTTGAGTTCTCGCGTCTTCAGCGGATGTTGTCCGGCCTGCTAGGTTGCGAAGTTGACCTGGCGACGCCGGAAGCCCTCCATAAAGAGTTGAAGGGGAGGATCATGGAGGAAGCGGTCCGTGCCGCCTAGAAACCGGATATTTCGGATCAATGATATTCTGGATGCCATTTCAGCTATCAGGAATTATGTCGGCGGCATGACATACGAGGACTTCGCGGCGGACAGAAAAACTGTAGACGCAGTAATAAGGAATCTTATCATTATCGGTGAAGCTGCCGTTCATGTTCCGGAAGAAATCTGCGGGTTGCGCCCGGAAATACCATGGCCTGATATGCGGACAATGCGCAATTTTGTCGTACACGAGTACTTTGGCGTCAGCGATAAGATTCTATGGGATACCGTTCAGGTTGACCTGCCCCCTATTGTGCCGCTTCTGAAAGAAATTTCTGATAAATATTCTGATGATGAATGAGACACTCGACTGCTGTATTTTTTACCTTTCACGTCTCACGATTCACAGCCTTTAAAAATGACAGATGTTCATGACAGGAAAACCGGAAGCTTTAATATGTCGGGGAGCATGGGGAAGGATAGTAAGCCCGAGATGCTTGTCAGAAAGTGCTTGAGCGTTGGCGCATAAAGATATGAAAAATATAAACTGGACAAGAGAAGAGACAATACTCGCCTTTAATCTCTACTGCAAAATTCCGTATGGCACATTTCACAACCGAAATCCCAAGATTATTGAACTCGCAAAACTCATAGGCAGAACACCTAACTCGCTCGCATTGAAACTCTCGAATTTCGCTAGCTTCGATCCTTATCATAAAGCGCGCGGAATAAGGGGCATGCAAAACACCAGTAAACTCGACAAAATAATATGGGATGAGTTTACAAATAATTGGGATGACATGATATTTGAGAGCGAGAAAGTCCTTGCGACAAAAGAGAAGACCACAGTTGAGAAGAAATATGCCATAAAGCCTGAAGATTTCACAGATAAAAAAGGCGAGAGCAGACCGGCAGAGATTAAAGTGAGGGTAAATCAGGATTTCTTTAGAAAGGTAATTTTATCGATCTACAACTACAAGTGCGCTATATCCGGGATTGATATTCCTGACCTTCTTATTGCAAGCCACATAATTCCGTGGGCAGTAAATGAGAAGGAAAGACTAAACCCGCATAACGGTATATGCTTGTCACCATTGTATGACAGGTGTTTTGATAGAGGATATATCAGCATAACGCCGGATTATAAGTTGACACTTTCCAAGGACTTAAAGGCCAACCTCCAGAAAGACTACTTCATCCGGCATTTTGGAGAATATGAAAACAGCAAGATAAATCTACCGGATAAATTTCTGCCACAACCTGATTTTTTGGAGTATCATTATAAAAATGTTTTTAAAAAATAATTATGGCTCTGAAAATCGGAGCTTTTTTTCGTGAACGTTCACGAAAATGTCCGATTGAACTACCTTTACCGAGACGCTTCTAATTATAAAAAGTGGGGTGCGGTTATATTCTCGAATCCGGACGCGCGGGCCTTGGAGAAAATTGAAGAAGAGCTTACGGCATGTTTTGAAGAGCAAATGTATTTTATTGCTTCACAGGTCGACATCCCTGAAGTTTTTCTTTTTATAAGTGACTATCCTTTTTCGGATGACGATCATTTTTTTCATGAATATGACTCAATAGAAAGAACTTACGAAGATGCAAATGATTCAAAAGGACGCTCCATCAGTGAGTTTGTTGAACAATGCAAATTTGTTAAACAAAGAGGTTGGTGGCCGTGCGTAGTGAAAAGGTATGTGAAGGGCTAGGCTACCTTATTGGATGATTGCCTGCGGATTGTTTGTTATCCGGCACGCCGGAGCAGTTCAGATTGATAGCGGAGGATTTTGGAGAGGGAGATTGAGAACCAAGGTAAGTCCATTTGATAGACATCCTTCATCAAAACTTGTCGAGGCTTTTAAGGGCTATCAGGGCCGGGAGCCCGGTGCGGCGCGATATCTTTTCATGGGGCTCGATGCAAATTTCTCGGAAACAATCGAAGACGAGCCTATCTTTCCGGAGATCATCCGATACCTGTCGGACGGGGTTGCTTATTGGAAGGGAAATAAGAGACATCATCCCTTTCTCTCGCCGCTATACGGCAAGGGAGGAGGCTATCGCTATCACCTACAGTTTTCAAAACTCGGACTTACAGCCGAGTATGCTGACAAGATATCCTTTATCGAGCTGCTCAGCTGCCCGACAGTCGGCAAAACGTCCGAAAAGCGACTCATGCGATTGCTTGATGCGTCGCACCTCAGAATGTTGGATACCGTCTTGACATCGGCAATTTATTCTAAGGCGCTCTTTATCGCAAGGGGTGCGTATCCGCGCTTGTACGACATCGGGAGGACATTCGGCTGCTTTACGTGGCTACCCAAACCACAGCGCTTTGACATGAACAAGCTCTACAAGATGGAGATTCAGGATAACCTGCGGGTGCATGTGATAACGCATTTTTCGGATGCGATTTCCAGTTCGCATCTGGCGGAAATCCGGGCGGCGATAGAAACAGAGCACACATAAAGGAGGTCGGACATTTTCTTTCTAATAGGGTTGCAGCCCCCCCCGAAGCGATCAAACTTTTGATCCGCTATGGCCGTTAAATCAGGCGCATCCTCATTTTTGGATTTAAGAAATCTCTTAAGGTCTTCAAAGGACACTTCTTTGCGTTACACTCAGCAACTTGGTAGCCCTGCATTTCGGGAAGTTAGGGCATCCCCAGAACTGTGCTCCCTCATTACCTTCATTTTTGGCCGTCCTCAAGACCATGTTTATCCGGCACCTAGGACAGACAGGAGGTTTGGGGGTCTTTACAGCAATTACCGCTTTTTCTCCTTGAGGAAGATTTCTTTTCTCCGAATAAGCAGGCTTTACAGTTTGAGCACCACTGGGTTGAGATGTAAGACTTACATAATCCATCAGTTTTGCTCCATCTATTAACTCGATAGGCTTGTCGTCTGCAAAATGTCTTGCCTCTAGGGTGAAAATACCGGTGGTTATGAAATATCCCGCATCAAAATTTAAATTGGCACTCATGGCTCCGTAAAAGTCACGAACCATTGAAAGACTTACCTTGCTTGTCTGGTACTTCTTGCACTGAACGAAAGAAGTCTTCCCGTCCTTTTTGACGACCAGATCGATCCCGCCGTCGTCCAGCCCTCCAGTTACCTCCACCTCGTACCCCATTTTCTGAAAAAGTGATCCCACGAATTCCTCGAATTCCTTCCACGACAAGCTTTTGATATCTTCCAGTGTTTTTCTGGTTCCAAAATATGTTGCTTGTTTCTTCCTTTTGGCAGAAGTCACAAGGTAGCCGATGCCAGTTATAACAAGAACAACGACGGATGCAATGTAGCTAAACTTCCCCAGCATTTGATACACGGACAAAAAAGCTATGGCAGCCGGTTTGGCACCTTCGGGTGCGCCTTTATTAGTCAGATACAATCCCAAGCCGGCCAAAAAAATACTGAATGCGCCCCCCGCAATTGGACTCTTAAAGGCTGTCTCCAAAATGTCTTCCATGAGGCTGTTATTCTTCTTCATCTCTTATCCCCTTCAAGTAATGAAGTCTCTTACTGTCAGGGATTATAGCTCAATATGGGTAAGAACATAAATATGGAGGTCCAAAAAACCGGTGACCTGCTTTTCGGAGCAAAAGGGGCAGGCTATTTTTCAATGATAGCCACAACTCTTAACCCCATCTTTTCCCTCACCTCAAGCCTTTTAAGAAGAGGAGTCGGACTTCATAGAGCCAATAGGGACACATCCCAATTGATGCTGCGCTTAACCTATTCTTCTCTACTTTAAGGAGGACTTACGTTAACTGATTATCAGGAGAAAACAATCCAGGGAAAGTGAAATAAACTAGCTAAATTATTTGCTGACTTTAGTTGTTGAAGCACGCAAATTCGGGCTGGCGGCCTACTTCAACTCCTCTCTCACCCGCCTGCAGACCTCATCCGCCTCATCCGCACTGTACGGCTCGATAGGGCCTGTGCCCCATATCGGCCCGGGCCATGCGCGGTCGGTTGTAAACCTGCCGATTACATGCAGATGCAGCTGCGGCACGAGGTTGCCGAGCGCCCCGACATTTATCTTGTCGGGCTTGTAAAGCCGGCGCAGTATGCGTGACACAACTGCGAGCTCCTCGACCACTGCGGCCCGGTCTTCCCTTGTTAGTTCGTCTAGCTCCCTGACAGCCTCACGCTCCGGCACGAGTATGAACCAAGGCAGCGACCTGTCGTTCACAAGGAGCAGCTGCGATATGTCCAGGCGGCCGACCGCAAAGGTGTCCTGCTTTAATCTCTCATGGAGTTCGAACATGCGTCTACTTTACCATGAACATTTCAGGACGGAAAGTCCGTATTTGCCGCGGCCTTCTGCGTCTCTCTTTATCCATATGCGAATATTACGCAGTTAAATTGCATGATTGTCCATATCTATTTTATTCGGCATCTCGATCAGCTCTAACTATCATACTGGTCTGTTTCATTTCATTGTTTCGCAGTATCCCCATGAGGTATCGGAACGACCTGATCCGTTTCCCTTGACAGATTTTATAAACATCCCGGATTTTCCATTCTTCCTTTTGCCGGAAAGGAAAGAAGTTCTCCGGAATAAACAACAGCCCCAGCAAGTGTATACAAGAAAAATACATGCGCTGTATAATAAAACATCAGAAAGGAGGTATGTATGCCTGCTGCAGCTAAACGTAAAGATGATCATATTAAAGTCAGCCAATTTATTACCGACACAAAAGGTCATAAAATGGCCGCAGTCATCGACATTGATGAGCTCTATAGGCTGGAGACGGTTTTGAATCTTATACCTTCATCTGAACAGTGGCTTTATAAAAATAAGATTGCGCTTGCGAGTGTTCAGAAGGGTTTGAAACAGGCTGCTAAGGGTAAGGTCACGAAACTCAATCTCGACGAGCTTTAGGGTTTCGCTTGTTCGATATCCTTCTTACTGACGAAGCCAGGGAACAGCTTAATGTCCTCAAAGCCGACAAGGGACTTTTGAAACGCTACAAAGCTGTAAAAAAAACTCTCCTGTTTCTGGCCAATAATCCGCGACATCCGGGCCTAAGGACCCATGAATTCACCTCGCTTAAAGGCCCTAAAGATGAAAAAGTCTTTGAAGCCTATGCAGAGCAGGGGACCCCGGCAGCATATAGAATTTTCTGGTACTACGGGCCGAAAGAAATCCAGATTACAATTGTCGCGATAACACCGCATCCATAGCATCATCGCCTGATCCGTTTCCCTTGGCTGTATGGCTCCGCCTGCATTGCGTCGGCCTTGCCGTATGATATAACAGCGCTTCGATTGGTTATATATCCAGGTAGTAAGTTTTGCTTCAACTAATCACACTTTTCTGGTCGGTTGCAATAATATATACGTCATGTTTTCCATATGGATCAGACGGCTCGCCTTAATTATCTCCGTGCTTTGCCTCTGTGCGCCGCCGGCCCGGGCTATTGAGGAAGCTGCCTCAGGGGTTAAAGGCGATGCGCTCTATAAAAGGCATTGCGCCGGTTGTCATCCCAATGCCGCTAAACTTCGCGATGTAAAAAATATCGTAGATAGGATACGCAACCCTATTTCCCCAATGCCGGGATTCGATGCTGAAAAACTGCCTAATGCGGATGCTGCGAAGATACAGATTTTCATACATGGGAAAAAAACTGACAGAGCAGACTGAGGAAAAGCATAAAAAATAACGTTTCTGTTTTGCGGCTTCCCGGGACAAATAAAAAAGAAGCGCAATACCCTGGTTGGTGGGTGGTGTTAGATTCTTTTACATGGGGGCTTTGGCTGATGCTTTAGGCTTCCTCCTCGCTGCTGGAGGCTTGCTCACCACATCCTGCTCCCGCTCCCTGATCAAATTACTTAGTTCTAACCCTTAACCCATTCCAAGGCATTGACTTCTTCTGTTTTAAGTGGTGTTTGTTCTTCCCTGACCCAAAGGTTTCAGGACTTTGCTGCGTGCAGCCTGAGACCCTTACGTCCCTGCATCCTAAACCTTTCCTCCTGAGTCCTGGAAGAGCAAAACCACCACTGTCTATGCCTCTTCTTAATTACAACTTACTCCTGTTTCGGGAGGTTGTCAACATAAATTTTTTAAAGAAAAAAAGCTGATGTCAGCATAAAAAATGAGGGGAAAAACCACATTGAAGCTGCTTTGGAGGAAAAGAAAATCATAAATGCCGGCTGAGATGATTGAGAACAGGATTCCGGCAATAGGGTCTTTTTTTCCTGAGGCTCATGAGTATCTCCAGTTTATGACTTCCGAACTCCCGCACTATTTTGGTAAAATAAACCGATCATGCGAAGAGCAAACGAAACGGAGATCGCGGCATTCAAAAGGCGACGGACCCGTCAAATAAAAGCGGCGGCAACGGCAATTGTACTGGTTATGCTTGTCGTGGTGATTTATAGGTGGCCCCATATCTTCGGGGTTTTCCCTTCGAAAAGTCTGCTTGCGGCAGAGATCATTGTTATTGCCGGGTTTATAGGTTACAGCGCGGTTAACTGGATATGCCCCTCGTGCAAGAAATATCTGGGCGCCGATATTAACAAAAACAGGTGCAATAAATGCGGGGTTCGGTTCTGCTGAAAGCGATTACGTCTTACCGGTCCTTCTTTTCATAAAACGATATCATCTCCTTTATCCCCTCTGAAAGCGAATGCCGGGGCTGCCGGCTGAGCAGGCCTTTTGCCCTGTCGTTTGAAAAGAAAAAGTTGTCTGAAAGATAGTCCACATTCTGCTATAATTCCTGAGTGAAGATATCCGCTATATCAAAGGGGAGGGAATATACATGCTTAACAAAATACTCTTATTTTCGATCGGGCTGCTGTTCTGCGTCTTCCCGGCATTTGCCGCAGGAGCGCCTGAGTTGAAAACCGAACTTTCGCGCACATTTGACGCCTATAACGCGGCCGCGAAGACCGGGGACGTTGAAAAAATGCTTGTCCAGCGCACAACAGAATCACAGAAAGAGATCCGGAAGCAGATAAAGAAAAAAGAGGACCGCGAGTTCTTTGTTATGCTGGGACGCGCCCAGGTGCCTGAATCCTATGAGGCCCAGCACGTTGCAGCAGCCAAAGACGGCAAGTCTGCAACGCTCTATGTGACCGCACAATTTGCAGCAATCGCGGAACTGGAGCGGCCGCGGCAGCGCATGGAGATCTCCATCTCATTCAAAAAGGAAAAGGGGAAGTGGAAATTCGAATCACTCTTGCCTCTTGGAGACCCGGATAAAATCGCACGGCCCAAAGATCTGACGTATAACTACGACGATGCGGACACGGACAAGGAAGGCAGCATAGGCGGCCGCATTGTCAAAACCGAATTTAAGGACGACCATACACTGGTGATGCTGAGGATTATGGATGAGGAGAATGCGGTATTTTTGCCGCGCAAAGAGATACTGGAGAAGTCCGGCATGCCGCTTAACGAACTCGATCCGTGGAACTTCTATGAGTTTTCAGGCCATCCGCATAAGACCGATAAGCTCAAGTTCTTTGCCACAGGCGGAAAACTCGCCGAAGAGTAGCAGAGCCGGGAATTATGAAAACGTTCAAATTAGCGGGGCATGAATTCATTGAGCTGCACAGCCTTCTTAAGATAACCGGGCTGTGCGCAAGCGGGGGCGAGGCAAAGGCAATAATCGCAGAGGGCCGCGTCACGGTCGACGGCGTTGTGGAGCTGCGCAAACGCTGTAAGATCCGCGAAGAGCAGACAGTCGAATTTGAAGGGCACGGGATCAAAGTCGTTAAATAATCCGCGGAAACAACTCCGCTGTCATCCCTCGAAGTATCTGGGCGTTACTTTTCTCCTGCCGGCTGTGTGCTGATAGATTTCATCAGGATACCCGAGGGCGATAACCGCATATATCTCCTCCTCCGACGGGATCCCGGCTGAGAGCTTTATCGACGGGTCACGCCTGATTGCCTCCACAGCGAAACCGATCAGGCAGGAGCCGAGCCCCATGCTGTGCGCGACTAGCAGGATATTTTGCGCGGCCAGGAGGGCGTCTTCGGCAGGGCAGCTTGCCCCTGGTCTTGCCCCTATAATAACGGCTGCGGTACTGCCGTGGAAGAGCGGGTCCCTGCCTGACTCCCGCCAGGCTTTAAGAGCCTCCTTCACCTTCCGGTAGTAACCCCGGTAATAGGCATCGAGTTCTCCTTGTCCGATCAGCCTGAGGAACAGGCGCAGCGCGGCATTCTCTGCCTGGGCGTTCAGTTTTTCATAATATAATGCGACATTCCCGGCAAAAGATATTACCGCCTTTCTCGTCGGCAATACGGTGAAAGTCCAGGCCTGACTGTTCGTGCCCGAAGGCGCGGTTATCCCGATCTTTATGAGGTCTTCAAGCGCTGCCCGGTCTACAGGGCGTTCAAGGAAATTGCGGCAGGACCGCCGTGATGCCATCAACTGAACCAGCGCCGCTGTGCTATATTCGCCGGGAGGCAGCCACTTATTTATTGCTGCGAATGTATTAAAATGCGACATCTGCTCGTCTATTGAGGGAACCCGGATAGCCGCCTGCGGACATATTGCTGCGCAATGCCCGCAGCCGATGCATCCTTCTTCCAGTGAAACTCCTGATTTTCCTTCCGCGATTGAAATGATTTTTGCAGGGCAGACGCTTACACATGCCCCGCAGCCTGTGCAGAGTTCCCTGTCTATTACTATTCTGTTGACATTCATCATGGTATTCATATGATAACACCCGGTATCCATTTGATAATACTGCAGGGCATTTGAAAAACGCGCCGGAATATTTCATTATATCAACAGCCGGCGTAGTAGTATGGATCATTTATGCTGTCAAAGCATCATAGACTGTAAAGCGGGCAATTTTTATTTTAAGGGGGGCAATAGATGCCTTACGTAAACATCAGGATATTGAAAGACGGAGTAACTGCTGAGCAGAAGGCAAAGGTAATCAGCGGCGTTACTGAACTGCTTCGGGACGTGCTTGGCAAGAACCCTCAGACAACCTTTGTAGTGATCGATGAGGTGGAGACGGACAACTGGGGAATCGGGGGCGAAACGATTACTCAAAGGAGAAAACAGGGAAAGTAAGGCATGTCCGGATCGGCGCTTAATTTGGCGAATACCGGCGCGATAAAATATAATAAAATAAATAGCGGCCTCTTAAAATAAGCGGCAAAATCATTTGGCACGGTAATAAACATGGGAATGAACGATGAACTTAAATAAAATATGCCCCACCTGCGGGGCGGAGTATTATCCGCATATAGAGAAATGCTCGGACTGCGGCGCTGTGCTGGTCCGGCCAGGAACATACAGTAAGGCGCAGGAGGAAAGGAAGAAGACAGAGGAGCAGGAGGTCGAAAATGCGGTGCTGGTCCTCGGGGGTGAGCTGGGCTGGATCAGTGAGCTCAGGACGGTCCTCCTGGATGCGGGCATCCCGTGCATGCTCCATTCCGATACCGGCTGCGGGAAGGGCTGCTGCGGCGATACTGTTCAGCTGAAGGTCGCGCCTGAGGATCTGGAAAGGGCGCAGGCCGCGATCGAGGAATACCTTATGGAGCTGGACCCTGACCTAAGGACCGCAAAAGAGATGTTCGGGCAGGGGAAATGTCCTGCCTGCGGCTCCCCTATCGGGCCGGATGACCGGGTCTGCGGGGATTGCGGTCTGCCCCTGATTATTATCGGCGAAGAGGACTGATAACTCCCGCACTGCCCGTTCTTTCTATTCTTCCTCTCTATTCCTTCTTCCTCATCTTCATGATCAGGAGTATAAAACCGTCGGCAATAACCGCCAGGTTGACGACCGCGCTTCGGATGTGCAATTGTCTGAACCTGATCCGGGCAGGATCTTCCGGCGAGGATTCAAACGAGCGCACCTGCTGCTTAACCGCTCTCATCTCCGGGTATAGCCCGAAATTCACGTAGAGAGCCATAACTACAGCGATAGAAGCAAGTGCAACGGTTATCCTGTAGCCCGGCCTGCCCTTGTCCCGGAAGGAGATAAGGAGCAACAGCAATGCAGCTGCGCTGATGGCGAGGGTAAAAGGGAAATACGAGGGGAAGAGATTCCCTACAATCTCACCTGCCTTGTCCCTGGGGTATGACCTGAAGATCGCAGGCGTAACAAGGAAGGTGAAGACGGACATGCCGCCGACCCAGAGGCTTAGACATATGCCGTAGAGGTAATCAGAAAATTTCTTCATGCTATGAGTATACCCCGCATACCCGGTGAATTTACACTTCACCTGCTGACATTTGCGCAGCCGGCCGTCTTATCGATCGAAATCCCCGGTTCGTAAAACAGGATCCGGCCGCGCCTTACCTTTTTAGGCGTAATAGGGTTTTTTGCAGACGGCACAGGAGACAGCGCGGCTACTGCCTGCCGGCGGTTATAAGTTATAATTAAAAAGGAAAAGAACCCGGCTATGGACATTAAAGAAACAATAATATCCTCTTTTTTCTTCCATCTGATACTGCTGATGTTGCTGCTGACAATTGCGAATTATACTGCAGGCCTTTCTGCCAACAGCAGGAATATGATAACCCTCGACCTCTCGAATCCGGTTGTTAAAGAGCAGACTGAACCTCTGCCCGACCCTGCAAACAGGAGCTCTGAGGATTTGAGCGCTTTGCCTGAAGACAAGCCGGACGGCAAGATGAGCCTTTCGGACAAGCCTGTTGCCGGGAAGCCGAAGGAGGAGGCTCCGCAGCCCGTGAAAAAACCCGAGACCGCGCCTGTGAAGACGGAAACACCCGAGCCGTCGCCGATCAGGACCGAAGGCTTCTCAAGTCCTGAAGCATACTACCAGTTTATCCTGCTGCACAAGAAGATCTTCAGGGAGAATGCCGGGGGCCGCGTCAATCAGCTCCTGGGCGAGGCGTTCAAGACAAACAAGCGCGTATTCTACGGCGGTACAGCTGTAGTCAATCTCACTTTCGGTCCGGCTGGAAAAGTAACCGGTGTGATTGTGGATTCCCAATCGCCCGGATTGAAGTCCTTTCTCGACGAGATCGTCTGGGATTCCATCCCCGCGCCGTCCGCATATTCGCTGGGAAACAGCCGCGTTCAGATAGAATTCTCCGTGGGTGAGGGATACATGAACTTCAACATAAACCCTCTTTAACAGCAACGGCCGGAAACGTATCCGAAGCTGTCAGCTCTTTTTTAACGATTCTATGGCGGACTTGTGGCCGGCCGTGTCCGCGACTATCATCTTGACCAGCTGTTTGTAAACAGTGTTGTCCGTAATAACAATCTGGCTGTAGTTCGACTCTATCACCTTTTGTTCAAAGTCGGACACGGTCTTTATAAAGCTATGCCTGGAGACGGCATGTCGTTTAAGGTCCGCTGTAACTTCCCTGATCCTTGCTGCGAATTCTCCGGCTGCCTCCAGCGTCAGCGGCCGGCCCGGTCTGTAGTCTTCGGGGTTGATGGAAATAAGATCTATCATTTTCAGTACATATTCGGCATGTTTGTCTTCCTGCCCGGCTGTCTGTTCCCAGAAATCCTGCTCTTCCTTCCAGACCCTTGATGCGGTCCTGTAAAGCTCGGCCATCAGGTGTTCGCACTCGGCCATGAGATTGAGGACTTCCAGAACTCCCTTTATCGTGAGCTGTTTCATGAGTTATACCTCCTGAGCAATGACTGCCATGCTTAAAGTATATCAGGGAAATCAGGCGGCGCAGAGGGTATATCAGGGAAATGAGATGCAAAACCGCGCACGGACGCAGCGGTTATTTCAAACCTTTCTTATCAGGTATATTCCGTCGCGGATGGTGAGGAACAGCTTCTCTGCCCGTTTGTCTGAATTGACAAGTTCATTGAACCGGGCCATTGCGCGGCTTTCATTGTCCCGGGGATCAAAGACCCTGCCGTACCACAGGGCATTGTCGGCAAGTATCAGCCCGTTCTTTTTCAATATCCTCATGGCTTCCCTGTAGTAGTCGCAGTAGTTTTCCTTGTCCGCGTCTATGAATACAAGGTCGGTCCGGGAATCGGGCATGGTCTTCAGAATTTCAATAGCATCTCCCTCGGCAAGGGTGATCTTACAGCCGCTGCCGCTCTTTTTGAAGAAATTCCGGGCGATCCCCGCATGCTCGGGATTATTTTCAATGGTCAGGATTTTGCCGTCCTCTGGCAGAGCTTCCGCCATTGCAAGGGCGGAGTAGCCTGTGAAGGTGCCGATATCAACTACCTGTTTTGCGCCCGACAACTGCGTTATGAATTGCAGAAAACGGCCTTCTACGCGCCCTGTGAGCATGCTCGGGTAGGGTGTGCCGCCAAGGGTAAAGGCCTCCAGTTCTTCAAGGAGCTCAGAGAGGGTGGAGGTATGCGAGAACGCATATTCTTCCGCCTCCGCAGCAGCGATATCCATGTAAGAATATTTGCCGGCAGGCCTTTGGGCGGACATTAAGCCGTCCCTGCAGATAACAGTTGCGACCGCATTGAATTCAGTATATCACCGGACTGCAGCAATGCAATCGTGTGTATGCTACAATTTCAGTAAAAGCCTTTGAGAGGGTATAAGATGAAAAATCTTTTTGAACAAACGACCATAAACAGCATGACGCTCTCCAACAGGTTTGTCCGCTCCGCCACCTGGGAGGGCATGTGCGATAACGACGGCAGGCCCGGATCAAAGCTGACTTCCTGCTATCGCGAGCTGGCTGCGGGCAGGGTGGGGCTCATAATCACCGGCTATGCCTTTGTAAGGCCGGACGGCAGGCAGCTGTCAGGCAAGATGGGGATTCATACCGGCGCTTTTGCAACTGAGATGAGGGCGCTGACGCAGGCCGTGCATGAAGAAGGCGGCAGGATCTGCATGCAGCTTGTGCATGCGGGCGGGCAGACCACGACAAAAGCAGCAGGCCGCCGTCCTCTTGCGCCGTCGGCTGTGAAGGTCGGTCAATACCCTGAAGAGCCGCAGGAAATGAGCAGACAGGATATTGATGAGATCATCGCGGCCTTCGGGGCAGGCGCAGCAAGGGCCAAAGAGTACGGTTTCGATGCTGTCCAGCTCCATGCGGCCCACGGCTACCTGATCAACCAGTTTCTTTCCCCTTTGACTAATCTGAGGTCTGATAATTACGGCGGAACAGTGGAGAACCGCTGCCGCTTTCTGCTTGAGGTTTACCACAGCGTCCGCTCCGCAGTGGGCGCCGAGTTTCCGGTGTTGGCAAAACTCAACGGCTCGGACAATCTTGCCGGAGGACTCGATATCGGAGATGCGGTATATGCCGCTCGTCTGCTCGACGATGCAAAGATCGATGCGATAGAGGTCAGCGGCGGCACTTCCGCGTCAGGGGAGAAAGTCCCGGTCAGGACAAAGATCGACAGGCCGGACCAGGAGGCCTATAACCTTTCTCTTGCCCGGGAAATCAAAAAGGCTGTGCGCTGTCCTGTTATGGCGGTCGGCTGCTTCAGGTCTGTTGAAGTAATCAATAGCGCACTCATCAATGACGGGGCGGACTATATCTCAATGGCCCGGCCGTTTATAAGGGAACCGCATCTGATCAGGCGTTGGGAACAGGGTGACAACTCCCGGGCTACATGCATCTCGTGCAACGGCTGTTTTAAGCCGGGATTAAGGGAAGGCGGTATCTATTGCGTGGTTGAAAAAAAGGAGGCGGAAAAACGAAACCAGGGTTGAACCGAAACAAGGCTAGCGGGCTTCTGCCGTATTTTTGGAAATAAGCATAATCGGAAACAGGGAGGAGAATCAGATGAAAGCAAGGGTAATGGTGAATGTATTGTTTATTTTTGCGGCCTTCATTTTATTTTCAGCGGCCGGCACGCGGGCTGAGGACGCGGGGATCACGCTGAAACAGGATTCCACAATCAGGGACGTGCTGACCGCGCAGGTCGGAAAACGGGCCGCAATAAGGCTTGATTCTAACGACGAGATCGAAGGGACGATCGTAAAAGTCGGAGACGGGCTGGTACATATTGCAAAACTCTCGGGCAAGGATTTCTACGATTCGGTTGTACGCATCGACAGGATCAGCGCGGTCAGGATGAGGGCGCGCGAGCGCTGAGTCCGGGCTGTATAAAAGCCGGTTATTGTTCCGGTATCGGGATTATCCGATATCGGCCGGGATAGGAGGCGCTTATGAATATACGCAGAATTGCTGTTGTAGGGGCCGGGACCATGGGCAGCGGCATAGCGCAGGTTACGGCTCAAAGCGGGTTTGAAGTTCTGCTTGAAGACGTGACCGAAGAGGCCGTGAACTCGGGCCTTGCGAAGATCGGGAATAGGCTTGAAAAGATGGTCGGGGAAGGCAGGCTTGCGCCTGCTGAAAAGGAGAGGGTCCTCTACAATATAAAGACATCTGCATCACTGAACGACTGCGCAGGAGCTGATCTTGTAATAGAGGCGGCAGCTGAAAACGAGGCTATCAAAAAGGGGATATTCCGGGAGCTGGGCCGGCTGTGCCGCAGGGAGACGATCTTTTCCTCAAATACCTCGGCAATATCCATAACCCGGCTCGGAAAGTCCACGGACAGGCCCGCGCAATTCATAGGCATGCATTTCATGAACCCTGCGCATAAAATGAGGCTCCTTGAAATCGTCAGAGGGCTTGATACGTCCGGCGAGACAATCGGGACAATAACCGCGGTTGCTGAAAAGATGGGAAAGACGCCGGTGGTTGTGAATGATTCGCCGGGTTTTGTTGCAAGCCGCCTGATTATGCATGCTGTTAACGATGCGGTTTTTTGCCTGCAGGAAGGGGTCTGTTCAAAGGAGGGCATTGATACGATAATGAAACTCGGCGGCAACCATCCGATGGGCCCGCTTGAGCTCGCGGATTTTATCGGACTGGATATATGCCTCGCAACACTTGATCTGCTTCATGCCGAGCTGGGCGAAAAATACAGGCCTTGCATAATGTTAAGGAAGATGGTTGAAGGAGGGAGGCTCGGGAGAAAAAGCGGGGAGGGGTTTTATGCCTACAACTGACAGCATAGGGAAAGAGAAAAAAGACGGGATAGGAAGGATCATCCTGAACAGGCCCGGGGCGCTCAACGCGCTTGACACAGCCATGCTGCATGCCTTGTGGAAAGTGGTTTCGGATTTCGGGCGGGACACTGAAGTCAGGGCTGTGATCATATACGGCGGCGTCCATTTTTGCGCAGGCGCGGATATCAGGGAGCTGGCGGCTAAAAATGCGGCCGAAGCCGGGGCCTTTTCAAGACTTGGTCATGAGGTGTTCAATTTCATCGAAGACCTGGAAAAGCCGGTGATCGCAGCGATCTCAGGCTATGCGCTCGGGGGCGGTTGTGAACTCGCTCTCGCCTGTGATATGCGCATAGCAGGGGAGAGCGCGAAATTCGGACAGCCGGAGATAAACCTCGGTCTGGTGCCGGGGTTCGGAGCTACCAGGCGTCTCCCGAGGCTGGTGGGGTTTGCAAAGGCAAAGGAGCTGATCCTGACCGGCAGGACCATCGGAGCCGGGGAGGCCCTTGGGATAGGGCTGATAAACAGCACGGTAAAGGATGAAGACGTACTGTTGAAGGCCGAAGAGACTGCCCGCGATTTAGCTGCAAAGAGCCCTCTTGTCTTCGGGCCTGCCAAGAGGCTGATCAAAGGCAACCGGCCCCTGCGCGAGGGTCTTGAAAGCGAAATCAGGGCATTTGCGGAATGCTTTGAAACAGAGGACCACCTTGAAGGGATTAAGGCGTTTCTCGAAAAAAGGCCGCCGAAATTTACAGGCAGATGACCTGCCGGCGATTGTTATTCTTTAACTATAACGTTGCCGCTCATATAAGCATGAATATCGCATGAGTACTTATATGTTCCAGGGGCTATAAATTTCCTTTTGAATTCATCGCCCTGATTTAACGATCCTGAATCGAAACTTCCGTCATCCGCAGTGATTGTATGCGGGACCGAATCCTTGTTCCTCCACACCACTTCTGTGCCGGCTTTAATAGTGACCGTGTCCGGGACAAAGGCGCTTCCCTCAATTATCACGACCACTGGAGCAACGGCATCTCCTGCGGAAGCAGGGCCAATGACACCCAAAAGCAGGATTGAAACAGCGCAAACAGCCGGCAGCAAAAAACTTTTCATATATTCCTCCAGGGATCTTTTCCTAAATTATAAACCCGAATCCGCGCTTGGCAAACACCCGCCTGCTGCAAACAGGTCCGGCAGCAATACTGAAATGACGAACAGACCCATTAACCGGCATTTCATGCAAAGCCGATCTGCTATACTTGTCACTATGATCAGAGGCCATACCACCGGGCATTCTCAGGCCGTAAATTCTCAGGATATAAGATCTTTGTTTTCCTTTACTGAACTTTTGGTGTTTTGGAAACTGAAATACCGGCTTTCGGCCCTGTTTCTTGCTGCAGTCCTCATCTCCGGCTGCGCACATTACCCTATTAATGAGCCGCTTAAGGAATATGACCCGAACGCAGGATATCGCGCTAAGAGTATGCGGGTACCCGGAAAGTCCGATGACATGCTTATTTTTCTCACCTTTTCGGGAGGAGGGACCAGGGCTGCCGCTTTTTCATACGGGGTGCTTGAAGTCCTTGCGAACACAGAGATAACGGTAGAGGGTAAGAGCCGGAGGCTTCTGGATGAGGTGGACACCATATCGAGCGTTTCCGGCGGGAGCTTTACCGCAGGGTATTACGGCCTCTTCGGCGACCGGATCTTCCGGGACTTTGAAAGCAGGTTCCTGAAAAAAAATATTCAGGGAGAACTTATCGGAAAGGTCTTTAACCCGGTCAACGTGGTCCGTCTTCTTTCTCCGTATTTCGACCGCAGCGATTTGGCGGCCGAGTATTATGACAGGCATGTTTTTGATGGAGGTACAATTGGCGACATAGAGGCGCGGAAAGGGCCGATGGTCATCATAAATGCCACTGATATGACATACGGGGTACGGATCGGCTTTACCCAGGATACATTCGACGCGATCTGCTCCGACCTTACCAATTTTCCTGTGGCGAGGGCTGTGGCCGCGTCATCGGCCGTGCCTGTTATTTTTAGTCCTCTGACCGTGCGCAATTATGCCGGTAGCTGTAATTATACGATTCCCGAGCCTATCGGACACGTGTTTAAGGAAAATAATTTAACAGACAGACAGTTCTATCTGGCCAATAATATCAAGCCCTATCTGGATGCCAAAGACAAACCCTATCTCCATCTTATAGACGGCGGGGTCGCTGATAACCTGGGCCTCAGGGCGATTGTAGACAGGATAATCCTAAGGGGGGATTTCTGGAAAACAATCAGGAATACCCATCATGAAAATGTTCACAAGGTTGTCTTCATTGTGGTCAATTCAGAAACCCAGCCTGATTCAAAATGGGACAAAATGGAGAGTCCGCCGGCATTGGCTGCGATGCTTGAATCCTATTCTACGATTGCCATAGAGCGTTACAATGTTGAGACGGTAGCGCTGCTGAAGGAGAACCTGAAGGAATGGGCCGGGCAGGTCCGTTCCAGGCGATGCAGCGGGAAAACAGTATCAACAGAGCCGGGTTCCTGTGGAGACATTCAGTTCTATATGGTGGAGGTGAAGTTTGATGCGCTGAAAGACGAGATGGAGCGCTGGTATTTCAAGCGGCTTTCCACCTCGTTCGCCCTGGAGCCCGAGGATGTGGACAACCTCAGGGATGCGGCCCGCAGAATACTTGCAGAATCCGCAGAGTTCCAGCGGTTGTTACGCGACCTCAGGCAGTAAGTGTAATCTAAAAATCGGATTCATCAAGTCGCCGAATGTCCGGCACGTCTGTCTTATTCCGGCGTTCTTCTTCAGGTCAGCAGGATTCATGGTAATTTCTCCTCGCAGCACAAAGTAAGAAGCTGAGGTATCCCGGCCGGGGCGGCATTGGTTGCCCGCTTGATATGGCTGCCGGCCGAAGTGATTGGCCTGCAGATAGTCTTGCAGCCGCCCCTTTTTTGCAATATCATGTGATTATGGTGGTTGATTCACCGGAAAAACCTTATAACAGGAGGCAGTAATGTCGAAGATTTCAAAGAAGGAATTAATCAGGCTTCTGAACCTGGACCTCGGGCTCGAATATACCGCTATGGTGCAGTATACACAGCATCAGGGTTGTCTTAAAGGCGCGATGTACCAGAGCATGCAGAAGGAGCTGATCATTCATGCGCAGGAGGAACTGGCTCACGCGACAATCCTCGCGGCCCAGATAGACTATCTCGGCGGGGTCCCTACCGTGGATATGCCGCCGGCCAAGACTGCCGGAGACAGCATCAAAATGCTGAAGCAGGACCTCGAAGGCGAAAACGACGCTATTGCGAGATACATCGCCAGGATAAAACAGGCCGAGGAGCTGAATCTTTACCACCTTGCCCAGCAGCTCAGGACCATACTTGCCATGGAGCAGGAACATGCGATGGACCTGGAGCAGGCGCTGGGGAAATAAACAGCCCGTATTTCAGCCATATTCATTTGCATCAGAAGCCGGCTGAATCTGTTTACGGCATATGAGTTGATGATGCCTGTTGAATAAACCCTACAAAAAAATCAGCCTTTTTCCCATTTCGTTCCGGTCCCGTAGGGTATATACTTGAAGAAAGGGCTATAACAGGCCGGGATTTTTGGCGCATCGTGCCCGGACCGAAGAGCCCGGGAAAGAACTGAGTCGAAAAACAGGAGGAAAAGATGAAGCATATCCTTATTGCAGCGCTGCTTTTAACAGTTTTGACAGGGTTGCCGGTGAATGAAGCAAGGGCAGAAAGCGGGGTTTCAAAGATCGAAGACTGCATAGATGTTGTGAAGGCTATTAACGAGATACCGGAGAAGGGCATACCTCCGGCGCTTCTGCATAACGCGGCAGGCGTTGCGATAATCCCCGGGGTGATAAAGGCCGGATTTATTCTTGGCGGGCGCTACGGCACAGGCGTAATGATGGTGCGTGAAAAAGACGGGGCGTGGTCCAATCCGTCCTTCATATCCCTGGCAGGCGGGAGCATAGGCTGGCAGGCAGGGGTGGAATCAATAGACATTGTCCTTGTTTTTAAAAGCCCCAGGGGCATTGAAAGACTGATGACGGGCAAGTTTACTCTGGGAGCTGATGCAGGCGTTTCAGCGGGTCCTGTGGGCAGGGAGGCTTCAGCAGCAACAGATGTCCAGCTCCAGTCTGAAATATATTCATATTCCAGAAGCCGCGGGTTATTTGCGGGCCTGTCGCTGTCGGGCACCTCTTTGCAGATCGACGACGAATCGAATGAAAAATTTTACGGCAAGCGGCTCTCCGGCCGGGATATTGTCCGGGAAAAGGATCTTGCGGCGCCGGCCGTAGTTGAGAGACTCAGAAAACAGCTTCAGACATACTGACCCGTTGCGCTCATGACCTCCGGGCTTTTCAGAAAAAGCCCGGAAAGACCTTGGGCCTCCAACGGCCTGCGGCCTCCAAAAAATGAAGGCCCCTTACCGGCGCAATTAGCGCAGGAGGACACTATGAAAAGATCGCTTTACACTATCGTCTTTATGTGTCTGCTGACGGCATTTTACGGATGCGTCGTGCCTGCAGGATACAGCACATATTATGACTATCCCGACTACGACCATTACTACAGCGCGCCGTACGGATATTATTACCCCTACCGCTACTACTATCCGTATGACTATTATTCCCCCTACGGATACTACTATCCCTACTATTACCCGTACGGCTTCTATTTCAATTTCGAAGGCCATAGGTCTTTCAGAGGGCATGAAAGGCACGAAAGATTCGAGGGCCGCGGCGAAAGAGGTGAAGACAGACGGGGAGGCGGTGGAGAAGGGCGTGGAGACGGACGTGGAGACAGACACGAAGACCGAAGAGGACGCTGAAATTAATATCGCGGCCGCGTCAACCCGTAGAATGAATAACTATCATAGAAGGATATGAATGACTTCAAAGTCTTTTAATTTCGACCTGATTTTACCGGATGCCCGCATGAAATTCTCAGAGGCAGGCAGCATGACATTGAGCGCATCAGGAATTTCATGCCGGCATAAACAGGGTGTCGCTGCAAAAGACTTTTCAGTCCTCTATATCCTTCTATTGTTGTTTATTAGCCGGATGGTTTTTGCGGTCAATGTCATGAGCGGCTCATGCTCAGGGCCTGGCCTATGGCCGGGATAAAATCCTTTTTCCGGGACATGACACGCGGCAGAATGCAGACGCTGTTTTCAACTTTCACGTCAAACGCCTTTTCCACAATCCAGATCTCGCCTTTTACAAGCACCCTCTCATAGGAGGCCAGCAACGGGTTGGTAATGAGAAGCGCTGTGAGGTCATATCCGCCCTGGAGCCTTATGTTCTCAAGCTCAGACAGCAGTTCCGGCAGTTTCCAGTCGATCTCTTCGCAGTCCAGGACCATCATCTGGCTTACCCCGAGCTTCCGGCCGTTGATGAGGAATTCCTTGAAATCAGCCTCTATCAGCTGCCTTGCGGTCTTGTTATTTACGTTGATACTGGAATGCAGCAGCTCCCTGCCGTATTCCTTCAATGACAGGCCTGCTATTCCCGCAAGTCTTTCCGCAGCAATGTGGTCCCGATCGGTTGTGGTCGACAGAGTCAGAAGCAGCGTGTCCGAGAGGATGCCTGACAACAAAAGACCTGCTATCTCCGCAGGTATGTTTATCTGGTGAAGGAACATCATTCCGGCCACAACCGTACAGGTGCTCCCGATAGGATCGTTATAAACATAGATCGGCGCCACTGTCGAGATATCTCCGACACGGTGATGGTCTATAATTTCGAGTATCTCTGCGTCTTCGATGTTGTCCACAGCCTGCGAGACCTCATTATGGTCTACGAGTACCGCCCGCTTCCTCACAGGCAAAAGAAGGTCTGTCCGCGTGATAAAGCCGATCAGCCGGTTATCGCTGTCCACAACGACCGCTGAGCGGTATTCGGATTCAAGGATCTTCTTCCTGAGTTCGGATATAGGCGTGTACAATCCTACCGCTGCCGTGCTCCTGCACATGATCGAGGCCACAGGTTCGGACATGGTCATCAGCTGCACTGTCGCAAAGGCATTATGTGGCGAAGATATGAGGCAGGTGCCGTGTTTTTCAGCGGCCGCAAGGACGTCGCTGTTTATCGGCATCCTGTCCGTCACTATCATTGCGGAGCAGCCTGCCAGGACCATCTCCATCTGGATGTCGTGCTGGTCGCCGATAATCACCACATCTCCGGGCCGGACCCTGTTAAGTATGGTCCCCTTCTGCATGGAGGCCGTGCATACCCTGCCGGTCAGATATTCGTTTTTCTTTGAATTGCTCAATACACTGCCGTCAAGCGTCTTGATAAGGATATCAAGGTGTATGGGCGCCTCAGTGAGGTCTGAAAAGCCGACGCTTTCCATATAGTGTCCGGCTATATCCTTGAGACCCACTATGCCGGTGACCCTGTCGCTTTCATCTATGACCGGGACTGCGCGCACACCGGACTCTCTCATCAGGAGCGAAAGCGCCTTGACCGAGTCGCGCTCCCGCACGGCTATCGGTTTTTTCAGCGTAAGGTCGCCGACTGTGGCTCCGAGGCTTTCCATCTCGCCGGGCGCCGGCACCCCGAACCTATCCAGTACGAACCTGGTCTCTTCATTGACCTTTCCGGCCCGGGCCGGGGTAAACAGATAACGCTTGTCCGTAACGTTCTTGAAGTGAGCATAACCTATTGCAGAGCAGATCGAATCCGTATCCGGATTTTTATGCCCTATAACATATACTATTTTTGCCTGCTCATTTGTATCCATGGTTCCTCTTATTTTACAGCAAGACCGGATTTTCTTCAGCCTGCCCGGCAAAAAAGAAAAAGAGCGCCCGGATCTCATTTCTCTTATATGGTTTGCCTGTTTATTCACGGGCTATAATGCTGTTATATTATTGGAGACGGCTTTGCAGGTTTTGTGAGAAGGCCGCGCCAAACGCCTGAATAGCTTTTCTTTCTTTTGTTTTCTTTTTTGGGCTTTTATCATCTTTTTCAGGAGGAGACATGGATGCTATTGAGTGCATTACAACACGGATGAGCGTAAGAAGGTTCAGGCCGGACCCTGTTCCCGCAGACCTTCTCATAAAAGTCCTTGAAACAGCCCAGAGGAGTCCTTCCTATAAAAACAGTCAGCCGTGGGAAGCGGTCATTGTTTCAGGCAGGAAGAAAGAGGAACTAACGGCAATGCTTACAGACCTGTTCGAAAAAGGCGTTCCCGCCTGTCCTGACATACCTGAGCCTGAGTCGTGGCCTGCTGCCGAACAGGCGCGGATCGCAGACCTTTTCAAGAAGAGGGCGGAACAGACAGGGATAGACCTGAATTCGCCTGATGTCCGCAGGAAGTCAAAGCTCGCCAATTTCGGTTTCTACTGCGCTCCGCACGGGATATTCATCTTTCAGGACAGTGCGCTGAACGACTGGTCTCTGCTCGATATAGGGATGTTCTGCCAGACCCTCATGCTGGCTGCCCATGCCTTTGGCCTCGGCACAGTGCCGCAGGCCTTTCTCACAGACTATTCGCGGCAGACCAAGGAATTTCTGGAAATTCCGGTCTCAAAGCGGCTTGTGCTGGGTATCTCGATAGGCTACCCGGACATGACATCAAAGGCCAACAGTTTCAGGACCGACCGCGTGGATGTCGGAGAGATCGTCCGGGTTATCAGCTGAGCCTTTTGTCCGGGTTCACTCAATGGTGAGGTTGGCCATGCAACGCTTATTAGGCAAAATCATATAGTTTTCGGTATAATAATCAGCAAATTTCTCTTATAAAGGGGCTGCTATGAAATTTTTTATCGACACTGCTAATATCGACGAGATCAGGAAGGCCAATGAACTTGGCGTTGTGGACGGGGTCACTACAAATCCGTCTCTTATGGCTAAAGAGGGGAAAGACCCGGTCAAGGTGCTGAAAGAGATCTGCAGTGTCGTAAACGGACCTGTCAGCGCGGAGGTGATCGGGGTTACGGCGGACGTAATGATAAAAGAAGCGAAATCCCTTTCAAAGATTCATAAAAATATCGTTATAAAGATACCGATGATTGAAGAAGGCCTGAAGGCTGTAAAGAAATTGTCCGGCATGGGAATCAGGACAAATGTTACGCTGGTCTTTTCCTCGACCCAGGCGCTGCTTGCAGCAAAGGCCGGGGCGACATATGTCAGCCCCTTTGTAGGACGGCTTGACGACATAAGCCATCAGGGCATGGAAATAGTCGCGGAGATTGTAGATATATATGAGAATTATCTTTTTGATACCGAGATAATAGTGGCCAGTGTGCGAAATCCCCTGCACGTAGTTGAGGCCGCCAGGATGGGGGCACATATCGCCACAATCCCTTATTCTGTAATAGGTCAGCTTATCAAACATCCCCTTACGGACATCGGACTGGCCAAATTCCTCAAGGACTGGGAAAAGGTCCCGAAAAAATGAAATTCCGGCCGGGCCCAGCCGGTTTCTCCGGGTAACGAAATGCCTATTTACGAATATGTCTGCAATAAATGCTGCGAAGAGTTCGAAAAACTCGTGTTCGGCAACAAAGAAGTCGAATGTCCCAAATGTTCATCCAAAGACATTAAAAAGAAGATGTCCGCTTTCGGCATGAGCGGAGTGGACAAGCCTTTTGCAGGTTCGGCCTCCTCGGGCTGTTCTTCCTGCAACAAGGGCAGCTGCGGTTCCTGCAAATAGAATCAAAATGAGTAGGGGCGAAAAATCTTTCGCCCCTACAGTCTAAACAACCTGAGAAGCCCGAATTGCTTTACTGTTCGCGGAATACAAACGGGTTAGCCATCATAATCTTTGCAAGCTTCAGGGGCCTGCCTTCAAGCACGAAAACAGCCATGCCGCGATCTTCGGCGCTCTTGCCTGAGGCGGTCCATTTGCTTTTCCAGGAAACGTTCAGCGTTGTTTTAATGCCTTCTATTTCGACCCAGCGCGGAGTAAAATTCAGCTCAACCGAATCAAACGGTTTCCTGTTGGCGGTTATGTCCTTATAGCCGTCCTCTGTGGAATTCTTCTGCAGGGCTGCAAGGTCTCTGGCTATAAAGGCGTTCTTTAATGTTTGCACAAGCCCGAACGCTTCGACCGAGGTCATTGATTCCTGGGATGTCTGCTTGACCTCTTTCTTCCCGCAGGAAATCAAAAGAACCGCTATAAGCAAAAAAAGGACCGTTTTTTTCATGATACCCCTTCCGTGATAAATCTGTGATGCCTTGATAATAAAACGCCGCCGGCCCTTTTTGCAATCCCACATTCAAGGTCGAAGTGCAACAAAAGCAGAAGCGACCTCAAGCGGTGTTTTGTAGCCCAGGCATTTCTTGGGTCTGTTGTTAATCAGTGATTCG